>Ga0182012_10006893_pt1 | contig 11471 bp, 12 predicted proteins | sample 612S2SmetaG_FD_120486 | JGI IMG/M metagenome (GOLD analysis project Ga0182012, IMG submission 120486) | Permafrost microbial communities from Stordalen Mire, Sweden - 612S2S metaG | ecosystem: Environmental > Terrestrial > Soil > Wetlands > Permafrost | place: Sweden: Stordalen | collected...
CCCTGTTCGATATGGAGTTCGACAAAGCTGCTGTAGTAATTGGCGGGTAATTTCACTTCTGCTAGAGTGCCGGTGAAATTGGTAAGCGGTTGATCTTCTCGGTCTTTGAGGGCAGCTGCTTTTTCGGGAGTTAGGCTACCGCACAGCATGCGACTGCCAAGGCAGCCGATGCCGAATCGAGTCGGTTCTTCGGAAATAAATGCGAGAAGTTCGATGGATCGGCGTGGTTTGAAGCCGCTACGCTGTAACGCGCGGATGGATTCGAGAGCGCCGAGAACTCCGACAGTTCCGTCGAAGCGTCCAGAGTGCGGGATTGCATCAATGTGCGATCCGGTGCCAACGGCGCCGGCGGCGGTATCTGTTCCCTGCCAGCAAGCGAATAAATTGCCGAGGGGATCTTTGCGAACTGTGAGTCCGCTGGCTTCGCATTGCTCTTTCAGCCACGCTCGCGCCTTGTTGTCGGATTCGCTGTAAACGACGCGCGTGATGACAGGCGATTCGGTATCCGAGAATGTGGCGAGCTTTTCCAGGTCGGCAACGATGCGGTCAGCGTCGATGTTAATCTGCATGCCGATTCCAATCTTTGTAAATGATGTAGTGGGCGGGGGTTTTGCCAACGGCGCAAAACCATTGGGGACAATATGGCGCCATGTAAATAAAATCGCCGGCTGTCACGGGATGCCAGCAATCGCCGAGACGGTAGATGCCGCCACCAGCCACCATCATGAGTCCGTGTTCCATGACGTGACTTTCGACGATTGGGAGTGATCCGCCGGGTTCGAAGGTCATGGAGTTTACGGCGAAATCGAACTGTGGAGAATCCGGGACGAGTGGGCGGACTTGAACGGCGGGATCGCCCATGAGGGGTTGAGGGGTCGCGCGTTCAACACTGGCGAAGAAAGAATCGGGCCTTGTGACACCTGGAAGGTGTTGGTAAGGTTTCTCGATGACCAGCACTCGCGAGGTAGCAAACGCCGCGATGCCATTCCCGGCGGGCAAGTAAGCGCATTCGCCGGGCTCGATGTCTCTGTCCAGTACGCGGAGTGCGCCTTCGAGAAGGTAGACGAATCGCTGCAATGATGTCTCGCCGAGAGAGCCGCCTGGTTCCAATTCTGCTGAGTATTGAGTGAAGCGCGCACCGAGACGCGGCGAGGCGTGAACGATGGCGGTGGCTTTCTGCATGCCTGGCAGAGGCGCGCGTACGAACGTGTCCGGCGTTAGCAGCAGGTGGTTGGGTTGTTGGCAGCTTCGGGTGCTTCCGAGTTCTTTCACGATTTCCTCATAGATTCAATGAAACGCTGGCCGATTTCGAGGGCGAGATCAACGTCTCGGGGCAGAACGGTTTCGGACGGATGGTGACTGATGCCGCCGGGTGAACGCAAGAAAAGCATAGCGGATGGAATGTGCGGTGCAAGAATCATGGCATCATGTCCGGCTCCACTGGCCATGCGGCGAGTACCTTCTGGCGATGCGGCGGAAAGGATGCCAGTTAGATTATCGTCCATTTGCACAGTATTCATCTTGAGGCCGTCTGTCCAGAGTAATTCGAGACCACGTTGGTGAGAAATCTCTTTCGCCGATTGGTGGATGGCATTGAGCCCAGCTATTCGCACTTGATTCTCGGCGTGACGAACGTCTAGAGACATTGTCACCTCTCCTGGGATGACGTTGCTGATCGAAGGTTGCAAAGAGATTTGTCCGATTGTTGCGACTAGGCCAGGAGTGGAGCGAGCGCTGTCTTCGACAGTAACAATCCATTGGGCGGCGGCAGAAAGAGCATCCCGACGCAAATGCATGGGCGTGGTGCCGGCGTGGTTCGCTGAACCGACAAACTTAACCAAAGCATGATTCTGTCCGGCAATCGAAGTAACGATACCGACAGATTCGCCAGCGGCATCGAGGACAGGGCCTTGTTCGATGTGGAATTCGAGAAAACCGAGGGCAGGCGTTTTGAGCGCGGCTTTTGGTATTTCCGCAGGATCGAGACCAAAATTGGTGATTGCATCGGCCATAGTGATTCCTGCGCTGTCTGTTTGTTTGAGCGTTTGTTCGTCGAGCGTGCCAATCAAAGCCCGACTGCCGATGAAGGGAACATAGCGAACACCTTCTTCCTCGCAAAATCCGATTACTTCGAGATCGAACGGCAGCGGTTCGGGTTGGAGATTCTCCACGATTGCAATGGCGAGGATGACACCGAGAATTCCGTCAAACGCGCCGGCGTCGCGAACGGTGTCCAGATGAGAGCCCATGAGAAGAACACCCTTGCCAGGATGCAGACCGGCGCGTAACCCGCGCAGATTGCCAGCAGGATCGAGACGCACGGTCATGCCCGCCCGTTTCATCCATTCGCCGATAACTTCATAGCAGCGCCTCATGGCTGGTGAAAGGAACGTTCGAAACGTACCACCACTCATCTCGCTAATGGCAGCAAGTTCGCGGCAACGCGCGATGACGGTTTGCGAATCCTGCTTCGACACATCCGCTATAGTAAACAAATCTTGATTAGCAAAGCGGAAGAGTACTTCGAGTTTCGAAAGCTTGGAACGACTTGGCGGACTGAGATGGTAGCTGGGATTACGACGTTCGTCACGATGGCCTACATCGTTTTGGTGAACCCGGCGATTCTGCATGATGCGGGAATGCCGTTGGCTGCGGTGACTGCGGCGACTTGCCTTTCGGCGGCGTTTGGCAGCATCTTCATGGGATTTTTTGCCCGGTATCCGATTGCGCTGGCGCCGGGTATGGGATTGAATGCCTACTTCACGTATGTGGTTGTGAAAGGGATGGGTGTTCCATGGCAAGCGGCGCTGGGTGCAGTGTTCATGTCGGGCGTAGTGTTCATGCTTCTCACGCTGGCAGGCATTCGGCAAATGATTCTTTCGGCGATTCCAACGGAATTGTATTCGGCAGTCTCCGCAGGAGTAGGGGTGTTCATCGCCTTCATTGGTTTGAAGAACGCGGGATTGGTAGTGGCGAACCCGGCGACGTTTGTAGCATTAGGGAATCTGCGATCGGCCAGTGCGGCGGTAAGTGTGTTTGGACTGATTGTAATCGCGGTGTTGCTGTCGAAGAAGGTGTCAGGAGCGATTCTGATTGGGATTGCTTCGGCATCGGTTTTGGGAATTGTATTGGGGCTGACGAAGTGGCATCCGGTGAGTTATGCGCTCAGTGATCTGACGGCGACGGCATGGAAGCTGGATCTGAAATCGACAGTGAGTTTTGGGTTTTGGGAGATCATCTTTGTCTTCCTGTTTGTGGATCTGTTCGACAACTTGGGAACGCTGGTTGCGGTGGGACGCGAGGCGGGGTTAGTGGATGAGAACAACCAGATTCCGAGATTGAACCGGATTCTGATCTCCGACTCGCTGGCGACGATGGTTAGTTCGCTAGTGGGGACGTCGACGGTGGTGAGTTATATCGAGAGTGCGGCGGGTGTGGAAGCGGGCGGACGAACGGGAGTGACGGCGATTGTGACGGGCCTTTTGTTTGTGTTGGCGCTGTTCGCGCTGCCAGTAATTGGAGCGATTCCGACGGCGGCGACGGCACCGGCGCTGATCATTGTGGGCAGCTTGATGATGGCGCATGGCGCTGAGATTGAGTGGAAGAAGCCGACGGTGGCGATTCCGTCTTTCCTGACGATGATCATGATTCCGTTGACATTCAGTATTGCCAATGGGCTGGCGTTTGGGTTTGTGGCTTATTCGCTGATCAAGATTGGTTCGGGTGAAGGACGGAAGGTGCATTGGCTGGTGTATGTGTTGACGGCACTGTTCATCGCTCGGTTCATTTATATGGGGGCTTCGAATGGCTAGATTGCTTTTGTTGCTGATGGCGGTCAACGTGTTCGGGCAGATACCTGTGAAGGTAGTGGTGGTGGCGATGTTTGAGCGCGGGGAAGATACGGGCGATCAACCGGGAGAATTTCAGTTTTGGGTGGAACGGGAGCATCTGGACAAAGTCTTTGAAATGCCAGGAGCGTATCACCGGCCACGCATGAACGACAAGGGCGTGTTGGGAACGGTAACGGGCGTCGGTACGGCTAAAGCGGCGGCTTCGATCATGGCGTTGGGAATGGATCGGAGGTTCGATTTGAGCAAAGCCTATTGGGTGATTGCGGGGATTGGAGGCGGAGATCCGCAGGATGTCTCGTTGGGGTCGGCGGTGTGGGCGGAGCATGTGATTGACGGGGATTTGGGGTATGAGATTGATGCGCGCGAGATACCGAAGGAATGGCCGACGGGGATGGTGCCGCTGCGCAAAGCAGTTCCTTATGAACAGCCGCTGAGGCCGGAGTTAGAGGGTGAGGCTTACACCTTGAACAAGGGATTGGTGGATTGGGCATATGCGCTTACTAAGGATGTGCACTTAGAAGATAGTGAGAAGTTGCGGACGTTGCGGGCGCGGTTTGTAGGGTTTCCGAATGCGCAGAGGCCGCCGTTTGTGACGGAGGGGGACACGCTTTCGTCGAGCACATTCTGGCATGGCGAGTTGATGGACAAATGGGCGAATGATTGGGTGAAGTACTACACGCGAGGCACAGGCAACTATATGATCTCGGCGATGGAAGATACGGGTACTATGCAGGCGCTGACGTTTCTTGGTAAGGCCGGACTGGTTGACCCGCAGCGGGTGCTGGTGCTGCGGACGGTGAGCAACTTTGACAGGCAGGCGCCGGGGACGACGGCGAGTGAGAGTTTGAAGACGATGACGTTTGGAGCGTATTCAGCGTACATGCCAGCGTTAGAGGCGGCTTACAAGACGGGGAGCGTGGTGGTGCATTATTTGACGGAGCATTGGGAGGAAGTGAAGAATGCTCCTCCTGGGAGTTAGGCTGATAGTTTGCCTTTCAGCATGGTGAAGGAGTGAGCGGGGAAATTGTATTTGAGTGTGGCGCCGCTGGCTTTCACTGAGGCGTTTTGTTTGGTTTGGACTACGGTTTTGTCGAAGTCGTTTTCGGCTTTGATGTCGGGGCCGTTGACTTCGTAGACTTCGAAGTCGCCAGCGAACTTCTTGTCTTCTAGTTGGAAGACACCATCGAGGGCTTGGTCGCGATGGCGGTTGGTGACGTTGAGGACGAGAGTGCCGTCGGTGTTATAGGCAGCGGAGATATCGAGATAGGGGACAGCTTCATAGGTCTTGGTTTTGTAAGTCGGTCCGTCGACATATAGCTCGAGGGCGGAACCATGACAGTGAGTGGCGAAGAGCTGGAGTGGGTAGTAGATGGTCTGGAGGAAGAGACCTTTGTCACTTGTGAACATAGGTGCGATGACGTTCACGAGCTGCGCCATGTTGGCGATTTTCACAATATGGGCATGGTTGACGAAGGTGTTGAGGAAACTCGAGACGACTAAGGCGTCTTCGAGGTTGTAGCGTTCTTCGAGGATACGGCGGCCGCGTTCACCGTCGCCACGAGCACGATACCAGACGTTCCATTCATCCCACGCTATGTATATCGGTTTGCGCGGAGGACCGAGAGCAAGGGTCTCGCGGATGGTGCCTTCGGTGACCTTGATGCGGGCGGCTAACTCGACGGTGCAGGCTTGGAAGCCGTAGTAATCGTTATCTTTGTTTCCCACATACATGTGGAGAGAGAGATAGTCAACGTGATTGCGGAGATGTATGAGAACGGTGCGATTCCAGGCGATCCAGTTTGTATCAAAGAGAGACGAGCCGGCGGCGATCAGTTTGATGTCCTTGTCGGTCCAATGCATCAACTTGGCGGCTTCGAGAGCGAACTTACCGTAGTCGTCGGCTGAGCGGTGACCCATTTGCCAGGGGCCATCCATTTCATTTCCTAAACCCCAGTAAGGCACTTTCCATGGTTTCTCGCGGCCGTTTTTTCGGCGGAGGCGCGTGGTGGCGGTGTCTTGATCGGAGTTGACGTATTCGACCCACTGCTGGGCTTCGTCCCAGGAACCGGTGCCGAGGTTGGTGCAGATGTATGGCTCGGCGCCGATGCGGGAGATGTAATCGAGAAATTCGTGAGTGCCGAAGCGATTGTCTTCGACGGTGCCCCAAGCCATTTCGAGGCGGCGGGGACGTTCATCGCGGGAGCCGATGCCGTCGCGCCAATTGTAATTCGAAGAAAAATTTCCACCCGGCCAGCGAAGGATGGAGACGTGCAGAGTGTTGACGGCTTTGAGAACGTCTTTGCGGAAGCCGCTGCTGTCGGAGAGGCTGTTGCCTTCGTCGAAGATGCCGTTGGTGATGCAACGGCCGAGGTGTTCGATGAAGTTGCCGTAGAGTTTGGGATCGATTTCACCGATTTTGCGGTCGGTATCGATTTTGATGGTGGCGGAATCGGAAGAGGTTTGTTTGCCGGAGAGGATGGCGGGAGCGGCAGCGACGAGAGCGGCAAAATGGCGACGGGATAAATGGTTGTTCGGCATGGATGTGGCTTGACTGGAAGCGCTTTCAATAGGGTAGAGAGGAGGGTGGGAAATGTCAAGAAAAAGTGGACAGGGGGCGAAGAGAAGGCGGTTTTTGCGGAGCAGATTTTGGGGACAGGAATTAGGAGTTGTGGAACTCGGAGTAGAGGAGATGGAAAGGCGAAGTGAGGGGATTCTGGAGGAACCGGGCTGATCTTGAGCGATGGGAGGTGGAAATGAGCGGGATTTGGGGAGTATAGATGGTTTTTGGGCTTGCTATGGCGAATGCGAGTTTTTTGGGAGCGATGGATCATTCGTCGTCCGGTTCGTCCGGGGATACGGGTTGGATGGCGAGCATGGCATCCTCTTTTTCGCGAGGGCCGCCCACTTTTTGAAGGACATGTTTTATTCGACGGTGAAGTTGTCTTCCAGGGGCCGACGAAGCCAGCATCGATGAGGAATTGGTATTCCGGGGGCCGTCACAGAAAGAGAAGCGGCGGACGACGTAGCGAGGCGGCTCGGCGTAGGTTTCGCATTCGGCAATGATTTTTCGGACTTAGTCCCCTAGCTTGTGATATTCCTCGAGCAACTGAGATCCGCGTGTCTCATTGTTCGTAGCCCATGGATTATCTTGGAGCCCTCTGGCCGGCAACACCGGTTGAGGCAAGGCGGCTACCGGTGAGGGAACAGTGCCAGTCTCCGAAGGTATCGCGGAAACAGAGTTGCTGGTCGATGCGGTCGAGGGTGGTTGAGTCTTTGTCGGCGTCGTCGTTACTCTCGGGGCGGCCAGCGGAGAATTCGGAGAGTTGGATTAGCTGGGATTTGATGAGGGCGAGTTGGGTTTGTATGGCGAAGAAGGTGGCCATTTAGCTATCTCTCCTTTTGGCGGGATGGATTGGTGGCCTTGCATGATTATTGAACGTGGGGCACTCGCTGGCGGCAACGGTTTTTGTGCAATTTTCGTAGTCTCCGAAGGGGACGTAGCGGCCACCTTAGGGAGCGATTTTGGCCATGGCGTCGAGACCTTCGCGGCAGGGGCCGAGAGGATTTTCGTTGGAGTTGATGCGGACGTATTCGTCGGCTGCGGGATGAGCGGTGCCGGTGATTTGGCGTTCCGCTTGTTGGGCGAGAGCGAATTCGCTGAAGAGTGGAAGGGCTGCGCCGGCACCGAACAACGCGGCCATGCGCTTGCTGATTTGACGGCGCGAGAGGCCGGATTGAGGGGTTGTGCTGTGCATTGATTCCATGAGTGCCGTTGACTACTGAGTATAACGGAGGAATGGGTCTTTCGACAAAGACGGCAGGGGCGAGCGAAGGCTTTCCCGGTTTCAGTGAAGAGGCGTTTGCGTTTTTGCGCAAGCTCAAGAAGAATAATGACCGCGAATGGTTTGTGCCCAGGAAAGCGCTTTTTGAAGAACAAGTGCAATGGCCGATGACGCAGTTGATGCTGGCGATTGAGGCGGAGATGAAGAAGAACAAAGTGCCGCTGTTGACGAAGCCAAAGGGCGTGCTTTCGCGTATTTACCGGGACGTGCGGTTTAGCGCGGATAAGAGTCCGTATCACACGTTTGTGAGTGGGGCGCTGTATCGAAATGGCAAGAAGGATGCGCAGGGCGTGTTGTATGTCCATATGGGTGAGGCGGAGCAGTTTGCGGCGGTGGGGTTCTGGCAACCAGAGAGGCCGGTGCTAACGAATTGGCGGCTGCGGATGCAGGATGATCCGAAGGGTTTTTTGGGGATGGTGAAGCAGTTGAAAAGCAAGAAGCTGGAGTTAGCGAGTGACCACCGTTTGCAAAGGATGCCGCGAGGGTTTGAGGCGGAGGAGGGGTCGGCGATTGGAGAGTTTTTGCGGTATCAGTCGTTTGTGGTGATGCGGAAGATTGTGAAGGAGGAGGCGCTGTCGAAGGAGTTACCCAAAGTGGTGGTGAAGTTTGCGCTGGAGGCGAAGCCGTTATTGGAGTATGGGTGGGCGGTGCCAGAGGGGAAGAAGGAGATGTTTTTGGATTAGGGAGTGGGTTGCATATAATGCCAGTGCTATGAAGAAGCTTCTACTTATGAGTGTGATGTTGGCGAGTGTGACGCCGTTGCTGGCTTTGGAGAATGGGTTGGCGCGGACGCCGCCGATGGGCTGGAACAGCTGGAATAAATTTGCCTGCAATGTGAGTGAGGATTTGATTCGCGGAGCGGCGGATTCGATTGTGCGCACGGGGATGAAGGATGCGGGGTATGAGTATGTAGTGATTGACGATTGCTGGCAGGTGAGCCGAGACGCGCAGGGCAACATTGTGCCGGACGCGAAACGTTTTCCTTCGGGGATGAAGGCGGTGGGGGATTACATTCACTCGAAGGGATTGAAGTTTGGGATTTATTCGGATGCGGGGCGCGGGACATGCCAGAACCGGCCGGGGAGCCGCGGGTATGAGTATCAAGATGCGCGGCAGTATGCGGCGTGGGGCGTTGATTATTTGAAGTACGACTGGTGCAACCACGATACACAGGATTCGCAAAGTTCGTATGAGACGATGCGCGATGCGCTGGCGAAATCGGGGCGGCCGATTGTGTTTAGTATTTGCGAGTGGGGATCGACGAAGCCTTGGTTGTGGGCCGGGAGTGTGGGGAATTTGTGGCGGAGTACGGGCGACATTCTGGATAAGTGGGATGCGCATGAGAAGTGGGGCGGGAATGGTGTGGTGCAGATTTTGGATTTGCAGGATGGGATTGAGAGTTATGCGGGGCCGGGGCATTGGAATGATCCAGACATGTTGGAGGTGGGGAATGGCGGGATGACGGAGACGGAGTACCGGTCACATTTCAGTATGTGGTGTTTGATGGCTGCGCCGTTGATGGCGGGGAATGATTTGGAGCATATGAGTGAGGGGACGAAAGCCATTCTGACGAATAAGGAAGTAATTGCGGTGGATCAGGATGCGGCGGGGATTCAGGCGAAGCGGGTGAGGAAAGAGAACGGGCTAGAGGTTTGGGTGAAGCAGTTGAATGATGGGAGCCGGGCGGTGGGGTTGTTGAATCGTGGGAGTTCGGAGGCGGAGATTGCGGTGAAGTGGACGGATTTGGGGTATCCGGAGAAGTTGAAGGCGAGTGTGAGGGATTTGTGGGCGCATGCGAGTGTAGGCGTGCATGCGGGAAGTTATGGAGTGAAGGTGGGGAGTCATGCGGTGGTGGTGGTGAGGGTGGTGCCGGAGTAGCTTTGTTACACTCGGCGCATGTTCATGGCGCTTCGGATTTGCTTCATTTTCCTGGTTTTTTTGCGGGTTGGGTTGGCGCAGGGGACGGTCAATCCGGATTTTAAAAAGCAGCTTGACTACACGCGATCGCACTATACGAAATATGAGTTTCGGATTCCGATGCGGGATGGGATCAAGCTGTTCACAGCGGTGTACGTGCCGAAGGATATGGCGCAGACGTATCCGATTATCATGCAGCGGACGCCGTATTCGGTGGGGCCTTACGGCATAGACAATTACCCGGCGGTGGTGGGGCCTTCGGAGGTGGCGGAAAAAGAGGGGTTTATTTTCGCTTATCAGGATGTGCGGGGGCGGTACTTGTCGGAGGGGACGTTCATTGATGTGCCGCCGCATAAGACTGTGTTTAATGGTCCGCGGGATACGGATGAGAGCACGGACACTTACGACACAGTGGATTGGCTGGTGAAGAATGTGCCAAACAACAATGGGCGCGTGGGGATGTGGGGGATTTCGTATCCGGGATTTTTTGCGGCGTATTCTTTGATGAATTCGCATCCGGCGCTAAAGGCCGTTTCGCCGCAGGCTCCGATGGGTGATGTGGGGAATGGTGATGATGCCTATCACAATGGCGCGTTTCATTTAGCAGCAAACTTTGGGTTCTATGTGTTTTTTAGTCCGCGCGGTGAGGAGCCGGAGCGTCCGAACCCGGGTGGGCCGCGGTTTGAGTATGGGACACAGGACCAATATGATTTCTATCTGCGGATGGGTCCGCTGGCGAATGCGAATGAGAAGTACTTCAAGAATCAGAACGTGTATTGGAATGACATTCTGAAGCACCCGGCGTATGACGAGTTTTGGCAGTCGCGGGCGCAAGCGCAGTATATGAAGAATGTGACGCCAGCGACTTTATTTGTGGGTGGGTGGTTTGATGCGGAAGATATTTCGGGTCCGCTGAAGTTGTTTCGCGCGATTGAGAAAGACGGGCCGAAAGCGGCGAACACGCTGGTGATGGGGCCTTGGTGCCATGGATGTTGGTCGCGAGGAGATGGGCAGACGCTGGGGGATTTGAATTTTGCGTCGAACACGGGCGAGTTTTTTCGGGAGCATATAGAGCTGCCGTTTTTTGTTCAAAATTTGAAGGGCAAAGGCGATGGGATCAAGGCGCCGCCTGACAACGAGATTCCGAAGGCTTGGGTTTTCGAGACTGGGAAGAATGAGTGGCGGCGGTTTGCGGAGTGGCCTCCGAAGAATGCGGTGGCTCAGTCGCTGTATCTGGGTGCGCACGGGAAACTGTTTTTCACTGAGCCGGGTCCGCAGGCGTTTGATGAGTATGTGAGTGATCCAGCGAAACCGGTTCCAGTGTTGACTGGGATTGGGGCGGGGATGCCACGGGATTACATGACATACGACCAGCGGTTTGCGGCGCGGCGGCCGGATGTGTTGGTATATGAGACGGAACCGCTTGAGAACGACATGACGATTGCGGGGCCGGTGACGCCGGTGTTGAAGGTGGCGACGTCAGGGACAGATTCGGATTTTGATGTGAAGTTGATTGATGTTTATCCGAATGATTATCCGAACCCCGATCCGAATCCGACAAGAGTGCAGATGGGTGGGTACGAGCAGTTAGTGCGAGCGGAGCCGTTCCGAGGGAAGTACCGGAATAGTTTTGCAAAGCCAGAGCCGTTTGTGCCGAATCAGCCGGCAAAGATCGAGTATGCGATGCCGGATGTTTGTCATACGTTCAGGACCGGGCATCGGATTATGGTGCAGATTCAGAGTAGCTGGTTTCCATTGGTGGACAGGAATCCGCAGGTGTTTGAGGACATACCGTCGGCGAAGGCTGGCGATTTTGTGAAGGCGACGGAGCGGGTGTTTTATGGGGGTGGAGATGGGTCGA
>Ga0182012_10006894_pt1 | contig 11469 bp, 10 predicted proteins | sample 612S2SmetaG_FD_120486 | JGI IMG/M metagenome (GOLD analysis project Ga0182012, IMG submission 120486) | Permafrost microbial communities from Stordalen Mire, Sweden - 612S2S metaG | ecosystem: Environmental > Terrestrial > Soil > Wetlands > Permafrost | place: Sweden: Stordalen | collected...
TGAGTCAAGCTGGGACCGCAAAAGACGCGGGCTTTTCGAAGCCAGTTACGAACCTCCGCGGGGGGCTGCTCCCCGAGAAAAGTGCACGTTACGTTCAGGCTGGCGGTTAACGATTTTAGTTCAGCGAGAAAGTCCCCAGCGCCGATGACGACCAAGTGGGCGTCCGGCCTGCTTTGCTTGACGCGGTGCATGGCGCGAATCAGGTGATCGGCCCCTTTGTACGGAACCAAGCGGCCAACATACAGGACCAGATTCTTGTCTCTCTCGTTTTGTTCCGGCGAGAACTGAGAGAAGTTGATGCCCGTGTAATGGACGCGAAGCTTTTGTTCCGGGAACCCGGCGGCCAAAGCCTTACGTCGAATGAAGTCGGAAACGCAGAGGAATAACGTGGCCCTTTTCCACAGCCGACGCCGCCAGAGCAGATAGGGCCACTCGAAAGCCCTCCGGCTCAGTTCGTGGTCGGTCTGCATTTCAGCGCCACCGCGCAAGTGCATCAGCAGGGGTACTTGTAGCGACTCCGCAATCGAAACAGCTCCGGAAGCGCCTTCGGCGAAGTGAGCATGGACCAATGCGGCGCCAACCTCCCGGAGCCGCGCATGATAGCTTGGCGCGATGCCAGTCCAGCGATAGAGTTCGCGACGTACACGCGCCTGCAAAGTTCGATTTGGCGTGAGCAGGATGGGAGCCGAACTCAACAAGATGTTTTTTTCGGCCGGGATTAGGCCCGTATAGCGCGATTTGAATCGCTGGAACGCATTCACCTGGATTGGAATGAATGTCTGCGTGGACGGCAAGATTCGTTCAGCGAAAATTAAAACGGTGTTCATCCAGTCACGTTGAACAAATCCAGGTAGGCCCGCCTCGCAGTTGAGACATCGTACTTGGATTTCACCCTCTGGTGGGCATATCGGCCGTATTCCTCTCGGGTTGAGCCATTTGCTATCAAGCTAATTAGCTTTCTACGCAGATCATGCGCGTCGCCGCTCCGAAAGAGAAGGGCGGCCGTTGCATTTTGAGTAATCTCGCGGTGGACGGGCAAGTCGCTGAACAGACAGGGAAGCGAATGGGCCATGGCTTCGAGCGCAACAAGGGGCAGACCTTCCGGACCGAGAGAAGGCATCACAAAAATATCGGCGATTTCGTAGAATGGCCTGGGGTCACGCTGAAATCCGACGAAGGTGACGTCGAGGCCACGAGCTTGTTCTTCGAGCTCTTGTCTGTAGGCGCCATCTCCCAAAACGGTGAGATGCACCTTTTCGAGGCTCCGAAGAGCTTCCAGAAGCAGGTGTAGGCCTTTGTATCTTTCAAGGCGGCCGACATAGATGATTTCAACGGCGCGGCCGGAGTGACTTGACCGAGCCCGGTAATCGGGAATATGCGCGACCCAATTGGGGATGACGGTGACTCGCGCGCTCGGAAACAGCGGCTTGCACACCTCGCCTACCGTCTCCGAGACGCAGACGAGGCGGGAGGCCAAGCGCGCCCCATAACGCGAAAGTGAACGAGGAACTAGTTTCCCGGGATTCCGATACCACTTGTAAAGTTCCGTCTCGAAGGGGCCATGTCTCGTGTAAATCGTATAGCAGTTGAGAAGGCGAGCAGGGATGAGTAATATCGCCTCGAGGAATCCATTTATCTGTACGACACCGATTCGATGACGCAGGACGAGGTAGGGCAAGACAATCAGCGCGATCAGGAATCGCAGGATTCTCAGTTTCGAGAACACTGGAATTTGAATCGTTTTCACGCCGTGGCGTTGCACTCTAGAGGCCAACTCAGGCAAAACGCAAAGGACATAGACGTCGGCGCTCGGAGACAAAATACTTGCAAGGCCCTCCATGTAGGACTCAACGCCACCCATGGAGGCTCCGAGATCGACCAACAGAATTTTTTTCTGTTCTGGGCCGTCTATTGGGGGGCGTGAAGGGATCATGTTCGCTAAAGAGGTTGCGAGAAGGCCCAGTTGGGATAAGTGCCCCGGTGTGCGGCGAATGACGCACACCGGTGGCGCGGACCAACTCTCCTAGGCGCGGAGTAGTAGCCACGATGCTTGACGTTAATGGATTGCGTAAACAGCGGCGCCAGATGTAGACGCGGCAATGGAGGAAGCATTCACCGCCATGTTACGCATCCAGCTAAACGGCACATAGAGGATGTCGCCCGATTGCAAGGGCAGATCGGGCTGCTTGCCCTTCTCGATTGCTGCCAGCTGGACAACCATGTCTTTCTGTCCTTGGCCATCTGCCGTCTTTCTGATTAATCGCACGTGAGATTGAATCGCCGTTTTGTTAGCGGAGCCAGCCATCGCAATCACCTGCATCAGAGAAAGACGCGAGTCGTTGGTGGCGATGGCGTAGCCTCCGGGCTTGGCGACGTCGCCGAGAACATAGACCATGGCTGCTCGGGCAACGACAACTGTGTCGCCAGGGTTGACCAGCACACCTGCGCCATCGGCTTCGGCGGCGTCGTTCGACAAGTAAAATTTGATTTTTTGTGATGTTTCGCGACGTTCGATTGTGATATTTCGATCGGCTACGCTCGTAAGGCCGCCAGCCATCGCCACCACCTTCAGAATGGGCACCGGTGTGCTGACCGGAAAGCTGCCCGGATTTTGAACTTGACCGAGAACAGCGACGTTCTGAGTTGCATATTCTTCGACCCGGACCGCCACGTGCGGCTGCCGCATGATTTTCCCTTCGATTAAGGCGCGTTCGATCATCGTGGCCGCCTCAGCCGGAGTTTTTCCAGCCAGTTTGAGTTCGCCGATGAAGGTAAGGCGCACCGTGCCAGAGTCGGTCACGCGGACCTCCTGGAACATTTCCGGCGTATCAAACACCTGAACTTCAAGCGAATCGCCTGGTCCGATGAGCAGACTTTCAGTTTGCGCGCCACAGGAGAGCACGATCAAAGACAAGAAGAGGATGGGTAATTTATGCGACATTTTTCAACCTTCCGTAATAAGCGGAGTTCGGGGAACCGCCGTAATAACGCCTAAACATGGGTGAAGACGGCTCGAGTCCATTGAGCAACACCGCAACTTTCCGATCCTCGCCCGAGCGAAGCAGCGAGCAAGTTCGCTCCAGCCAGGGTTTTTCGGTGAAATTGCAGCGCGCGACAACGACCGTAAGGTCTACCAGTCTGCTCAGCAAGACCGAATCGGTAACGGGCAGAACGGGAGCTGAATCGATAATCACGAAGTCGTACTGAGCGCGCCAGAGTTGCATCAGATCGCCCATCTTTTTTGACGACAGGAGTTCGGCGGGGTGCGACGTGACGGGTCCGCCTGGCATGATATGCAGGCCTGGGATTCCGTTTGCGAGCATCTCCCCTGGTGCCGTTTCCGTAACAGGAAGCCCGGAAGTCAGCATCGAAGTCAGGCCGCCAGAATCTGTCAAACCGAAATGCTTGTGAAGCTTGGGCCCTCGTAGGTCACCATCCACTAGGAGTACGTTTCTTCCTTGCTGAGCCATCAGGACGGCCAGATTGGCGCTCAGTGTGCTTTTTCCCTCGCCCGCTACGGAACTGGTTACCAGGATTACGCGCGGCGAGTCATGGCCAGCACTAGCGGTTGTCAGCAAGGTGCGAATGGTCCGAAGGGCTTCGCTGAATGGTCCGCTTGCTCTGGTGATGTCGTTGAGAGAGTCGACCGCAGCCAGCTGTGCTGACCCGTGCGCGGAAACGAGCAGGCCCTTATCGCGACGCCGTTGTGGGTGCAATGGAAGAACTCCGAGGGAAGTTACACCCTCGAACTGCAAGACTTCAGGGGTGGTGCCGACTCTATTGTCTGTGCTGTCGCGAAAGAGCGCGGCACAACTGCCAGCAAAGAGACCAACGAGCAAAGAAGCAGCCAGATAGATGGGTACGTTCGGTTTTGAAGGTTTTGCCGGCACGCGCGCTGGATCGACAATCGAAACGTTGCTGAGTTTGAAATCAGCAAGCACGCCGGCGGCCTTGAGTTGCTTGAAAACGGTTTCATACAAGCTGCGGCTTTGATCAGCTTCCTGCCGGAGGATAGCGTACTCGGTGGTTTTGTCGTTAAGAGCGTCGGCCTCCGCCTTTAAATCAAGGTAAATGCGGCGAGTGCGAGCTTCGACCTGATCCGCGACGGTGGCGTCATTCTGAGCCCGTTCGGCCATACGGGCCACAGCCGTGGCTATGGACCCGTTGATGGCATCGAGGTTCTGTTGCATCTCCCCCAGTTTTGGGTAGCCAGGTCCGAACTTGGCCGAGGCCTCGGCAAGCTGGCCCTTTAGGGTGGCCTGCTGAAGGCGAAGTCCCTGAATCAGGGTTAAGGAAGTGTCTGACCCGGAGGCTGTGAAAGCGGTACCGGCCGCGCTCAGACTGGAGATCGTTTCGGCGTCGCCCGTCCGCGTTGCCTGGTAGACGGCCTCCTTCGCAACGCGGTTAGCCTGCGCCTGAGTGTAAGCCGTCGTAGCTTGCTGTAATTTGTCGAGAACGGCGCTATAGACCTTAGCGCGCCCCTGATCGTCAACTCCCCCCAGGCTCAGGATGCCGGACGAGCGTTGGGCGATCGCCAATTTGGACTGCAGTTCCTCGCTTTGTTTGCGCAGGTCGGCGAGTTGGCCAGTCAGATAGTTGGCCATCCGCTCAGTAGCCGAATGGCGGGTTTGAAAGTTGAAATCGATGAGGCCTTGCGCCAGGCGGTTCGCAACCTCGGCAGCAACGCGGGGGTTAGAACTTGTATATGTAATGTCGATGAGGCGAGTTCCAGAAACCGGCTTAACCGTCAAGTATTTACTGAATATGGAAAGCAGACGCATACGCTCGTGCGGTGAGAATCCCATGTCGGAGGCTTCTGAAGGTCCCAGCCTAATATCTGAAGGACCCGAGAGGGGGCTAAGTAGCCAAGCGATCACGTCGAACTTGGGTTTGAAATCGTCAGTAGAGTCGAGCTTCAGGTCGTGAATCACCTTAAGGGCCAACGAATCAGTTTGGAGAATGCTGGACTGAGTCTGAATGCTGATGTTGTCCTGCACTGCATCGGAGGCGGACTTGTCCGAGCCGGCTGGGGAGTCCAGAATAAGCTGCGTTTCAGACTCTTTCTGAACCTGGATCTCGGCGGTGGCCGTGTATCGGCGCGTGCTGAAAACACAGATGAAAATGGCAATCGCAAAAAAGACGCCGATGAGACCAAGCAAGACTGTACGGCGCCGGGCGAGCACTGCACACAGCTCAGAGATTGTGAGTTCCGAGCTTGGCGAAGGCGGGGGCGCATAACCGGGAGTGCGTGTGTTGGGCATCAGGATCAGATCTTGGTTTGGTTTCATGAAACACCTTGGTTGCTGGTGGGACTAAGGAACAAATCTTGCGAAGTATTCATAATTGCCTTGGGCATTGAAAATGAGCAGATCAAATTAATCGAATTGTTCTGCGGTAGCGAGGCGCAACATAATCTCGAGCGCTTCCGTTCGTATGTTTGCGTCATGGAGCTCAGCGTCAAAGCTAGAGCTTTTGAGCAGATTCACGAGGGCCGAGAAGATGGCTCGCCGCAGGCGTTGATGCAGCACAATACTAAGAAACTGGGCGTTCCCAATAAGATAGCGGCGCCACATGCGGCTGGGCTCTCTGAATAAACGATAAAGCCATTCGCATCCGAGGCGTTGGATCCAGCGCGGTGCTCGTGGAACAACACCGCCGACCATTTCAAAGCTACCTCCAACGCCTACACACACGTTGACCCCCAAGTGGCGGCCATGTTCGAAGATCCAGTATTCCTGCTTCGGCGCTCCGAAGGCCACGAACAAAATCTGCGGCTTAGCCGCACGGATCTTGGCAGCGATTCTGTTGAGTTCGTTCGCATCGCGTTCGAAACCGAGAGGCGGACAATCGGTCTCAACCTGCAAGTCCAGGTGCCGCTTAAGCAAGGCGGCGGCGGCCAAATCAGCGGAGCCTGGACGTCCACCCAAGAGAAAGACCTTCAAACTGCACGCTGCGGCACGTTCGCAGAGGGATTGGAAGAGGTCGACTCCGGCGACTCGCTCGGGGAAACGGCGACCAAACGCGCGGGCGGCGAGCAACATCGATACGCCGTCAGGCACTACCAGATCCGCTTTGCGATAGATGTCGCGTAAACTCGGATTCTCCCCAAGAAGGACAACATGTTGCGCGTTGGGGGTAATCACGCAGGCGGTTGGCCCGCCCACCCGCGCATGTTCGATGATTGCGGCTTGCGCTTGTTCAAAAGAGAAGTTGTCAACAAGAGCATGTCCGATACCGATCCGATGTTCCCTTGCGGGGCTCATTACGCCTGAGCCGCTGTCTGAGATGTCCTGCGGTTCGATTGTTATCCTCATGGCTATCCCTTGCGACACTTGCCGATCTAGCTTCCCGTCCCGGAAATCACTACAGCGATAGTTCTGAACAAGATCTTTAGGTCAAGGCCGAGGCTCCAGTTCTCGACGTATAGGCGGTCGAGAGAAATGTAATCCTCAAACGATGGGCTGTTACGGGCCTGTACCTGCCACAGCCCGGTAATGCCTGGTGCGGCTTCGAGCCGGAGCAATGCGTCGAGTTCATATTGCTTCACTTCGCTAGCCAGCGGAGGCCGCGGCCCTACCAAGCTCATGTCGCCCTTAAGAACGTTCCAAAGCTGCGGGAGTTCGTCCAGGCTATACTTCCGCATGTAACGGCCCGGCCTGGTGATACGAGGATCGTGCGTGATCTTAAACAGAATGACATCGCGCTCGTTCAAGTGCAGCAGTTTAGCTTTCATTTGGTCCGCGTTGGTCACCATAGTGCGGAATTTGTAGCACGTAAACATCTTGCCTTTCTTGCCGACGCGCTGCGAGCGATAGAAGACGGTTCCTTGTGAATTGAGCTTCACGATCACGGCGAGAAGCAGTAAAACGGGGCTCAGAAAGGTGAGTGCCGCTGCCGAGGCTAGTATGTCGAGAATTCGCTTCAGCTTGAACTGGATCGCCGGAATCCGGCGTTGAACGATGGCGAGCGCCGGGAAATCACCGAGGTAGTCGAGACGTGCTCCCCAGCCCATTCCGTCATATAAATCTGGGACGACACGCACGCCGACCCGGTATTCGATTGCTTTGGCGATGACCGACTTTACGATCGACCGTTGCTGCGTACAGATGACGATTTCATCGACGAAGTGCGTCCGGCACAGTCGCGGAAGGTCGGTCACGCTGCCGAGAACATCCTCGGTCGGCTGGAAGCTCTTTTGTTCAGTATCGGCAAGCAGACCCAGCACGACGAAACCGAGTTGTCGCTGCGATACGAGATGTTCGCGAAGGCTTTGAGCGACGGCATCCGTTCCAATAATGAGAACGTTATGGCAGTTGAGGCCGTCCGCGGTGGCCCTTCGTATCGAGTGGCGCCGAAACTGACGCCAACTGCTCATGGTGATGAATGCGGCGATCCCTGTAAGGGCGATGACTGAGCGCGATATCTCCTGTGATCCAAAGGCGTAAATTGAGGCAGTAACCACTGCGGTCGCTAGCGCTATGGATTTCGAGATCGCAAGGATCTCCTTGGTCGGAGAAGCGGATTGATACAGAGTGTAGAGCCGCTGAGTGTGGCAGGACAGAACGATCAGGACCGAGTACAGTAAAACAAATCCCAAGTGAGCTGAAAGAAAATTCGTTTTGACTTGAATCTGACCGTTAGAGAGCTGGAAAGCAAGCACCAGAAGTGCGAGAGACCAGATGCCGCAAAAATCCGCGATAACAAACAGCGAGCGGCGGACACCGGCAACATCGCGTTCAATTGCAGCTCCCCGATTCCCTAAAATTTGATCAATCGAGAAGGGTACCCGTTCAGGCGAATTCGTGGGGTAAATATTTGTTGCGAAAGTTGCCATTGCGGTTGCTTTTGATATCAGACGAGATTCGTCAGACTCCGGTGATGTATTCCCGGTCGATCTCAACCGAAATAGAGCGCTGGAGCATCGTGACCGAGACGAGCAGTCGAAATTCGCTTTTCTTCTTGATCAAGATGCCTTCGACGCCGCTGAGTGCGCCGCACACTACGCGAATGCGCTGACCCTCAAGTAAGAACGGACAGGGTTCAGCGGCGAGACCGGAGTATAAAACCCTCTTGACTGCGGAGATCTCGGCGTCGGAGATCGGCATTGGGTTGCTGCCAAAACCGACAATGGCAACAACGCCTGGCGTTGTGACAATCCGGGACGGTATGCTCAGATCTACCCGACAGAATACATACCCAGGGAACATTGGCGCTTCTATTTCAGACGCCCGTTGAGACTGCTGCCGACGCTTGCGATAGAGCGGAAGGTATTGCTCATATCCTTTATTTTCGAGCGAAAGAGCGGCCATTTTCTCGCAATTTGATTTGGTGCGTATGGCGTACCACGGTGCAAGGGCGACCTCTGGGCATTCCGCCGACTCATTCTGTTGTCTAAGCGTAATCATTGGAATCAAACACTAAATCCGGTAGCCTTGCCAGTGAGCGGACAGGCTGCCGCCCCTTTTCAAGCATTAGGCTCTTTCAGGCGGGCTCGCTCTCGGCCGCACCTGCTTACTACTCACTCTTCGGATGAATTGCTTATTTTGTTGAGGGGATCCAAAAAGTAAAGAGTATTAATGCGACGGCAACTCCTTCATGGAGTTTTTTCCGCTATTCTGCTAAAGATTGACAGAGATTCGGCCGATATGTTTGTTGGGTCCGCTCCCGTAAGCATCCTTGGCGGGGGCTAGTCGATAATTTACTTTGGAGGGGTCGATGCTCTTTGCAATTTCGGGAATTGTTTTTCTGCTGTTTGTAACGGTTTCCGTGGCGACCATTCTCGATGCCCAAGCTCGAATTCGGCATCGCTCGGCCGAAATGAATCGGGCTTCAGTTTCCTGGAATGAAGCGGTGACTCTCGGCTACGGGTTAATCGCGCCAGCTGAAATTGAGAGTCGTGAGGCCGCCAGCTTTACTTCATCTTTGCTCGCGGCAAGCGGAGCACACGCGGAGGCCAGCCGCTCTTCATCCCAGGTAGAGGCGGCTTTGGGCGCCTTAGCAACCGATGGCGAACATCTGTAGACCTTCACGGTTCAAAAATATCTAGCGCCCTCAACGAGTCGCCACCAAAGCCTCACTCAGCATGTCCTCAATCGAGCCGAAGCGCTCTTGGTAATCCGAGAGACTTCGCATCACCACCTCATGCGCTTCTTCCCGACCGTAAATATGCGTAATCTCGCAAGTCGGTAAATCTAAATCTGGTGATTGCTTGTAAGAAAGGAAATAGTGCCGGAGGCGATCGATGATCGGACGCGCTACTTGTTGGATGTCTTTTACCGAACCGTACGATGCGTCGTCCTTTAAAACCGCAATAATCTTGTCGTCAGCTTCGTTCTGGTCCACCATCCGCAGACCACCAATCGGGATGCAGTCTACCAGGAGATTCCCGTGATGAATCGGCCGATCCGTAAGTATGCAGATGTCGAGTGGATCACCGTCGCCCTCCAAGACACGCCCAGTTCTTTGCGAAGAGAATTCCGCAATCCGATCTGCGCAGAGTGTCTGTGGCACAAAACCGTAAAGTGCCGGGCAGATGCTGGAATATTTTTGTGGCCTATCCAACTTGAGGTAGCCGCTTACTTTGTCGATCTCATACTTCACCGTGTCTGCGGGTACCACTTCCACGAAACACTGGAGCACGGAAGGCGCGTCGCTACCGGGAGAAACACCGTGCCAAGGATGAGGTTTGTAAAGCACGCCCAGCAATTTCCAAAGGGCATGATCAGAATGTTCCATGAGTAGGCTCCAAACAGACGTCCACAGCATCCGGCAAGGCTTCAGGCACGCCCCGGGGCTTTGCCACCTTAAGAAATTTCGTCAACCGCAAGCAGTTGATTCCCGCCTCGGTCGAGTAAACGGCTTCGTCCATGAGTTGATAGATGATTTGAAGGCCCATACCTCCCTCGGGAATCGCCGTCAAATCGAATGGATTGAACTCGAAAACACGAGAGCCCCGCAGGAGCTTTGCCGCGTGCGCTGCTGGCATTTGCTCTCCCTTGTCACAGATGTACAGATCTAAACGTTCCGCATGCGACCGAATCTCAATAGAGACTTCGTGACCGCGCCGAGCAAGGTAAGCATGTTTGATGGCGTTGGTAACCGCCTCGACAGCGCACACCTCAACCGCAGACGTTTCCGCCGCACTCATCCCAAGTCGCTCACACACGCCGCGGGAGACTACGGAGACGAGGAACACATCGTTCAGATTGCTTTCGATTGTTAATCGGAAGCGGCTCATCTTCCCTGCTTTACTACGGCAAAGCCGTGACGGAGAGTGCCGCTATGGCTTCATCTTTGTTAGCATACATGCGAAAAACCTTGTCCATTCTTGTGAGCTTGAACATGCTAGCCACCGCGCCATGGGCGCCAGCGATAACCAAATCGCCATCTTTACCCATCGACTTGAGACTGGAAACTAACGCTCCAAGCCCGCTGGAATCGATGAAGGTTACCTCGCCCAAATCCAGCACGATAGACAGGTTACCTTGGCTAACATACTCAGCCAGATGGGCTTTGAACCTCGGAGCGACGTCCGCTGCAATTCGTCCATCGAGCACTTTGGCTACCAGGACATCTCCTGATTTGTTCTCTTCAAAACGCATGATTAACTCCTCTGTCTTCAATCTGCAAGCTCTCGCGCTAACTGGAGCAACTCTTGCTGTTCCGGAGCAAATTCCCGGTGCGCGCGGGCATCATTTATCACCCAACTAACGCCCGCTTCTTCAATCCCAAAATGTTCGCCCGTCGGCTGAATGCAGTGATTCCCGAACACTAAGAGATGGTCGAGTCTTGCCACCGAACTAACGCGCGTATAGTCAGCTAGGATACATTCACGAACCACTGCGCCAGGTTCTATCACGCAGCCCGCGCCGATCACCGTAGGCCCGTCGATAGTAGAGCCCTCTCCGATGAAAGTACTGCCGCCAATCAACACTGGCCCACGCACCATACATCGGTCGGGATTCCACCCAACATTAATTCCAACGTAAACACCAGGCCGCACCTCACGACCCGGTATTTGGTAGCCGCGGATCCCGCCACTCACAGCAAGCCGCGACGCTTCCCAGTAGTCCGGAATCGAACCAATATCCACCCACTGAAATGGCAGTTCGATCCCATACATTGGAGCGCCGCACTTGATCAGAGCTGGAAATAGCTCGCTGCCGATATCAAAAGCGCAGCCGGAGGGAATATGAGCGAACACCGACGGTTCGAAAATGTAGATTCCGGTGTTGATCTTCGTGGACACAGCCTGCTCCACACTCGGTTTTTCCTGAAATTGGGTGATTCTGCCGCGGTCATCGGTGGCAACTACGCCATACCGGAAGACCTCTTGGATTGGAACATCTCGCAGGATGATCGTGGCGACCGCACCGCGCTCGCGATGAAAGCTGACTGCTTTTTGAAAATCGACATCGACCAGCGCATCCCCACAAAGCACCACGAATGTGTCGTCAAAGAAACCTGAAA
>Ga0182012_10006895_pt1 | contig 11469 bp, 7 predicted proteins | sample 612S2SmetaG_FD_120486 | JGI IMG/M metagenome (GOLD analysis project Ga0182012, IMG submission 120486) | Permafrost microbial communities from Stordalen Mire, Sweden - 612S2S metaG | ecosystem: Environmental > Terrestrial > Soil > Wetlands > Permafrost | place: Sweden: Stordalen | collected...
ACAGCCTGGCGAATGCTTGCCTCCTTCTGCCCCGCGCCTCTGCCCGCCAGCGTGATTGAAGAAGCCATCCGCTTCAGGTCCCACTCAAACGGCCCCCGAATCGTCTCGTCAAAGTCGTTGATGTCAAACACCAGCCGCCCGTCTGGCGCGGCATACGCTCCCAGGTTCCGCACGTGCGCATCGCCGCACAGCTGGCTGACGATGCCCGTGTTCGCCAGCGCCGCCAGGTCCGCCGCCATCACCGGCACTGCCCCGCGGAAGTACCCAAATGGCGAATCGGCCATCAATTGATACTTCAGCTTCATCAGCTCGGGCAACCGTCCACGCGACGCGCGCTCCAGCAGTACCTCCGGGCTCGTCTTGCGTGCCTTGATCCTCAGTTCCGCGTGCTCTGACCGGGGCATCAGCTTGCGACGCGCCTGGCCCGTCTCTCTGCGTTCTTTTGGGGTTGCCCATTGCATAGCCCGGACCATACACTCTCTCCTCCTGCCTTCGCAACTAATCCAGACGCGCCACCACCCCTTACTTTCAGTGATTTAAACTTCTGGCTGGAAGCCTGCTTCGTTCTCACCCCAATCCAGATTCCCAGTGGGACCCTTCCCGGAGGACTTTTCCTTGTTCCCAAAGACCGTTGTCTTCGCTTCGCTCATTCTCGGCCTCATCCTCGGCTCAGCAACACTCCTTGCTCAGACTTCGGCCAAGCCCCTCACTGTTCCCGACATCTTCGCCCACGGCCCCATCACCGGCGAAATGCCCAACGGCATCTCATGGTCGCCTGACGGCAAGCACCTCACCTACCTCGACGGCGGTGAGCTTATCGACATCGATCCCGACACCGGCAAGTCCCATGTCATGGTCAGCCGTGCCAAGTTTGCATCCATGTCCGGTGAGGCCGGCTCTGAAAAGGACCGCGATCATCGCGACCGCTACAAGATGGCTGCCTACCAATGGGCGCCCGACTCGGCGCACCTGCTCTTCGATTCCAACGGCGGCCTCTTCCTTTACGACTTGAAGAACGGCACCGGTATCGAGGTTGGCCACACAGGGTCTTCTTCTGGAGACGATCCCAAGTTCTCCCCCAACGGCGAATACATCTCCTTCGTCCGCGAACACGGCCTTGGCGTCCTCGGCCTCGGCAAAGCATCCATGCCCGCCACTCCCGTCGCACTCTCGCCCAAGCCCACCATCCTCAATGGCGAGGTCGACTGGGTCTACCTCGAAGAGCTTGAGGTTCGAAGCAACTACTTCTGGTCCCCCGACTCAAAAAATCTGGCCTTCCTCGAGATGAATGAAGAGTCTGTGCCGCAGTACCCGATCACCGACTGGATTCCAACCCACGCCACGGTGGATATCCAGCGCTATCCCCAGCCCGGCGACCCTAATCCCGAAGTCCGCGTCGGCATTGTCCCCGCCCGGGGCGGCAAGACCCAATGGGTCAAGCTTCCTTTCTCCCCCGGCAACGACTACATCCCACGCTTCGGCTGGGTCAACCCAAAAACCCTGTGGATTGAAACTCTCGCCCGCGATCACAAGCACCGGACAATTTACTTTGTCGAAGCTGGCTCTTCCAAAGCCGTCCCCGTACTCCAAATGACCGACGACAAGTTCATCGACGACAACTATGACGTCTCGGTTGCTTACGGATCAGTGATCCTCACCAACTGGACCGACGGCCACAACCATCTCTATCTCTATAGCTATAACGTCAACGATCCTCTCGGCGCTCCGCTCAAGCTCGAGCGACAGCTCACCAAAGGGGACTTTGAAGTCACTGAGGTCCTCAACGTCGACCATGCCGGCAAAATGATCCGCTACGCCTCAAATGAAGGCGATCCGATGGAGCAGCAGCTTTGGCAGGTCAGCTTCGACGGCAATCGCAAGCAGTTGAGCTCAGGCCCTGGCTTCCACATCGGCATCGTTGCTCCAGCAGGCGGAGCCTTCGTTGACCGCTCTTCCACGCGCATCGAGCCTTCCTCTTTCCGCGTCTGCTCCGCGTCTGGCAATTGCACGCCTTTTTGGTCCTCGCGAGCCCTCGAGCCCTACCAGCTTCGCGTCCCGCAGCAGCTCCAGGTCAAGGCTCACGACGGAACCACCCTCTACGCATCGCTTCTGCTTCCCGCCGGCGTAGCTGATGCAACCTCCGGCCCAGCCACCATTCCGCTCATCGTCAACCCCTACGGTGGCCCCGGAGCTCAAACGGTCGCCAACCGCTATGGCGGCGACGGCATGCTCTTTGACGAGTTGCTTGCCCAGCATGGCTACGCCGTTCTTCACGCTGACAACCGCGGCATGGGCTTCCGTGGTCGCGACTTTGCCCAGGCCGCTTACCACAACTTCGGCCCCCTGCAGCTTGAAGACCAGTTGACCGTCATCGATGCGGTCCTCGCCCAGTACCCAACCCTCGATCCCAAGCGCCTCGGCTGGTGGGGTTGGAGCTGGGGTGGCACCTTTACCCTCTACGCCCTGTCTCACTCTGACCGTTTCCGCGCCGGCGTCTGCGTCGCCCCCGTCACCGATTGGGTCAACTACGACTCCATCTACACTGAACGCTACATGAGTCAGCCTTCTGAATTTCCCAAGGGCTATCACGACTTCTCGGTCGTCAACTCAGCCGCCAACCTCAAAGGCCATCTCCTGCTCGTCCACGGCACCGGCGACGACAACGTCCACATCGAAAACACCGTGCAATACATCCAAAAGCTGATCGACGCCCAGATCCCCTACGACCTGCAAATCTACCCGCGCAAGACCCACTCCATCGCCGGCCCCGACGTCCGCACCCACCTCTACTCCCGCATCCTCGCCCACTTCGACCAGTACCTCAAGCCGCCCGCGCAATGAGCGGCATCCTTCTAGCAACCAGAGAAATGTGGCCGGGTGCCCCATCCACGCCGCGTCTTTGTTTTTGCGGCTTGGGTGGGAGACCATCGACCTGAATCCGCCCAGTTTGGAAAGGCCACAACTTGCCTGCATGCTGAAAAACTTCCGTTGAGTTGTGAACATGAGTCATGGCACGGCTTGAGTCGTGCCGCAACGCCCCGGAAAATGACTTGGGATTCAGCCCCTGCACGATGTCGATTCGGGACTTTGCCCAAAACCAGGACTTTTTCCGCAGCCCGTACAGTCCGGCCCCCAGGCCTGAGAGATCAGGCCTGAGAGATCAGACCTTAGGGACCAGCTGCTGGTCTCTATTCGTTGCGGAGGGCGTTGACCGGGTTGACGGTGGCGGCGCGGCGCGAGGGCAAATAGCAGGCAAACAGAGAAACGGCAACCACACCGGCGGTGATGCTGCCGTAGGTGAGCGGATCGACGGGGCTGACGTTGAACAGGATCGACGACATGAGGCGCATGGTGACAAAGGCGATCACCAATCCGCAGCCCGCTCCGATGCCTGTGAGCAGCATGCCCTGGCGGACAAAAAGCCCGGTCAGTTCGCCGCGCTGAGCGCCCAGGGCCATGCGAATGCCAATCTCGCGCGTCCGCTGCGAAACGGCGTAAGCGATGACGCCGTAGATACCGATGCCACCCAGCAGCATGGCCATGGCGCCCGCCACGCAGAGCAATACGAGGGTGAATGAAGTGCGAGCCATCGACTTGGTGTAGAGCTCGCCTACCGTTGTGGGGTCGGCAAGCGGAACGCCCGAGTTAACTGACCAAACCTGCCGCTCGATCTCGTTGAAAAATGCCTGTGAACCCGCACGGGGGCTGCGGATGACAAATGCTACGCCGCGGCGCAGTTCCACCTTTTGGCCTTCGAAGTTGGTCATCAACATCGGCCAGTAGACGCAGCTGGGAGCGCTCTGGTCGACCCCGTTTTCGTGCACGTCTTCAGCTACGCCGACAATTTGACGCCAATCGTCGGTGGCCGCAACCCGAATCATTTTGCCCATCGCGTTGTTGGCGTCGTGCCAGTACTCGCGTGCGAATCCCTCTGAGATGATGGCGACAGGTCGGTGATCGTAAACGTCCGTCCAGGTGAGATCGCGACCGGCGATCAGGCGAGTGCCGATGGTCGAGAAATAGCCGGGCGAGATGAAGTGAAAGCGACGAATCGGTGGGATTTCGCCTTCGCGCAGCGGGTGATCCTGTGCAAAGAGCACATCGTTCGTACCGTAGCCATCGAGCGGGACCGAATTCGACATGGCTACCGAGGAGACGCCGGGGATGGTGGCGATCTTATCGAGAATCGCCTGCTGTTCATGCACAACGCGCTCCGGCTCAGTCTCGGGAATCTGTGTTTCAGGAATGAAGAACCGGAAACTCTCGAGCGATTCGGGCGATGTGAACCCGGGAGCAACCTGGGTGAGCGAGCGGAAGGTGCGGATCATCAGGCCCGAGCAGATAAGCAGAACCAGCGCGAGGGCTACTTGCACCACGACCAGAACCTTGCGGGCGCGATGGCGTTCGCGGCTCTGGCTCAATGCGCGGCCGCCTTCGCGCAGGCCGGAGGCAGCCCGTGCGCCCGCGTGGCGGATCATGGGGATCGCGCCGATCAGGATGCTGGTGAACAGCGCGATGCCCATGGTGAAGAGCAGGACGGGAATGTCGATGCCTATTTCGTTGATGCGGGGAAGACCAGTGGGCGCGGCGGCGACCAGGGCATGCAATGCGCCCCAGGCGATGGCAAGGCCAATCATGCTCCCCATGAATCCGAGGAGCAGGCTTTCAAAAAGAAGGTCGGCAGCGGCTCGTCCCCATGAGGCTCCCAGGGCGGCGCGGATAGCCAGCTCCTGGCGGCGGCCTTCCACGCGGACCAGAAGCAGATTCGCTACGTTGGCGCATGCAACCAGAAGCACAAGGCCGATGGAGCCCATGAGCACCCAGAGCACTTTGCCAATGTCGCCAATCACATCTTGCTTGAGCGGGCGCAGGTTGGGACTGATGTGCGCCTTTTCAAACAGCGCCACGCTGAAGCCATCGGGCGGGGGAAAGCTGTGAAACGTGATGGGAAGCAAGCGGGCCATGTCTGCGCTGGCCTGCTCTATGCTGACGCCGGGCTTAAGACGGGCTAAAGCGCGCTGGCTGAAGTTGCCGAGGTGGATTTTGCTTCGGTCCCACTGGAAGGGCGTCACAAGAGCCGCATCGGGGTAGTCGAGGAAATGGAAGTCGCGAGGAAGGACCCCGATGACCTGGCGCGCCTTGCCGTCCATGATGAGAGTGGAGCCAATCGCGGACGACGAGCCGCCAAACTTCTTCTGCCAGTAGCCATAAGACAGCATGACCGTCGCAGGCGCAGCGGCGGTATCGTCCTGGCGAGTGAACAGGCGGCCAAGCGCAGGGTGCACGCCAAGCAGGGGCAGCGTTCCATCGGTGACATCGAGACCGCGCACATGCTCTGGATCGCCCGTGCCGGTTACGTTGAAGGAGTCGCCGTCGTAGGCGCCAATGTCTTCAAAGGTGGAGTTCTGCTCGCGATCGATGAAGTAGACCGAGGGCGCCATATTGAGGTCTTTGATGTTGATGCCGGGGGCGGTGTGCCAGACGCCGATCAACCTGTCGGCGTTGGGATAGGGCAGCGGCTTCAGCAGAACGCCTTCGACCACGCTGAAGATGACCGTGTTTGCGCCGATGCCGATGGCTAGCGTGATAAGCGTGATGGCGGTAAACATGGGTGCGCGGGCCAGCCGGCGCAAAACCTGCTTCAGTTGGTCGAGGAAGAGTTTCATGTATTAAACCTCCGGGTGCATTCGGCTGCGTGTTGCGCAGTTATCTGGAATGCGCTTGGGCTGAAGTGAACCTGTGCTCGTCGCCAGTTGCCCTGAGTCCTTCTACGCTGGCAACATTCTGGCGGTTCAATTGAGGCGGCTACTAGAAAGTGTCAGGGCACGACTTTAGTCGTGCCGATAATGCCAATAAAATGCGCCGGGCTTTAGCCCTTGCTAACCCATCTTTCGCCGAATTCGCTTCATGTTCTGACTTTTTCAGCAAGCTGTCTAGCGCCTGCGCGATCTCTTTTCGGAGTTTGCCCAAAACACGTCGTGAACAGGGAAGAGCATCTTGAGGACCAAACTGAACCACACCGAGTGAGCGCAAACGCGCGTCTTATGCGCGCCAGAAACCCGAGATGACCGAGCGGCTGTTCGCTATCATGAAACACTGTTCAAATTCGGACAGAGAGTGTGCGGCTTGCAATGAACAGACTGGGCTGACTAGGCTGTGGAGTGAAGAACTGTGAAAACCGACGCCGGCAAATCCAAGCCTGATTCGCAATTGCGTTCCGAGTCGCTCGCTGCTCATCTCTTCTCCCTCGAGCTCGCGCTCCTCGACCCCGCAGTCCGCCACAATCGCGTACGCGTCGACTCTCTGCTTGCTGACGACTTTCAGGAGTTTGGTGCTTCAGGCAAAGTTTGGTCGCGCAGCCAGATCCTCGATATGCTTGAGTCCGAATCGCCACGACCGATCGAGGCGCATGACCTCGCCTGCCACTCCATCGCCGAAGGTGTGGCTCTCGTGACATACAGAGCTGGCACGACTGACCCGCAGACACAAGAGACAATCACCACTCTGCGCAGCTCAATTTGGATCTGCGTGGAGGGGAATTGGAAATTGCGATTCCACCAGGGAACGCGCAAACAGGAAATGTCTAAATAGGGAAGCCGCGAAACACCTGTGATTCTATTCCGCATCGAGCTCGCGAACCGTCCCGCCGACTGACCTTCGCTCTTACGCGTCCCGCCTGCGAAAAACATCATCCTTTTCGCGCGCGGGACAGTTCGAGCATCCCAGGCAACAAACGAGCAGGATCGCTACTCCCACCGTAACCAGGATCGCCAGCAGGGTGCTGTTCGTTGTAATCCAGTGCATAAAGCTTTGCATTTTGGTCCACCACACTCAATTTCGACACGCACTTCAACGACGAGTTGCCTTCATCCATCTATAAATATGCGAGTGTCGTCTGGTGCTCTGCATAGCCGGGGGGAACGGCACTCTCATAGTAGCATCGGCAATTTCCCCAGTCATGCCTCATTTTGACCTTGATTTCAAGGGAAGAAAAAGCGAAAATCGTTCCAGGATGGCCGCCGCGCCCAATCCGGTTCCCCCTCACCCCCACGCAGGGCTCAATCCCTGGCTCGATCCAGACCTGTTGCCCGACCCACCCCTATCGCTCGATCCAGCCAAGTTGTCGGATGCCGATCTCCCAGACTTCGAGTTCCCCATCCTTGCCCCAGCCTCCGCATCCATATCCCACAGCCCAGACCCCAGACCCGAGACCCCAGACCCCAGACCCGAGACCCCAGACCCCACACCCGAAACCCCAGACTCCAGACCCGAAACCCTGGCCCCTAAACTCAACTGGCTCTTCGTCGACCTCAACTCCTACTTCGCTTCCGTCGAGCAGGAAGTCCGCCCCGAGCTCCGCGGCCGTCCCGTCGCCGTCGTCCCCATGATGGCCGACACCACCGTCGCCATCGCCGCTAGCTACGAAGCCAAAGCCTTCGGCGTCCGCACCGGCACCGTCGTTGCAGAAGCCAAACGCATGTGCCCTGACCTCGTCCTCGTCGAGGCCCGTCACGAAATCTACGTTGACTACCACCACCGCATCGTCGAAGCCGTCGAGAGCTGCCTCCCCGTCACCGCCGTCCTCTCCATCGACGAAATGGCCTGTCGCCTCATGGGCCGCGAGCGCCCCCTCCTCGCCGCCATCGACCTCGGCCGCCGCGTCAAAGAGAGCATTCGCCAGCGCGTTGGACCCACCCTGCGCAGCTCCGTCGGCCTCGCTACCAATCGCTACCTCGCCAAGATCGCCAGCGACATGGAAAAACCCGACGGCCTTGTCGCCCTCCCGCTCGACCTTCTCCCTGAAGCCCTGCGCCAGCTCACCCTCCGCGACCTCCCCGGCATCGGCGCGAAAACCGAGAAGCGCCTCAACGAAAAAGGAATCCGCACCATGGAGCAGCTTCTCGCGCTCGACTGCGAACAGGCCGGCCAGCTCTGGGGCTCCGTCTGGGGCGAGCGCCTCTGGCACTGGCTCCGCGGCGAAGACTTTGACATGTCTGAGACCGAGCACCTCAAGTCCATCAGCCATCAGCATGTCCTCGCCCCCGACATGCGCACCGCTGAAAAAGCCTGGGCCGTCGCCCACAAGCTGCTCCACAAAGCCGCCATGCGCCTCCGCGCCAACGGCCTGTGGGCCAGCACCATCGGCCTCGCCATCGGCTTCGCGCCCCTGCCCGGCGAGAGCAACGCCGTCAGCAACTTTGGCGTCCCCAGGCGCGGCTGGAAAGGCGAAATCAAACTCAGCGAGTGCCAGGATAACCAGACCCTCATCGCCGCCCTCACCCGCCTCTGGGCCACCAAGCCTAAAGGCTCCGAGTTCGACCACCCCTACTTCATCGGCGTCCACCTCGGCGAACTCGTCCCCGACCGACTCCACTCCCTCAACCTCTTCGACGGCCTCGAAGACACCCAGAGCCGCTCCCGCCTCCTCGCCATCATGGACCAGCTCAACAACAAATACGGCATGAGCACCCTCGCCCCCGCCACCATGCTCACCGCCTACAAAGCCGCCCCCACAAGAATCGCCTTCCACAGCATCCCCGACATGTTCTAAGCGGATGCCTCCAGGGCGATTCTTGTGAGGCCGTTCGTTTTGCCGGCGTAGCATGGATCGGAGGAAAACCTCCCGTGCAACTCAGCAAGCTATCCGTTCTCGTCGTCCTGCCAGCCATCGCCGCCATGGCTGTGCTCGCCCTCTCCGCCGCCGCACAAACCTCTCCGAGCGGCAAACCGTCCCCGCTGATGCGCCAGTTGAGTCGCTTCTCCGCGCCCGGCGTTCCAGATCTCGGCCCCGCGGAGACCGCCGTCGCCGCCCGCGTCTGGGACAAGCCCATCCCCTCCGGCCTGCCCGGCAACGGCATTGCCCAGCACCCCATGCTCTATGTCGGCGAAGGCTACAACAAAATCTTCGTCGTCAACAACGGCAAGATCGTCTGGACCTACTCCACCGGCACAGGCTGGGAGTACGACGATGTGTGGATGCTCTCCAACGGCAACATCCTCTTCAGCCGCATGCAATACGTCGCCGAAGTCACACCCGGGAAGAAAGTCGTGTGGCGATACGACGCCCCGCCGGGCACCGAGGTGCACACCTGCCAGCCCATCGGCCGCGACAAGGTCATGTTCGTGCTCAACGGCCTCCCGCCCCGCGTGTTGATCGTCAACATCAAGACCAACAAGGTCCTCGTCGACCACCCGCTCCCCGCGCCGAGTCCTACTGACCAAAAAGTTGTTCACGGCGAGTTTCGCCGCGTGCGCTATACCGCGCAGGGAACCTATCTAGCGTCTTTCCTCGAGATGAATCAGGTCGTCGAATACGACAAGAACTTCAAGGAGATCTGGCGCTACGACATAAAGAGCCCCTGGGCCGCCGTCCGCCTCCCCAACGGCAACACGCTCATCACCGATGAGCACGACATCCTCACCCGCGAAGTGAACCCTAAGAAAGAAACAGTTTGGGAGCTGCGTCCCACCGATCTCCCCGAGCCCTACCGCTTCATCAACACCCAGACCGCCACGCGCCTCGCCAATGGCAACACCATCATCTGTTCGCGCGGCGAAGATGGAAAAGGCCCGCAGCTCGTCGAAGTCACGCCCGACAAGAAAGTCGTCTGGGTTCTCTGGGACTGGGCAAACTTCGGCCCCGCCACCGCCGTCCAAATCCTCGACGAGCCCGGCATCCCCGAGGACCCCGGACAATCGCAACACTAACCTGGCCTCGCTTGGCCCGAACCTACCACTTCAACGCCGATCAACACTGCCGTGTGCTCACACGCCAGAGACCACCGATGCCGCAGCGGTTTGCGCCTCAACACTCACTACCCCACCAAACCGCCGCTCCCTCCGTCTGAACTCCGCTAGTGCTCCCTCAAGCTCTGCCTCGCCAAAATCTGGCCACATGCAATCCGTGAAGAAGAGTTCGGCATACGCACATTCCCACAGCAGAAAGTCTGAAAGCCGCTTCTCCCCGCCCGTGCGAATCAACAGATCCACATCCGCACTCTGCGCATTCATCGCCTCCATCACCATGGGCGCAACCAAATCAGGGGAGGGAACTCGCTCGATCCGCAATCCAACTGCCGCCCCCGCAGCAGCCCTCGTGATCGCCTCGCGCGACGAGTAGTCAATCGCCACTCGAACATCAATGCGTCGCCCCATCGACGTCGCGTTCTCCGCCTTTTCCATCTCCCGCAAGACCGACTCGTCTAATCGATCCCGCCTGCCTATAATCTCCAGCCGTGCGCCCCGCTGCCTCAGCCGCTTCGTCTCAAGTCGCAAAAATGCCCGCAGCAACCAGAAAATGCTCTGCACCTCCGGGGCAGGCCTCCGCCAATTGTCCGACGAAAACGCATACAGGGTCAGGCGCCGGACGCCCAGGTCCAGCGCCCGTTCCACCACGCGCTGCACTGCGGCCACGCCCGCACGATGCCCGGCGGCGCGAGGCAATCCTCGTCGCGTCGCCCACCGCCCGTTGCCATCCATGATGATGGCCACATGCAGCCCTGCATTTGATCCGCTTTGCACGATGAGTTCTCCCTCGGTCCGTCCATCCAAGCGATCCACACTGTTTGTCATGCGGGTGGCCCGGGAACCGGCAGCGAACTATACCAGTCAATCTTCCGCGTGAAGTACATCGCCGCTGCCACTGCCACAAAACTTGCAATCGCGCCAATCAGCAACGCGTCCTCCTGCATGCGCAGCAACATGTAGATCAGTGCATACAACAGGCTGAATACTGCCAGCGCCCTCAATCCCTGCGCATGGCTGTTAAAAATCCATCCCGCATTCAGTGAGAGCAATCCCACCGTCGCGCCAGCGGCAATCAGATAAGCAAAATCAAATCCGATCTTCTCCGCGATCGACAACAACAGCAGGTAAAAAATGATCTGCGCCGTCCCCACCAGCAGGTACTGCGCCGGGTGAACTCTCCTGCCGGTCGTCACTTCGAACATGAAGTATGTGAGAAAGACCAGTCCCAGGAACAGCAGCACGTATTTGAGCGATCGATTGATCGATCGATAGGAGTCCACCACCTTGATTGGAAAACCAAGAAGCGTTTGCTGAACGGTCGATTGGTCGTTCGTTTGCTGAGCGGCGTTCTCCGCCCCATGGCTCCTGTCATCCACCAGCCCCCCAACAAAGAACGAAGGAATCGTCATAACCAGCGCCAGTGCGCAAACCACCATCAGTTTCAACCCCATTGACCTCGACCTCAAGTTGGTGTGCATCCCAGTTTGAAAGAGCGTTGCGTCATTCATCTCAGCTTCTCCTTCCAATTTCCAGCCGTTGAATATTGCGTCTCTTCCATTTACTTTGCAACGCAAAGTAAATTGTCAAAAAAAGGGTCACGCCTCCGACGCCGTCAAACCGCGCCTCAAACTCGTTGCGCTTTCATCCGCGTTTCCCTTCGCCGCATCCTTCACCACCTGCTCAAGCGTCGAAAGGTATTCGAGGTACCGCTTCCGCCCTGAA
>Ga0182012_10006896_pt1 | contig 11468 bp, 11 predicted proteins | sample 612S2SmetaG_FD_120486 | JGI IMG/M metagenome (GOLD analysis project Ga0182012, IMG submission 120486) | Permafrost microbial communities from Stordalen Mire, Sweden - 612S2S metaG | ecosystem: Environmental > Terrestrial > Soil > Wetlands > Permafrost | place: Sweden: Stordalen | collected...
AAGCATTAATCTACTCGGCAGTATTAAACGGTATTGTTGCACCGATTATATTAGTACTTATCATGCTGCTTGCCAGCAATAAACACGTCATGGGAGAATGGAAGAACGGAAAAGTGTCGATGATACTAGGTTGGTTCTTAACAATAGCAATGGCTATCTCTGGGCTTGCGGCGATCTATGCTCTGTTCTAAGGTAGATTAGAACCTAACACGCTGCATAAATCTCTCAATTAAAGCCTGATGATGAATATCTTGTGGTATTCGCTCGGATATAACTTTAATAACATCCTCCTCGCTGGCGGGGTCGAGAAAGACAGACAAAGTCGGCATAAAACGCCTCAGCGGCATCAGAATTATACTAGGTAATGCGCTATCTTCTACGATCGCAAACGACTTGAAAGAATCGTATCTAAATAATTTAGTCTGGATAGTGAGGCCCATTTTATCAATCTTGTAGTTGAGCAACCGTGGTTTTCTGGCAGCGTAAAACCCGGTTATGCCACCAGCAAAAACGATTACTGCAGTAGATATCTTGTCATGTGTAATAAGATAAATAACTGCCGCGAAAGATAGTGTTATCAGTGACAAAATGACGTACCAGGATATGTTCTTGTCATGTGCAATAAATTCTGAAGCTGACCAGTTGATGTCTGAGAATGAATCATTAACGCTGTCTTGCTTAGTATCCCCGCTTGTATCTGATGAATACTCCCAACCAGCTTCTGGTTTTAGGTTTTTACCAACATCTGACACGGTCGGATTATCTTTCCCAGAATCGTTAATTTCTATACCGTCATTCACCATGGTCACATTGTAGCATCGGTCTTAAGCTTAGAACAAAGTATGTACTTACTTATTGTTAAATATCAGCTATAGTAATTATAGCAGTGAGCCAAAAAACAACACCTATATTAAAGAGCGAACGACTCCGTTATATTCTTATATTTACCATACCGATATTTTTAATTCTATATATCATTATATTCAGTATTATATCGGGAGGAGGCCAACAATTTTCTGACTTAGCTCAGGCTTTCGTGCATGGTCAGCTGAATTTCCTACACCCAATCGGAGGCATGGGTCAAGACCCAGTACTCTATCATGGTCGGATCTACTGGGACGATGGACCCTTCCCCGGAGTAATATTAATGCCGTTTGTTGCCCTTCTGGATCTATTTCATCACCATTTCTATCAAGGTTATTTACAGTGGATTATGGTTGTTGGCATATTGTTCTTTGTATTTAGGTTGGCCCGAGTCCTCTCGTATTCCATCGAGGACAGTCTGGTGCTATCCTCGGGGTTCGTGCTTGGAAGCGTATTTATAGGAGTAGCTACAATATCTAGTAGTTGGTTTTTTGCTCAGGTTCTAACAACTTTTCTTATATTTTGGGGTCTCTACGAGTTCTATACGCATAAACGTTGGTGGTTGCTTGGGTGTATTTGCGGGATGATTTTTCTTACCAGGTCGACAGCTGCCCCTATAATTATATTTTTCGCCTTAGAACTTATAGGTTCTAACAAACAAAAAATTAGCAAAGTAAAAATGTTTTTATCTCTGTTATTACCCGGTATTGTCGCTGTTATTATTCAGGGAGTCTATAATTTTATACGCTTTCACAACCCCTTCAATGGCGGATTTGAATACCAACTAATAAGTAGGGATTCGGCAGAGGCGCGATCTATGGGAATATTTAATATTAAACATATCCCTACTAATCTCGTTAGCTTATTGTTTAGGGGACCCGCACCACTAGCGAGAGATAGTACCTCATGGTCATTAAAATTTCCTTTTATAGATAGCAACCCCTTCGGTATGAGCATATTCTTCACATCTCCGTACCTTTTATCTCTTTTTATGAATAAATGGTCATCTTTTGATAAACAAGCAAGGCACTTATTAATATCGGTCGCTGTTAGCGGACTACTAGTACTTTCTTATTATGGCCTTGGCATGGATCAGTTTGGCTATAGGTATGCTCTCGACTTTATGCCGGCGCTCTTCTTGTTATTTATGATTATGTATAAAAGGAGTCACGACCACATAACTCTTGGCATGAGATCCTTGATAATTGCATCTGGAGTTTTGAACTTTTATCTACTCTGCACGTTTATCCAGTAGTCTCAAGTAGACAATAAATACAAAATAATCGACGACTTTTTTGGCGGAGAGGGAGGGATTCGAACCCTCGATACGGTTTCCCGTACACTGCTTTTCGAGAGCAGCACCTTCAACCACTCGGTCACCTCTCCTTCCCTGTTATTGTAACAAAATATATTACTAAGCCACTAACTAATGAAATCTTAAGCTCCTGCAGCTTTACGTATCTAGTAGAACTACGTAATATACATAAATATGAAACATGATCTTCAAACGTTCATCGTAGAATTAACCACGAGTGAATTATAAGATGTCTGATTGGGTAGTATCAGCATTATTCGCAGTTGGTATTGGTACTTGGGTGTTCGTAAAGACTTCACGCAGAAGTAACATGTTGACAACTAGTTATATAACAGCTGGATTTGTAGGCATTCTTGTCTTTATCTTTTTTATAACATTCTTGAAAGTCATACTACATAGGTAGCCGTTTCGTCCTAACATCTCTTTGAATTTTCACTTTTAGACAGTATTATAAGGCTATGGATGAAAAAGGGTTGGGTAAACGTCTTCAAGACGCCAGACTGGCTGCGGGGTTTACGCAACAGGGACTGTGTCAAAAATCTGGTTTGAGCTATTCAACACTGGCTAAGATAGAGAGAGGGGCGATCAAAGCTCCATCGATCTTTACTATAGAAAAAATTGCTGAAGTTCTAGGCGTATCGCTGGATGAACTTATTGGTACAAGTAGAACTTCCGGCAAATCGTTAAAGAAAAAACATATTTCTAAAAGCGGTGTCCGCTTTGTTTATTTTGATATTAATGGCTGTCTAGTAAGGTTTTATCATAGGGCTGTCGCTCAAATAGCTCATGACTGTGGTGAATCGACAGATGTTGTTGAGTCAATTCTTTGGCATTACAACGATAAAGTTTGTAGCGGGGCCATTGGTCTTGATGAATTTAACAAAATTCTATCTGACAAGTTAAAATTCCCAGGCCTTCGTTGGCAAGACTACTATTTGAAAACCGCCGAGTCTATGCCCGGGATGGACGAATTACTATCTTGGGTATCGACGCTATACGGCGTTGGTCTGCTATCAAATATTATGCCCGGGCTTATTAACTCGATGCTGGAACAAAAGTCTATTCCAGACGTTTCTTACGATGCTATAGTTGACTCTTCAGAGGTTCACGTACTCAAGCCTGACGTTGAAATCTTTGAGATCGCAACCAAACGTGCAGGATGCGAAAAGGGTGAAATACTTCTAATAGACGACTCTCGGAATAATCTTATGGCTGCCGATACTTTTGGGTGGAAAGTGCTATGGTTTGACGGCTACCGACCAGAGGAATCGATAGCTAAAATTAGAGAAATACTTGAGCCTCAAGATCAAAATTCAACCCACATTCCTAAAACGGCTAGTTCTTTGCCAAGAATTTTCGAGACTCTTCCTCGATAGTTAATAGAGCTGTCTTAGCGATTTCTAGCTGCTGTTTTGTTTGTTCAATAATTTCTTTAGGCGCTTTATCAACATAATCCGAATTTTTAAGTCTTTTCTCCAGACCGGCGATTATGTTTTTCTGAGATACTTCCCTGTTTTTAATAGTTTTTCGGTAATCGGCTAAGGCGCTATCGTCAATTTCTAGCCAAGCGAGCTTGGTTGTCTGCGATAAGCGAAATCCGCTAGGGTGTACTGACTCGTCGGACAGTGTCGTTATGTGGCTAAGTTTCGCGATTATATCAGCATTTTTTCCAAGATCACTGGCTGATACATGGAGTTTTGTATCTGTTATCCTAAGAGCGTTAACAATAAAACGTGACTCACTAACAATCGACTTAATTTCTTCAAATTCGTCGACGAGTTCCCTGTCGCCTGGTGTGGTACTTGGCCAAGCCTGGTTTATTAGAAGGGTCTTCTTCTCTGGAAATAGGGTTTGCCATATAACCTCTGTTACGTAGGGCGCAAATGAGTGCAAAATAATAAGTGTCGCTTCAAAAACTTGAAGCAGGACATCACTGCTCTCTTGAGACTTGGAGGCCTCAACGTACCAATCTGCCAGATCATCCCATACAAAATGATAGATTTCTTCGTAGGCTTCAGAGAAGTTATAGTCCAATAAATGGTTAGATATGCTATCTGAAGTTTGTTGTAATTTTGTCAATATCCAATGATCAGCTGGACTTTGGGGATTGGTAGTACTGATAATCTGTTTGCCGTCGACTTTGTTCTCAATGAAACGAGCAATATTCCAGAGTTTATTACAAAAGTTTCGGCCAGCTAGAATCCTAGTCGGTGCATAAGCAGAACTATCGCCTGGGCTGCGGCCGGCGATAATACCAAGTCTCAAGGCATCTGTACCATAGTCTTTTATGGTGTCTTCTAGGGGTATAACATTGCCTAGACTCTTGCTCATCTTCCTACCATCAGCACTGCGGACCATTCCATGTAGATAAACAGCCTTAAAGGGGATCTCTTTGGTTGTATATAGCCCAAGACAGATCATTCTTGCTACCCACTGATAGAGGATATCTACCCCTGTCTCCATTAGGCTTGTTGGATAAAATTCACTAAAGTCTGGGCTATCTGGATATCCCAGAGTAACAAACGGCCACTGCCCTGAACTAAACCAAGTATCGAAAACGTCTGGATCTCGATGGTAGGTTTTATCTCCAATCGTTAATGTTTCATTGTGGACGCTGGTGTTGTAAATCCAATCATCAGGATTATCAACATTTTGAAAGGCCGGTATTGGGATACCCCAAGCAATCTGACGGCTGATATTCCAATCTTTAAGATTCTTTAAATATAAAATTAATTGACCCTTCTTATTAGCTGGGAAGAAGACCATGTCATTAGTTTCTAAAACAGCTATAGCATCTTTAGCCAAAGGTTCCATATCAACAAACCACTGATCTTTTAGTAAAGGTTCGATAACGGTTCCACACTTATAGCAATGACCAACGCTGTGAATTAACTCCTCCGTTTTGACTAAAAACCCCTGCTCGTCGAGGTCTTTGGCGATGGCCGCCCTGGCTTCTTTAACGGTTAAACCACGATATTTTTCGGGTATGTCACCAGACATCTTTCCTTCAAAGTTTATGACAGTAATTTTTGGTAAGTTATGTTTCTCGCCAATTTGATAATCGGTAGGATCATGAGCTGGTGTCAACTTTACCGCTCCAGTACCAAAATCTTTATCGACGAATGGGTCAGCGATAATTGGGACTTCCCTGCTTGTAATTGGTAATTCAACAGTCTCTCCCAGATATCTTTCGTAACGACTATCGTTAGGGTGAACGGCGACACCGGTATCGCCCAGCATGGTCTCGGGCCGCGTCGTAGCTACTACAAGTTCGCCATCACCATTTGTCAGCGGATACCGTATATAGTACAAGGCCCCCTGCTCTTCTTTATGAACTACTTCTATGTCGGCAAAACCAGTACCGTGGAAAGTACAATAATTAATTAATCTCTCACCTCTATATATCAGACCATCACCCCACATCTGTTTAAATGTCGAGTAGGCTGTTTCAATAACCTGTTTATCCAGCGTAAAACGGAAATGATCCCAATCGCAGCTAATACCAAGCTTTCGAAGTTGTTGTTCGAAACCACTCTTGTTGCTTTGAACAAAGTCCCAAATTTGGGCGTACAATTCTTCGCGCGTGAAATCAAAACGACTCTTGCCTGTTTTTTCGAGTTGTTTCTCATATACCACTTGAGTCTCAAAACCAGCATGATCGGCGCCGGGAACATACAGAGTTCTATCACCTATTAAACGATGATATCGAACAGCGATATCTTGGAGTACGTAGGTTAAGGAGTGGCCGGCGTGTAGCGAAGCATTGGCATTGGGTGGAGGCATGATAACCGAATACGGGCTGCCCTGCCCTTTTGGAGCAAAAGCCTTAGACTTTTCCCAGAGAGCGTATATATCTTCCTCATAGAGCTCCGGCTCATATATTTTAGACAATTTCATCTGTTACAGCATAGCACTGTCGATGAGTATTTACTATGATTTGAATATAACGCATATGGCTCTACGCAATATTTACATAGATAGATTTGGTTGAATATGCAGACTATAGGGGTCTGACTGATTACGATGGTTAATCGCTTGAAAATAGCCTAATGCTCCGACCATGGCGCCGTTATCGGTACAGAGTTTAGGATCGGTGTAGTCTATCTGGATCGGTAATCGGGTAGATAGTTGATCACGCAGTTCCCTGCTTGATGCCACACCGCCAGCTATAACAACCGAGGCCGGCTTAAACTCCTCATAAGCTTGAATAGTCTTATCCACGACAGTTTCCATCGCAATACGTTGAAAACTAGCCGCTATATTAGCCTTTTGGGCCTCAGAGAGCTGCTCTGCAACGTTTTTAGATGGAAAGTTGTAATCTTGCCCGATTTGTTCTTGGGCAAGCCTTAAAACGGCCGTTTTTAAGCCGCTAAAGCTAAAGTCATAGCGATTCTCCATTTTAGCCTTCGGAAAACTATAAGCATTTGGGTCTCCGCTTTCTGCGAGCTTAGCGATACTCGGCCCTCCCGGATAGGCTAATCCGATAATCTTGGCTACCTTATCGAAGGCCTCACCTATCGCATCGTCTCTGGTTCTACCGATTATCTGGTGGTCGCCATGATTCTTAAATAGAACTAACTGTGTGTGACCGCCACTAACTATCAGTGCGAGCATCGGGAACAGGGGTGGCTTTTCACGTAGAACGTATCTGTTGAGAGGTGTTAGTCTTAAAAAGTTAGCATAAACATGTGCTTCAACGTGGTTAATGGCAAAAAGTGGCTTTTTCTTGATGATTGACAGGGTTCTAGCCGTAAGAACGCCAATTAAAAGTGAGCCAGACAGACCAGCACCATATGTAACAGCTATAGCGTCGATTTCCGACCAATTAGTACCCGCCGTCGACAGGGAAGCTTCAATCGTGGGTATAATTGACTCAATTTGGCTCCTAGAGGCAATTTCAGGGATAACTCCACCGTATTTCGCGTGAAGATCCATGCTGCTAGCTACAGCATTACTGAGCATAATGCTGCCATCTTCAATAACCGCAACAGCAGTTTCGTCGCAACTCGATTCGATACCTAATATTTTCACTAATCTACAGTATACTAGAGGATATGAGTTTTCGTTCAACGATCAAGAAAGTGATTCCAAAGGGCGTTTTTCCAGCAATTGAACCTTATGGTCACTGGGCTGAGGCAGTGGCTGAGAACGTCGTTTATGGTTTTCCAACCCGTGGCCTCAAAGTCATAGGCGTAACCGGTACTGCCGGTAAGACTAGCACCTGTACGCTAATAACCCATATGCTCCGTGAAAGCGGCTACAAAGTTGCCATGATAACTACCATAGCTATCGATTACGGAGATGGGAAGGGTGCTCAACCTAATTCCACGAGAATGACTTCGCTTGGTTCACTTAAGCTGCTTAAAGCCGTAAAAAAGATCAAGGCCGCTGGTGGCGAATGGCTAGTCCTGGAAACCACTAGTCACGCTCTTGCTCAACACCGAGTATGGGGTGTGCCATATAGTATTGTGGCTTTCACTAATTTAAGTCACGACAATGTTGATTATCATGGGACGTTTGAACGCTATCGGGCGGCTAAATTAATGCTTTTTGAACAGTGTAATCGTAATCGCCGGGGTGAGAGAATAGGCGTTGTTAATATCGATGACCCCAGTGGAGAGTACTTCATGCGAGCCATTGCACACCCTATGAGCTATGGGATTATAAAGGGAGATTTGAAAGCTGAAGATATAAAGCTCAGTCCCACTGATAGTCACTTTAAAGCTACGTTAGTGGGTGAAACTTACGATATATATTCTCATTTACCTGGTAAATTTAATGTTTATAACTGTCTAGCAGCGATTGGCGTAGCCAAGGCGGTAGGGCTATCTAAGACCCAAATTGAACAGAGCATTGCTAGCTTAAAGAGTGTTGATGGGCGGATGAATATAATTGATGAGGGTCAAAATTTCGGTGTTATTGTTGACTATGCCTGCACACCAGACGGCTTTACTAAGCTTTTTGAAACCGTCAAGCCTACCGTCAAGGGGAGAATTATCACAGTCTTTGGATCGGCGGGAAGACGAGATGAACTAAAACGCCCAATTCAGGGAGAAATAGCCGGCCATAACTCAGATATTGTCATCCTGACCGAAGAAGACGATCGCGATCAAGATGGCATGAAAATAATCGATGAAATTGCTGCCGGTGTTCAGAGGGCAGGGAAGGTACTCGGAAAAAATATGTTTATCGAGCACCAAAGGGAAGCAGCCGTCCAAATGGCTATTGATTTAGCTCAGCCAAAGGACATGGTTTTACTGCTTGGTAAGGGTGAAGAGACGGTTATTATCACCAATAAACCAGGCTTTAAACCACAATCTGGTCATAACTATAATGAAGCCACCGACACGGTACGCCGTTCGTATAATGACACCGCATCAGCTAAAGCAGCTCTAAGCAAAAGATTCAAAAAATAGATTACTTATTATCAATAGTCAGGGTAGTGCAGCGAATATAGCCGCCGCCTTTGCCTAATTCACTAACATTCGGAGTATGAGTCTTTAAGCCGTGAGCCTCAACATCGGCTTTAAAATTAGGAGCATGAGCGCTCATAACTACGGTTTCTCCGTTAGAAACCAGATTGCACGCAAAACCTTCGGTTGCCTCTGCAAAAGATACCTCTATCTTATCAATATCTATCAGACTAATTTTTTGCCTACTCTCAGGAGTGAACGCTTGAGGGCACCAGGCGATAAGTTCTGGGCTTAATATACCGATAGCTAGATCAATATCATAGAAAAAACTATCCGGCCATCCAGTTACACTATTTGTAACTTCTTGACCATTAGCATCCAATCGTGGAATTGTTTGCAAACCGATTACTTCATAGCCTAAGTTTTGTGCTAAAAAATCGTGCATTCTTGGGTCAGTACGGTAATGACTGCCGCAAAAAAGTAAATTTCCACAGGGCAGTGCATCGCCTTGACCGCTAAAGCGATAAGGTGAAGTAATAATTTCCAAACCTAGACCTTCAAAAATCTTTTTAGCATAGGGTTCCTCGGCTAGCCGTTTATTGGGCAGGGAAGACAGTACCATCTTGTTATTTCGACATAATCCCCAATTAGCTATATAAACGCCGTCCTGACAGCCCTCAGGAGCCCCTACTATCGTAACTTCAATACCTGCCTCCTCAAGCTGTCTTTTTATGTCAGCATGTTCGCTTTCCGCTAGATCTTGATTAACCGCGATAGACGAATCCATATAAGGATTAATAGCGAAAGTATCGGCAAAAAAATCGGCGCCCGACATCAAAACTTTCGTGTTTATTTTACTGGACATCGAATAAAGTATACAAAAACTAGTCAGTTAATAAAAATGTATGTGAAAATTATGGAAAAAACGGGTACAACATATTATTTAAAGCTATAAAGCTTAAGAATTATATTGTTGTACCCGGGAAATCCTGGACAGATGGTTAATTCACAAAATTTCAAGCTTTTTAGGGCTAAATTTTTGTAGTGCACGCATCCGTCCAGGAACCCCACGAGTGAGATCAAAAAATGACCTTTAATATAAGAAAGAATAAACCTCAGGTATTTTAGAAATGATCTCGAAAGATCATCAGTTAATTGCCGAGAGGCCTGTGGGTTAATTCCCTGAAATGCTGTTCTTTGACCTCTGAAGCCACGTTTTTAGTCAATGACTGCCAAAGTTCAAATTCTGTTCTGAGCATTTCGTTGATTTGCAACTTAAATTCATCGCAAACACGTTGAACATGAACAGAACCCCTGAACCTTTCATTTGTTCCACTGGCGTGCTTGCGGGTAGTCCATACCAGAAGGAGATTTGCAGTTCCTTCATTAACTAGACCAGCTTTCACGAAGCCACCAAACGCTACATAAACTTTGTCGACAAGTCGACCAGGTATGCCTTCCGTTATTCCACGAAAGTACTCTTCAGCACTCAGGTTGAATGTAGGTAGAACGTCGTCATTCGCGGGCATTATAGCCAAAAAGCTGCCATTTGCTCCTAGTGTTGGAATGCGTACTGTCTTTATAAGTCTGACCCTAATGTGCCTGACCTTAGCTTCAGCATCGTATTGCTCATCTCCACCAGTAATTGGTCGCAATTCATCACCACTTTCTCTATATCAATGTACTATCCTCGTTTGGGATAGACTGTATATTACACTAATGTTAAGAATTGTCAATTAGACAGTTGTATAAATCATCGAAAAATGTTAAAATATGCGTAAATGAGTAGCCCCGAGACATATCAACCCACACCTGAGGACTTCAATGAAGTTACTAATAATATTTTAATTGAAGCTAAAAACAGATATATAAGAGCACAACAGCTTGACCTACCGACATTCGGTGAGTCTGCAATGAGATATGTAAAACCGACACTTCAGGATAATTTAGATTTTGATCTAAGGAGAATTATCTTAAGGCCGAATCAACTTGGAAACGACGCTAGAAACATTCACCCATCAGAACGTATCGAAGTGGATCCTGATCGTGAAGACAGTACTGAATTAAGTGTCATCAAAGCAGGCATAAGTCATAACCTAAGGAGAAAAGTTTTAAGCGTATACGTGCCCGCGGTTGAGGGGGTTGTCTTTACAGAATTACCTGGTGCGTTACCATTTGTGCTTATGAGGATTGACCAAATGGATCGGGGTAAGTTAAGAGAAGACAAAAAAATTCTATACGTTGAGTCTAACTATGCTCAACTTTTTAGGACAAGAGAGCTTAAGCGTGATATTTTCGATAATGCCACAATCGAACAAGCCTTACGTGGAGATATAGATTTAGATGCGGCACCCCCAACTTTCTTAAACCCTGATATAAAAACTACCATTGGCACAACTACTGTTAACTATGCCGAGAGGTCTAGCTTGTTGCTAACTTTCGGCGAGTTTATTTCTGAAAATATAGACGAATGGTAACGTATGTTTATCGAGGAGAGAGTTGGCACTCATGGTTCGTTAGTGCTAATATAGGGATTATAAACGGAGACCTTTGAAATGAGTATATCAATTCAACCCTTAGCCGATTATGTTGTGTCTCAAGCCGAAGCTGCCGAGTCCAAAACAGCAAGTGGGCTTTATCTACCCGATAATGCTCAAGAAAAGCCAAAAATTGCCAAAGTCTTGGCGGTCGGCAAAGACGTCAAACAGATTAAAGTTGGTGACAAGATTCTATATAAGACCTACAGTACAACCGATGTAAAAGTCGGGAGTGAAGAATATATTTTAGTCAAAGAAGAAGACATCTTAGCAACTGTTAAATAATTAGGAGGAATGTAATTTTATGGCAAAAAAAGTTTTTTATAATGATGATGCTCG
>Ga0182012_10006897_pt1 | contig 11467 bp, 14 predicted proteins | sample 612S2SmetaG_FD_120486 | JGI IMG/M metagenome (GOLD analysis project Ga0182012, IMG submission 120486) | Permafrost microbial communities from Stordalen Mire, Sweden - 612S2S metaG | ecosystem: Environmental > Terrestrial > Soil > Wetlands > Permafrost | place: Sweden: Stordalen | collected...
AAGAATGATGCAATCGTCTTTCACTTCTACGCTGGCAGTCGGATAGTACTTGTGGGCCTCTGCAAGTGCCTTTTTGAACTCAGGCCAGAAGTGATAAAGCTTTCCGCGACTACCGCCAAACATGGCATGTAAAACCTTGGCGTGAAGCATAACGGGGCGTTTCAATCCACCTTTAAGCCGGTAAACAAGGAAGGCGTGAATGTCCATTGCTCGGGGGTTGTGTTGCAATCCAACAAGCGCGGGCCAATAAAAAGGGGCCATGCGGTCGGGTTCGGTGATGGCGTTGTAATACTCGCCAGAGACATCTATTTCCTGCTGCCAAAACACTTTCTGATTTGGGTTTCTTTCAATCCAGAAAGAAAGGCGGCGGGCTATTTTTGCCTGTTCCTGATGGGCGTTTCCGTCCTTGTCCCATACGCCTAAAATGATTTCGGCGGCGGCAAAGTTTTTGATCTCTTTTTCAAGTTCCTTTCCGTTGGCTCCACCAATAGGAATGTTCATTTTTTCCATGGCTTCGCGCATGGTGTGGCCAAGTGGAACGGTGCGGGTCCGTTCACGCAGGATGTAATCGTTTATGTAGGCGTTCACTATTCGGGCTTTGGGTCCAGCCGGCACAGTGCGCTTTTCGAAGGTGTTTGGCTTTTTGGGGTTTGCCAGTATGCCGGAACGGATAACAAGGCTGGCGCGTCCGCAATCAGTCTGCCAGTGGTCTTTATTGTCGGGTTGATGACGCAAGGGCATGAAGCATTGAAGAAAAACCGGGTGCGTATAACCCACGTCCTCGGGCCTGATAACCTCATCAAACAGGCCCGCCGGAAGCACTTCAGGAAGCAACTCCCCTGCCCTGACTAAGCCGGCTTGATTTCGATTTTTGTTCATTCCTATAGCCCTATATTCATATAGTAGTATAGAAATATACGGCTATTCTTCGCCGTTGTATGGCTGCGGCTTCCTGTATTTGGCGCATAGATCGTTGATCGCTTCGCCTAACAGTTGCTTGAGGCTCCGTCCGGCATTCTCCGGCTCGGCCTGAACTAGCAACAAAACGCGCCGGACTTCTGGCGCGAAATGTCCGCCGATAAGGACAGTCGCCTCACCGTTGTTATGGCTCCTGCGGCGGTTGCCGGTGCTGGCTTTGGCCGTGGTGCTCTTGGCTACAACTGCGGCCTGTGGTGCTGCGGCTTGTTTAAGCCCTGCGGCTAACGTGCTTTGCTTGCTCATGGCGCTCCTTCTTGTATAGGGCTATAGATATATATTCGTATAGGTCGTTCATTTCTTGGGCTGCTTTGCCCTGCGGGTCATATTCGGCGGCTGTACGGCCAATATTGCCGGCGTCTCCATGAGCCGCACGTTGAAAGAGGACAACAGGACAAAGGGCGAAGCCTTGAGCGGTCGCGGCTTCTTGCGTTTCTTCATGCCGGTGTCCCTGAATTGGTGCGCGATTAACAACAACAGCGGCGGGGGGATTACCGGCTAGCGTCAAAATCTCTTGGACACTGCCAAGGGTTTCAATGTCGTACATTTGCGGCTGGATAGGCAGTAAAACAAAATCCGCAACTTTGGCTGCTGCAATCGCCGTGTCGGTGCTCTTGCCGGGGGTGTCGATGATTGCCAGTTCTGCGCCTTGTTTTTCGGCGGCGTCTAATACCTGTTGCAAACGTGCAATCTGACAGGAAACAACGGCAGGGGAATCTTCGCCTCTGCGGTCGCTCCAATTGGTGGCAGTCGCTTGGGGATCAAGGTCAATAACCGCGACAGAGTGACCGGCAAGGGACGCGGCTACGGACAAACCTAGCGCCGTAGTTGTTTTGCCGTTACCGCCTTTTTGTCCAATGATTGATAAGACTTTCAAGGGCTGGTTTCTCCCGTTCTATAGAGCTACAGACGAATACGCCTATATGAGTATACGCCTATAGCCGTACACGTCAAGCAGTAAGCGCCGGGGGCAGGGAAGGGGAGTGCTTGTCCTAAGTTGGCTTCTTGCTGCGAAAACCAGCCCCAATCCAACAGCCAATAAACCAGACTGAGAATGCAATAGCTGGGAATGTTATTGCTTCAATCGTCGTTTCAGAAGCTACGTTTCGTAAGTGTTGGCGTTTCCATATCTCATAATCGCCGCCTAATTTGAATTTTTCTTTATCTACATCTACGGGTGATTGGCGACAATTAAAACGCCCGGCCAACGACAATTAAAAATACCGACGACGACAACTACAATCCACGACCATCAAGGTCGCGCCGCCAAGGCGCACCAACGATGGTCACCGACATACAAGTCAGGAGATTGAGAAAGTTGTCAAAAACAGAAAAGACCAGAGAAGTCGCGGCCGCCAAGGCCGGGATGAATGCGAAAACGGCCAGGCGTTACCTGGCGGATGAACGACTGCCGAGCGAAACGAAAGTGGAGCGTACGTGGCGGACTCGGATAGATCCTTTCGAGGGCGAATGGGAAAAGATCCGGGAACGGATTGAAGTCAACCCCGGACTCGAAGCCAAGACGATCTTCGAAGCGCTGCAGCGTGAGCAGCCGGGAAAGTTTGCAGATACGCAATTGCGGACGCTGCAACGGCGCATCAAGCAGTGGCGCGCAATAGAAGGTCCGGGCCGGGAGGTCTTCTTTGTACAGAAGCATCTGCCGGGACGGCTGTGCCAATCCGATTTCACGCACATGAAAGAGGTGGGCGTGACCATTGCGGGGCAAGCCTTTCCGCACATGGTTTACCACTTCGTTTTGACGTACTCGAACTGGGAAGACATAACGCTGTGCTACTCGGAGAGCTTCGAAAGCCTGAGCGAGGGATTGCAAGACGCGCTCTGGCGATTGGGCGGTGTGCCGCAGCAACATCGAACCGATCGGCTCTCTACCGCAGTGAACAACATGACGGACACAAAGGAGTTCACCACGCGGTATGAAGCCTTGTTGCGCCACTACAGAATGGAGGGGCAGAAGATTCAAACGGGGAAAGCCAATGAGAACGGTGATGTCGAGCAACGCCACTATCGTTGGAAACGCGCCGTAGCGCAATCCCTGCTATTGCGCGGCCATAGTGACTTTCAGACGGTCGGCGAATACACTGACTTTCTGCGCCGGCTCGTCATGCAGTTGAATGCGGGACGCCGCGAGTTGCTGGCCATCGAGATGCAACAGTTGCGAGCGTTGCCGGATCAACGTTTGGACAGTGTGAAACGCCTGAAGGTGCGCGTGGATTCCGGCAGCTTGGTCTATGTGGACCGCAACGCCTATTCAGTCAACAGCCGTTTGATTGGCGAACAGGTGGAGGCGCGGCTCAGCATCGACACCGTGGAGATCTGGTACGCCAATCGCAAAGTGGAACAGCTGCCGCGACTGCGTGGCCGGGGCAAGCACCGCATCGATTATCGCCACATCATCGACTGGTTGGTACGTAAACCGGGAGCCTTTGAAAACTATCGGTATCGGGAAGAATTATTTCCCACGAGTCGCTTTCGTATGGCTTGGGACGCGCTGCGGGAGACCGCACCAAGCCGGGCCAATCGACGTTATCTGGAGATCCTCCATTTGGCAGCGACAGAAGGCGAGGCACGCGTGGATGACGCTCTCAGAGGCTTGCTGGAAGCGGGCGAGATCGCCGAAGGAAAGTTGACGGCTGATTCGATTCGCGCGGTCTTGGCGACGCAAACGGTAGAGCCGCCCACTAGCATTCTGGTTGCCGATGTCGCATTGAGCAGTTTCGATGAGTTACTTAACAGCACAGACATGGGGGTAATGCAATGAGCGATAACCGCGACATCAAACAAGAACTCACCGAATCACTCCGCGAATTACAACTGCCCGTGATTCGTCGCTGCTTCGAAGAGAAAGCAAGGCAAGCCGAGCGTGAATCACTGAGCTACGAACAATATCTGCATGATCTGACGGCCCATGAATGCCTGGAGCGTCGCAACAACCGTATCCAGCGATTGCTGCGAGCGTCGAAGCTGCCGTTGGAGAAGACGTGGGAGAACTTCGATATGAAACGATTGCCGGTCAAGGCTGCGCGGCAAGTAAAAGTTTTGCTCGATGGTTCATTCCTGGACCGGCGAGAGAACGTGCTTGCCTTCGGTAATCCCGGCAGTGGCAAAACTCATCTATTGTCGGGCCTCGGACAGGAACTAATTCGCCAAGGGCGACGGGTGGCCTTCACCACTTGTGCGCGCTTAGTACAAGACTTGCTGCGCGCGAAACAAGATCTCAATCTCAGTCGCGCGATTAAGAAGCTGGCTTTCTTCGAAGCGCTCGTCATTGACGACATCGGTTATGTGCAACAGAGCCGTGAAGAGATGGAGGTGTTGTTCACGTTGTTGGCCGAACGCTATGAACGCGGCAGCGTGATGCTTACTTCAAATCTTCCGTTCTCTAAATGGGAGGCTATCTTCAAAGACCCGATGACCACTGCTTCGGCGATAGATCGGCTGGTTCATCACAGTGTGATTCTGGAACTCAATATCCCCAGTTATCGACTCGAACAAGCGAAGAAGACAAAGTCGGACAGCACAGAATGATTGCCTCTGGCTAAGGAAACGGACTTCTCTCAATCTGGAGGCTCTGCCTCCAGACCTCCGGGATTTACTGCTTCTTGCCAAACCAGGCTTCAACGCCAGAACCAACTACCATGCGAAACAGAAGGGGCGGACTTACCGCCCCTTTTCTGGTCTTGGCCCCGGAGTCAGCGCTCAGGTTGCATCCCTGCAGTGCCTTATCCTCCGCTCCGGTCAACACCACTCTAAACAATCCGTGCTAATTTGCAAAGGTTGTAGTTGTCGTCGGTCGGTAAGAATAGTTGTCGCTGATGGGTAAAAGTAGTTGTCGCCAGACATACGGGAACGTTTCTTACGACTGTACCGTCCGGCATTTCAACAGTTCCCAAAGTGCCATCAGGCACAAAATCTGATTCCCAGCCCTTTCGAACGGTTCCTGTCACTCCATCTATTGGAATGTTCTGTTTTTTAGCCTCGGCCATAAGCCCCTTATCGCTCATGGCGCTATATGCAGCTTTTCTAATGTCTTCATAATCAGGGTTTACATATTTGGTGTTTTCATAGCCGGTATAAATTACTCCAACTATCCATAAAACGGACAGGACAAACCAAACTCTGAAAAAGCCGCGCCGGATATTCATGGGGAGTCCACAAATTAGAGGTTAGGGGTTTCTTCGGGCGTTTCAGCAAGCTCGCTTTTCCCAATGGTGCGCTGAATTTTACGCCGAAGGGGATTAACCGGCAAGCGCCCTGTAAAGAGTGGACCGGCCTACCTTCATCGTGTCGGCAACATCTCGGGGGCATTCACCTTGGGCTATCAGCTTCCGGGCGTGGTTGATCTGCTGGCGGGTTAGCTTAGGCTTGCGTCCGAATTTCACGCCCCGGCCTTTGGCTGCGTCAACTCCGGCGCGGGTCCGTTCGCTTATCATGCTGCGTTCGAGTTCGGCAAGCACACCAATCATCTGCCACATGGCGCGGCCTGTCGGTGTTTGTGTGTCGATGTGTTCCGTGAGTGATTGAAACTTCACGCTACGGGTTTTCAGGTCGTCGAGCATGGTTATCAGGTCGCGCAAGCTGCGGCCTAATCTGTCGAGCTTCCACACGATCAACGTGTCACCGGCCTTGAGCTTCTTCAAACAAAGGAGGAGGGCAGGGCGCTTAATGCCGGTCGCCCCTGACAGTCCATCATCCTTGAAAATTGTTTTCGTGGTGCATCCAGCTTTTTTCAGCGCCGCAAGTTGCAGGGCTAAATTTTGGTCCTCTGTGGACACTCGCGCATAGCCGTATTTCACCGTTGCGCCTCATCGCGGGTGGGCATGATGCGGACTTTGATTTGCGGCTGATTGTGTTCTGGGCAGAGTTGCGAGAGTTCATCCCAAAACCCATACCGGACGCAAAAACAGCGATAGACGCTCTCACAGATTGGCGGCGGTTCGTCGGGGCAGGGAAGGGGGTTTTTCATGCCCTGATTATGGGATAGACATACGGGACGCTGCAAGCCCTGATTTCATTGACTTTCTTTTTTGTCCCGAAACTTACCCTTTTGGGGACTGGCTGTTAACAGTTTTGTTGGGCATGATCCACGACTTCAACCAACGAGGAAGCAACCTCTCGATGCGTTCGCGCCGTTCGCGTCTTGCTGTTGTCCATGCCTCCATTTCGCGTAATTGCTTTGTGGTTCCAATTCCAAGCCGTGAGGCCGCATGGGCAAGCTTATACAAATCGTGTTCCGGTGACATTCTGCCGGCTTCCACTTCTCTTTTGGTAGCGCGGTCCAAAAGTTCAGAGTTAATATTGTCGCCGTCTCTGCATTCCTTAACGAGGAAGAAACAATAATCGCTTTCGCGTGCCTTTCTGAACTTATCGACTTCCTGCGGGTCAATCATGGTTCGTTCTACCGCGTCCATAAGCGCTTTAAACATGGCTAAGAGTGCGCCGCGTTGCTGTGAAGTGGTGGCTTTGTCGAATTCCGAATGAATATACTCACGGGTCTCTCGCCAGTTAACTACGGCAAGCGCAGGATCATCGGCTATTGGATCGGTGCTCGTCATTTTTTACTTCCTATTGGCTGGGCGCTAAGAATAGCGGCAACCGGCGCGGGCAGGGAAGGGCTAAGATCTACCCTTTGTGGGAATGGCGGTCCCGGTGTGCACGTCTGCAACCGGGTTGCCCTCGGGCAATGCGGAGGGTTCCGCTCCGCGACAGAGACGGGGAATCATGTGCGCAAGCGCCATCCCATCGCCCCCTTGCTGTTTTTCATGGCTTTCATAGGAGCCGTCACTCCGTAGGCCGAGACTAGCGAGAGCATTTTAGCCAGTGAGCAGGGGGCAGGGAAGGGCGAAAACTACTCTTTCCGGGACGTGCGCTGGCTGCTATCAAGCCCACATGAACAACGATGTCCTGTTCTGGCTAATCTTAATTTCCGCTGGATTACTCCTGTATGTCTCCGCGCACCGAGCGCTGCGCGCTTATTACCTGAATTGGTCAAAGTCCAAAACGTTTTCCTTCCGTCGAGCACGAAAAGCGGCCGAGTACGGTGATGCGGCGGCGCAGTACACTGTGGGCAGTATTTTCTATCAACGTGCCGCGTCGGGCGAGTTGAAAGATTACCCTACAGTCTTGCGTGAGGCGTTGGAGCACGCGGAGAATTTGCTGAACAAGTCCTTATCAAACGGTCATAGGGAAGCGGCGGCTGCGCTTTTTGTATTCCACACAGATAACAATAATCCTCTGCGAAACGACTTAAAGGCTTGTCTCTATGCGGCGGTATTAAACGAAATGGGCGTATGCCTGAAGTTGTCGAGCAAGCTAGACAAATCAGATCAAGCAAGGGTGGTGGAAATGATTAGCCATCTGAGTACAAATGAACTCTCAGAAGAGAAAAAAGCGATGCTTCTGGCTTGCATGTCCGGTTATGGTCAGGCTTCGAAAGAAGAAGTCGCCGCAATTTAGAGGGCTAATGGGCAGGGAAGGGCCGAAACTCACCTTTGCGAGACTGGAAAAACGATCCCTCACTTTTGCCTATACATAAAGACGGCTACGAATGCGCCGCCGAGAGAACATTCCATCACTAGCGTCGTACCTTCCAAAAGTTTGTATTGATATTCGGCCATCTTATTTATCGCAGCCACCAAGCCGCCTTTCTTTCCGGCGTCAAGGGCGGTTTTGGTGTCTGGATTGTCGGGGGTAACAGTGTCTACGGCACCGGACGCCATGGTGATACAAACATATTCGAGAGTGCTGTCTTGGCTCATGGCCGATTATGGTAGCACCGGAAAGTCGGAAACCCCTTTGTGAGACTGGCAACAAGGCATGAGAACGGGACAATTACTGAAAGTGTTGGAGCATTTTTTCCAGCCACGGTGCGATTTGAACGACCCTGTTTCCCCACTTAAAAGCTTTTTCCATCAGTTGATCTGCAACTTCAACTTTCTGCGTCATTGACGGCGAGCTGGCGGCTGGTTCGAAATGTGTAACCGATTGGGCATCAGTTTCGCTGGTGTAAAGCGCCAGTTCTTCGTGAAGAGCCTCAAGCTCCTCGCGCTCCTTTTCAAGGAGATGTTCAAATTTGACCGTTGCCAAAATCAAAAGCTCGTCAGAGTACTGTTCCGGGTTTCGGGCCAAGGTGAAAATGGCGTAATTTAATATGTCTCGGCCTTCATCCCACTCTCTAAATCGATACTCCTGATCTTCCAATCGCAGATTGAAAGCAGCCATTATCCGCAGAAAGTCTTGTTGTGAAATCTCACCTTTCGACGCTCGGTGGATGTTCTCGATATACCGCTGAAACTCTTCAAATAGAACAACAAGCTGATCTACGTTTCGCCGTTGCTCAAGCGCGATACGTTTTCTGTTTACTAGGTCCATCTTTCTTTGCTCGATAACAGAGTATCGCCATCGAACGCCTGAAGGTGCTGTTAGTCGGGAAACGTTTTTAGAAGATCAACGCATTGTGGCAATGCGTTCCACGGCTCACGGAAATTACCTTGATACGTGAGGCAGAGCTGCCCAGTCTTTGTATCGAGTGCAAAGGCACCAGACCACGGTACGCCAGTTACATTTTCAGGCTGACGCGTTGACGGAATAAAACGCTGATAAGGGTTAAGACGGGGAGAGTTAACCGGAGTTGCAGCCTGTGGTGTGGGTTCCTTCTGTTGATCGCAGGAAACAGACAAAAGGGAAAGGAATGCAATAGAGGCGAACCAAGCGGAAAATGATTTTTGTATGGACACAACTATTGCGAATACCACCCAAGAATTGAATACCCTCGGGCATCACGTTTTATGTGGGTGTTGTGGCCGCAACCGTTGCAGTGGTGAACCTCAAAACCATCGTCGAGTTTTTCGGTCAATGCAGTGTCATATGACTGACAGGTATTGATCGGGCATCGAACGGAGGCTAGCGCGGTGATTGTCTCCGCTTCACCGGCACCGATCAAATTGGCGATTTCTACGACGTTGAACTGCTTCTTTTTATTGGCACGGAAAAGCTCATCGACTTGCTGGCGTATCTGTCTTTGACGGTCCATCCTTAATTTTCTCCCGCGCGATTACCTTCCTTTTCATCGTAGCCTTTAGCAAAGTTGGACGGCAGCACGCAGGGAACGTTGTCCCGAAAGTTGTCGTAAGCAGGCGTTTTCGTCGGCATGGCGGCGAGATTAACGCGGAAACAACGCGTCAATGTCGCGTCGGCCATGTGCCACGCGCAGGATGAAAACATCTTCTCCTTCGACGGTGTACACGATGACGTAATCACCAACGGTGAAACTGCGAGAACCAACGCCAAAATCTTCATCGCGGGAACGGCCCATAAAGGGATAACGGGCCAACAAGAAAAAACGGTCGGTAATGTTGTCGATCAGGCGGTTGGCAATCTCGATGCTGCCGCTTTCCTTGGCGACGTAATACCAGATGTCGTCAAGATCGCTTTCAGCCCGTGGCGCTACACGGTGCGCCATTAGCGGGATGATGCCAATTCAGCAAGCAGCCGGGCGCGTCCGCGCTCCTTCACTTCACCGGCCAACTCACGCATGGAATCTTGCGTGATAACCCGGCCTTCCCCGCGTGCAATGGATGCTCTGGCGTCGTCGAGCGTTAAAAGAAATTCCGCCTTCTGGCGTTCCCTTTCTTCCCACAAGGCAAGCGCTTCCCGCACCGCTTCTTCTTCGGTGTGGAGCCGTCCGCTTTCAATAGCGCGGCGGGCAAAGGCTTTCTGGTCTGAAGTGAGTTGTACATCCATGTCTCAAGACTACGAAAAAGCCGGCTCGGGGGCAAGGCTTAGGGGCTTCGGTAAAACAGCCACGGATAACGCGCCCGGATCTGCTCAAGGCTCCATCCGGCGCGTTTGAGGTCGCTTACCAATCGGCTGACAGGATCGGCGGGCTGCTCCGGGCCTTTAAAGAAGGGCTGGCGGTTGTGCCATTCCCTCAACTCTGAAAACAACGCAACGCGCGAAGATGTGAAGGGCCGCAACCGTGGCCGGTAATTCTCAAGCGCCCATGACTGCGGCGCTCTTTGGAGCTGCCGCGTTATTTCTTTGCCCTCGCTGAATAACCGCCTTGTTCTGCGTCCTTGGTCCTCGCCTGAAAGCCTCCGCACAGCTTCCCGGCTTATCCTCGGTCCCGGTCGGGCAATCGCTGCGGCTCTTTCGCTTTCGGATTGGCACGGTGTTCCTTGTCGGCTTCATGCCAGAGATAAAGCGCCATTTCGCGCAAGCGTTCTTTTTCCGTGATGCGCCCGCCGTCTACCTTCTCTTGAAGCTGCTGCCATTTGTCGAGCGTTGCCGGCTTCGATGCATCGAAACCAAACGCGGTCAACTTCTCGCGCAACGCCTCGTTATCATTTGCCGGTTGTTGCTGTGCCGGCGCTGGTGGCTTCGTGGTGGGCTTTTGCAGGAGTAACGCCAGCTCCATCAGTGCGGCCTTTTGCGGGTCGCTGTGTGCGGGTGCTGGTGGTTTTAAATTGTCGTTCGCGTGATCTCTGTTTCCTACCGTCCGCCCCGCTGTGTCCGGCGCTGCTGAATGCCGTTTGCGCATTGCATCGCGGGCCTGTTCAACGGTCGGCAAGGTCGAGCGGTCAATACCGGCCATGCGCTCCCGAATGTCCGCAACTTTCAGATTGAGACAACGCGCGAGTGTGTGAACGTCGCCGGCATGATCCAAAATCACAAGATCGCGGCGGCCAATCGCAAGCGTTAGGCCGTCCTGCTTCAAGGCTTCGGCAAAGGCTTGGGGGCTGTCCGATTTTCCCCAAAGCCCGCGCACCTGGCTCGCCAGGTCGCGGGGATCAATGCCCGACTTTGCCGCCTGTTGCATCGACCATTCGGGCGGGGTTCTGTCTGGCCGGGGCTGGCCGTTTTCGCGTCCGACATGTGCGCCCTGAATGCGGGCGTGTCCAAACTCCGCTTCAAGCTGCCGCGAAACAACTTCATGTTTCCGGTAGTTGTGGCCGTCATGCACGGCCTTCATGGTGTCGGGGTCGATGCGGTTAAAAACAACGTGGCCGTGTTCCCGCAAAACATCCGGCGTGAACTTTCCATATTTCTGGTGCAGGACAAAAACATAGGCGTGGCCGTCCATGCCCATTTCTTTGGCAAGCGCCTCAACTGCCCGGTTCCACTGCTCCGGGGTTAGGCGTGGCTCCTTCGGGTCCGGGGATATCTTGGCGTGATAGAGCGGCTTTTTGCATTGGGTGCCGGACGCTATCGCCTCCATCTCCGCGAAGGCGCCGCGCATGTCCTGCGACATAGTGCCTTCGATGCGAACGATAACAACCTTCTCGTTCTTCTCGGCGTTTCCCAAATGGGCGGCAAGTTCCTTGCCTCCCGCGCGGGAAGCACCCTTGATATTGGGTGTTGGGGCGCAACCGGGCAGAAAACCGGAGTAAGGACGGCTAGGCCACGTCCTCCAGGGCGTCTTCCGGTCTCCGGAGTGGCCGTAGCTCTCCCCGGATGACTGATTCTGGGACGGAGA
>Ga0182012_10006899_pt1 | contig 11465 bp, 10 predicted proteins | sample 612S2SmetaG_FD_120486 | JGI IMG/M metagenome (GOLD analysis project Ga0182012, IMG submission 120486) | Permafrost microbial communities from Stordalen Mire, Sweden - 612S2S metaG | ecosystem: Environmental > Terrestrial > Soil > Wetlands > Permafrost | place: Sweden: Stordalen | collected...
ACTTAATCGATAAAAGACCGAGGGCGGGACCACCGAGAAACGCAAGCCATAAAACCAGCCAATAGGAACGGGGTGCCTTGGTTGGAGCGGCTGTGTCCGGCGGAGAAATCGGCCCAAACGCGTTGCCGCAAGCAGGACAAAGCGGGCCGATCAGATGGTCCGGGATGGCAGTATGACAATGCGGGCAATTCATGGGCACATCAGGTTGTCTTGGCGCAAACTTCCGGCCGGGAATCCGAGTTTTCCCGCGTGAGCAACCGGAACTTAAGGGCACATCGTGAGGAGCATTTGCCATTTCGGCAAGCGAATTGGCATTCGTTGGCCTTCATTTCAAGCGGCGGCATTTTGACGTCGGATTTATCGTTCATTCCCAGAATTTACCCCAGGCCCTTTGGCCATGGTGAATTGATAAAAAAAGTCAGACATCGATCCAGACGATGGAAGAACCGTTATGGCGTGTTTTCAAAACCGGGGCCGCATGCCCTCCGTCGTGTCCTGAATTAAAAGGCCATATTAAAATGGGGCTTCGCTCTCCATGGCTAAAGCGCTTCTTGAACCACTCTGAATCATTCGCCGCCGCATTCCGAACATTTTCAAATCACGCCAGAAGAAACAACCTCAGACGCCGTCTTCCTCGCGCCAGCGAAAACGGCGCAGCTTCGGTTCGCCGGTGACAGGCATGGTGACCAGCGTAACCCCTGATCCGATCGGATTATCCGGCGGAGCAATCTTGGGGTGGCCGGCTGCGATCTGGTCGCGATATTTCACGGCAGCTGAGTTCAGATCCGACCGTTCCCTGGTCTGGAATTTCTTCAGCTCGGGAAATTCGCACAGCCAGAGCCAGCGGGTCCGGGCGATGACCTGCGGTCGGATTGCATCCGGAACGGTGCCGTCCAAAACAATCTGATTGCCGCCTTGCTGGATGGCTTCAATGAATTCGCCCACGATGGCGGATAAAACGCCGGCACAGACGGTGGTTGAACCGGCAAGGTTGTTCAAGACGGCCTGTTCCGCCGGTGTCAGGAGGATGTCGGCGGTGGTAATGAGGTTCCAGCTCATGTGGGGTAACGCTAAATTCTAAATGCTAAAGGCTAAAACAAGACAACGAAGCATTTTTCGAAAGGATGGACAGGATGAAACCCCGGCTGGCTGTGGGGGTTCTTGCAACCCTGACTCGAAGTGGTGGAGGTCTGGATGGTGGCTGACTTTGGGCGGCGACCGCGCGCGCGGCCGCCGCCAATAGGGTCCAGGCCACGCCTGGTTACTGGTTGGGGCGATTAAACCAGAGGCCGCCGAGGATGTTGGTGGCGCCGGTGAGGAAGTTCGTCTGCATGGTATTCAGCAAGACGTTATCGCCGGTGCCGTTTGACACCGTGACAAAGAATCCCGTGAACCCCTGCAGGGTGTAGCGGCTCCAATTGGTGCCGCCCACCACCAGGTTCGTGCCGTTGCAAGGGACTTGCAGCAGTGCGAACGGTGTGGTCCAGGCGTTGGTTCCATCCGATGTCGGATAGAAATAAACCGACATGGGGGCGGTCACCAAGTTGGACCCGGTGAACAAGAGCTGCGCGCTGAGGCCGGTTTGGCGGAGCGGGATGTAATTCGTTGTCCACAGGGAGACAACGCCGTTGGATTGCACGGCAGGAAGGCTCGTCAATGAGGTGATGAGTGACGGGTAACCTTGTTGATCGGCTTTAACTTTTGCCACAGGGGCGCAGAGGCACAGAGCCAGCACAGAAACGAGAAACAAAAGGAAACGAAGACTGAAGCTTTGAATCGCGGTTTTAGTCGTAATCATGATTGATGTTCGTTTTTTGATTTGATTTAGACTTTGACCTCATTGAATGGCGGCGACGGCGGTGCTATTGGTGACGGCCGGCAAGGTGGTCCAATCCATTTTCAGGACCTGATCGCGCTGGTCGTCGGTGGTGTAACTGCCGCTGCGGAAGAAACCGCCCATGCGGGCGAACGTTTTCATGAACGACGGGTCCAGGCGGTTGGGCGTACTGCTGGAGGCGAACTCAATCACAATGGTGTCCAAAAGGAACTGGATGTTGGAGATCTGTCCGGGCGAACTATTATCGATGACCATCATGCTCATCTCCACTTCCGGATTGGTGATGAGCAGTTTGCCGACGTCATGGATCCCGGGAGAGACCACCCCGACATCGCCGCCTTTCCGGCCGCCGCGATTACTGACTATGAAGCGGTTGCGGACGTTGGCGTTATCGCGGAATTGCTTGAACTTGGTGGTGCCGAAGAGGACCTTGACTGGCGCGCCATTCTTGGACGCTTTCATGACGTTCAGGATGGTATTGTCAAGAATGGCGATGGGGTCGACGGTGTTATCCGTGAAATCGACCGTGGTGCTAAGCGGGGAGGCAATGGCGGCATCCTGGGCCAGCGTGACGATCTCGTTTTCCAGGGCCAGGGCGGAGGCATCGGCGAGGACGCTCTGGGCTTCCATGAGGGAATACTGCAGGCCTTCATCGGAGAGCTGGTCGGCGTTTGGGATGGGGAAGTCGAGCGCGTTGGGCTCGAGCGTGAGCGAGGCATCAGAGGCGCTAAAGCCAATGAGGGTGGCGCGGCTGCCAGGTTGCCGCTTGGTGGCAGCGACGCGGAAGCGGTTGTTCTCCGTGTACACTTTGTAACGGAACGTGAGGTCGGGGACCTCGCAGATGGGAGCGATGAAATTGCCAACCGGACGAATGGCCTGCTGGCTCGCCGTGACGGCGAAGTTTTGAAGCAATGGCGATGTGGCCAACTGCGCTTACCTTGATTCGGGCATAATATAGTTTTTGGTTAACTGTTAGTTTTTGATTTTGGTTCTTTTAGATGGTCGCGGCGCGGGTGGCGATGCGGCGGACTTTCAGGAATTGGGGCATGGCGATGGTGCCGCCCGCGCCGGTTTCCTCGGCAATCCAATCGTAATAGACCGCGCCGGCACCGGCGGCGGGTTTGTAGAGGGAACCGTAAAGGTTCGGATTGAGGGTCAAGGGGTCGCCCGGGTTACAATTGCCGACAAAGGCAATCCGGCAATTTTCGCCCAGGTCCGGAGACTCGGCAGCAACGTTGTTGCCGGCAACATCGCCGGACGCGCCGATGTAATAGGCGTAATCAGACGTGGCGGTGGGCAAGGCAAAGTTGGCTGCACCGTTGTTGTTGGAGATTTTCCAGAGGTAACCTTCGAGGCCGGTCAGGTTGACGTTGGCTGGAAGGTTAATGTCGCCGACTTTTGTATCGGATTGGATTGGGTTAAGAATGATGTTCATTTTCTTATTTCAGCAATTCGTTTTGGTTTTAATTTTTGAATTTTGAACTTCCGGCAAGAGGCCGGAAGCACTTTAGATGAGGCTTTCCAATTCGCGTTGAGCCATGATGACCGCGGTGGCGTGGCTCAGGTTGCGTGTTTCCTTTTTCAGTTCCCGGGCGCGGTTGATGATTCTGGCGGCTTTGGCTGTCTCAACAGCGATGGTATCGCCCGGTGTTTGGTTACTTCCACCGGGTGGGCGGGTGTCGCGGTTGTGAAGTTTTAATTGTTGATTTCCGCCGTCACCAAAACTTTTGCGGACGACCGCAGTGGTCTTCGGCAGGCATTCGTCCAAGAAAGCCTGGCGCTCGGCCCGGTTCTTCAGACCGAGCAGGACCGGCTGCAGTCGCTCACGTCGGGTGGCTTCTCCGGCACCTATGCCGTGGGAGTCCAACAGGGTTTCTACTTGTTCGCGGTCGAGTTCGGTGAGGCGGTTTTTGAGCGTGGCATTTTCCGCGCTCAACGGTTCCAGCAATGCGAGGCGATTTTGGAGGCGGGTCATTTCTGCGAGGATGGCGTCTTCGCCGGCATCGGCGACAAGACCTAGTTTGGTAGCGATGTTTTTCATTTTTATTTTTGTTTCATTGGTGACTGCGGTAACTGCGTTACGGCCACCGGGGGATTCTTTCAGGGATGGATCGAAATAATTATGTACCGTTTCGCCGGGAGGGTAAGGGGCACCTGCATCTGGCTGGTGACGGTTGGTGATGGGGCGGGCGCCTTTGTTATTGGGATCGTTGGTGAGGGTCAAGCCAGCCAAACGGATGGGCCGGACGCGGCGATCGTTCAAGGGTTCAAGATCGGCTGGATCATATTCCGTGCTGAAGAAGCGGTAGTCGCCGCCGTCCACGGCTTTCTGGCCGGTGGCCGACCACCGAATACGGCCATAAATTCCGTCCGGACGATTCTCCAGGCTTTGCAGCCAGCCGTAGGCAATCGATTCTTTTTCAGCGTCGTGCTTGAAATGCTCGTGGTCGATGAGCATCTCGTATCCGTGGGCCAACCGGCCGGCGACGGCGTCCGCATTGTACCGTTTGACGATGGATTGACAGGCCGTGTCATCGATCACCTGAACGACCTGACCAGCCGCGTTGGGATGTTCTCCCATTGGCTCGATGTGGTACCAGCCATCGGCCGGATGCTCAAAGGCGGTGAGGCCACCGCTGGCCAATGGGGGATTCTTTAAGTCCACGATCGAAGTGGTGGTGGAGCTGGTGGTTTTCATTGTTTTCTTTGAAGTAGGAGAGGACGTGACTGGGGCCGATCTTGGGCAGTCTCTAATTATTAATGTTGTGGGGTTAGAGGTTGCTTCCCTGGCTCGGAGGTGTGGTGGCTTTGTTTATTTTAGTTAGAGACTTCTCGCGTCGTCTCCTGCGTCATGCGGATTTGGGTTTGAGAGCAGGGATTTCCGTTGGAGTCGGTTCCGAGACCAGCGGTTGGTCGGGGGTGAGCGGATAGCCGGTTTTTTCAGAAAGCCAGACGGCGTCGATGTCCTTGCCAGCCTTGCGGAGGGTGAGGACATTGGCGCACAGGCTGCCCAGATCCTCCTCTTCCTCCGCACCGAAATCGAAATAGACGAGCTGGGGTTCGCCGGGATGTTGGCGGTTCAGAATTTCACCGTCGAATTGGCGGATAAAACATTCGGCGCAGGCGCGGGCGCGGCCGTTGGCAATCTCGCCAAAACTTTTGTCATGCACTCGGCTGTTACCGCGCGAATCGCCGGACTTTTCAGTCAACACGGCCAGTTTGCCGCCCGTGCCGGCCAGCACGAGCGCCTCGTCAAGATGGGCCAGGCGCGGCGTGAAGGGGTCCACCCCGCGTGGTCCGGCATTGGCCTTGAAATCACTGCCGTGCGGCAGGGCTCCGGCCGCACCCTCGGCAATGCCCCGGGCCACCTGCTCATAATCGCTTTCCCTGCCCTGCGGCACCTGCGGCGGCATGATGACCACCCCGCCTGGAATCCCGTAAATCTCGATGAAACCGTCCCAGTCTTTTTCACACAATCCGCGGCGGATGGTGTCCACCAGGCCGATTTCATTCACCGGCCGCGGACATTCGCGGATGATAAAATCTTCGAGCGGCAGTTTGGGTCCGCCAAGGCAGTATTCGATGCCCAGGAATTGCAATGGCAGGGAGGTTGAGCGCGAGTCCGGATTCCAAAACCAGTTGCCTTCGAGGCCATCGCGGCACACGCACCATTGATGCAAGGGCTCGAGGTGATAGACCTGGCCGTCGGCGTCGCGGTGTTTTTGCAAGTGCGCGTACCCGCGGAAGTCCGCTTTATGAAGGTGCAACAAGGCCGCGCGTAAATTATCGATGTTCTCGTAGGCATTCGAGAGGGTTTGGCGCTGGCGCAGCGCCATTTCGGTCGACCCGCCAGGCGGCAGCGTGGACCGGATCTTGATGCTCCAATCAAAACTGGCGAATGGCGCCTCGCACCGGCTCATCAGCCCGCTCAGGGTGGGATTCCGCCGCTCGATAAAGGCATAGGCCCATTGCAGGTAAGCGGTGTCACCGCGCTGAGCCAGCTCGAACAGTTCCACCACGCGCCGCATGGTCAGGTTGCGCAGCGGGTTATAATTCTCCCGCCAACGATTTACCGCCGAAACGATCTGACCGGACTTGCCCGCCGACTGCCCACCCCGCGACAATTTCTGCGACGGAGCTGGTGGCGGGGTGAGCATGGGCTGCTGGACGACGACCGTCTTACCGGCGGACTTGAATGATGGTTTCGAAATTCGGGGCATAACACGGCTGCCGATCGGCGGGTTCACGAATTGGTGGCGGGCGGGCAAGGCAAGGAAGATCTATCCGGGACGACGGCAGCGCGGGGCTGGGGAATGCGGGCAGGTCGGAGGAACAATCCCGACGACATCAACGAAGCACTCAACGAGGCAAGGTCTGCCGTCGTCCCGGATATTTTTCGTCGCATGTCGCGCATTCAGGGCGACTTTACGCGGACGCTGGCGAAAAAAACGAGACCGTCCCGTTTTAGGTGATATTTTTTAAAATTTTTGAAAAAGCGCCCGCAAGATTACACCCACCACAACACAGATGATTCAGCTGACGCGGTGGTTGCATTTTCGTTGTGGCGGGGCACCAACCACAAGCGGCATCAAAAGGTCTGCTGTTTTTCTTCAATTTGAACGGGGCGAGATTCTTGACATCTAGTTGGAAGTCAGGTCCCGGCAGAATCGATTCCAATTTTTTTGCAAAATTATAAATGCAAAAGTTGCTGCAATAGTGTTAGATGAATGCAGATACGAACAATCAGGCTGCCTTCCGGCTTGCCAGAGTGTGGCTGAGATGTTCTAATGAAAGCAGCAAATCAGATGGGTGCTCGCTTATGATTATCTATACTATTTGTCTCCTCTTCGGCCTGATGTTCACCGTAGCCGGTGCTTTCTTCGGTCATCTCCTCGGCGGTCATGATGTGGTCGGCACGGATGGACAGGCGGATGGCGGGGCGGATTCCGGGGGAGTGCCGGGCTTGAGTATTTTCAGCCCCACGGTCCTGGCAAGTTTCGTGACGGCCTTTGGCGCTTTTGGCATGATTCTGGCCTCTTTCCCGGCCACCCAGAGCGTTTGGATCAATGCGCCCGGCGCTTTCATCGGCGGGTTGCTGGTGGCCTTTCTGGTGGTTTGGCTGTTCAACGCCATGTTCCGTAAAACCCAGAGTTCCAGCGAGGGGCGGGTGGCCCAACTGATCGGCCAAACTGCGGCCATCATTTCCCCCATTCCTGAAAACGGGGTGGGCGAAATTTCCTATGTCCAGTCCGGCTCGCGTTACACTGCCCCGGCCCGCAACGAAAAGGGTCGCCCGGTTCCCAACGGCAAGACGGTCAAGATCACCCGCATTGTGGGCACACAATTTTTTGTTGAGAGCACCGATTGATTTGTTTGAATCCAATTTATTTTTAACCATCATTAATTAACCACTCGCTTATTAAATGAACCTGACTCCCATGCTCGCGGATATGCCCATCGTGACGGTCATTGTAGCCCTGGCCGGCCTTATATTTTTCTTTTTCATTATCGTTGCGGTTTGGGCCAGCCGTTATACAAAGACCGGCCCGAACCAGGTGCTGATCATTTCCGGGCGCAGGCACAAGATCGTGGATCCGGACGGAAATACGCGCGAAGTGGGCTTTCGCGTGGTCAAGGGGGGCGGCCGCTTCGTCTGGCCGGTGATTGAAAAAGTAGACATCCTGTCGCTGGAACTCCTCACCATTGATGTTCAAACCCCGGAAGTTTACACGAGCAAAGGCGTGCCGGTGCGCGTGGATGGCGTGGCGCAAACCAAGGTCAAAGGCGACGACATTTCGATTGCCACCGCCTCCGAGCAGTTCCTCAGCAAAGGCGTGGAGGACATCAAGAATATCGCGATGCAAACGCTGGAGGGGCATTTGCGCGCCATTCTGGGCACGATGACGGTGGAGGAGATTTACCAGAATCGCGACGCTTTCGCCTCAAAAGTTCAGGAAGTGGCCGCAGGCGACATGGCGAACATGGGCCTGACAATCGTTAGCTTCACGATCCGCGACATCCGCGATTCCCAGGGTTATCTCGACGCGCTGGGCAAACCGCGCATCGCCCAGGTGAAACGCGACGCCACGATTGCCCAGGCCGAGGCCGACCGCGATTCGCAAATCCGTTCCGCTCAGGCGAAGCAAGCCGGCCAGGAAGCGCAGTTCGCGGCCGACACAAAAATCGCCGAGGCGCAGCGCGATTACCAGTCCAACGTCGCCCAGTATCAGGCCACCGTGAACGTGCAGAAGGCGCAGGCGGATCTGGCGTATGATTTGCAGAAATTCAAAACCGGCCAGTTGGTGAAAGCGGAGGAAGTCCAGGTCAGCATTGTCGAGAAGCAGAAGCAGATTGAATTGCAACAGCAGGAAATTCTGCGCCGGCAACGCGAACTCGAGGCGACGATCCAGAAGCCCGCCGACGCCGAACGCTACAAAGTCGAGACGCTGGCCAACGCGCGGAAATTCCAGCTGGAAACCGAGGCGGCCGGCGCGGCATCGGCGACAAAGGCCACGGGCTTCGCCACCGCCGACGTCGTGAAAGCCACGGGTCTGGCCGAGGCGGACGCCAACAAGGCGCGCGGTCTCGCGGAAGCCAGCGTGATCGAAGCACAAGGTAAAGCAACCGCCGAAGCCATGCGCGTGAAGGCAGAATCCTTCAAACAGTATAACGAGGCGGCCGTCATCGAAATGATTGTGCGGATCCTGCCGGAAGTCGCGGGCAAAGTGAGCGAACCGCTGGCCAAGACCGAGAAGATGGTCATCATCAATGCCGGCAACGGCCCCGGCGGCGGTGCCAGCAAACTGACGGGCGACATCACAACCATTATCAGCCAGTTGCCGCCGATCATCGAGAGTTTGACCGGAGTGAAATTCGAGAAATTACTCGAGCAGGTTCCGGCCTTGAAAAAATCGATGGGCGGCGAGAGCAGCGAGCAGGGTAAAACGGATAAGACGCCGTGAGGTCAAAGACAGCGTATGCGGCCGCTGTGACCGGAATTGAAATTAAAATGGGCTGGCCCGCACAGCCGACGACAAAAGAACCAAACTAAATATATGATCGCCATGGTTGGTTTGGGTGCACCCACAATGTTTATAATCTTGTTTATCACGCTGTTCTGCCTACCCGTTTGCCTCGCGCTCACTGCGTTCTGGATCTGGATGCTGGTTTCCGCCATTCAGAACAAGGGTCTGGACGAAGGCGAAAAGATCGGCTGGATTCTGGCGATCGTTTTCCTGCACGCCATTGGCGCCTTTCTTTACCTGCTGATCGGCCACCCCAAGCGTAACACCCCGCTGCCCAGGTCAGCCTGATTATGAAACTATTCCGCTCCAGTCAGAATCACCGGATCGCCGGGGTTTGTGGCGGGTTGGCGGAAAGTTTTGGCTGGGATGCCGGCCGTTTGCGCGTGGTGTGGGTGCTGGCGACCATTTTCACCGCGTTTGCCGGAGTGGTGATTTATCTGGCTCTGTGGTGCCTCATGCCGAAATGCTCCCCGCCTGCGCCGGCCTTCGAGCCGCCGCCGATGCAGCCTTGGAAAAGGGCCTGATGAAACCTGTTTGAATTCAATCACCATGCGACTTTTTGAAGCCATTATTGACGCGAACCATCGCGCGGTTGCCGGTGATGCCAACGCCGGCCTGCATCCGGCGGACTTCGCGGAAGCGCTGCCGGTGGTGGCCTTGACCTGCATCGATCCGCGGCTGAATGATCTTTTTCCGAATGCCCTGGCGTTGCCCGCCGAGCAATTCATCTGGCTGCGTAACGCGGGGAATGTCATTACCGGCCCGATGTCCAGCACGATGCGCTCGCTGGCGCTGGCCTGCGCGATCAAGGGCGGGCGCGAAATCGCGATCATCGGGCATACGGATTGTCTGGTGGCCAAAACCCCAACCATGAAGTTGCTCGAGGAATTGCAGGCCTTGGGAGTGCAACGTAGCCGTCTGCCGGACAATGTCGCGGATTTTTTCGGCACCTTCATGAGCGAACGTCCGAATGTGATCAAGGCCTGCGAGTTCGCCCGGCAGAGTCCGCTCATCGGCCCGAGAATTCCCGTGCACGGGCTCATGATTGACACGGGCACCGGCAAGCTGGATTGGGCGGTTAATGGCTACGAAACCTGGAGCATGCCCGCGAAGTCTGACGTGATCGATTTTGCCAAATCGTCGGGGACCACCATTGGTTCACCCGGTTCGCTGGGCGATTTTCATTACGGCGAGATGAAATTTCCGGACGGCAAGATTGGCGACGCGGCCATGGCTTTTGTTCCTGCGAGCGCCAAGCCTGCAGCCACCCCAACTCCCCCGCCTTTACCCTCGATGAAACCGCAGTCGCCACCGCCGCTCAAGCCGGCAAAAGTGAACGCGCCGCCACCCATTCGCCCGCCAACTCCGCGCTGGTAGCGGGGATTTGGAGAATCCTCACGTCGTCTCCTAAGCTCATTATAATATTATTCGGGCTTCAGCTTAATGAGCCACACGTCGTTGGTGCGAAGGGTGATTGAAGTCTCAAACAATCCCGAGGCATCCACGGTAACTTCTTTTTCCGTTTCAGGCTGGCCAGTGGACCGCACGCGAAGGGATTCGACTTGCCCCCGGGTTAATTGCGAGGGCGCACCCATTTTCAGGTAAGCGGTATAAGCGTCGTTCCTTTCGAAGCCAACACGGTAAAATTGAGCCCGAAATTTTCCCGGGGCAAGGTGGGAGATTTGCAGGCTGGTAGTGGCGGCATCACCTGCAGGCTGTACCTGCCGGAAAGCCTCCTGGTCGGAGATATTCGCAGCCATCGGACGCGTGAGGTTCCAGAAAAGAATTTGCACCCCGCCATGGTCGTCCTTGCAGACCCAGGACGAGGGGTCGTTGTCTTGCAATTCGGTCGGGCCGAGCTCGGCCAGGAAACGATAGGCGAAATACGCAGGCTTTTTGATGCCTTGCAAATTCAGGAGGCCAAAGCCGCCGTGGAAAGGCCTCATGGCCGGTCCGTTTTCCTCAAATATGTCGGTGAAGGTCCAGTAGGACATCGAGGCGATGCCATTCTCCGTGCGTTTTAATTGCTCAAGAATATAAGGGGCGGAAAAATAGGCATCGTGAATGGGATCGCGCGGCGAATAGGAAGTGCTCCATTCGGTGATGTGAATGGGGAGGTGTGGCCCGGCCGAGTCGTCAATCAATCCGCGCTGGCTGTTGGCGATGTCGGCGGGCGAATGAATATTATCGCTGAGATACAGCAGACGGTCCCCGTATTGATCCAGTCCGGAAGGCCCGTCGCCAAGGCCATATGCGTGGTAGCTGATGAAGTCGAGCGGCAGAGAGTTGGAGGCGCAATAAGCAATATGGTCAGCCACCCATGCCGGCCCGGCGCCGGCTGGTCCGCCCACGCGGTAAGCGGCGTTGACTTTCTTGATGGCGAGGGCGGTGTGGGCGTAAAGCTCGAAATATTCCTGCTCGGGTCGATTCGGATCACGCGGGCCCCAGAAGCCGGGGTAGTTGGCTTCGTTCCAGACTTCGAAATTCCATTTTTTGACCTCATCTTCGCCGTAACGCTCCGTCCAGTGACGGACCAGGTCTTCAATCAAGCCGTCCCATTTGGCGTAGGATTTCGGGGGTGTCACGTTGGCATTCCACCAAAA
>Ga0182012_10006900_pt1 | contig 11464 bp, 8 predicted proteins | sample 612S2SmetaG_FD_120486 | JGI IMG/M metagenome (GOLD analysis project Ga0182012, IMG submission 120486) | Permafrost microbial communities from Stordalen Mire, Sweden - 612S2S metaG | ecosystem: Environmental > Terrestrial > Soil > Wetlands > Permafrost | place: Sweden: Stordalen | collected...
ACGACCACCGGAACGGCGGCGGCCGGCGGCATTGCAACGGTGAGCGGCGTGGTCTCGAGCGCCGGTAATTTAAGTCTGACGGGTAGCTCGACGGGCGGCGCCGGCGGCGGGACCAGCAGCGGCATTGCGAGCGGTCACGCGGGCGGCAAAGCCACCGCGACTCTCACGGGCACGAGCACCGCGAGCACCGCGAACGTCTCCGCCACCGCCCGGGGCGGATCGGGCGGCAGCAGTTATGGCACGGGAAAGGTCGGCGGCGCCGGCGGAGCGGGCACCGCGAAGGCGAAGGCAACGTCGGGCAGTGGAACCAGTTATGCGCAGGCAACCGCGGCCGATTACGGCGGAGGAGGCGGTTACGGCTACAGCGGAGCCAAGGGTGGAGCGGGAGCCAAGGCGACGGCGACCAATGCGGTCTCGGGAAGCACCAAAGGTGTGCTGTACCTGAATCAATATGCCACGGGCGGAAATGGCGGCGGTTCGGCGAGCGCCGCAGGGGGCGCGGGCGGTGCGGCCAGCTCCAGCTTGGGCACCAGCACTCTGGCTTACACCGATTCGTCCGCCGGTACTCTGCAGGCGGCCGTCGATGCCAGCGGCGGCAGCGGCGGCAGTGGCGCGACTCCCGGCAAAGGAGGCATCGCCACGGCGAGCTTGTACGTCACCTCGACGTCAACCGGTACTCCCACTGTGAACGGTGCCGCCACTGCGACCGGCGGTGGTGTCACCAGCGGTACCGGGGCTGCGGCGACGGCGACCGACGTAGTCACCTCACCCTACTCGGCGTCCTCCAGCGCGAACGCCACGGGCGGCGGGGGCAGCACCCCGGGAGCGTCGACCGCGACGGCGACCGCGATCGGCGACTCGGCCAGCGACAATTCGATCAGCGCAAATGCGACCGCCAGCTCGTGGAACGGTACGGTCGGCGGCAAGGCCATCGCCACGGCCATCGACACCTCGATCGGCACGATCAACGGCACTGCCGTCGCTCGGGCCACCGGCGCGGTTTCGGGAAGCAGCAGCGCCCAAAGCACGGCGGAGAGTTCCGTGAGCGCCCCCGCGGATACGGCGGTGGCCAATGCCAGTGCGCCGGCGTTCAAGAGCGGTGTGGCCACCTGGACACAAGCGAACGTGAGCGGCTCCTGGTTCGGCACGGTCGGTACCGGCAATAACGGCTACGCTGCCTATGCGGGTGCGATGGGCTTGCCAACCGCCGGCGTGGTGTCCAGCATCCTCACGACCAACGTGGCGGCTTCTTTGAAGTCGAGCGGCTCGACGGTATTCGGCGCAGGCGTGTTGGGCACCAATTATTCCACCGCCAGCACAGGGACCATCACCTACACCGCGAGCAACACGCAGAATTATAATTTGACGGGCTCGAATGCCGTCACGCTCGGGCTGCTCGGCATCAACAGCTATGGCGGCGCCAGTCCCTTCACGAGCCTGACCTTCACGGTGCAGAACGGGGCGACCTCGCTGGTGTCCAAAACATTCACCACGTTGACTGCGGCGCAAACCTACTTCAACGACGATCCGTTGGCGCTCGGCAACCTGGTCGGGGCGGTGAGCTTGAAGGAGACGATCTCCGTTACCGAGAAGACGGCGGGCGGAATTGGGGTGAGCTATGTGGTGGCCGATCCTTTGGTGGTGGCCGCTCCGCTCACGTCAAGCGCAGCTCATCTGGCGAGCTTGAGAGCTGCCGTGGGACCTCATGCATGGACCTTGGCTGAGTCGGATCGACGATACGCGTCGGCGGCCGCTCTTTGGCGCTTTGACTCAGCGGAGTCCGGCGGCAGAAACGTAAAAACCAGGCCATTGGTGCGGATACCTGAGATGAAAAACCTTCAAAAAATTATAGGGTCGCGTCGGTGAGGTGATCCTGCACCTAGCTGGCCGCATGAGCGGCCGGCTTCTTCGCTGCGAGCGGCGCAATCGCCGCCAGCGGGCGCGCGAAGAACCTGCGCACGATGGGCTCGAAGCCCTCGAGCGGCAGCGTCGGATACGCGGGATCGAAGGAATTCTGGTCGAACTTCGCGCAGAACTCGGCGGTCTGTTCGAAATACGGATGGCCCGCAAACTGATCGCGCTCATGGCGATCGCGAGTCGGGTGATTCGCAAAGTGATAGGCTTGGAACTCGACGTGATGGGTCAAGAGCCAGCTGCGCCGTTCCGAAAGTCGCGGCGCAAGTATCTGCGCGGCCAGCCGTCCATGATGATTGTCGCTGAAGGCTTCGGGAAGATCGTGAAAGAGCGCGACGACGACGAGTTCGTCATCAGCCCCCGCCTCGAGCGCCCGCGTCGCGGTTTGCAGGCAATGCTGATAGACATTGATGGGGGCGCCTTGCGCATCGATGTGTGCAAAAGCGGCCATGAGCGTGAGAAGTCCCGCACCGGGTCCGTACTCCGCGCGATAGTGGCGCTCGGCACGCTCGATGATGCTCCAGTCTTGGGCGGTGGCTTCGGACAATGCGCGAAACGAGGCGCTCTCGGTGTGGATGATGGACATTACTTGATAGGGCGGATGAGGATGACGAGAGTCTGGCTGCGCAATATCACAGGGTCAAGCCATCACAGGACGAGCACCGGGTGACTGACACCGACTTCCTCGAGCGCCTGCGTTTGGATCGAGTCATCAACGCGACCGGGACCGTGACGCGCTTGGGAGCGAGTCCCATCGACCCGCAAGTCATCGCGGCAATGGCGGCGGCGGCGCAAACCAGCATCGACATGGGCGAGTTGCAGGGCCGCGCGTCGGAGCGCATTTCTCGCCTCACCGGGGCCGAAGCGGGTATCGTCACCTCCGGAGCGATGGCGGGACTGTTGGTGGGCGCCGCAGCCTGCATCGCCGGCTTCGACGCCGTCAAGATGGCTCAACTGCCCGACACCGCGGGCATGCGCAATGAGTTCATCGTGCCCCGCAGCCATCGCAACTCCTACGATCATGGCGTGCGGGCTGCCGGAGCACGGCTGGTCGAAGTGGGGCTTCCCGACCGGCTGACCGCCTGCGGTGTGCGCGATACCGAAGCGTGGGAGATCGAGGACGCCATCGGCGAGCGCACGGCCGGCATTCTGTATCTGGCGGGTGCCCATTCGCGCCCCCCCTTGGCGGCGGTGGTGCGCGTTGCGCGCGCCGCCAACGTCCCCGTGCTCGTCGATGCGGCCGCGCAGCTTCCGCCGGCGGGCAATCTGCGCCGTTATATCGATGAGGGTGCCGACCTCGTCGTCTTTAGCGGCGGCAAGGGCATCGGCGGCCCGTCCGCATCCGGCATTCTCTGCGGGCGGCGGCGCCTCGTGGCGTCTGCGCTCCTGCAGCAGCTCGATCTCGATTACCGATACGAGGACTGGCAGCCGCCCGCTCAGCTGATCGACAAGCGGGAGTTTCGAGGCGTCCCGCGCCATGGGATCGGCCGCTCCTGCAAAGTCGGCAAGGAGCAGATCGTGGGCTTGCTCGCCGCCTTGAACCGCTTTGCCGCCGAGGACGATGCAGCCCGCAACGAGCGATTCGCGAGAATCGCCACCTCACTCGTCGAGTCACTGCGCGCTGTGCCGGACCTGCGCGTGCGGTCGGTATCCGATCCAACCCATGCCGATCTTCCGCTGGTGGAAATCACGATCGTCCCGGCGGCCGGCCGTCCCGATGCCACCGAGATCGCCGCCCGGCTTCGAGGGGCCACCCCGGCCGTGCACGTAGACGCGACCGATGCCGACACCGGCACGTTGTTGATCGTGCCGACCTGTCTGCAGATCGACGACGCGCACGCGATCCGCGCAGCCTTCGAGGCGGCGTTTTTGCCTTGGCACGATGAGGCCGGCCGGGGACGATGAGAGATCGCCGCCCGATCGCCAGCGAAGGCCCATTCTTTTGATCAAATAATAGAAATATGATCATAAGTAGTGTCATTGATCGTTAGCTTAAAAATTGGTATAAGAGCGCCAATAATTGGACCGTATGAGCCGAAAGTGAGAACGCTATGACCGGGCAGCTGCCTCTACGTCGCATTTCGAATGAGCGCGATCGCGGTTTCAGTGCTGCGGTGGTGGTGCCCCTCGGGCCGAAGTCGATGGTTTACGTCTCGGGCGAAGTGGGCCGGGATGCCACGGGAAAAGTGGTTCCGGGGGGAATGGAAGCGGAGGCGCGCCAATGCTTCGCGAACATCAAACATGCCCTGGATCGAGCCGGCGCGGGCTTCAAGGATGTGGTTCGGATCACCGCTTACGTCAAGGATCTCGCCGACTACCCGGCCTATGCCAAGGTGCGGAGCGAAGTTTTCGGGGCGGATTGGCCCGCGAGCGCCACCGTCGGAGTCTCCGACCTGCTGCTCGGGGCCAAGCTCGAGGTGGACGCCGTCGCAGTCGTCACCGTTCATCCTTAGCCTCCCACCCCGAAACCACGGCCCATCACCAATGCCGGCGAAAGGATGCGCAGCATGACCGCGCCCAGCCTCATCGAAACGCGTTACCGGCGTGAAACTCCCGGGTCGGCTGAGCTCATGAATCGAGCCGCGGCCGTCATGCCCGGCGGCAACTCGCGCACCACGAGCTTTCATCCACCCTATCCGGTCGTGCTCGAGCGGGGCGATGGGCCGTGGCTGTGGGACGTGGATCAGCGTCGCTATGTGGATTTGTTTTGCAACGGCCTGAGCCTCATTCACGGCAACAATTATTCTCCGGCCCGCGAAGCGATCCAAAGCACCATGCAGCGCGGCACCGCATGGTCGGGCGCCTCGCGCGAACAGATCGCCTTCGCCGAGTTGTTGTGCGCGAGGATCGAGCCGCTGCATCAACTGCGCTTCACCAATTCCGGATCCGAGGCCGGCATGCTCGCCGTCAAGGCGGCCCGGCACATCACCGGCCGGCCCTACATTTTCAAGTCGGTCGGCGCCTATCACGGCAGTTATCCCGATCTTGAAGCGGGGCTGTACGGCCGCGGCGATCTGGAAGGCCGCGCGTTGGTCGCCCCGTTCAACGATCTCGCGAGCTACGAGCGCGTCATGGCGAAACATGGCAAGGAGATCGCCGCCATCGTGATCGAGCCCGTGCTGGTAACCGGCCGCGTAGTGCCGCCGGCACCCGGGTTTCTCAACGAGGTGCAGGCTCTGGCGCAGCGCTACGGCGCACTCACCATCCTCGATGACTGCCTCATGCTGCGGTTGGCGGTGGGCGGTTCCGCCGAGAAGTTCGCGCTGCAGCCGGACATGATCGTTCTCGGCAAATTTCTCGGCGGCGGCACGGCGCTCGGCGCTTTCGGCGCATCGCGCGAGATCATGAAGATTTTCGATCCCACCCGGCCGGGTCCGGTCTTTCACGGCGGGTCCTTCAACGGCAATCCGGTCGGGTGCGCCGCCGGTCTGGTCACGTTGCGCGATCTGACCGCCGAGCGCATCGCGGCAATGGACGGCGCCTGTGTCAAGCTGCGCGATGCGCTCACGCGGCGCGCGAAGGAATTGGGGCTCGAGGTGATCATCAGCGGCATCGGTTCGGTCGCCGGGATCGCTTTTACCGCCGACCCCAAGCGTCACGAGGATGATCCGTCGGCCTTGGGACTCGCCTCCCTGTTTCAACTCGCCTGCGCGAATGAAGGCGTTCTGATCGGCCCCGGCGGCATTCTCGCCGTCTCGACGGCGCACGACGCGGCGGCGATCTCGCACGCGATCTCGGGCCTCTCGGCCGCACTCGCGAGCGTGGCCGACTTGATGCCCCGTTGACTTAAAGGCGCCGGCGCGCCCATTTCCCCGGACCCTGCCTAGAATCTCACGTTGTCGCTGCCCTTCGTCCCGAGCATCGCGCGCGCCTCGGCGGGGGTCGCAATCTCCAGGCTCAGCTCCTCGAGGATGCGGCGGATTTTCGCCACCTGCTCCGCGTTCGACTTGGCGAGCCGGTGCTTGCCGGCGTAGAGACTGTCCTCCAATCCGACGCGCACGTTGCCGCCCAGGATGGCGCTCAACGTCACGTAGGGCAGCTGATGACGGCCGGCCGCGAGAACCGACAGATAATAATCGTCGCCGAACAGCCGGTCCGAGGTCGCCCGCATGTGCAAAAGGTTCTCCGGATCCGCGCCGATGCCGCCCATGATGCCGAAGATGCATTGCACGAAGAACGGCGGCTTCACCAGGCCTCGATCGGCGAAGTGCGCCAAATTGTACAGATGACCCACATCGTAGCATTCGAATTCGAAGCGAGTGCCCAACGCTCCGAGCTCGCGCATGCCGCGCTCGATCTGCGTGAAGGTATTCGACAGGATCAGATCCCTGGAGGCCTCGAGATACGGCTTCTCCCAGCTGTAGCGCCACTCGGTGCGCTTTTCCGCGGCGGCGGAGATGTTGAAGTTGAACGAGCCCATGTTCATCGAGGCGATTTCCGGCGCGACGGTGAGCGCGGGCGCGAGCCGCTGATCGAGCGTCATCCCCAATCCACCTCCGGTGGTGATATTGATGATCGCGTCGGTTTGCCGTTTGATCTGCGGCAGGAACTCGAGAAATCGTTCGGGCGTTTGATCGGGCTTCCCGGTCTGCGGATCGCGTGCGTGCAGGTGGATGATGGCGGCTCCCGCCTCGGCAGCGGCGACGGAGTGCGCGGCAATTTGCGCCGGCGTGATCGGCAGGTACGGCGACATCGACGGCGTATGGATGCCGCCGGTGATCGCGCAGGTGATGATGACCTTGTCGGCTCGCTTCATATCGACCTCCGCCGCCCCGGCGAATTACTTCAGTGCAAGATCCTCGATCCCTTCCCAGTAGCCGGCGATCCTCGTGAGCGCCGACAGGTCCTCGCGCATGGCCATGCGCGCCGCCTCGGCATCGCGGCTTTGCAGGGCGGCGAGCAGCGCCTCATGCTGGCCGCACGCGACCTGCCAGGCTTGCGCCGGATCGCTCGTGATGAGCGAGCGCGTGCGCGAGACGAAGGGAGCCATCCGCAGCCAGAGCGCTTCGATCAGCGTCGCTAGCGTCTTGTTGTCGGCCACGCGGTAGATCTCGAAATGAAACGCCCGATTCAGTTCGCCGTACTGCTGGCTGTCGTCGACCGCGACCGCCGAGCCCATCGCCTGGTGCAATGAGCGCAGCTGCTCGATCTGATGCAGCGTGATGTTCTGCGCCGCGAGCGCCGCCGCCGTGCTTTCCAGCAGGATGCGAAGATCCAGGATCTGCTGGATCTCGCGCCGGTCGAGGAAGGGCACGCGCGCCGAGCGGTTGGGCAGGCCTTCGAACGCGCCTTCGGAGATCAGCCGCTTGACCGCTTCTCGCACCGGGGTGTCCCCGAAGTCCAAGCGCTTGGTGAGCGCGCGCAGCGTCAGGATCTCACCGGGCTTGAAAGCCCCCGCCAAAACTGCCTGCTTCAGTGCCGCATAGGCCCGGGCATTATCCGTGTCGCCGGGCTTAGGCTTACCGCTGGATACCAGCCCTAGATTCGAGTCCCCTGCTAGCTGGGCCACGCACTTCCCCCATCCATTGCCTATGCCCGGCCCTCAGTGGTGCACGGTCCAAGGTTTAGTGTACCAAAATGTGGCGTTCAAACGCCTTCACCTAGATCGAACATTTATAATTTGATCAAATGTGAGAATCGTGACAATACTTAGCCTCGGGGGCGCCGTGATGGCTCACTAGGGAGAAGGGAAATGAGAACGATCAGCATGCCTGCGGCTGCGGCCGCTGCTTTTGCGGTGTCGACGTCACTCGCGGCGCCCATTGTCATGGGGGCGGAGGCGTCCGGCGAGGATGCCGGTACACTGACCGCCATCGTAGTCACCGCCGAGCGCCGGGCGGAAAGCATCCAGTCGGTTCCCCTGAGCGTGACGGCGATCACGGCCGACACCCTGGCGAAGTTCGACATCGTGAATTTCGATGATTACGCGCACTTGGTGCCTAATCTGTCGTTCGGCACCGGCAACACCTTCGGCATCACCAACGGGCGCGAAATCACCATCCGCGGCATCTCTGGCACGAACACCACCAGCTATTACATCAACGACACGCCTCTGCCGATCTCCATCGATCCGCGGGCCGTCGATCTGCAGCGCATCGAGGTGCTGCGCGGCCCGCAGGGCACGCTGTTCGGGTCATCGGCCATGGGCGGAACCGTGCGTCTCATCACCCGGCAGCCCGATCTCACTCGAGCGTTCGGATCGGCCGACGTTCAGGGGTATGAGATCCACGGCGGCGGCCCCGGATACATGGTATCCGCGAACTACAACCTGCCCCTGATCGACAATCAGATGGCCCTGCTCGTGAGCGGCTACAGCACCTACAACCCCGGCATCTTCACCGCACAATATGGCGTCCCGACGGCGGCGACGGGGCCGGGCGGTCCCTGGCCCACTCTGACCGTGCCGGCAAGCCAACCGCGGCAGACCGTGGATCATCTCGGCAACGACGTCGAGGCAGGCGCGACCCTCTCGCTCACTTATCGTCCGGCGGCGCTCGATGCGCTCACCATAACGCCCATGTTCATGTACCAGGATCAAAGCAACAACGGCTTTCCGCTGGCCGACTACTACACTGAGAACCTGACCCAGGTGCGGCCTTTGAACAATCGGGAAGGCGATACGGACATCTGGCAGTTTAGCAACCTCGCGGTCAAATATGCCGCGGCCTTCGGCACGTTCATCGAATCGGCGAGCTATTTCCATCGCTATGCGCGCGATACTGAGGACGGCAGCGAATTGATCTCGATCGGCGGCTATGGCGGGCCGCCGGTGCCCACGTGCGTCGCAGGCGTGTACTGCGCCTCGCCGTCGCCGAACTGGGTGAAGAGCAATCAGCTCACCGATGAGCTGCGTTTCGAATCGAGCTTTCCCGGCCCGTTTCAGGTCGTCGCCGGCGCCTACTACAACAAACTCCGGCAATTCATCGTTTCCGCCGAGGTGCTGCCCTACGACGGTTTCGGCAATCCGGCCTTCACCGAGAACATTCCCCGCGTGAACGAGGAATCCGCGGGGTTCATCAGCGGGACCTACAACATCTTCGACAAGGTCGAGATCTCCGCCGGCGTGCGGCAATCGCATCTGGAGTACAGCAGCGCCTATATCGCCAACGGCTGGATCAACGGCGGCCCCTCCGACAGTCCGGTCGCCACCAGTCAAAAAGCGACCACGCCGCGATTCACCGCAAAGTACAAATTCGACTCCGCCAACATGATCTACGCCAACGCCGCCAAGGGCTATCGCCTTGGGGGCGCGAATTCCGAGCAGCCCTCGATCTGCGGTTCCCCGTGGTCGGACGGAACGACACCGTATGGCAGCGACTCGCTCTGGAGCTATGAGGTCGGCACCAAGAACACTTGGGCTGACGGCAAGATCAACACCCGCCTCGCGGCCTACCGGATCAACTGGAATCAGATTCAGCAGTCGATTCTGCTCGCATGCTCCTTTCACGTGACCCAGAACGTCGGCTCGGCGGTGAGCAAGGGGGGTGAGCTCGAGGTCGATGGCGCGCCGTTCGAGGGTCTGTACTTCAACATGGGATTGGGGTTCGAGGATGCGGCATTCACCCAAGCGCCGCCGGGCTCGCCTCTTCCCGTGGGCTCTCCGCTCAACGGCGTGCCGCGATGGACCGGTTCGTTGCTCGGCGATTATTCCGTCCCGATGTCCTTCGGCAAAGGGTTCGTGCGTGCTCAGTACAGCTACACGGGTTCCAGCGTGAGCGACAACAATCCGCTCGCGGTGAATATCTCCACGCTCGCCCAGCGCCAGCGCGGAGGGTATTCGCTCACGAACCTGTTCGTGGGCGGCAAGCAGGAGTCCTGGGAAGCCTCGCTGTTCGTCAAGAACCTTCTCGACAAGCGCGGCAATCTGGGCGATGAGCAATCCGAAATCAGCGAGCTTCCCGGCCGGCCGCGCTGGATGATCACGCCGGCGCGCACCATCGGCATCGATGTCAAAAAACAATTCTGATAGGAGCTCGAACGGGGCGGAGCTCTGGTGAGCGGAGGAGGACCGACGCACGCGCAGCCCGCAAGCGCTGCGGTGCATTTGGTCCGCCGGCTGACTCTGTTCGACTCGATCATGCTCGTTGTGACGGGCACCATCGGGCCGTCGATCTTCATCGTGCCCGCGGATGTCATGCGGGCAATTCCGATTCCCGCCGTTGCGCTGACCCTTTGGGTGGTCGCCGGCGGCATCACGCTCATGGCCGGCCTCGCCTGCGCGGAATTGGGCGCGATGTTTCCCGAAGCCGGCGGTCAGTACGTGTTCATGCGCGAGGCGTACGGAGGCTTCACCGCGTTCCTGTACGGCTGGGTGCTGTTCACGGCGGGCAACAGCGCAGCACTCGCATCCATGGCCATCGCAGTCGCGCTTTTTTTGGGACAGGCCGTGCCCGCACTGGCGGCCGATCACGTGCTGTGGGCCCACACCGTCTTGGGTATGCATCTGAAGCTCGAGCAGGGCAGCCTGATCGCCGCCTCCTCGGTCATCGTGCTGACCGTTATCAATCTTCTTAGCGTGAGGCTCGCCGCATGGATTCACAACTTGGCGGCCCTGGCGTACCTCGTGGCCGTCGTCGTCATTGGCGCCACCGGGTTCCTGTGGGGGCACGGATCATGGGCTCATTTTCAATCGGCAGCGTCGAGTGGAGCGGCCTCGATCACCGCCGCCGGCGTCGGTGTCGCGATGATCCCGCTGTTTTACAGCTACGACGGCTGGGAATTTCTCTCCTGGGTCGGCGGTGAGGTCACCAATCCGCGCCGCAACCTGCCTTTGGGTCTGATCTTCGGCATCGTGTTGATCATCCTCACCTACCTGTTGGCCAACACGGTCTACCTGTACGCCTTGACACCGGCGCAGCTCGGGCGATCGACCGTCGTCGGAGCGGCCGCCGTGGGCACGCTTTTTTCGTCGGACGTGGGCCGTTGGTTGTCGCTGTTCATCGCCCTCATTTCCTTTGGCGGCGCCTCGGTGGTGGTTCTCGGCGGAGCTCGCATCTACTACTCGATGGCGCTCGATGGCGCCTTCTTTTCCGCGATGACGCGCCTTCACCCACGCTGGAAGACGCCGGTCACGAGCCTTGTTTGGCAATGCGTATGGGTGTGCGTGCTGATCTTCAGCGCCCACTACGATCAGCTCTATACCTGCTTCATCTTCATGATGACCCTGACCTACGCGATGACCGTGGGCGCGGTGCTGGTGCTGCGCCGAACGCAGCCCGATCGGCCGCGGCCCTACCGCTGCTTCGGCTATCCGTGGCTTCCGATCGTCTACATGCTGGTCGCGGGAGCGTTCGTGACCAGCACGTTGTACACCAAGCCGCGCGAGTCGCTCGAGGGTCTGGCGCTCGCTCTGCTGGGCGTGCCGCTCTATTTATATTGGCATTGGCGCAAGAAGGCCCTCCATCGTCGAGCCCGGCAGGTGGCTCCGCGGGCTTAGCGCAGGCCTGCATACGGGGGATGCCTTCAGGGCAGTGAGTCGCTCGCCGCGCCGGCGCCTCGCACGCGGCGCTGCTCGAGTGGCCACACGGATCCGTCGGCGACGGCGGAGAGC
>Ga0182012_10006902_pt1 | contig 11462 bp, 11 predicted proteins | sample 612S2SmetaG_FD_120486 | JGI IMG/M metagenome (GOLD analysis project Ga0182012, IMG submission 120486) | Permafrost microbial communities from Stordalen Mire, Sweden - 612S2S metaG | ecosystem: Environmental > Terrestrial > Soil > Wetlands > Permafrost | place: Sweden: Stordalen | collected...
GTCCGAATTGTCGACCTCCTCAGCCTCACCGGCATCGTCGGCCTCCGCGTCCGAATTGTCGACCTCCTCAGCCTCACCGGCATCGTCGGCCTCCGGCGAGTGGCGCGCGGCGGGAGTAGCGGCCACCGCGGCGGCGCTGTCGGCGTCGTTCACCTCGGTGCCCTACGTCGAGTTCGGCGTCGCCGCGATGCCCAACCTGGCGGCCTACGGGGTCGCGGTGCCGACGTTTGCTTTGATCACCTCGACGTTGCGACACCGCGACCGCATCCCGGTGGCCGTGCTGGCGCTGGTCGGCGTGCTGTCGGTGCACCTCACCGGCGGGTTCATCGTCATCCTGTTCCTGTCGGCCTGGTGGCTTCTGGACCCGTTCTGGCATCCCGTCCGCGGACGGATTGCCGACGCGCTGACCTTGGCCGCGGTGGCCGGGCCGACAGCGCTGATACTGACGCAACAGTTCATCGGGGTGCTCAAGCAGGCGGACATCATTGCCGGGCACGCATTCCCCAGCTTCAAGAGCGCCAAGCAGGGCGTGATCGACGCACTCCTCCTGCACACCCGCCACCTGAATGACTTCCCGATTCAGTACGGCCTGGTCGTGCTGACATATATCGGCATGGCGATCCTGCTCTACAAGAGGATCTGGTGGCCGCCGGCGGTCTGGCTGCTGCTGACCGTGGCGACCATTTACTCGGGCGCGCCGTTTCACAACCTCGCCGGCGCCGCGATTGAAGAGTTCAGCCAGTTCTTCTACAACGATCCACGCCGGCTCTCGGCAGTGGTGACGATGTTGGCGACACCGATGGCTGCCATCGCATTGTTCGCGATCGTCTCCGTTGCGGTAGCGCTCGCCAAACGAATCGCCGACAGGTTCAAGCCGCTGCCTGCACCGGTCTGGGTTTCGGCCACCGCGGTGCTGCTGGTGGTGACCACCGTGCTCACTGGCAGGCACTACCTGTACCGGCACCTGGTCTTGTTCGGCGACAAATACGACTCGGTGATCATCGACCAGAGAGACCTCATGGCGATGGCCTACCTGGCCAACCTGCCCGGTGCGCACGACACACTGATCGGTAACGCCAACACTGACGGCACCGCATGGATGTACGCGGTGGCCGACTTGCATCCGCTGTGGACCCACTACGACTACCCACAGCAGAAGGGCCCGGGCCCCAACCGATTCATTTTCTGGGCCTATGCCCGCAAGGGCGATTCCGATCCGCGGGTGCTCGAGGCGCTCAAAGCGCTCAATATCCACTACATCCTGACGAGCACACCGACGGTTAGAGGGTTTGCGGTGCCCGACGGACTAGTCTCACTGGAGAAATCTCCGTCGTGGGTGATGATCTACGACAACGGTGGGGCCCGAATCTACGAATGGCGCGGAGATGCCGCAGCGCCACATTCCTAGGTCCAAGGATGGTGACTTCCAAAGATGGTGACTGAGTGAGTACCGACAACGATGACGACATCGAGATCATCGGCGGGGTCGATCCCCAGATCTTGGCGATGCACCAGGACGACTCCGATGAACGCTCGCTGACCGACCTGGTCGAGCAGCCCGCCAAGGTCATGCGAATCGGCACCATGATCAAGCAGCTGCTCGAGGAAGTGCGCATGGCACCGCTCGACGATGCAAGCCGCAATCGACTGCGCGAGATCCACGCCACCAGCATCCGGGAACTCGAGGAAGGCCTGGCGCCGGAACTGCGCGACGAACTCGATCGTCTCACCTTGCCGTTCGACGAGGGTGCCGTGCCGTCGGACGCCGAGTTGCGCATCGCCCAGGCTCAGCTGGTCGGCTGGCTCGAAGGGTTGTTCCACGGCATCCAGACCGCGTTGTTCGCTCAGCAGATTTCCGCCCGCGCGCAACTGGAGCAGATGCGCCAGGGGGCGCTGCCGCCGGGAATCGGCAAGCCGGGCCACGGGCCCGGACACGGGCAATACCTGTAAGCAGACATGTCGAGTCCGCACAGTGCTCATATAGAGACACGCGACGCGTGGGTGGAATTTCCCATCTTCGACGCCAAATCGCGCTCGTTGAAGAAGTCTGTCCTGGGTAAGGCGGGCGGCACCATTGGGCGCAACAACTCCAACGTGGTCGTCATCGAGGCGTTGCGGGACATCACCATGTCACTAAGCCTCGGCGACCGGGTCGGTCTTGTCGGCCACAACGGGGCCGGGAAATCGACTCTGCTGCGCCTACTTTCGGGCATCTACGAACCCACCCGGGGGTGGGCGAGAGTTACTGGCCGGGTGGCGCCGGTATTTGATCTCGGGGTCGGTATGGATCCCGAGATCTCCGGCTACGAGAACATCATCATCCGCGGCCTGTTCCTGGGGCAGACCCGAAAGCAGATGCTGGCCAAGGTGGATGAGATCGCCGAGTTCACCGAGCTGGGTGATTACCTGTCGATGCCGCTGCGCACGTACTCCACCGGAATGCGGGTCCGACTGGCGATGGGCGTGGTAACCAGCATCGACCCCGAGATCCTGTTGCTCGACGAAGGCATCGGCGCAGTGGACGCCGATTTCCTCAAGAAGGCCCAGTCCCGGCTGCAGAGCCTGGTGGAGCGCTCCGGAATCCTGGTGTTCGCCAGCCATTCCAACGAGTTTCTGGCCCGGCTCTGCAAGACGGCGATGTGGATCGACCACGGTGTCATCAGGCTAACCGGCGGCATCGAAGATGTGGTACGCGCCTACGAGGGCGACGACGCCGCGCGGCACGTGCGCGAAGTGCTGGCCGAAACCGCCGCCAACCAACAGCTCGCGCCACAAGCTCCTGGGACTTCAGGGGATGAGTGACTCCGTCTTCGCTGTCGTAGTCACCCACCGGCGCCCCGATGAGCTGGCCAAGTCGCTGGACGTGCTGAGCGCCCAGACCCGGTCGCTCGATCACCTGATCGTGGTCGACAACGATGCCTCTGAAGGCACCACGGACCGCACGGTTCGCGATCTGGTTACCGAACAACCGATCTCCAGCACCTACCTGGGCTCACGCAGAAACCTGGGAGGCGCGGGTGGTTTCGCACTCGGCATCCTGCACGCGCTGGCACAAGGCGCCGATTGGGTGTGGCTGGCCGACGACGACGGGCGCCCGCAGGACAATCAGGTGCTGGCCACCCTACTGGCCTGCGCCCAGAAGTACAGCCTCGCCGAAGTGTCACCGATGGTATGCAATATGGACGACCCGCAGCGGCTGGCTTTCCCGCTTCGCCGTGGCCTGGTATGGCGCAGGCGCACCAGCGAATTGCGCACCGAAGAAGGACAGGACCTGCTGCGCGGAATCGCATCGCTGTTCAACGGTGCGCTGTTTCGGGCGTCCACCCTGGACGCGGTCGGTGTCCCTGACATGCGGCTGTTCATCCGCGGCGACGAAGTCGAATTGCACCGCCGGCTGGTTCGCTCCGGCCTGCCGTTCGGAACCTGTCTGGAAACGATCTACCTGCATCCTTGCGGATCCGACGAGTTCCGGCCGATCCTGGGCGGCCGGATGCACACCCAGTATCCCGACGACCCCACCAAGCGGTTCTTCACCTATCGCAACCGCGGCTACCTGCTGTCGCAACCGGGTCTTCGTAAGTTGCTGGCCCAGGAGTGGCTGCGATTCGGCTGGTTCTTCCTCGTCACCCGCCGCGACCCCAAGGGCTTGCTGGAGTGGATTCGGCTGCGCCGCTTAGGAAGTCGTGAGAGATTCGGCAAACCCGACGCGGGAGGATCGACATGACGTTCATCGATGCGGCGGCCCGGTCGCGTACATTCGCCCGGGCCCGGGGTGATCTGACCGATGGTTTCCGTCGGCACGAGCTGTGGCTGCACCTGGGCTGGCAGGACATCAAGCAGCGTTATCGCCGCTCGGTACTGGGCCCGTTCTGGATCACCATCGCGACCGGGACAACCGCCGTGGCGATGGGCGGCCTGTATTCGAAGCTGTTTCATCTTCCGCTGTCGGTGCACCTGCCCTACGTCACGCTCGGACTGATCATCTGGAACCTGATCAATGCCGCGATCCTGGAGGGCGCCGACGTGTTCGTCGCCAATGAGGGACTGATCAAACAACTGCCGACGCCGTTGAGTGTGCACGTTTACCGGCTGGTGTGGCGGCAGATGATTTTGTTCGCGCACAACATCGTCATCTATCTCGTCGTCGCGGTCATCTTTCCCAAACCGTGGTCTTGGGCTGATCTCTCGGTCATTCCGGCGCTGGGGCTGATCGTCCTGAACTGCATATGGGTATCGCTGTGTTTCGGCATCCTGGCGACCCGTTACCGAGACATCGGTCCGCTGTTGTTTTCAGTGGTGCAGTTGCTGTTCTTCATGACGCCGATCATTTGGAATGACGACACGCTGCGACAGCAGGGTGCTGGACGCTGGGCGAGCATCGTCGAACTCAATCCGCTGCTGCATTTCCTGGATATCGTGCGGGCGCCGTTGTTGGGTGCGCACCAGGAGCTCCGGCATTGGGCGGTGGTGCTGGTCCTCACGGTCATCGGCTGGGTGCTGGCGGCGTTCGTCATGCGGCAATACCGCGGCCGCGTTCCGTATTGGGTGTAGCCCGGCGAAGGAAGAGTATGCGATCGTGAGCAACGCCTCGGTAATCGGTCGCGTAGGCCCGCTGATCGTGGCGACCCGCGGCGACCGTGGCGCCGGCGAAGTCCTACTGACCGTGCGCGGGTCCAAGGAGACCTTCCTCGCTTGGTCCGACGAACCGCTACCAAAGGGCACCAAGGTGCTCGTGGTCGAGGTTCGGGGTCCCAGGACGGTTGTCGTCGAGCCGTGGACGGACCTCGCCGGATTTGGGTTGACGGCCGAAAATTCCTGATAGACAACAACACAACTACAAGGAGTCCAACAATGCTCGGTTATAAGGTCCCCGCTCCGGACGAGGCGATGCTGATCTCCGGCGGCCGAGTCCGGGGCGACGTCCCCTTCCGCGTCGTGACCGGCCACGGCGCCTTCGTCCTGCCAGTCTTCCGCAAGGTTCGGTTCCTGACGATGGCGATGTGTGAGGCCGAGGTCGCCGAAAAGTGCGTCACGCAGCAAGGCATCACCCTCAACGTCCGGTCGGTGATCGCCTTCAAGGTCGGCAACGACACCGAGAGCATCGTCAGCGCCGCGCAGCGGTTCTTGTCGGACCAGGACCAGATGTCGGTGCTGACCGGCCGGATCTTTGCCGGCCACTTGCGTTCGATCATCGGTTCAATGACCGTTGAGCAGATCATCCGGGAACGTCAGAAGCTGGCCACTGAGGTGCTCGACGGTTCCAAGGAGGAGATGGCACGGATCGGGCTGACCGTCGACGCCCTGCAGATCCAGTCCATCGACGACGACGGGCTGGGCTACATCAACGCCATGTCCGCGCCGCACAACGCGGCTATCCAGCAGCAGGCGCAGGTCGCTCAAGCGCAGGCGAACCAGAAGTCGGCTGAGGCAGAACAGGAGTCGCAACGTAATCAGGCGGAGTTCGCCCGTCAGACCGCGATCGTCAGGGCGCAGTACAAGGCCGAGGTCGACAAGGCCCAGGCCCAGGCCGCCCAAGCGGGCCCGCTGGCCGAAGCGCAGGCTCAACGCGAGGTGCTGGAAATGAGAACCGAGCTGGCCGAGCGCGCGGCCGAGCTGCGCCAGCAGGAACTGGTTGCCGAGGTGGTCAAGCCCGCCGAAGCCGAAGCCGAACGCGTGCGGATCCTGGCTGTCGCCGACGCGGAGAAGATGAAGATCCAGGCCGAGGCGGCGGCGTCGCACAACCGGGTAGCGCTGGACAGGATGCTCATCGACCAACTGCCGCAAATCGTCGAGAAGGCCGCGCTTGGGCTTGCCAGCGCGAATCTCACGGTGCTCAATGGCGCCGAAGGGCTCGGACAGGTGGCCGCGGGGCTGGTCTCACAAGGCGTGGCCATCTTCGACGCGCTGCGCGGCGGTATCATCTACGACGACGAAGACGGCACGCAGCCGCTCGCCGGGAACTCTGATTCGCCAAAGCAACAAACCAGCTAGCGGATAGAACCCGCACCGAGTGGGTATGTAACCGTCCAGTAATGGAGCAACCCAAAAGGCGAATGCGGGCGCTCCGCGATGTAACGGGCGGCACCGCGAAAGGTCGACGGACGTGAGCGAAGAAGGCCAATCAGTGGCCCAGGCGGCGCGGGAAAACCTGGCCGCAGAGCTGGACCGGCTGCGGCTGCGGCGCGATCGGCTCGAGATCGAGGTCAAAAACGACCGCGGGATGGTCGGCGATCACGGAGACGCGGCCGAGGCACTTCAGCGCGCTGAAGAACTGGTGGTCCTCAGCGACCGGATCAATGAGCTGGACCGGCGGTTGCGGACCGGGCCGTCTTACACCGACCATTCGGAAGCGCTGCCCGGCGGTACCGAGGTGACGCTGCGGTTCCCCGACGGAGACGTCGTCACGATGCACGTGATCTCCATCGTCGAAGAGAATCCGTTCGGTCGCGAAGAAGAGACGTTGACCGCTCACAGTCCACTGGCGCAGGCACTTGCCGGACATCAACCCGGAGATACGGTGACCTATTCGACGCCGCGAGGCGAAAGCCAGGTCGAGCTGGTCGCGGTGAAGCTGCCGACTTAACCCGCACTGAGCCGTTCTGCGGCCCCGATAGACTCCCCTCGATGGAACCCCCCATGTTCCGCCCGGAGTCCGGCGCCGCGCCGCCGCGCCCACAACCGGATCTGACCACCCAGATAATCCGTTTCGTGGTGACTGGTGGCTTGGCGGCCATCGTCGACTTCGGCCTCTACGTAGCTCTGTACAAAGTAGTCGGCGTACAGGTCGACCTTTCCAAAGCCATCAGTTTCATCGTCGGCACCATCACCGCGTACCTGATCAACCGCCGATGGACATTTCAGGCGTCACCCAGCACCACGCGGTTCATCGCGGTCATGGTTCTCTATGGGGCCACCTTCGTCGTCCAGGTCGGACTCAACCATGTGTCTCTCGCGTTGTTGCACTACCGGGGGTGGGCGATACCGGGGGCGTTCGTCATCGCGCAGGGCACCGCCACGGTGATCAACTTCATCGTGCAGCGAGCCGTGATCTTCCGCATCCGCTGAGTGCGCTGCCCAGGCTGTAGCCTTTTCCACGATGTTCAGCACTGACGTTCCCACCACTCCTACCCGGCTGACCGGGTGGGGCCGCACTGCCCCGTCGATGGCAGATGTACTTCGCACGCCCGACCCCGAGGTGGTTGCCAAGGCCGTGGCCCGGGTAGCCGACGCTGGCGGCAATAGCCGCGGCGTGATCGCCCGTGGGCTGGGCCGGTCCTACGGCGATAACGCGCAAAACGGCGGCGGCCTGGTGATCGACATGACCTCACTCGACACCATCCACTCGATCAGCGCCGACACCAAGCTGGCCGACCTCGACGCCGGGGTCAACCTCGACCAGTTGATGAAAGCCGCCTTGCCGTTCGGCCTGTGGGTTCCGGTGCTGCCGGGAACCCGGCAAGTCACCATCGGTGGAGCGATCGCGTGCGACATCCACGGCAAGAACCACCACAGCGCGGGCAGCTTCGGCAACCACGTGCGCAGCATGGAACTGCTCACCGCAAGCGGCGAGATACGCCACCTGACTCCGGCCGGCGAGGATTCCGAGTTGTTCTGGGCCACCGTCGGGGGCAACGGCCTGACCGGCATTATTCTGCGGGCCACCATCGAGATGACGCCCACCGAGACGGCCTATTTCATCGCCGACGGCGACGTCACCGCAGGCCTCGACGAGACCATCGCCTTCCACAGCGACGGCAGCGAAGCCAATTACACCTATTCCAGCGCCTGGTTCGACGCCATCAGCGCACCCCCGAAGCTGGGCCGTGCGGCGGTATCGCGCGGATCGCTGGCCAGGCTGGAGCAGCTACCCAAGAAGCTACGGCGCAACCCGCTGAAATTCGATGCACCACAATTACTTACGCTGCCCGACATCTTCCCCAACGGGCTGGCCAACAAGTACACCTTCGTGCCGATTGGCGAACTCTGGTACCGCAAATCCGGAACGTACCGGGACAAGATCCAGAACCTGACGCAGTTCTATCACCCGCTGGACATGTTCGGAGAGTGGAACCGCGCTTACGGCTCAGCCGGCTTCGGCCAGTACCAATTCGTGGTGCCCACCGATGCTGTCGAGGAATTCAAAGGTGTCATCCGCGACATCCAGAAGTCCGGGCACTACTCATTTCTCAATGTCTTCAAACTGTTCGGCCCGAGCAACCAAGCGCCGATGAGCTTCCCGATTCCGGGCTGGAACGTCTGCGTGGACTTCCCAATCAAGCCGGGCCTCAACGAGTTCCTCAATGAACTGGACCGCCGGGTGCTGGAATTCGGCGGGCGCGTCTACACCGCCAAGGACTCCCGCGCCACCGCCGACACTTTTCACGCTATGTATCCGCGCATCGACGAATGGATTGCCCTGCGCCGCAAGGTCGATCCCGCCGGGGTATTCGCCTCGGACATGGCCCGACGTCTGGAGTTGCTCTAATGGTGTTCGACGCCGTAGGAAATCCCCAGACGGTGCTGCTGCTCGGCGGCACATCCGAGATCGGGCTGGCTATCTGTGAGCGCTACCTGCGCAACGCCCGGGCCCGTATCGTGCTGGCCTGCATGCCCGAAGACCCGGGCCGTGACGACGCGGTAGCTCAGATGCGCGCCGCCGGCGCACGCTCGGTGGAACTGATCGATTTCGACGCCCTGGACACTGACACGCACCCCAAGGTGATAGACCAGGCCTTTAAAGCGGGAGGGGCTGATGGTGATGTCGACGTGGCCATCGTCGCGTTCGGTCTGCTCGGCGACGCTGAAGAGCTGTGGCAGAACCAGCGCAAGGCTGTCCAGATCGCTGAAATCAACTACACCGCCGCGGTTTCAATAGGGGTGCTGCTGGGTGGGAAGATGCGCGCCCAAGGCTTCGGCCAGATCATCGCGATGAGTTCAGCGGCCGGCGAGCGGGTGCGCCGAGCCAACTTCGTCTACGGCTCCACCAAGGCCGGTCTAGACGGTTTCTACCTGGGGTTATCAGAGGCGCTGCGCGAGTACGGTGTTCGCGTACTGGTGATCCGGCCCGGCCAGGTGCGTACCCGGATGAGCGCGCATCTCAAGGAAGCTCCGCTGACGGTTGACAAAGAGTACGTCGCCAACCTCGCGGTGACCGCCTCCGCAAAAGGTAAGGAATTGGTTTGGGCACCAGCAGCATTCCGGTACGTGATGATGGTGTTGAGACACGTCCCCCGGAGCATCTTCCGCAAGCTGCCAATCTGACCATGCGCAACGCACTGGCCAGCCTGGGCCAGATGACTCTGGCGGCGGTGGTGGCGATTGCGGTATCCGTGCTGTCGCTCATCGCGATCTCGCGCGTGGAGTGGCCTGCCTTTCCGTCGTCCAACCAGCTGCATGCGCTGACCACCGTCGGCCAGGTCGGGTGCCTGGCCGCGCTGGTTGCCGTCGGCTGGGCATGGCGACGCTACGCTCGAGAACGCGGCCGGTACCGGGTGCTGGCCCAGCTGAGCGCAGTGGTGTTCGTCTCCGCCTTCACCGTCGTCACGCTGGGCATGCCGCTGGGAGCCACCAACCTTTATCTGTTCGGCATCTCCGTCGACCAACAGTTCCGCACCGAATACCTGACCCGGCTCTCCGACAGCCCAGCCCTGCACGACATGACGTACCTCGGGCTGCCGCCGTTCTATCCGCCCGGCTGGTTCTGGATCGGCGGGCGTGTGGCGGCGCTGAGCGGAACACCGGCCTGGGAGATCTACAAGCCGTGGGCGATCACCTCGATCACCGTCGCGGTCGCCGTCGCGCTGGTCTTGTGGTGGCGGATGATCCGTTTCGAGTACGCGCTGATCGTCACTACGGCTACCGCGGCGGTGACGCTGGCCTACGGCTCGCCGGAGCCTTACGCCGCGATGATCACAGTGCTGGTGCCGCCGGTGCTGGTGCTGACGTGGTCGGGGCTGCGTGCCGGCGAACGTGGCGCCACAGTCACGCTGGAGCCCGAGCGTGACAGCAGCGTCACAGTCGAGCCAGGGAAGCCCCGTGCCGGCTGGGCCGCGCTGATCGGCGCCGGCATGTTCCTGGGCTTCGCGGCCACCTGGTACACGCTGCTACTGGCCTTCAGCGCGTTCACCGTGACGCTGATGGCGCTACTGCTGGCCTGGTCGCGCTGGCGCCAAGCTGGCTTGAAAGCCGCGCTCGACCCACTGCGCCGGCTGGCGGTCATCGCCATCGTCGCCGCCCCCATCGCGGCCACCACCTGGTTACCGTTTTTGCTGCGGGCCACTCACAGCCCGGTCAGCAACACCGGCAGCGCTCAGCACTACCTGCCGGTCGACGGCGCCGAACTGACCTTCCCGATGCTGCAGTTCTCGCTGCTGGGCGCGGCCTGCATGCTGGGCACCCTGTGGCTGGTGGTGCGCGCCCGTCCCCGGCAAGCGGGTGGTGCCCCCACGTCGGTGCGGGCGGGCGCCCTGGCCATCGGGGTGCTGGCAATCTACCTGTGGTCGCTGTTGTCGATGTTGACCACGCTGGCGCGCACCACGCTGCTGTCGTTCCGGCTGCAGCCCACCTTGAGCGTGCTACTGGTCGCCGCCGGGGTGTTCGGCTTCCTGGAGGCCACTCTCGCACTACGCGCGCGGCACCGGGCTGTCGTCCCGGTGGCCGGCGCCGTCGGACTGGCCGCGGCGATCGCGTTCAGCCAGGACATTCCCGATGTGTTGCGACCGGACCTCACGATCGCCTACACCGACACCGACGGCCACGGCCACCGCGCCGATCGGCGCCCAGCGGGCTCGGAAAAGTACTACTCCGTCATCGACGGTGCCGTCCTGCACGTCACCGGTAAGCCGCGCGACCAGACCGTGGTCCTGACCGCTGACTACAGCTTCCTGTCGTTCTACCCCTACTGGGGTTTTCAGGGGTTGACGTCGCACTACGCCAATCCGCTGGCGCAGTTCGACCTGCGGGCCGCACAGATCAAGAAGTGGTCCACCCTCAAGACTGCCGACGAGTTGATTCACGCGCTGGACAGCTCGCCCTGGCCGCCGCCGACGGTATTCCTCATGCGCCGCGGCTCTGGTTCTGGTTCGGGAACCGGCTACACACTGCGGCTGGCCGAGGACGTCTACCCCAACCAGCCCAACGTTCGTCGCTACACCGTCGACCTGCCGGCGGCCCTGTTCGCCGACCCGCGTTTCGTTGTCCAGAGCGTCGGCCCGTTTGTGCTGGCCATCCGCAGGCCGTTGGCCCACCAGGTTGCGAGCAGCTGATGGCCACCGAAACCGCGACCGACGCGGCCCAACAACTACCATCTACCCCCGTGACCGCCGCGGGCGCTAATCACCGGACTGCCCGACTCGTCGCAGTCGTCGCAGGTCTGCTCGGGGCTGTCTTGGCGATCGCCACACCCCTGCTTCCGGTCGACCAGACCACGGCCCAACTGAACTGGCCGCAGAACGGCACGTTCA
>Ga0182012_10006903_pt1 | contig 11458 bp, 9 predicted proteins | sample 612S2SmetaG_FD_120486 | JGI IMG/M metagenome (GOLD analysis project Ga0182012, IMG submission 120486) | Permafrost microbial communities from Stordalen Mire, Sweden - 612S2S metaG | ecosystem: Environmental > Terrestrial > Soil > Wetlands > Permafrost | place: Sweden: Stordalen | collected...
AATTATTCGAGCCGAAGGGGATGTGGACGAAGACCGTCCGGGTGAAACCGTTGACCTGGAGACTCAGCGTGGTCGTGCCGGGCGACGTGGTCCCACAGCCCGTCGACCGCGTGCTGGCGGCAGCGGCGAGTGAAGCGCCTAGGCCGTCGGGTCCGCCGGCGACGCCCGTCGTTACCCCGACGAGGCCCACCAGCGAGAGCGCCAGGAACCAACGCGGTAGGAACTTTCTCGTGACTCCCCGGACGATGGGCATGGGAACCTCCTCAGTAGGGGCGCCACCACGGCGGTACCGATTCGGCGACGACGAAACTGGTTGCACACTATTCCAGCCCGCTCGACGTCGCCGGGCGGTCTCGGTCATCGACGCCTAGGGCGAATAGCGTGTTGAGGTCAAAGGAGACGCGATGAAGATACTGGTGGTGGGCGGTACGTCCTTCGTCGGTCGCGCCATCGCCTGGTCCGCCTGGCACCACGGCCACCAGGTCACCGTGATCAATCGTGGCGTGACACCGAGCGACCTCCCCGAAGCGGTCGAACACCTGGTCGGGGATCGCCAGGGCGATCTCTCCGCGCTCGAGGGCCGATCCTTCGACGCCACCGTCGACGCCATTGCCTATCGTCCGAGTGACGTCGATCGCCTCGCCGACGTGCTCACGTCAAAGGGCGGCCAGTACATACAGATCTCCTCGATCTCGGCGTACGAGGAACCCTCAGCACCTGGCGCCACCGAAGCGACCACCACCCTCTGGCCCGAGGGCGGCGTCGACCCCGACGCTCCGATCACCGGGGGCACCTACGGTCCCCTCAAGGCCGAGAGCGAGCGAGCCGGGTGGCGCCGGTTCGGCGAGGACTCGACGATGGTGCGCCCGACCTACGTGATCGGCGCGCACGACGCGACGTTGCGCTTCCCCTACTGGGTCGAGCGGGTCCGCCGGGGCGGCGAGGTCGCGGTGCCCGGCCCCCTCGAGGGGTCACTGCAGTACATCGATGCGCGCGACCTGGCGAACTTCGTCGTCCGAGCCGCCGAGGATCGTGTGGCGGGCGCCGTCCACGTCGCGGGTCCCTCGGGTGGGACCCGGTATTACGACGTCATCGCCGAGCTGGCGGCGCACCTCGCACCGGAAGGGACCACCCTCCACGAGGTCAGCGCCGAGGAGATTCGAGCCGCGGGCCTCGAGGGGAAGTTCCCGCTGTGGGGCGGACACGCGCCCGAGAACCTGACGCGGCTCGACAGCGCGTTGGCGCTGTCGTTAGGGCTCGACCTGCGACCACTCGTCGACAGCGTCGACGACGTCCTCGAGTGGTGGGGTGAGCGCCCTTGGCCCCAGCACTGGTTGACCCCCGACCAAGAGTCGTCGCTCCTTGCGCGGTGAGGTAGCGCCTCCGGTAAGAATCGGGCGTCGGCGGACAGAAGAGGGTCATGGGCTCTAGAGACGAGGATCGCTTCGCACGCCTGGCGCGCGAACACTCAACGGCCGTGGGCAACTACCTTCGCCGACGCCTCTACCCCCTCTCGAACGCCGACCTCGACGACCTCGTCGAAGAGACGTTGCTGGTCGTCTGGCGACGGCTCGACAGCGTCCCCGAAGACGGCGAGTTGCCCTGGATGCTCGGGGTCGCGCGCAACGTGTTGCGTAACGCTCGACGTTCGAAGAACCGACGCTCGGCGTTCGAATCGACTCTGCGCCCGCCGTCCAACGAGCCCTCGGCCGAAGACACTTTCATCGCCGACGCCAGCGTGCGCGACGCCCTCGCCTCACTGAGCGACGACGACCGAGAGGTGCTGCTCTTGAACGCGTGGGACGGACTCGACACCCACGAGATTGGCGCCTACCTGGTGATTAGCACCAACGCGGCGGCAGTGCGCCTGTCGAGGGCGCAGCGGCGTTTCCGCGATCTGCTCAACACCGCCGAAGTCAGCTGAAAGTTTTCGGGGAATCGTGACAGAGACCAAGAAAGAGGAGAAAGGAGCGCGATGAGTGACCTAAATGACCGACTGACCGCGCTCGACCCCGCGGCCGCACAGCCCTACCAGCACCGGGACCTCGAGACGCTCATCACGAGGATCACCGCCCAACCTCAGCACGCCACGCGGGGCTGGTGGCAGAATCTGGAGCTCAAACTCGCGAGCTTCCTGGTGGCTGGATCGTTGGTGGTCGCGGGATCGCTCGCCATCGTCGAAGGAGCGACGTCCACGCTCCCGGCCCTCGCCCTCGCCCAGACCCACGCAAAGTTCGCCCCGAGCGCGAGCACGACCGTCGGCGCGATGCAGGTCTACGAGCAGTTCGACTTCCACGCGAGCAGCGCCATTGCGGCCACCGCTCCCTCGAGTCCCTCGTACCCACTGACGGTCCCCGCCAGTGGTGCCCGCGAAGCGACGCGCGTCGCCGCGGTCTTTGGCGTCTCGGGCACGCCGGTCAACACCAACGGCGACGGCAGCGACTGGACCGTCAGCGACCCTTCGGGCGCCTCCCTCGACTACGAGAACAGCGGCGTGCCCCAGTGGTACTACTCGTCCTCTTCCCCCGCCGTCGCGCCGGCGACCGCGTCGGACTCGGCGTCGGTCCCCGTGCCGAGCGACGCCACGTTGGCCGACGACGTCACGCGCTACCTCAGCGAATTGGGCTTTGGCTACCAGGTCGCCTCACCGGAGTTCGGCACGTCCACCATCTCCGAGACGAACGCGAGCGGTGGTCCCGTCTCGGTGAGCACCGCCGACGTCACCTACGACGTGGTCGTCGACGGTGTCGCCACCGACCAAAGCGTCAACTTCTCGGTGAACGCTCAGAACCACGTGCTCAACGCCTCAGGCCCGGCCCTGCGGGTGGGTCCCGCGGCGAACTACCCGCTCCAGAGCCCCCTCGCGGGCGTGGCCGCGCTCAACGCCGCGCAGCGCGCGAAGTACGCCGCCACCTCCTCCGCGTCCTCGAGCGGCGCGGGCACCTCCTCGGGCGGTTCCTCGGGAAGTTCCTCTGGTGGCTCGTCGACGGGTACGACCACGGCGGGCCCCCCCATCGTGAGCGCCGCGCTCACCGGTGACACCATCTCCCTCGCCACCTACCAACTCACGAGCGGCGCGCTCTGGTTTCTGCCGGTCTACGACTACCACGGCGAGGTGACCGGCGCGAACGGCACCGTTTCTTCGGGTACCTGGAGTGAATTGGCCGTCGACCCCAGCTACGTGCACGTCGGATCGGACAGCGCCGTCGTCAGCCCGTCCGACCTCAAGTTCTAGTTCCGCGCAGGTCACCGCACGTCGCGGCGAATCTCGATGCTGCCGATACCCACCTGAAGATTCAAGTCGAGTCGCGTGACGCCACGGTGCGACGAGGCGACGGGACCCCGCACCACGACGTAGCTTCCATTCACCGCACCTATGCCCACGTGCGTACGCAGTCCCACGACGACGTCGGCGGGGACGTCGACGATCAGCGTTCCGAAACCCTGGGTCGCGGTGATGGACCACGTCCCCGCACCGAAGGGCACCTCGGTGAGGTTCAGCGTCGACTCGCCGAAGGCCCCGTGGTACGAATGCTGCACCTGCGCGATGGACGTGGGCGTCCACCCCTTGACGCCGCTGCCCCCCTCGAGCGGGACGCCGATCACCTGGATCAGGATCAAGAACGCGCCCACCAGCAGGGTCAGGGCACTGGTAACACCGAGAATCATCCACGCGAAGAATCGCCGAAAGGAGAAGTCGCGATGTGGTGAGCGCAACGAGATGATCGCGAGGAATAACAAGAAGATGAGCCACAGGACGACCAGACCCTTCGCGAAGTGGAGTCCGGCGAGTGAGGGACCGTGGTTCCCACGGCCCGCGTGAACGAAGAGCACTATGACTAACAACAGCAGTACGACGACACTCAAGGGCGTCACGATCCGCAGCCAACGACTCCGTGGGCGGGGCTCGACCTCGGCGACAACCTCGTCACCCTCGAGCGACGGCGCCCGCGGAATTAACGCCCACATGGCGAGGTACACCACGACGCCGAGGCCGTAGACGATGGACAGCACGACGAAGACGACCCGCACGATGTTGGCGTCGATGTCGAAGCGTTCGCCCAGGCCACCACAGACCCCGCCGAAGACGTGCTTGGTCCTGCTGCGGTGCAGGGTAGAGCGTTCCGTTCGCTCCGCCGCGGGTGGCGCGGCGTCGTCGTGATGCTCGCCGGTGTCGATATTCGTCGGTTCGTCCATGTCGTTCAACCTAGGGTTCGCCCGTTGTCTCGCCCATCGGGAGATACCCTCGCCCGGGCCCCGATCCGCCGCCGTGGCTCGGGGTTTTCCCCTAGAGCACTCGACGCAGCCGAGTGGGACAATGAGTGCGTACCGTCACCGACCCGAGAGGAGCGACGTGAACACCACTACCCCACCGCGTCCGGTCATTGGGACGCCCCATCGCCCGTACCGACGAGGCGTCGAGAACGCGATCTTGGGCGGCGTCTGCGGCGGTCTCGCGATTCGTCTCGGGGTGCGCGAACGAACGGTGCGCGTCCTCTTTTCACTGACCGCGTTGGTCGCCGGCCTCGGACTGTTGCTCTACGTGGTGCTCTGGCTCTGCCTGCCACGGGCCGACGAGTCCGAGGCGATCGCCCAGCGACTCTTAGGACCCCGGCGCCAACTTCGCCGGGTACTCGTTGGACTCGTCGCGATCATCGTGCTCGGCCTGCTCCTCCAAGCACTCGGGGCCCCGAGCCTCGGGGCCTTCACCTTGCCCATCTGGCTCAGTCTCGTCGGGGCGGTGGGCGTGTGGCGCGGGGCGTCGCCGGACGAACGTCGTCACCTCGAAGAACTCGCCAAGTCCACCCCACTCGCGGGCGTCCCCGGCAAGCGATCGAAGCGCAGCTTCTACCTTCGCGTGATCCTCGGCGCGATACTGGTCTTCGCCGGGCTACGGATCCTTCGCCACTTCGGTGGCGCCTGGTACGTCGCGTCGCCCGCGTTGGTCGGCACGTTGATTCTGCTCGCGGGCGTTGCCGTGGGTCTCGCGCCGTGGTGGCTCACGACGCTGAGTGACCTCTCGGGCGAACGTCGTGAGCGCGTACGCGTCGAAGAGCGGGCCAACGTCGCCGCGCACCTCCACGACTCGGTCTTACAGACCCTCACGCTGATCGAGCGCGCCGCGGGCGACGCCGAAGCCGTCACTCGGCTGGCGCGCAACCAGGAGCGTGAACTTCGTGCGTGGCTCTTCGACCCAGCGCACGCCAGCTCCCCGGAACAGGCACGCACCTACGTCGCGCAGCTGCGCGAGATGGAGGCACAGGTCGAGAACGACTGGGGCGTCAAGGTCGAACTCGTGACCGTCGGGGACCTCGAGCTGAACGACAACATCGCCGCACTCGTAGCCGCCGGTCGCGAGGCCGCCATCAACGCCGCCCAGTGGTCGGGGGCGCCGACGGTGTCGATCTACGCCGAGGTCGAGCCTGTGGCCGTGTCGCTCTTCGTTCGAGATCAGGGACGCGGCTTCGACGTCGACGCCGTGCCCGCCGACCGACGCGGGATCGAGCTGTCCATTCGCCAACGGGTGGAACAACACGGTGGTCGGGTGACGATCAAGAGCTCTCCCGGTAAGGGCACCGAGGTCGAGCTGTTCCTTCCGCGGACGCCCTAAGTGGGCCAACCTCGCGTCTTTCTGGTGGACGACCACGAGTTGATACGCGCCGGTATCCGAAGCGAGCTCGCCGGATCGGTCGAGATCGTCGGGGAGGCCGATGAGGTCGCCGCCGCCGCCGAGATGATCCTCGAGCGCACGCCCGACGTCGTGCTGCTCGACGTGCACATGCCCGACGGCGGTGGCGTCGCGGTGTTACGCGCGCTGAATGGACGATGCCCCGAGGTTCGGGTCTTGGCGCTGTCGGTCTCGGACGCCGCAGAAGACGTGATCGCGGTGATCCGAGCGGGCGCGCGCGGCTACGTGACCAAGAACATCTCGGGACCCGACCTGCTCGACGCCATCTACCGGGTCGCGGCGGGCGACGCGGTCTTCTCCCCGCGCTTGGCGGGTTTCGTACTCGACGCCTTCTCCCTCGAGGGCACGCACCTCGAAGCGGCCGACGTCGACCCCGACCTCGACCTGTTGACACCCCGCGAGCGCCAGGTGCTGCGGCTCATCGCGCGGGGTTACTCCTACCGCGACGTCGCGACGGAGCTCGCGATCTCCCCCAAGACCGTCGAGAGCCACGTCTCGTCGGTGCTGCGCAAACTACAGCTCTCCAATCGACACCAGCTCTCGAACTGGGCCTCGGAGCGCCACCTCTTCTAGCGCTGCTCGATGAGGTCCATGTACTCCTCGTCCCAGAGGTCGAAGTACTCCTCGGGCAACAACACGGCGTGGGTCGGCTCGAGCGCCTCGACGAAGCCGCGCTCGTGACTGACCGCCACCATCGTGCCCTTCCACTGGCGCATCATCTCCCCGAGCGCCTCCACACTCGCCGGGTCGAGGTTGTTGGTCGGTTCGTCGAGCAACAACAGATTCGCCTTGGAGGAGGCCAGGATCGCCAGGGCGAGCTTCGCCCGCTCGCCGCCCGAGAGCGTCGCGGGCATCTGGTGCGCGGCCGAGCCCTTGAGCCCGAAGGCGCCGAGCATCGAGCGGCGCTGTACGTCGGACTCGACCGTGGAGTTCTCCAGGTTCCCGAGCACCGTCTTGTCGAAGTCGAGCTGCTCGTTCTCCTGGGCGAAGTACCCGACGATCACGTTGGCCCCGAACTTGACGACGCCACCTTGGGCGAGTTGACTGCCGGCCAGGCAGCGCAGGAGGGACGACTTACCCGCCCCGTTACGACCGACGATGACGATCCGGTCGCCGCGGCGGGTGATGAAGTTGACCTCGCGCAGCACCTCGAGCGCCCCGTAGGTCACCCGAAGGTGCTCGACGGTCATCGGCACGTCCCCGCTGCGCGGCGGCGCCGGGAGACGGAAGGTGACCTTCTTCTCCTTCTTGGTCACCTCGATGCGCGTGTCCTTTAACTTCTCCACCCGACGGTCCAGCACCTTGGCGAGTCGGGCCCGCTTCTCGGTCTGGCCGCGCATGGAGTCCGCGAGCTTGGTGAACTGGTCGATCTTGGCGTCCTGGTGCGCCGCGATCTTCTCTTCCGAGAGCCGCCGCTCCTCCTCGAGCGCCAAGAACTTGGTGTAGTTCCCCTTGTACTCGCGCAGCTGACCGTCGCGCAGCGCGAGCACGCGGTCGATCGAACGGTCGAGGAGTGGCAGGTCGTGGCTGATCACCAGCACGGTCCCGCGGAACGCCTCGAGTTCGTCGAAGAGCCAACGCTTGGCGGCCTTGTCGAGGTGATTGGTGGGTTCGTCGAGCACCATCGTCTCGGGCTGCTCGTAGAGCACGCGCATCAAGTCGACCCGTCGGCGCTGACCCCCCGAGAGCGAGGAGAGGTCCTCGAGCAGGAGGTCCTCTTTGAGACCGAGGCCGTCGGCGAGTCGGGCCACCTCGGATTCGGCCTCGTACCCCCCGCGCTCGCGGAACTCTTCTTCCAGTGAGGTGAAGCGCGAGATCGTCTCGTCGGTCGGATCGGCGGCCAGGGCGTGGCGGGCGTGTTGCATGTCGGCGTCGAGCGAGTCGATGCCGCGGGCCGAGAGCACGTGGGAGAGCCCGATGGGCTCCACCCCCAGGCCGCCGGGGACGGGCTCTTGGGGTAGGTGAGCGAGGGTGCCCTGGTGCGCCACCGAGCCGGTGATGCGCAGGTGCTCGGGGTGGGCGCCCAACAACACCGATAGCAGCGTCGACTTGCCCGCGCCGTTGCGCCCGACGAGACCCACCTTCTCGCCGTTGCCGACGGTGAAGGACACCGGTTCGAGCAGGCGTCGCGGACCGATCTCGATCCCGAGGTCGCGAACGATGAGCACTAGCGTCCCCTCGACGTGGCAAAGTCGGGCCACCGGTGGCGGCCGAGGGACGCAGGGAGTGGGCGGAGAGTGATGATGAGGGTCCTTCGGGCGAGTTAGCGATGCGGTTGGTCACCTTACCGGCCGCGCGGGTCAATCACGGTACGGCTCGGCGATCGGCGTTCGCGAGCCCGCGGATCTGTGTCACGATTTAACTATGGCCACCACCTTGAGCATCGACGTCTGGAGCGACGTGGTCTGTCCCTTTTGCTATCTCGGCTCTCGCCAACTCGAGCTGGCCTTGGCGGACTTTGCGCACGCCGATGCGGTCGTGGTCAACCACCACGCCTTCGAACTCGACGCGCACGCGCGAAGCGACTACGACGTCTCCCTCGCCGAATTGGTCGCGCGCAAGTACGGGATCTCCGTTGAGCGGTCCCACGAACTCCACGCCAACTTGACCGCCCAGGCGAAGTCGCTCGGTGCCGCGATGTCCTTCGACCTCGCCAAGCCCACCAACACCTTCGACGCGCATCGCCTCATCGCGCTCAGCGCCACCCAGGGCAAGAGTGACGTGATGAGCGAACGACTCTTTCGCGCCTACTTCGGCGAGGGGCTCTTAGTCAGCGACCACGACCAGCTCAACACCTTGGCCGAGGAGGTCGGGGTCCTCGACGCGCCGCTGCTCTGGGAGACCGAGGCCTTCGCGAGTGACGTGCGCGCCGACGAACGCTCGGCCGAAGAACTCGGCATCACCGGCGTGCCGGCGTTCTTAGTCGACAACAAGTTCATGGTGCTCGGCGCCCAGGGGGCTGAGAAGATCGTCGACGTCCTCGATCGAGCCTGGGCCAAACTGAGCGCTTAGTCGTCGCTCTCGCTCGGCACCACCGCGACGGCCGCCACGGCGTGGCCCTCGTCGAGGTTCATCACCCGCACGCCGGTCGCGTCGCGACCCTGTGAGGAGACCTCGCGCACCGAGGTGCGAATCAAGACGCCGCCGGTCGAGGCGAGGAGCACGTCGTCGTCCAAGTGCACCATGAAGGCGGCCACGACGAATCCGCGCGCGGCGGTCAACTTGATCGCGCGCACGCCCTGGCCGCCGCGGCCCTGGCGGTTGAACCGTTCCGTTTTGACGCGCTTGCCGAACCCGGTGTCGGTGACGACGAAGAGGTCGGCGTCGGGACGCACGACGTCGAGCGAGATGGCCCGGTCATCCGCCTTGAGGCGGATGCCGCGCACGCCCGTGGCGTCTCGACCCATCTCTCGCACTTCGCTCTCGCTAAATCGAATCGCCACGCCACGGTAAGTGACCATCATCAGGTCGTCCTCGCCGCTGGTCGCCACCACGCGCACGACCTCGTCGCCCTCGCGCAGGTTGATCGCGATCCAGCCCTCGCGACGTGACTTGTCGTACTCGCTGAAGGCGGTTTTCTTGACGGTGCCCTGCGCCGTGGCGAACATGAGGAACTTGTCCTCGGGGAAGTCGTCGGTGGTGACGATCGCCTGGATCGACTCGTTGGGCTGGAGGTTCAAGAGGTTCACCACCGCCGTGCCCTTGGCGGTGCGCTCCTTGAGGGGGATCTCGTGGCCCCGCAGGCGAAAGACCCGGCCACGATTGGAGAACAACAAGAGGTGCGCGAGCGACGTGGTGTGGATGATCTGGTCGACGAAGTCCTCGTCGCGCAACTTGGCGCCCTGGACCCCGCGCCCGCCGCGGCCCTGGGTGCGAAAGGCGTCGGCCGCGACCGACTTCACGTAGCCGGCGCGGGTCAACGTGAGGACGATCTCCTCGTCCTGGATGAGGTCCTCGACGCCGAGTTCGCCCGGGTCATTCACAATCTGCGTGAAACGCTCCTCGGCGTACTTGTCGCGCAGCGCGCTGAGCTCCGAGGCGATCACCCCACGCAGCTTGACGTCGTCGGCCAGGATCGACTGGAGTTCGGCGATGGTCTCGCGTAACTTGGCCATCTCCTCTTCGAGCTCGCTACGACCGAGGCGGGTCAGTCGACCGAGCGTCATGTCCAAGATGTGATTCGCCTGCTCCTCGCTGAAGTCGAAGGGGCTGGCCATGAGAGCCGCGCGGGCCGCCGCGCGATCGTCCGATCCGCGGATCGTCGCGATCACCAGATCGAGCATGTCGATGGCCTTTAAGAGGCCCTCGACGATGTGCGCTCGCGCCTCGGCCTTGCGCAGTCGATAGGCGGTGCGGCGGGTGACCACGTCGACCTGGTGGGCGATGTAGTGCGTGAGGGCCTGGGCCAGATTGAGGGTGCGCGGCACGCCGTCGACGAGCGCCAACATGTTCACCGCGAAACTCGTCTGCAGCGCGGTGTTCTTATAGAGCTTGTTGAGCACCACGTTCGCGTTGGCGTCGCGCTTCAAGCGGATCACGAGACGCGCCTGGCGACCCGCGGAGTCGTTCTGTACGCCGGCGATCCCGTCGAGCTCGCCGCTCTTGACCAGGTCGTAGATCTTCTCCTCGATGGACTCCACCGAGACCTCGTAGGGGAACTCGCTCACCACGATGCGGGTGTCGCGCGCGCCCTCTTCGATCTCGGCGACCGCGCGGAGTTTGATCGAACCTCGGCCCGTGCGGTAGGCGTCGAGGATGCCCTGGCGACCGAGGATCTGGGCGCGCGTCGGGAAGTCCGGACCCTTGACGAAGGCCATGAGGTCGTCGGGCGTCGCCTCGGGGTTGGCTAAAAGGTGCAGCGTCGCGTCGATCACCTCGCCCAGGTTGTGCGGGGGGATCTTCGTCGCCATGCCCACGGCGATGCCCTGGGAGCCGTTCACCAACAGGTTGGGAAAGCGCGACGGCAAGACGACGGGCTGTTGGGTGGAGTTGTCGTAGTTGGCCTCGAAGTCGACCGTCTCTTCGTCGATCGAATCCAGCATCTCCAGCGCCAAGGGCGCCAGGCGACACTCGGTGTAGCGCATGGCGGCCGCGCCCTCGTCGGGTCCGGTCCCGCCGAAGTTGCCGTGACCACTAATGAGGGGATGGCGCATCGAGAAGTCCACGACCATGCGCACCATCGCGTCGTAGATCGCGCTATCACCGTGGGGGTGGTACGTGCCCATGACGTCGCCGACGACCTTGGCGCACTTGGCGAAGGGTCGGTCGGGTCGCAGTCCCTGGTCGAACATGGAGTAGAGGATGCGCCGGTGCACGGGCTTCAGCCCGTCGCGCACGTCGGGTAGGGCGCGAGAGACGATGACCGACATCGAGTACTCGAGGAAGGAGCGCTCCATCTCGAGGTTGATCTCGATGGGCTCGATGTAACCAACGACCTCGTCGCTCGGCGGCGGGGCGCCGGCGCCGGCGCCCGAATCTGATCCTCGTTTCGCGGGTGCCACGGTGCTCCTAGATGTCCAGGAATCGAACGTCTTTGGCGTTCGTTTGGATGAAGTGTCGGCGCTGGGGGACGTCGTCGCCCATGAGAATCGAACAGACCTCGTCCGCCAAGGCCGCTTGCTCGACGGTGATCTGCAGGAGCGCGCGCTTGGTCGCGTCCATGGTCGTGTCGCGCAGTTCGTCGAAGTCCATCTCGCCGAGTCCCTTTAAGCGTTGGAAGTCGTTCTTGTGGTCGGGGTGCTCTTCTAAGAAGATCGCCTTGGCCGCGTC
>Ga0182012_10006907_pt1 | contig 11453 bp, 11 predicted proteins | sample 612S2SmetaG_FD_120486 | JGI IMG/M metagenome (GOLD analysis project Ga0182012, IMG submission 120486) | Permafrost microbial communities from Stordalen Mire, Sweden - 612S2S metaG | ecosystem: Environmental > Terrestrial > Soil > Wetlands > Permafrost | place: Sweden: Stordalen | collected...
CCCAAATTCATCAAACTTTTGCAAACTCTTCACTGGACTGCATTAGTCTGAGACTGAATCCGGAGTTGTTTCCGGGATGTGCTCCTGCGGTCTTTACACCACAACTCAAACGCAACGCCGAAGTTAGGCCGATAACCGAAAAATGCCTGTGAGGACCGAGCCCCTTTGACCCAACCGATATTTGTTCTTGAAGACGACACCGACATTGCGCGACTGGTGCAGCATAATCTTGAGGCATCGGGCTTTGAGGTACGACTTTTCCACAATCCCGTGAATTTGATTCCGGACGCCGAGCGTCACAGGCCGGAACTCTTTCTGCTCGACATCATGGTTCCCGGCGGCGATGGCTTGGATGTCTGCCGCCGACTGCGCAATCACGCCGGCCTTTCCACCGTTCCCATCATCTTTCTGACTGCCAAAGCCAGCGAGAATGACCGCGTATTGGGTTTGGAACTGGGCGCAGACGATTACATCACCAAGCCATTCTCAACGCGTGAGCTCGTTGCCCGCGTCAAGGCCGTTCTGCGCCGTTTCGAGCGTCCCGGGGCACCGACGGTGATCAGCTTTGAAGACGTCATCATTGACGCCAGCGCCATGCAGTTGAAGGTTCGCGGCGAACTCACCACGACCACCGCAACCGAGTTCCGTCTGCTCGATTATCTGGCCCGTCATCCGGGCCGGGTCTTCAGCCGCGACCACCTGCTGGACTCCGTTTGGGGCGATGCTCGCTTCGTCACACCCCGCTCAGTCGACGTTTACGTGCGCCGCATTCGAGAGAAAATTGAGATCGACCCGGAGGAACCGCGTTATCTTAAAACTGTACGCGGTGCAGGGTATCGCTTCGAGCTGCCCAAGGGTATTTAAGTCCAAAGTCTCGAGTTCTGAGTTCCAACTCTCTGCGCCGTAGGTCTCACAACACTGGCCCTCTATGCCCGCCAAGGTCTTCATCAAGCTTCTCGGCCTGTTTGTCTTTCTGCTGCTCTTCCAAACCGTGGCGATGGTCTTTATCATCCACCACTTTGTCGAGCAGACGGCAGGCAACGCTCTGCGCGCAGTGGGATGGCAGGTGTTGTGGTCGGTTCTCATTGCTCTAGTCATTGCACTGCCTCTGGCAGCCTGGATCTCAGGCAAAATCGCTGACCGGCTGGCCCGAGTGGAGACCTTTGCCCGGCGGCTGGCCGACGGAGAATTGAGCGCCCGAGTATCTATAGCCGGCAGTGCGGACGAGTTTTCCGCCATGGAAGCCGCGCTCAACCGCACCGCCGAGCGGCTCGACCGTGATTTTGCTGAGCTGGAGAGCAATCGACACGAACTGGCAGCCATGCTCGACGCCATGCAGGAGGCCGTCGTCTCTCTTACACCGGAAGGTGTCGTACGGTGGTCGAACTCAGTCATGCAGCGCATCGCAGGCCGTGAAATCCTCGTTGGTCGTTCGCTGGTTCATTCCGTACGCGACCCCGAGCTGCTCGACTGCGTTCGCGGCGCTCTCGAAAGGGGCGAAATCTGCTTTGGCCGCGCCAGCCTGCTCACACCGGGCCAGGTCTTTGAAATCAGCGCGGCTCCGTTGCCATCGGGCGGCGCTGTGGTGGTGCTTCACGACGTCAGCACCATTGAGTCCGCGCACAAGTCCCGTCGAGATTTTGTGGCCAACGTCAGCCATGAGCTGCGCACGCCGCTCACCTCCATCCAAGGCTATGTCGAGACCCTGATCGACCACCCCGATCCGAGCCCGCAAACCACAAAGGAGTTTCTCGAAATCATTCTCAAAAATGCCGCGCGCATGAACCGGCTCACGGAGGATCTGCTCGCTCTGGCCAGCGTCGAGAGCCCCAACTACAAGCTAGCCCCGCAACCTACCAATGCCAGCGTGATTGTCAAAGACGCTGTTCAGTCCCTGGGCGGCATTGTGGTGGACTCAGGCGTGAAACTCCAGCTTGCCGGCGCGCCGCAGGATCTGGTCATGGCCGACCCGGATGCGATGAACCAGGTCTTTGGCAACTTGATAGAAAACTCCCTCAAATACGCCAAAGACGGCAAGCGTATTCGCGTAGGAGCGGTTCCGCACGAGTCGGGTGTCGAGTTTTTTGTGCAGGATTTCGGCCCCGGCATCGCCTCCGAGCACCTGGAGCGCATCTTCGAGCGCTTCTACCGCGTCGACAAAGCCCGCTCGCGCGAGTCCGGCGGCACCGGCCTCGGACTGGCCATCGTCAAGCATCTCGTTCAAGCCCACGGCGGCAGGGTCTGGGCGGAGAGTGAACTCGGCAATGGCGCATCCTTCCATTTCACCCTGCCGTTGGCGCAAATGAATCTGATCCAGCGGAACCTTCCCAAAGCCGGCATCGCCGCCCAGGTTCCGCCGGCAACGGATTCTACGCCGCAAATGCCCTAATAATCTGACCTGATATTCACAGGAATTCAAATCCCCTTAACATTCGACCTAGACAATCAATCACGGCAATTCATTTAAGGAGCTTGACGTGAAAAAGACGTTCGTTGCGGTTCTATTGGTTGTTCTCTCCCTCATCTCTCTGAGCGCGGCTCAGGCGCAGAAATTGACCGGTGCAGGCGCCACCTTTCCCTATCCCATCTATTCCAAGTGGTTCAGCGAATATAGCGCCGCTCATCCAGGGGTCGAAATAAACTATCAGTCCATCGGTTCCGGCGGCGGCATCAAGCAGGTTACCACCGGCACGGTAGACTTTGGCGCATCGGACATGCCCATGGCGGACGATGCCTTGGCTGCTTCCAAGATAAAGCTGGTCCACATTCCCACCGTACTCGGCGCGGTCGTGCCGGTATTCAATGTTCCCGGCGTCAACGATCTTCGCTTCAGCCCGGAAGTACTGGCCGGCATCTACCTCGGCAAGATCGCCAACTGGAATGACGCGGCCATTGCCAAGGACAATCCCGGCGTCAAGCTGCCCGATCAGAAGATTATCGTTGTCCATCGCTCCGATGGCAGCGGCACCAGCTTCATCTTTACCGATTACCTGAGCAAGGTCAGCAAAGAGTGGAAGGATTCGGTGGGCGCTGGCACCGCTCCCAACTGGCCCACCGGCGTTGGCGGCAAGGGCAACGAAGGCGTGGCCGGTTACACCCGCCAGCTTCCCGGTTCCATCGGTTACGTTGAGCTCATCTACGCTCTCCAGAACCACATGAACTACGGCGCGGTGAAGAACGCATCCGGCGCATGGGTCAAGGGCTCCATTGAGGGCGTCACCGCAGCCGCCGCAGCCACGAAAATCCCCGCCGACTTCCGCGTCTCCATCACCAATGCTCCGGGCGCAACCTCCTACCCGATCTCGAGCTTCACCTATCTGCTCATTCCCCTGCATCCGACGAACGCAGCCAATGAGAAGGTTCTCAAGGATATGCTCAACTGGATTCTCACCTCCGGCGAAGGCGAAGTGGAGAAGCTCTCCTACGCTCCATTGCCAAAGAGCGTGTCAGGCGCTGCGCTTAATGTCGTTAACAAACTGCCGTAGTACGGACTCGATCGAAGAAATACAAAGACCCGTTCGCACCCGCGAGCGGGTCTTTGCTTTTGCACACTCTTTCGATTCGATCCCGTCAAAATCCAGTCACCAGATCACAGCCATTTTTCGCGCCCGGTGCTACGCTTTCAGCCGATGGAGGTGTGCATATGCGGAAAGCGATAGGAATCATGCTGCTCGGAGCCTTGGTCTTGCTGCCCGGGAAGTTGAATGCCGCCGAGCGCTATGACGGCAGTTGGCAAACAACTCTCACCTGTCCGGCCAAAGGAAATACTGAGGGCTACACCTCTAAGTTTGTCAGCGTCATCCAAAACGGAAACCTGCATGGAGAGCGGGGCACGGCAGGGGAACCAGGCCATCTGCTCATTGAAGGCCCGGTAGCCGACGACGGCAAGGCCAAACTCAACGCCTCCGGCGTGGTCGCTTCCAGAACCTACGCCCGCGGCGTTTTCGCTCATCAGGGTGAGGAGTACAGCTACAAAGTCAAAGCGCAGTTCAATGAGAAGACCGGCACGGGTACTCGCGACGAAGGCCTCGGGATTGTCGGCCGGCCCTGCACATTTGACTTTACAAAGCAATAAGCAGCGCGTGGCGTACGGTCTGAGGCCACTAGCTTCACTGGCGCGCCACGATCGGTTTGTTCGGATGAGGACTGGAAAAATCTCCAATTGATCCTCATGGTTCCAAGCAACGGACCGACTGTCGTGTGCTAGCATTCCCAACTGAGGGAAACCAAGATATGAGTAAATCATTATTTATAGGTGCTGTACTTTTTTCCAGCGTCACTCTAGCCGCCGTCTCTCTGGGGCAAGGCCCGCCTCCCGGCGCAGGTCCCGGCGGTGCTCCGCGCGGCCCGCGCCCAATTACCCTAGAACAGCTCACCCCCAACGTCTATTGGGTCCACAACGTGGGCTTCGGCGCATTCATCGTCGGCGACAAGGGCGTCATCGTCATTGACACCGGCGGCTCGCCTGGCGTCGGCAAGCAGATTGTCGATGCCGTCGCCAAGGTCACGCCGCTACCCATCACTACGCTTATCCTCAGCCACGACGATGCCGACCACGTCGACGGAATCGCCGCATTCCCCTCAGGCATGGAGATCATTGCGCAGGAGAATTCAAAGAAGTTCATCGCCGACGCCATCGCCTCCGGCGACACCGGCCCCGAGGCGCCCAAGGTCCCCGCCGCTTATCTGCCCAACCACACTGTTGCAAAACGTGAGGTCCGCACCATTGATGGCGTCAAACTCGAACTGCTTCACTGGGCCCCCGCGCACACCAATGCCGACCTGGTCGTCTATTTGCCCGACCAGAAGCTGGTCCTGCTCGGCGACCTGCTGGTCATGGATCAGCACGATCTCCCACTGATCCACATGGAAAAGGGCGGCACTTCGAAGGGCTGGATCGAATCCGTGAAAGGTGTGCTCGCGCTCGACGCCACCAAATATGTCGTCGGCCATGAAGGCGTCGTAGGCCGCGACGGAATCGAAAAGCAGCTCCAGGCAGCCGTCGCCGAACGCGAGAAGGTGAAGCAGCTCTACGACAAGGGAATGTCGCTGGCCGACATTCAGGCCGCCGTCGGCGACCCGATTCCGCCTCCTCCCGGCGTGAAGGCGTCGCCGGCGCATTTCCCGCCTTACTCCGAGGTTCTCTATACTGAGCTGAAGGAAGGCAAGTACTAATCGGAATGCGCTTGACCAACCGCGAAGGCCAGGTGCCCCATCCATTCGCCATTTTTCTGGCGAACGGGTGGGAGAGCAAAAGTTCTCCCCGCCGCCTTTCATTCTGCGCAAACTTGCCGCTTAGTCTCCCCCATGTATGATTTTCCTGAATCAATGACTAACCCCACCCCAGCAATCGCCGTAGTTTCCATGGGCGAGATGGGCTCAGGCATCGCCGCCCGCTTGGTCGAAAATGGAGCCCGCGTACTGACCTCGCTCTCAGGCCGAAGCGCCGCGACCCAGAGCCGCGCCAAGTCCGCCGGTGTAGAGATTCTCGACGATAAACAAATATCCGAGCAGGCCGAAGTCATCCTCTCCATCGTCCCGCCCTCAGTAGCCGCCGCAACTGCGCAGCGCTTCTTGCCACTCATTGGGGATTCACATCGCAAACCGCTATTCCTTGAATGCAACGCCATCGCCCCGCAAACAGTCATCGCGATAGCCAAGCTATTCGCCGAGCGGGGCCTCCGCTTCGGCGACGCCGCGATTATCGGACTAAGTCCCAAGCCCGGCGAGCCCGGCCCACGCCTCTACATGTCGGGCGCCGTCCAGCCAGAAGCCGACCTGCTCCGCTCCTTCGGCCTCGATAGCAGGGTCTTGTCCGATGCCGTCGGTGATGCATCCGCGCTCAAGATGGCTTATGCCGGCATCAACAAAGGGTTCCAGGCCATAGGCGCAGCCATGATCCTGGGCGCGGCCCGCAACGGCGCAGCCGCCAGCCTCCTCGTCGAACTCAAAGACAGCCAGCCCATCTTCTGCGCCTGGCTACAGAAGAAGCTACCGGCGATGTACTCCAAGGCTTATCGTTGGGACGACGAGATGCGAGAAATCGCTAAATTTCTCGAGCCCGAGCAAGGATCCGTCGCCATGCTCACCGGCGCTGCTGATTTCTACCAGCACGTTGCAGTTGAATTTGAAGCAGGAGCGGGGTCTGAGATGATCCGGGCTTTAGAGAGATTTGCTAAACCACCTGCTTAGTTTGCAGTAGGAATTTAATGGAACCTATGAAGTTCTTCGAATCCGGCGCAGCAAAATATCTACTGAAACTGGTTCTTGAACCAACTACCGCCCCAAATGCTCCCCAATCAACCGGTCTACCAGCGGAACGAGCGCCTCGCCGGTCTTTGGCAGCACAAACGCCGCCAGCCCTGCATCCCAATCCAGCTTGAAGCTCGTCGACAGCGCGGAGATCCAAATCTGCCGCACCGGGGTATTCGGCGTCACCACAAACTTTCCCGGCGGCTCATCGAACAGGACATTCAACACCCCGTTCTGCTCCTCGACCTCAAATCCCGAGTCGTCCGCTTCCTCGCGAGTAATCAAGTGCTGTTTCAGTGCTTCAATGGCCGCATCGCACGCCCGCCGGAACTCCGTCTCATCCTGCATGGCCCCAGTCTACCAACTTCGCCTTCCCATATCCGTCCTTAACCATGCCGGACCCGACCGCTTCGGGATTTCTCCGGTTTTTCACGGAAGTCTTGCCGATTATTTACTGAACTCCGGCATACTGCATTCAGAATCCCCACAACGGAGAGTGCCATGCGCCGGATTCGGTTGACAGCGATGTTGTGTGTGCTCGTGCAGCAAGGTTCGCAGCTTGGGTTTGCCGAACAGAACCTGCCCGCGATGCCCGCCGGTCAGTTGGTTCGCGAAGTGATCTACAACGAGTTGCACGACCACGAGGCGCATGGTTACTGGCGCTATTGGATCAAAAAGCAGAGCCCGAACCAGACCGTCCTCGAAGACCAGGTGGAAACACCTATGGGGCCCGTCACTCGCGTCACTCTGCGCAATGGCCTCGCTCTCGATGCCGTCCCCGAGCAGCAGGAGCACGATAAGCTCGAGCGCCTGCTCACCTCGCGCGATGAACAGGCACACCATCTCAGACAGTATGAAGAAGATGAACAACGCATGGGCCGCATTCTCGAACCGCTCCCTGATGCCTTCCTCTACGACTATGACGGAACCGAAGACAGCTGCGTGTGCATGCGCTTTCGCCCCAATCCCGCCTACACGGCCCAGTCGATAGAGGCGCGCATCTTTCACGGCATGGGCGGCAGCATCTGCGTTGACACACGTTCCAAGCGCCTGGTAAGCCTTCAAGGCCGCATCCAGCAGAATGTGGATTTCGCGCTCGGCTTCCTTGGCCGCCTGTACCAAGGCGGATGGTTTCGCCTCAAGCGCGTGCAGGTCAGCGCTACAGACTGGAAGACGGAAAGCCTCGAAGTGCATCTCACCGTTCGCCCCGTGCTGGTCAAATCCTTTGCCCGCGAAACCAGCGAGCAACGCGGAGGGTTTGAGCCGGTCCCTTCGGCCCTGACCTTGGCGCAGGGCATGGGCCTTCTCGAGCAAACGGAGGCCAAAGCCGAGCCCCAACTCCGGAGTCCCGGCTCCCGCGCGACGTGAACGGTCTTTGATCCATCCCGCTAAATACATATTATTCAGTCAGATAGAAAATATTTCGCATTGCTGTCTCAAATTCGGTCAAAAATCATCTTTCTCCACTCAAGTTTTCCCAGCGCCTGCCGATGATCCCATGGAAGCGCATTTCGCCCCAGGGAGCCGGAATGGAAATCAGCCCGATTATCGGAATTCGCAATTTGCCAACCGTCAAGGTCCCGCCCGCCGAAGCAGGGATCTCCGCTGACTTCGAAATCAAAGCCGCAGTCGGCCTCGGCGATGACAGCTACACCGGCTCAGGCAAGAAGGCCGCCGGCGGGGACGAGCCGGAAGATGAAGAGCTGGACTACGAAGATGCCACCGAAGAAAGTGAGAAACACGCGTATGGATCATCGACGGGCATCAGCTACTTCGCGTGAAAACAGCAATCAGCTTTCAGCTCTCAGCTTGCCCGTGCCTCAGTTCATTGCTGCGGAAGTGGTTGCGAACTGTGGGAGACTCGTGTTTCAACCGCGTAAATCCGTACTCTCCCCGGTCCCCAACGCGGGACCGGGGGCACCGAAATTTGTAGTATGCAATGGCTAAATCACGCGGGCACATTAACAGGAGTAGCTGAAAGCTGAGAGCCAAAAGCTGATGGCTGCCCTTACAGCGTTCTCTTGAACAACTGCGTTGCCAGCAGCAGCGTTGCTACTCCAAATACGCCCAGATAGAGCAGGTCGAAGCGGATCGCTTCGAATCCGCCGTCTTTGAGCAGGATCGATTTGAACCCGTGCACCGCATAGGAGAACGGGTCCACGATCGCGATGGCGCGCAGCCACTTGGGAAATGCGGCAATCGGATACACGGCTCCGGAAGGGAAGTAGAGCAGAGTATTCAGAATGCCGAACATGGCGCGCGGAAGCAGTGGATCGTCCACACGCACCATGAGCAGAAACATCATTCCGTTAAATGCAATTGCCGTTCCAATAATCACGCACAGCAGTTCGAGGTCCTGCATGGGGTGAAAGATCACGCCCAGCCCGCCCAGCAGCGATCCAATGACGGTAATGGAAACGCCGGAGAGAACGGCCTTGATGGCCCCGGCCAGGTTCAAGCCCAGCACCAGCTCAAGCCCGGTGATCGGCGTCGCCAGGTACCCCTCGTGCACACCGCGCGCCTTGTCGTCGATGTACAGCATTCCCCCGCCGATCATGACCGACACAAACATGGCCAGCGCGATTGCGCCGGAGAGCAGATATTTCATATAAGCGATGTAGGGATACAACTCCACAATTTTCAGTTGCTGGTCTCCTGCCAGGCGCGGCTGCACGATCTCCTTGTTCAACCCATCCACGAGCGACTGCATCTCGCCCTCGACGCCGCTTGAGGTGAACTGGTCGGAGTTGTCCACGACCAGACCCAACTGCGGATTGTCCCTGGCCTCTACACGCCGCGAGTACTGCGCCGGAATCACCACCAGCGCATCCAGCTTGCCGGTGCGGACGTTTTCGCGCGCCAGCATTTCGTCGGTGTAGTCGGTTGTCGTAAATGTCTTGATGTTGGCCGCGATCGTGTTGAAGGCCTCGCGCACGCGAATGGCCTCCGGCCCGTGATCGTAGTCGATCACGCCCACGCGCGCGCCGGTAATCTTGCCGCCGAATGCGTTGCCGAGAATGATCAACTGCACCAATGGCAGCATCATGGACATGATCATCAGCATGGGTGAGCGGAAAAACTTCCGCATCTCGCGCTCTACAATGGCCATCATTCTGTTCATGGCTGCATCCCCGGCCGTTGCGGCATGGACCAGGTGGCCTTCACCTGCTCATCGCGCAACTGGCGTCCCGTGTAGTGAACGAATACATCGTCCAGCGTGGTGTTTTGCACCGAAAGTGACGTCAGCGACTCGCCCAACTGCTGCGCCAACTCCACGATCTGCATGGTCGTCTTCGAGCCTGACTTGGTAATCACGCGATAAAACCCGGCGCTTTCCGGCTGCACGCTGGTTACGCCTTCGAGCCTCTCCAGCCGCTCGCGCCACAGTTCGGTCTCGCGGTCAAAGTGCACCTCGACCACATTTGCTCCGGCCACGCTGTTCTTCAGCTCAGTCGGCGTGCCCAGCGCCACCAGGTTGCCATGGTCCACAATCGCAATCCGGTCGCACAGCTTGTCGGCCTCTTCCATATAGTGCGTGGTCAGCAGCATGGTCAGGTTGCGCGTGGACTTGAGATGATTCAGCATTCCCCAGACAGCGATGCGCGACACGGGATCGAGCCCCGTGGTCGGTTCGTCGAGGAAGAAGATGTGCGGATTGTGCACCAGGCCGCGCGCAATCTCCACGCGCCTGCGCATGCCGCCGGAGAGTGTCTTCACTTCAGCTCCGCGCCACTTCAGCAAGTCCACTGCGGTCAGCACTTCCTCGATATTTTTTACGCGCTCCGCTTTGGGCACGCCGTAGAGCTTGGCGTAGATGCTGAGGTTCTCTTCGACAGTCAGATCCGGATCGCTCGTGAGCGCCTGCGGAATCACGCCAATCCGCCGCCGCACATCGTCCGCGTCTTTGCTCACATCGAATCCCGCCACGACAGCCTTGCCGGAAGTCACCGGAATCAGCGTTGTCATCATGCGGATCAGCGTGCTCTTGCCGGCACCGTTCGGGCCGAGCAGCCCGAAGATCTCGCCCTCGGCAACGTTGAAGCTGACACCCTTTACGGCTTCAAAATCGCCGTAGCGCTTGACGATGTTCTCGACGGCAATTGCAGACGGCCGGCCCTCAAGCGAGGCGGCCCTTTCTGACGCGCTCACTTGCCGCGATGTCGCACTATCGTTCCAGCTTGCGATTTGGTCGTTGCTCGCACTCACTGCTTCACCAGCTTTTCTTTGGGAATGTAAACCTGCGCCGTCATGCCCGGTACAAACTGCTCGTTGGGATTGGGAATCAGCAGCTTGATCTGGATGGTCTTGATGTCCCGCTTGCGCGTGCCTACGTCGCGCTGGGTAGCAAAGTCGGCCTGGGCCAGCTTGGCAATCACCTTGCCCTGGATGGTTGCGCCGCTCGGCATCACCACGCGCAGGCTGTCGCCGAGTTGAACCGTATCGGCCTGCGTCTCCGGAAGCGGAGCGTACACCCAGGTTTGTGTCAGGTCCATGATCGTAACAATCGGTGTGCTCATGGCCACCACTTCGCCCTGCCGCGCTGCCCACACGTTCACCACGCCGTCAATCGGCGAAACCACCTGCGCGTAGCCCTCGGTCACTTTTGCCTCCGCGGCCAGAGCCTGCGCATTGGCCTCCATCGCCCGAGACTCATCCACGCTTCGCGCCGACACGCTCGTCTGCAATTCATGGGCCCGGGCCTGTTTCAACGCCGCCTGTGCCGCCGCCAGATTGCCCTGCGCTGTGCTCACTGCAGCCTCAGCCGCCTGCAAACTGGTCTCGGCATCGTCCTTCGCCTCGGCGCTCATAATGCCCTGCGCGGCCAGTGCTACAGTGCGCGTTGTGTCAGCCTTCTGGTGCGCCAGATTTGCCTGCGCCTGCGCCAAGGCGGCCTGCGCCGCGTTTACCTGCGCCGATGCTGCCGCTGCGGCATTGCTCGTCTCGCCGCTCGTTTGCCGCTCGGTATCCTGCGACTCGCGGATCTTATATTTGTTCGCTGCGGCAGCGGCCTCGGCAGCCCTCGCCGCTGCATCCAGGTCCTGGCTCTCGATGGTCGCAATCACCTGGCCGGCCTTCACCTGCTGGCCTTCCTGAACCGTCAGCGTTTGAATGCGCCCTGGAATCTTCGAACTCACTACCACTTCATTCGCATCCACGGTGCCAATCAACTGCAGGTCGCCCGACTGGCGCGCGGTCACAAA
>Ga0182012_10006909_pt1 | contig 11451 bp, 10 predicted proteins | sample 612S2SmetaG_FD_120486 | JGI IMG/M metagenome (GOLD analysis project Ga0182012, IMG submission 120486) | Permafrost microbial communities from Stordalen Mire, Sweden - 612S2S metaG | ecosystem: Environmental > Terrestrial > Soil > Wetlands > Permafrost | place: Sweden: Stordalen | collected...
AAAGCGCGCCAAGTATCCTGGTATATGCCGGTTGATCCGGATCAAGACCCATGATTCGGATCATAGCCCATTGGTTTTCCCACTGTCGACCGCGAGATCGTCTATCGGCGCCTTTCGCTGCGGTAACACGATTAACGGCTTCGCTTCCAGCGTCCGGTTCCGGTCGGCTTCTGTCGATCGCCAGTGGTGTGTCGCCTGACGTGAGCAGTGACTCATGCGATTCTTCAGTAACCGCAAATCGCCTGCTCGGGAATTTGCGCGCCGATCCTCAGGCAGCCACGGGTTCCACATCCGAAGCGTCGATTTCCTCTTCCTGGGCTTCCCAGCCTTCGCTCTGATCGTCGAGGCCCTCAGATAGTGGTAACACGCCCGCACTGCTGAATCTGCCAGCAATGCGGGCGCTGTCACAGTACGAAGGGACGATCATCACCCGCAATTTCGTCGAAAATGCCGGGCTATTCATGCGCGGCCCGCGCATGGCCCAGATGGTAGCTGAGCCCGCCCCGGTAGGTCGTAGCGTCAAGCCCCGGATCGCTGGGCACAACAAAGCCATTGGATTGATGGAAGTATTCAAATCCCGCGCGAAAATCCCAGCGATCGGTAAGCTTGAATTGCATGCCGATGTTCACCTGGCCGCTAAAGTCCTGATGTGAGGAAAACTGAGAGAAAGCTTTCTGGGTATATCCCGTCATGCCGAGCTTCGAACCTAAATACGGTTTAATGTGCTTGCCGTCGCGCCAAAGCAAACGCACGCCTATGGGCGAAATACCCACTCCCGGAAAGGTTACACGGGTTAAGCTCAGTGGATTGCCCCACTCATCTGTTTTGCTCGGCTGGGTAAGAATGATGAGGGGCATAATGTCGGCGGAATAGTCCAGACGCGCGCCGGCGAGTCTGCCCCAGGAATGCCGATCGTATTCGATGGTGCCGAGGGTAAAGTAGCTGCTTCCGGGGCTGGCAAGAATGTAGAGATGGCCGAAGGACCGCATACCTTCAAAGACGATTTCGCTGTCGACTGGAGTTTTGGCCGATCGGGCCGGAGTCGGCCGCAGGGCCGATCCAAGGCGTGGCAGCCAGACCATGCCCACCGAGAACCGGGGGAAATAATTTGGTATGCCGGCGAGATGATATGGAGTGTAGACGGGCGCCGGATGGATGGGAACAAAATCGGAGTGCTGGACGCCGCCCTCAACGCGAATGGCGAGGTGACGGCTGACAGGCGTGTCGATGCCCCCCCCAAGGAATTCGGCAAGCGACGCCGTCATTCCGGTATGGCCGTATGCGTAGCCAGTGGCGTCGGCTTTGAACCAGTTGCCATTCAAAGTCCCTTCACCGAGAAGTGCCTCAGCGTAGAAGCGCTCGCGATGAAACATCGCATCGTACTGCGCGCCACCCATAAAGAAAAGGCTTTGTTGAGGATCGCCGAGGTTTGTCCCCCGATACTCGGAGCAATCGAGCTTGAAACGCAGATGACGCCACGGCGGACCGGCGATTCCGGCACTCATGCCGTTCAATCCCTTTTGCGAACCGGGCACTCCATTAAAGCTGTTGGAGATCATGGAATACGCGCCATAGACCTGGAGCGGGGGCGCGGCCTGTTGCTGCGCAGCAACACCTGCCGAAAAACAGAGAAGCGCAAGGATGACGAATCGTTGAGCCAGCAGCTTGATCCTCGATTCTCGGTGAGAAGATGCCGGCCCAATTTGAGCCATCGACCTTTTCTCCTGAGAGTCAGCGTTGGGAGGAAACTCTGTGAAGGGTATCACAGGACCATTGAGCTTATGTGGGGATTATCCCATAACCATGCAGCATCGTCACTTGGTTTTTGTTGGGGGGCAGAAGAGGGCGCAACCTGGGAATGGGCCAATTTCAGGTGGCGCAAGACGGAAAGACCCGATGGCCGATGGTTAGTCTTTGTGATCTCCCAACTGACGAGCAATTCGAACGACCTAGAAACCCGTTGAGCCTGGTTTCATACCGCGTATTCGCATCGGTGACGTATGCTTGACGCAATGATCGAATTGCTAAGGCTACCCGAAGTTCAGCGCGTACTTGCAATCCTCGCAGCCATTGCAAGCGGATGCATCTCTTTCCGCGTTGCTGTTCCTTTCACAATGCCCTATGCGATCAAAAGAGCCCCGCGGGATGGGCAGGCCGGTCTGGGTGCTGGATTCATGGGAGGCTTGACTTTCGTCCTTGTTGCTTCCGCGACGTATTTTGTGGTCAGTTACTCAATGCGAGCGTGGGAGGAGCGATACATGCGGAAGCTCGACGAGCGGGAAGGGCTTGAAGAAATGAGAAGCGCTCGCAGCTAAGATCAGATTCTCACGACGAACGAATTCTGGAACGTTTAACTCATGTACATCTCCGAACAGGAAGTCCGAGCCGTCCTGGCTGAAGTCTTCTTGCAACATTTATACATCAGTCTGCCAGGCCCGCTCGCGCGAGTCCACTTTTGACACTCTCTTTGGCAAACAAATACTATTTGCTTACTGGACACTTGAAAATTCTTGAACTTCGCCTACACCAGCCTTCTGAATCAATGCAGTAGAGAAATCCTCTGGATTTCTGTGTTTCCTGAGGTCGAAGATGTCCCTTAACGCATACTGGGCGTATGGCCTTCGTATCCATGCGGAGTTGGCTTGTCCTGAGCTTCCGTTCCTTTCCCAGGAGGCAGGAAATCCCGATGTGACGATCCGTTTGCTGCCTTCGGCAGAGAACGCCCTGGAATCGCTGGAAAATGGCTACTATGAAGTTCAACCTGGTATCTTCCGGCTGGCGGTGCCCGGTGTGGCTCAGTACCGGGTGGAGGAAGGAAGCCGAATCTTCATCGAGCCTCTTCCGGATGTCCCGCTCGAAAAAGTTCGCCTGTTTTTGCTCGGCTCGGCCATGGGCGCTTTGCTCTACCAGCGAGGATTGTTTCCGCTTCATGGAAGCGCGGTGGAGACGCCCTGGGGAGCGATGATCTTCGTCGGGGCTCAGGGCGCGGGCAAATCCACGCTGGCTGCCCAGTTCCATCGCAAGGGCTACCGCCTGCTCAGCGACGATGTCTGCGCCGTGGCGCCGACTCCGGAGGGATTGCAGATTCTTCCCGCCCTTGCCCAGCTTCGGCTTTGTACAGATGCTTTTGAGCGGCTCGGAGCACCGCAGGGAGGGCGCTTTGACGTGGACAAATTCGTGGTGCCCATGGGAGAGGGTTACTGCCCTCACCCAGTGTCGCTCCGGGCTATCCATGTCTTGCGCCTCCGCGACTTCAAGACTTCAAGTTCCGAGGCGGCCCCAGCTTTCGATGTGCTTTTAGGCTTTGACCGGGTGCAGTGCCTTCTGGAGAATCTTTACAGGCCCCAATACCTGAAAGGGCAACGGACCCAAGGCGATTTGATGCGGCTGGCGGGACTGATCGCACAGAAGGCCACCGTGGCCGCCGTGACCCGGCGGCGGGACCCGGAAGAGGTCGACAGGTTGGTGGGTTTCCTGGAATCTGCCTGGGCGGAACGCTTTGGTGTCATCACCCAAAAGGAGAAGAACTAGATGCGTTTCGGTTCCGAAGACAGGTTGTCCCGCGTCCAGAATCTGCTTTCCACGGAGCTTGACCAGGAGACGGTCCTGATGAGCATCGATGCGGGGGCATACTACGGTCTCGAGGGACCTGCCCGGAGTATCTGGGAGATTCTGGAAACCCCCTTGACCTTTTCGGCCCTCGTAGACCGTCTGGTCGAGGAATACCAGGTATCGCCTGAGACTTGTGCAGCGGACCTGGAGAGATTCTTGAGCGAGATGGAACGGGAAGGCCTTTTGCGTGTGGAATGACCTGAAGCGTTATGCAAGGATTCCCCGCACCCGGAGAAGGCTTCTTTGGGAAGCCCTGGGGGCTCTTACAATCGCTCGGGGTGCCATGGCTTTGCTGCCGTTCAGGCGCATAGCAGCCTGGCTGGGGACGCTTGGAGCCGAGAGTCCGGCCACGGCGGCTCCCGAGGAGATCCGCTCCGCGGAAGAGGTTGGCTGGGCAGTGGGCGTTCTGGCGCGGCGGGTGCCGTGGGATGGACGTTGCCTGGCACAGGCTCTGGCTGCTACAGGCATGTTGCGCCGCCGGGGTCTGGAGGGAACCGTAAGTTTTGGAGTGCGCCGGGGTGAATCCGCGGGATTCGATGCCCACGCGTGGCTGCGCCTGGGATCTTGCGTGGTTACCGGCGGGCCAGGTCACCAGCGTTTCAAGACCGTCACCACATTCGCCCGGAGCCGCCCATGAGCGGGATATACGGCATTTACCGATACGACGGCGCCCCGGCAGACCCCAGGTGGCTGGACCGGATGAGGGCGGCCATGGCCTACTATGGCCCCCAAGGCGGAGGCAGCAAGGTCGAAGGGCCGGTGGGGATGGGGCATCTGCTGCTCGAGGTGAACCCGGAAGACGCTTTTGAGAGCCAGCCGGTTTCGGGAGCGCGCGGCCCGGTGGTCAGCGCGGCGCGCCTGGACAACCGGGCCGCGCTCCTGGAGGCTTTCAAAATGTCCTCGACGGAGCCTCCTCGGTTGTCTGACGGGCATCTGGTCAGTCTGGCTTTCGATCGCTGGGGAGAGGAACTCTGCTCCCATCTCCAGGGAGATTGGGCGCTTGCGGCCTGGGATGCTCGTGAGCACCGTCTTTTGTTGGCCCGCGACGCCTGCGGAAATGCCACCCTCTATTACTACGAGGGAAAGGGATTCGTCGCCTTTGCGTCCAGTCTCAAGGCTCTTCTGGCGCTTCCCGGCGTGGCTAGGGAACCGGATCGTCTCCGCCTTGCCCAGGTGCTGGTCTCCTGGCAGCACGATGCGGAACTGACCGCCTATAAAGGCTTCCGGCGGCTGGTCTGGGCTCACGCCATGACCATCGCTCCCGAGGGCCGAACCCGCTCCTGGCGCCATTGGTCTCCGGAGGGCCGCCAACCGCTGGCTTTTCGCTGCGACGAGGAGTACGAAGAGGCCTTCGTGGAATACTACACGCGGGCGGTCCAGAGCTGTCTTCGGACGCAGAAGCCCGTGGCTGCGACGCTCTCCGGCGGCCGGGATTCCGGCTCCGTGGTAGCCATGGCGGCTCCGCTTCTTGCCACTCAGGGCCGCGAATTAACGGCTTACACTTCCGTGCCCTGCCTGCCTGCGGACGGAGCCGGAGATCGGAGAATGGGCAACGAATGGGATCGGGCGCACTCTACGGCCGTGAGGGCAGGTGCCAATGTTCAGCACATTCCCGTCGATGCGGCAAACTATGGAGTCCTTCAGGGCATTGAATACCTTCTCGACGCCCATGATGGTCCAAGTCATGCGGCAAGCAACCAGTACTGGCTCCAGGCTGTCACGGAAGCCGCTGCCCGGGACGGGGACGGGGTCGTACTGACCGGGCAGATGGGCAATGCAACGGTCTCCTGGACCGGGAACGGATCGGCGCTCCTGGCGCTTCTCCAGGGATACACGGCCACGGCTTTACGGCTATTTCTTCATGCGGAGCCGAATCGATGGCTCACCCTGAAGCGGCAGGTATTGAAGCCCTTGTTGACGCCGGGGCTGCGAGCTTTTCGACGCTTCAAAACTCCCCGCGGCAGGCCATGGCAGGCTTATTCCGCACTCAATATTCACATGGCTTCGGAGTTGGATTTGGATGGCCGGATGCGGGCGGAAGGGTATGATCCAACGTTTACCATTTCTCCCCTGGAGGATCTTCGCCTCCGTTTCTTCGGGCCTGTCTTTGGCATCGGGGCCGGTATTTGGTCGGAGATGGCGGCCAGACAGTCTATTTCCATTCTGGATCCGACTCTCAATCAATCCATGGTGGAGTTCCTTTTGCGGGTTCCCGACGACCAATTCCGCCATCGGGGCCAAGGCACCTGGCTTTTTCGACGGGCCTTTCGAAATCGCCTTCCCGCGCCGGTGCTGAACGGAGAGCGGAAGGGGCTCCAGGCCGCGGATGTGGGCCATCGGATTCTTCGCGAACTACCTGCAATTCGGGCATCACTGAACTCTCTGGATTCACTGCCCGAGGCCCAGGAAATGCTGGACATGCCGCTCCTCCACCGCTGCTTGGAGGACCTGGTTGCAAAGGTCGATCCCGACACCACCGCGCGGGCGGGCTCGATCCTTCTCCGTGGGCTGGGAGTGGGGCTCTTTCTTCGCCGTCTGGCCGATTCTCGTTCGTGAGGTTCTTACCATCCATGCTGCTCAGCCAGATCAAACAATTCGTTCGCCAGTTGCCCGCGGGCCGTCGCGCCCTGGTCCTGGTTTGGGGGGCGGCGGGATGGTGGACCGTGGCATGGGGCGTGCTGCTGGTAGGGCAAGGGCTGATTCCCGCGGGACTGGCACTGCTGCTGAGAGCCTTGGTGAACCGTCTGGTGGCCTCCCATGAGTGGGCCTCCATTGCGCCCCCGGCGCTGGGGATCGCCGGCCTTTGGATCGCCGGGCAGCTTTTGTCCAGCGCTCTGTCTTGGGTTCGGGAAGTGCAAGCGGAGCGGGTGCAGGACGAGGTCCATCGCCTGATCCACGTTCAGGCCCTTCGCCTGGACCTGGCTTTCTATGACCATCCTGAATCGTACGATCAGTTGCACCGGGCCCGGGTTGACGCCATCTCCCAGCCTCTGGCCCTGCTGGAGAGCCTCGGTTCGCTGGTACAGAACGGGTTGGGCTTTCTGGTGCTGGCCGGTATTCTCTGGACCTACGCCAGATGGTTGCCTCTTCTGCTGGTTTGCACCGCAATTCCCGGCCTCCTTCTGGTCGCCCGTCACATCCTGAAGGAACACCGCTGGCACCTGGAGCACACCAGCCAGGAGCGGCGAGCGCGGTACCTGGACTGGTTGATCACGGAGCGGAGCGCCGCCGCCGAGTTGCGCCTCTTCGATCTCGGAACCTACCACCGCAAGGCCTTCGAGAGCTTGCGGGAGAGCCTCCGGGAAGGGCGGTTGCGCCTGGTGCGGCAGGGAGCTGTAACCGAGCTGGGAGCCGGGGTCCTGGCCTGGGGCGGCAGCCTGGCGGGACTGGGCTGGATGTTGCACCGGACTCTCGCCGGAAAGGCCGGGCTGGGGGACCTCCTGCTCTGCTTCCAGGCATTCCAGCAATGCCAGATCCTGCTTCGGTCCCTGCTCGAAGGCGCGGGCAAAATCTACCGAAGCCTGCTCTTCGTGGAGAACCTGGATGACTACCTGGGACTGGAGCCGGATATCCTTTCCGGCCTGTCTCACGAACCAGGGCTTCCCGTCAAGGACTCCATTCGCTTCGAGGATGTCAGCTTTACCTACCCCGGAGGATTCCACCGGGCACTGGACAGATTCGACCTGGACATCCCAAAAGGAAAGGTAGTTGCGCTTGTGGGCCACAATGGGGCCGGGAAGAGTACCATTATCAAGCTGCTTTGCCGCTTCTACGATCCCGATGCCGGACGGATTTTGCTGGACGGAGTGGACTTGCGGGTGCTGGACCAGGCCGCCCTGCGGCGCCAGATTACCGTGCTTTTCCAAGATCCTGTGCATTATCACGCTTCGGTCCGGGAGAATATTGCCTTTGCGGATCTGGAGGGGCTTTCCGACGAGAACCGGGTGCGACAAGCCGCCCAGGATGCGGGCGCTCTGGACCCAATCGAACGCCTGCCTGGCGGCATTGAAGCGCTGCTGGGCAAGTGGTTTGGAGGCGCGGAACTGAGCGGAGGCGAATGGCAGCGCATTGCCCTGGCCCGGGCTTTCTTCCGGCGGGCCTCACTGATAATCTTGGACGAACCCACCAGCTCCATGGATTCCTGGGCGGAGCAGGACTGGCTAGGCCGATTCCGCACCCTCACCGCGGACAGGACGGCGCTCATGATCACCCACCGCTTCACCACGGCCATGCACGCCGACATCATTCACGTTCTGGACAAGGGGCGGGTTGTGGAATCGGGAACCCATGCGGAGCTTGTGGCCCTGGGCGGAGCCTATGCCTCCTCCTGGGCTGCCCAGATGCGGGAGATCGGCCATGCTTAACTCACAATGGCTACAAAGCGCCAGTCCCGCGTTTCGCCTGATGATCGCCACCTCCTGGCTGGCTCCGGATTCCTGGCAAAAAAATCAGGAAGAAGCCATTCGCGAAGCCATCGGTGCTGGAATGGACTGGATGGACTACATCCGCCTGGTGGACCGTCACCGCACCCCGGCCCTGAGCTGGGCCGCCCTCAAGCGAGTGCCGGGATTGGAGATTCCGGAGCCCGCAAGGCAGGAATTGCAGAAGCGCAGCGATGCCTGCCGGTTGCAGGCCGTCAGGCATTGCCTGCTATTGGCGGGGGTGCTGAAGGGCTTCAATCACGCCGGAATCCCCGTGATGCCCATGAAGGGGCCGATTCTTTCTTTAGAACTGTATGGAGACGTAGGCCTCCGCCAGTCCCGTGACCTGGATCTGATGGTCACGCCACAGGACCTCGCCAAGGCGCAAGCATGCCTGGAAAGCATGGGCTGGCGCCAGGATGCAGCCTGGTTTCCCTTGACTCCCCGCCAATGGGAACAACACTTGCGAATGCGGCAGCACCTGAACTTCATTGATCCCAAAAGAGAGTGCCATCTGGAGCTCCACTGGCGCTTTATTTGGGACCAACCTGGCCTAAACAGCGCCCGCTGGGCCAGAAGCGTTTCCTCCGTCTGGCAAGGCTGCGTCTACCAGGCCATGAACCCCATCGATCAGGTACACTACCTCTACTGCCACGGAGCGGAGCACGCCTGGAGCCGCGCCAAATGGCTGGGCGATCTGGCGCGCATCCATGCCGTTGCGAAAGTGGACTGGGAGGCGGCCCTGGAGCAGGCCCGCGCTTCGCGCCAGGAGAAACCGCTGCTCCTTGGCCTGCGCCTCCTGCACATTATGCATGCTCTCCCCGTGCCTCGCCTGCCAGGCAATCCTTGGGAACAGCTCTCGCCTTTTCTTGTGGATAGCCCTCTTTACGCTCTCCAAATGGACCGCGACCTCTTCGCTGTCGGCGCTCTGGATTTACTCCCGGAACTCTTGCGCTTCTTTCGCTACGAGAGGCAGATTCTGCCGCGAAAAAACTGGCGTGAAAGTTTCACCGAACTCGCTTACTGCCGTGAGGACTTCGGGGTGCTTCGTCTTCCCGACCGCCTCTTCTGGGCCTATGCGCTCCTGCGTCCCTTTCTTTGGGTTTGGCGTCACATACCGCATCGCAGGCCGGCGAGCGGATAATGCAAGCGCACGCAATCCACTGCCCGTATCGTGATTTATTTGCATAAACTTATACGAACTACGTGTACGCCCGTTTGAAAAAGTCGAAAATCGATTTTCGACAAAATCCCAAGGGAAGTCAGATCTTGAAGAATCAAGGCTTACTCGCCAAGCCTCGATGGTTCACAAATCGAAGCCCGATATATCTATTGTTTCCGGCTTCCCATCATACTATTGCCGTGAACGAGAAACGGGGCAGGCTTGGTAGCTGATGCCAAGCCTGCCCCGTTTTCAGAGAGAGAGAGGATCTGCGATTGAGCGATCAGCCCTTCAATTTGCGCTTGATCAGGCCGACCAACCCAACCATTCCGCTGCCAAGCAGCAAGAGGCTGGTTGGCTCCGGTGTTATGTAGCCGAAGTCCGCCCCTAAATAGTTGGTTGTAGTGCTGACGGTGGTACCGGTGTCTTCAAAGGCGTGAGGTTGAAAGTTGTCACCGTCAATGGTAATGGCCGAACTCACGGCAAACCCATCCGTAACCACATTGCTGGCGGTGACGGCGCCGTACTTGTCGCCGCCTGCGTAGCCATCGATGACGTAGGTCTGGCCGGCAGACAATTCAACTGGCGTGATTGAGACGTAGTAAAAGCCATCATCCAAGGTCGACGCGGTTATGGTCTGGTTAGTCCCAGTTATCAGGCCACCAGATGAATTGTAGATGGCAACCTGGTGGGTAGTGGTCATTCCAGTCGGTGTTGGGTCGTAGTATCCCACGTAGTCTACCCAGATGTTCGCGGTCGGTGTGAAAACTACGCCAAAAGTATCGTTAGAGGGGCCGTTTTGACTGGCTGATGTGGTCCCATAGGCAGGGGTAAGAGTGCCAGCATTAGCCGCAATGGGTAGCGTCAGCCCCGCGAGAATAAGCAAACCAAAAATCCTCTTGTTCATTGTTCCCTCTCCTTTAATGTTAAGGCAGACTACAAATGCAAATGCAATCTCCAGATCAAACTCGATGGCTAGATTAGACCCCGTCCAACCGCAATTCTCCTCCGTGCCTGTGTCAACGGTTCAGCTAGACACAGACAGCAGACCCACTTGTAGCGGTACGGCTAGCTGCCTCCGAAGGCCGCATCGGCGGAGGGGCTACCTGTCCCAGCCGCAGTGATCTGCTCAATGTCGACCTTCTTCAGTTCAGGCGCAGACCATTCTTTTCTGGTCTCTTGTGTGATTTCGACAACTTGATTCATGTGCGACCTCCGTTGGATTTGCGAGCGGACATGGTCTAGTCCTACCCATGTTGAAACTTATATAGGCACTCGCAGGGCCAAAGCAAGGTTTTTTTTGAGTTTTCAAATGTTCCCTTGTAAGGTATTGATAAATAAACAGATGCAATCTGCGTGGTAACCGGTTTCGAAGCCTCTGAAGCACAGAGCAAAGGGGCAAATGTGCAAAGAATTGCATAGACAAGGAAGGTATTTACCCACCATGACCCTTTCATTTCAATAATTTTGGCTCTGTTGACATTGTCGGCACGGAAAGTTGTAACATTCCAGAACCGGGTTAAGCTGAAGCTGCTCTGGGGTTTTCGCTATCGGTTATGGCTGAAATTGGACTGGTACGAGTTGCGCGGCTGGCGTTGGATGTCAGCCAAGCTGTCCTACCTGCTCAGTGCACCAGTTGACTGCGTACTGGCCGACGGCTAGCCGAACTTCCGCAGTTTAGTGGGCAGTGTAACTTTTTTGGTTCGGGTAGAAGGGGACGAGGGTCGCCGAGATTAGTCGGCGGCCCTTTTCTTTTCGTGCGTCCGGCAGGGCGCACTCACTTGTGGGGTGGAAGTCCCCTACACACCCGGCAAGGGGAAGTGTTAGCTGAACAGCGAGGGTGTCCGTCGCTAGGCGGAATCCGGAGGAAGTATATCCCTTGCTGTAAGCTGCTAGTGTGCTCTGCCCAAAAGCATGACCATCGAGGGGGCAACCAGGAACGAAACATTGACCGAATCTTGAGGCGTTTCAAGGGCTTAACCTGCGCTAAAGACCCTGTAGCTACACCAAGACAACAGAGGCGAATAACCACTTTTGAATCAAATAGATCGAGTTGGTGGAGGCGGCGGGAGTCGGTCGGACTCCGGTACCTCAATCCACGTAACTTATTGACTCTGTGAAGTGCAAATCTGCCATGATTGTCATCATTTTCAGATCTTGGCACAATCCGGTCACAAAATGGGTTCAACTCGGACCCTGCTCACTTCTCAGCACCTTTCCACACTTCCCAATCTGGTTTCATCATTCGAGCACTCT
>Ga0182012_10006910_pt1 | contig 11450 bp, 9 predicted proteins | sample 612S2SmetaG_FD_120486 | JGI IMG/M metagenome (GOLD analysis project Ga0182012, IMG submission 120486) | Permafrost microbial communities from Stordalen Mire, Sweden - 612S2S metaG | ecosystem: Environmental > Terrestrial > Soil > Wetlands > Permafrost | place: Sweden: Stordalen | collected...
CCCAGATCCTCGTTCACCGTCAAATCCTGCTGCACCTTATTGTTAACAATGGATTCTACGCCGGGACTGTCGAAGAGCGTGGCACTGGAGATGTTTTCCACGCCCGTATCGATGGTGGAACGGCTGGCGAAAAAGGTGACGTCCGGCTGGCCGGAGGCGGGGGGGAGGTTGAATTTGTGGGTGGCCTCGTCGTAGCCGAAGCTGCCGGGATGGGTGTCCATGGCATCGGCAATCGAGGCCGGGCCGCCCAGGGGAATCCGGTAAAAGCCGCTGTAATTCGCGACCAGCGGCTGGTCGTAAAAGCTCCACTCCGAGCCGCCTTTGTATAATTCGGGCGAGAAACTGTATTGGAGGCCCAGAGACTGTTCGCGCTGCCAGAGGTTGTTCAGCACAGCGGAGGAATTCACGCGCAAATCCGGCGTGCCCGGGGAGCTTTCATTGTTCAGCTCCACTTTGGCATGCAAGGGGAAGCGGTCCTTCACCATCAATGTGAGATCGCTGGTGCCGGGATCGGGGCCCGGGCCAATGCGCGGGTAGATCTGGCGGTCCTGGCTGGCATTCGCCCGGTCCAGTTCGGCCTGGAAGAGGTGGCTGTTCAAAATCAGGTTGGTATGCAGTCCGGGCAGGGCGCGCATAACGTTGTTGGAACTGAAATAATGGTTGCCCTTCACATTAATCTCGGCGAGGCGGCCTTCGGTCACTTTGATTTTGACGTCGCCATTGGTGAGCGATTGCCGGGGGAGGCTCACCGCCACGGTAACGTAACCCCGGTCACTATAGGCGTTTTGCAAGCCGACCGCCGCGGCGCGGATGCCATCCACGGTCACATTCGTCCCGAAAGCGCCATCCACGGACGACAGGGTTTTCCCGATGGCCGACGGAGGGAGCACAGTGTTGCCCAGCACGGTGTAATGGTTCACCAAAAAGAACGGGCCGGTTTTGCTGGCGGGCAAAGTGGCGGCCGGCGGGGCCGGCGCCGCGCCCAGCACGGCGGTGCTTTCACCCGGCGCGCCGGTCACAGGATAGCGATTGCCCGCCACCAGGATTTGGGCCACGGCGCCTTGAAAGACGGTGAGCGTGACCCGGCCGTTGGCGATCAAGTGCGGCGCGATCACGATGTTCATGGCGGGCAGGCCTTGCGCGTGGTAAGCGGCTTCCAAGTCATAGGCGGCGCTGACAATTTCCCGCAGGGTGACATTGGTCCCGGTATGGCCAATGAACAAGGGCACCACCACATTGGTGGCGAGCAGGGGTTTGCCTTCAATCACATAGTGTTGAACATTGTAAGAGGAGGTGAGATCCGGTTCATCCGAAGCCGCCACGAGCCGCCCGGAGTTAAACACCGCCAGCCAGAGGAGCAAAATCCCGGCCAGGGGCCGCCAGCCGATACCAGCCCGGAACGGGTGGCATGGCTTTAAAACCCCAATAGCGGCGGCTGAACCTGCGCCACGGGACTGCCCGGCACGCCAGTCGCCACCGTTTCTTTCAGAACAAGGCGGGTGCATTTATAGGTTGAGCGACAAGGGTGGCGCTTAGAATTTCAAGGTCAGATCCACCTGGAAAATGTCGTACTGAGTGATCGGATTGATCTGGGGAATATCCGTGCCCGTGCCCCCGGTGCCCAGCTTGCCATTGATCCGGCTGGCGTAGCCGTACCGGAAAGTGCCGATAAAATTATCGGTGAAGCCGTAGGCGGCGGCGGCGTAGATGCCCTGCAAGTTTTCCGCGCCGGCATTGAAATCCAAGTCCAGCAGGTTGGGGTCCAGGGAATACTGCTCGATGTGCTGCCAGTAGGTGCGCACTTCCCACGAGTGCCGTTTGGCGGTGGCGCCGTTGACCAGCCCCAGGCTGCCTTCGCTGCCGAGGGCCAGACCGATTTGCCAAGCTTTGTCATCGCCGGTTTGCGGGGCGAAGCCCTTGAAGGAGGCGCTCTGGCTGGTCAGATATTCATTGTAGGCGGCGGCGGCGGCCTGGGCTCGCTGGCCACCGGACAGGTTGTAGGCCACATCGCCGAAGACGCGGGCATCCAGTTGGCTGACTTTGAAGTTGAGTTCAAAGGGCACTTCCAACACTTCCAAGTCGTTAAGACCGGTTTGATTGTTGGGATAGCTCAGGCTGTAAGCGCCGGTGATGGGATTCACACCGACGGGCAGGCCCGTGGTGGTGTAACCGCTGTAGCCATTGCCGGTGGTATAATACGCCGAGCCGGGCCCGGTGTAGGCACCCTCACCCACATAGGTATCACCGAAGTACGGGGAAATCTCGGATTTGTTATTACCCTGTTCCTGGCCGTAATATTGGTAGAAGGTGGCGGCAATCTTGAAGGAGGTTTTAGGCGTGATGTGATAAGTCAGCCCCCCCTGCCAGGCGAGCAGGAACAGGTTGTTCGCGTCCTGCCCATTGGCACCCCCTTGGAAACCCAGCCCCAGATCAGGCGTGGCGGAAACCGGGTTGGCATCCTGGTACAGAAACTGACCGAAAGTCGCAAAAAAGTCCACCTTGCCCACGGTGGATTTGAATTGTTCCGCCAGGCCTTCGGGCGCGATGCTCGGGCTCCAGACCATGGACGAAGTGTAGAGCGGGTTGGGCATTTTGCCGGCGGTGAGGGTTACCCAGTCTTCCGGATGCCAGCCCACATAGATTTGCCCCACCTGGATGCCGCCTTGGGATTTGCCGAAGGGCCCCACATAAGGATTCGCGCTGGAGGAGGTGCCCAGCGTGACCATGGTCGAGCGCGGGTTGGAGGAGGTCTCCACCCGGAAACCGTAATTGAAGTCATCAAACACATCGCCCTTAATTCCGAGCCGGGCGGCATAACGGTAACGTTGCAGCTCGATGCTGCCACCGCTCGGGTCCTTCGCGCTGCGATCCTCAAACCGCAGGCGCAAATCCCCTTCCAGTTGCATGTCTTTGATGCCCGGGCTGATTTTCCATTTAGAATCCGGATACACGGCCGCCTCGTTCGTGCGCATGGACGCGATTTGCGCGGTGGTCCGCGCGGCTTCGTCCTGCGTAATCACCCCTTTTTCCAACAAGAGTCCCAGCACGGGATCGTTGTTGTTCTGGGCTGGCGAGCTGACCGCCGGTTGCAGTGCCCACGCGAGGGCCACCAGGCCCAAGCCACCCATCCGGCCGCGCCGAACCACGCGGGGCCCCAGAATTCGCCGGGCCACATCAGAAAACTTCGGTATAAGCATCCGAGGATGCTAGGGACAGCCGGCGACGGACTGGTGACGTGAAGGTTACAATCCGGTGACAAATCACCATTGGTTGACCCGGTAATAACGGGCCGGGGCGGCCGGGCTGGAATCCGTGAACGGCAGCATGCCGCCCGACCCGGTTTGCAGGGGGAAAGGGTTCCACGCCGGGTTGGTCAGAGAGCCGGTCCAGGAGAGTTGATAAACGTGGCCGTTCCACGTCGGCAGGGCCACGGTAAAACGATTGGTTGGGTGGCTGGTAATCGTCAAAGGCACTTTTGCCCAGGGTTGACCGGCTCCCACCAGGACCAGGCTGTTCAACATGCCGGCGGTGATGGCGGAGACGTTGGTCAGACCGGCAGGCACCACGTTTTGTCCATAGCCGACATAAGCATTGGTGGCCACGCCCGCGCCCCAGGCGATGACGGTGCCATTGTTCCGGAGGGCGAGGTGATGCCACCCGCCCGAGGCAATGGCCACCACATTGGTCAAGCCGACGGGGAGATTGGTCTGGCCATAGAGGTTGCCACCCCAGTCCATCAGGGTACCGTTGGCCAGCAGGGCCAAACTATCCTGCGCCCCGGCGGAAATCGCCATCACATTGGTCAAACCCGGAGGAATGGTGGTCTGGCCGTAGGCATCATTGCCCCACCCGACGACGGTGCCATTGGCGCGCAGCGCCAGACTATCAAACCCGCCAGCGGCGATGGCCACCACGTTGGATAGTCCCGGAGGGACGAGGGACTGGCCATAACTGACATTATCTTTGCCGTAATCCACCGGATTGGTGCTGGTGCCCCAGGCGGTCACAGTGCCATTGGCGAGCAGGGCGACACTATGGTAAAACCCGCAGGCGACGGCCACGACATTGCTCAGGCCGGGGGGAACTTGCGTTTGGCCATAGGAGTCGTCCCCGGTGGCGATTACGACGCCGTTGGTGAGCAACGCCAGACTATGCAGACACCCGCAGGCGATCGCGGTGTAGTTGCTGGCGGCGGGAAACGCGGTTTGACCCAGCGTGTTATCCCCCCAGCCGAGCAAGGAGCCATTCGACCGCAAGGCCACGCTGTGGCGCCAGCCCCCGGCGACCAGCACCGCATTGGTCAGGCTGGCCGGCACGGCGGATTGTCCGTAATCATTATTATCCGCCGGGTTGGTGATCACCCCAGCGCCCCAGGCGACCACCTGATTGCCGGCTTCAACCTTCGGCAGCTCTCCGACCAAAAGCAAAACCGCAAGCACTGCCAGCCAATATTCGGATGTTAACACTTTGCACATAAAAATCACCGTGCCAAGCCATTCAAGGTGAAACAGACGCGTCCCGATGGCACGTTACAATTTGGCAACAATCGGGGGAATCTCCAAACGGAAATCACGGCGGCCAAAAAGCGGTGCGGTTTAAGCGCCTTCAAACTATGGGACCCGCCAAACCCTGGCTTCGGCATTCCGAATCCGAGCGGTAATTGCCACAATTCATATCCCGAACTCGAGCGGCCAAAATAAAAAGGCAGGGCCGAGGCACTGGCAAGGGCAAAACCTGACCGATGCTTGTGACCTTGTGGTGACGAAAAATGAAATTCGCAAATCAGGAGGCACAAACCCCACTTTAATCGTTATAAATCTGCCGTTTGCATGAATTAAGAACCTGTCCTAAATCTGCTGCAAGTTGGCCGCAAACGGGAAGTATGCAGCCGCCATTTCCGTTAACTTAGTGCTCGCGCAACCATGGTTTTTATGGCTGCCGGGAACAATAGAACCAACTTAACATTTAAAAAACATGAGCAAAATGACCAAAATTGCATTGCTGGCTGTCGGGGCGGCTTTGCTTTCCCAGGCCGCCAAGGCCCAAGTTAACCCGGACGACCTGATTCTGGGTTTCACCAGCACGGCGAATGACGTCGCCTCTGACTTCATAGTTGATCTCGGTCAAATTCCCAACTCACCGAACACGCAATTGGGCGGCGTCAGTTTGAGCGCGTTCAATTCGATCTTTAGTTCCGGTGACATTACCGCGGGCAATGTGGATGTGGGCATCGTTGGTGGCAACACGGGCAATCCCGATGTTTTCGTCTCGACTCTGCGCACTGGCTCGGCCGCGCAATATCTCCCGACGAATTATGGCGTGAAAGGCCAGGAAGCCAAACCCGGTTTCTTCACCACTTCCGCCAACACCTACCTGGCGGCGCAGGATGCGCAGTTGTTGTCCCTGGGCACGGTGGCTCATGGTTCGGCCACCTCCTGGTACAGCTCGATTTCGCAATACGGGGTGAGTCCGGCCAACCAGCCGAACGGCAGTTTTGCCTCTTACGCCCCGGCCTCCACCCAAGCCCTGTCGGTTCTGCCGGGCACGGAGCAGGTCACGCTGGATTTGTTCCAGGAAAACGATGCCGCCTCAGGTCTGATGACCTATGTGGGTGACGTGCAATTGGATTTGACGGGTTCCACCCTCTCCGCAGTGTTTGATCCCGCACCCGCGCCCGAACCCACGACGACCGCGCTGCTGGCGGGGGTTGCGGTGCTGGGCTTCGCTTTCCGCCGCCAATTGGTTCGTAACAATGCCTGATAGCTTTCCCTGAATTAACTAACAACAACCCAACCTGATTAAAATAATCCAAATGAAAAGCAATTCCTTAATTACCGCTGCTCTCCTCGCTCTGGGTCTTGTGACCTCGGCCAGCGCGTCCAGCACTGTGACACCTTTCGGCACAAGCACCACCTACACGGAAGTTTTCATCACCGGTTCCACGGCGTTTCGCGCGTTCGTTTTTAACGCGGTGACGGCGGTGAACACGGGCACGAACACTGGCGCCCTGTTTGATAGCGCGCCCACGGTCAAAGCCAAAGGCGGCGGCGCGGCCTCCATCAGCACCAGCCAATATATTGCTTACGGCAACATCGGCGGCAGCCCCTACCTCCTGAATTTCGACCTCACGGGTTCGGAAGCCGGTTTGGCGGCAGTTTATAATGCCAGCGCGGGCACGTCCCAAACGGTCACCTATCCGGTGGCCGGTCCGTTGTTCACGGGCACCGCGAATCTGGCGGGAACGCCGAACCCGAGCGGTTTCGTTGACCCCACCTCCTCGAGCTACCCCGGCACGGTGACCGCCTCGGCGGACCTGGCCTTTGCCGACACCTCGGCGGCGGTTTCGCTGAACCCCACGCAGAATGGCACGCTGACAGATTTCGGCATCGTCGCCGTGATTCCTTTCCTGTGGGCCAAGGGTTACAATTCCTCCCCCGACTCCTCCTGGTCGGACCTGGCCAACGTGAGCATTCCGCAACTGTCCTATGAACTGACCGGCGCGAAGAAAGCCAGCTACTTCACCGGCAAAACGGCGGACACCGACAAAGTGTACCTGATTGGCCGTAACAAAGGTTCCGGCACCCGGGTGAACACCTTCCTGACCCTCAACTACGGTCTGGCCAAGCCCATTGTGCAATACGCGCCGGCGAATTCCACCTATAACAGCACGGTGCTGACCATCTCCTCCGCCACTCCGACCACCATCTCCACAATCGGATTGGACACGGTTGCCAACGATGGTTTTGATTCCGGCGGCGGCGTGGCCACCACCCTGGAATATGACAATAAGAACTCCTCCTTGATCACGCTGGGCTACATTGGCCTGCCGGACTTCCTGGGGACCCAGACGAGCGCATTCCCGCCGACCGCCCTGACGCTGGATGGCGTGGCGGAAAACGACGGCACCATTCTGAACGGTCAGTATGCTTTCTGGGGGCATGAACATCTGTATGGCCAGGCCAGCCCGAGCACGGCCGCCCTGACGGTGGCTGACGCGCTCACCGGTTATGAAACGGTCAATGCCGGCACGCCCAATGAAACCCTCGGTGCCCGCGGTACGGCCGCCGGCTCCTTGGAAGCCGTGTTCTACAATAATCCCACGTCCGCGACGCTGGCGGGTGGTCGCGAAGCCAATCCGAACGCCCAATCGAGCTACGCGATTGATCCCGCGCTGATGCTGGCCGACAAGCCCAGCGATTCCGGCTATCCTTCCCAGTTCTAATTGGGGCCGGACGGAAGTTTAAATCACGAACCGGCGCGGATGATTCATCCGCGCCGGTTTTTTTCCTGGCAACCCGCCCCGCCAAAGTGGCATTTTCATTGTTAATCGGAGTTGACCGCTGATAGAAATGAACGTTCGTCTTAAAATTTCCCTTGCCGCCAATGTGATGCTGCTGGGCGGCCTCATTTTTTCCCGGGTGGCCAACCATCCGCCGGGTGTGGCGGCTCCATCCGTCGCGGTCGCGCCGGTGACGCCTCCGCCTTTGCCCGGACATCCGGTCGCTGCGCCGGTGGCTGCACGGGTGGAGCCCGCGCCCTTCCGCTGGCAGCAACTGGAGGCGAAGGATTACCATCGTTATGTGAAAAACCTGCGCGACATTGGGTGCCCCGAAACGTCGGTGCGCGCGATTGTCACGGCGGATGTGGCGGCGGTTTATGACCGGCGGCGGCGGACGCTGGAACGCGAGTTGTCCGCGCTGGCGGATGGATCGTGGTCGAACCGGCTGGCGGGCGCTGGTTCAGAAACAACGTGGCGCACGGAACTGGCGGCGATTCCCGACGAGGAGCCGCGGTTGATTGCGGATTTGCTGGGATTGCCCGCGGCGGCGAAACCGGTCGAGACCGTCCCGGCGGCGGACGAGCCCAGCCCGGGGGTTGCCCTGCCGCTGGTGTTCCAGGAGATTGACCCGGCGGCGCTGAAGTTAAGCGCGGATGACCAGCAGACGCTGGAGAATTTGCGGCAGAATTTCATCAAGGAAATTGGCGGCACGAACCAGAACCTGGAGGACCCGGCCTATCTGGCGCGCTGGCAGGCGGCGCAGCCCAAGTACGATTCCCTGCTCCAAGGAATGCTGGGCAACGAGGTGTATAATCAATTCCAAATGCTCGAGTATCAAAAGTCGGCGGACGCGGACGCGGCCCGGCAGGCGGGCCGGAATTAGCGGGAGCCAGGCAGTGGAAGCGAGCTTTAACCGCAAATCGGGAGGCTCAGATGGACGGGATCAGGCCAGGGCCGTCCTGGCTTTTTTGGAGGAAGCCAAAGGGGTCACCCCGCGCGGGCTGGAGACGCCGAAGCGCCCGGGATCGCAGGTGATTAATTTCAAACGCCGCAGGTCGGATTTAATCTGCGGTTGGTCCTGAAGGCAATTCAAGGTTGCCTGCAGGATCTTTTCCAGCCGGGGCTCCAGTTTTTTCAGCCGGTAATGCGTCCATTTGCCATCCTGCCGGGCGGCGACGAGACCGGCCTTGCGCAAATAGGCGAGGTGCCGGGATATTTTGGGCTGGTTGGTTTGCAGCACGCCTTGCAACTGGCACACGCAAATCTCCCCGCCCCGGATCAAGCTGAGCAGGCGCAGACGGTTTTCATCGGCGAGGGCCGCGTTAAACAAAACCACGTTTTGCATTATCAATTAAATACGCGTTGACATATGCGTTGGCAAGTCCGAAGATGAATACGGATTAGCGTATGCAAGCCACGATGAAGAAACTCAATGCCGAATTTATCGGGACATTTGCCCTGGTGTTTGCGGGGACGGGCGCGGTGGTGATTAACGACGTCAGCGGCGGCAGCATCACCCACGCGGGGATAGCTTTGACGTTTGGGCTGGTGATCCTGGCCATGATTTACGCGGTGGGAGATATTTCTGGCGCACACTTTAATCCGGCGGTGACGAGCGCCTTTTGGCTGGCCGGCCGGTTGCCGGGAAACCTGGTGTTGCCATACCTCCTCAGCCAGGGTTTGGGCGCCTTGGCGGGCAGTCTTGTTTTACATTTTTTATTTCCGACTCATCCCACCTTGGGGAGCACCCTGCCCGCTGGCAGCGACCGGCAGTCATTCATTCTGGAACTGATTCTGACGTTTCTGTTGATGTTCGTGATTTTGAACGTTTCGACCGGGGCCAAGGAAAAGGGCATCACGGCGGGGATCGCCGTGGGTGCGGTTATTGGATTGGAAGCCATGTTCGCAGGGCCGATTTGCGGTGCCTCCATGAATCCCGCCCGCTCGCTCGCGCCAGCCTTGGTGTCGGGACACGGGGAGCATTTGTGGATTTATCTGACCGCACCGTTTCTTGGGGCGTGGCTGGCGATTTTCGCTTGTCGCGGGTGCCGGGACGCAACTTGCTGCCCGTTACCAACAAACAAAAAAGTTTGAAGACGATTCATTAACCATTCACATCGGTCAAAACCATCATTCCATGAGTACCAACCAACCAACGGTTTTAATTCTTTGCACCGGCAACTCGTGCCGCAGTCATCTCGCGGAGGGTATTCTCCAGGCGGTGGCGGGCGACACGCTCAATGTCCAGAGCGCGGGTTCCAAGCCGGCCGGTTATGTTCACCCGCTGGCCATCCAGGTGATGCAGGAAATCGGCATTGATATTTCCGCCCATCATTCCAAACACATGAACGAGTTTTTGGCGCAACCCGTGGAAACGGTCATCACCGTTTGCGGCAATGCGGACCAAGCCTGCCCGATGTTTCCCGGCCAGTTGAACCGGCACCACTGGGGCTTTTATGACCCGGCCCATGCGACGGGCACGGAGGAGGAAAAGCTGGCGGTGTTCCGCAAGGTGCGGGATGAGATCAAAATGGTTTTTACGGCGTATGCGGACGGTCGCCGCGATCAAGCAAAAGCAAAATTAAGCATTTGAATATGACCACCCAAACCCTCCAAGTATTTGACCCGGCCATGTGTTGCGCCTCCGGCGTATGCGGACCGGACGTGGATACGAAGCTGGTGCAGTTCGCCGCCGATCTCGACTGGCTCAAAGCCCAGGGCGTGCTGGTGCAGCGTCACAGCCTGTCGCAAAATCCGGGGGCCTTTGTGGAAAGCGCCCAGGTTAAATCCGCGCTGACCGAGCATGGCGAGGCGGCATTGCCGGTACTGCTGGCCAATGGCAAACTCACTTCGACGGGAAGTTATCCCTCGCGCGCGGAACTCGCCGCGCTGTTCAAATTAAAGAGCCCCGCAACAACGGAACTCATGAAAGCAGGTTGCGGTTGTGGCGGGGATTGTTAATGCCCATGAACATCCCGCCCGAACAGTCCTTGTCCCGCTTTTTGGAATCGCCAACCCGGTTCCTGTTTTTTACGGGCAAAGGCGGGGTGGGTAAAACGTCACTGGCGTGCGCCTCGGCGATCGCGCTGGCGGACGCGGGTAAACAAGTGTTGCTGGTTAGCACGGATCCGGCCTCGAATCTGGATGAAGTTTTAGGGGTGCGCCTGGCATCCACGCCCACGGAAATTGGGGCGGTGCCGCGACTGGCGGCGTTGAACATTGATCCCGCCGCCGCCGCCGCGGCTTATCGGGAGAAGCTGGTGGGACCGTATCGCGGACAGCTCCCGGCGGCGGTGGTCCGCAGCATGGAGGAGCAGCTTTCCGGCGCTTGCACCATGGAGATTGCGGCGTTTGATGAATTTGCCCGGCTGTTGGGGGAGCCGGCCGCAACGTCGGATTATGACCACGTCATTTTTGACACGGCGCCGACTGGTCACACCTTGCGCCTGCTTTCGTTGCCGGGAGCCTGGACGGGTTACCTGGCCAGCAGCACCTCCGGGAGTTCCTGTTTGGGGCCGCTTTCCGGTTTGGATAAACAGCGCGGCATTTACGAAAACGCGGTGGCCACGCTGGCGAATGGCGCGGAAACCACGCTGGTGCTGGCAAGCCGGGCGCAAAAAGCGGCACTGGCGGAGGCGGAGCGAACCAGTAATGAACTGGCAGCGATTGGCGTGCGCAATCAAAGATTGATTTTGAACGGGCTGTTTCAGGCCACTGATGCCGACGCGGTCGCGCTGGCCTTGGAACGGCGCGGCACTGATGCGCTCGCGGCGGCCGACACATTTCTGGCGCGCATGCCCTGGTCGAGGGTTCCGTTGCGCGCCCAAAGCTTGGTTGGAATCCCGGCGCTACGGTCCTTGGTGACCGCCAACTTGGTCCAGGGAATCCCAAGCTCCAGGGAAGTGGACATTCCTGTCCGGCCCAAAACGGAGTCATTAACCGATCTAGTTAACAGTCTGGCCCAATCGGGTCATGGGGTCGTTATGACGATGGGCAAGGGCGGGGTCGGTAAAACGACTATTGCCGCCGCGATTGCCACGGAACTGGCCCGGCGGGGTTTTAAGGTGCATCTCAGCACGACGGACCCGGCGGCGCATGTCGCGACCACGGCGGGACAACTCGCCGGCTTGCACGTCAGCCGGATTGACCCGCAGGCGGAAACCGCCGCTTA
>Ga0182012_10006911_pt1 | contig 11450 bp, 11 predicted proteins | sample 612S2SmetaG_FD_120486 | JGI IMG/M metagenome (GOLD analysis project Ga0182012, IMG submission 120486) | Permafrost microbial communities from Stordalen Mire, Sweden - 612S2S metaG | ecosystem: Environmental > Terrestrial > Soil > Wetlands > Permafrost | place: Sweden: Stordalen | collected...
CGGGTATCTTTCACGTTCTGATTGACCTCGTCGCCTTGCAGATCGATGCCGGCGAAAACGCCTTGATTGCGGGAGTAGGACAAGAATTCAGCGTTGGCCAGCTCGGTTGTCGAGGCTTGGGAGCTGCGGCCTACGGGACCAGCGGCTACGGAAGCGTCTCCGCCCAGTTTGACTTTGTCCTTGAGAAGGTGGTCGAGGCTCTTACGGGAACGGCCGATCAGGACGAGGTCCGTGGACTGGCCGCCGACCTGGAATCCGAAGCTGCCACCTGCCATTTGAACAAAGACAGGCGCACTCCAACCATGACCGGTCCGGCAGCTTGCGACGCCCTGGCCATACTCGCCGCCTAAGATGAAGGCTCCCTTTTTGAAGCTTGGTATGACAATGACGCACTGGGCTGAGGAGGCGATATCGAGAGGGATGCCCTTGTCCGGCGTGTCCATGAGCTGGTGCAAGATCTCGTGTGCGGCTTCGATGCGGTGGACCAGCTTCTCCGAGGGTTGCGCCTGCATGGCAGGGGCAACGACGACAGTGGCAGCGATGAGCGCAGAGGCAATTAGGTTACGCATAGGTCTCCTTATTCAAACTTTATCTATTTGAGACTTTCTGGTAAGCAAATGCTGTTCTCAAAAGGGCATATTGACCAAAAGCCCGGGTGCGCAAGTGAATACAGGCCTATTCGACGCCGAGAATTTTTACTATGACTCGTTTGCTGCGCCGGCCGTCGAATTCAGCGTAGAAAATGCGCTGCCAGGTGCCGAGATCGAGTTTGCCGTTGGTGACGGGGAGGGTGGTTTCGTGGTGGAGCAGCAGGGCCTTCAGGTGCGCGTCGGCGTTATCTTCGCCGGTTTGATGGTGCTTGTAGTTGGGGCGTTCGGGCGCGAGTTCTTCGAGCCACTTGCCAATGTCTTCGATGAGGCCGCTCTCGTGGTCGTTCACATAGATTGCTGCCGTGATATGCATGGGCGAGACGAAGCACAGACCGTCACGGATGCCGCTGCGGCGCACGATCTGCTCCACCTGGTCAGTGATGTGGACCATCTCTTTGCGTTTTTTGGTGTTGAAGGTGAGGTATTCGGTGTGAGCTTTCATAGAAGGCCAGGGAACAGGGATTAGGGAATAGCAAAAGCAATTAGGTGAGGCCGGGGATGTTGAGGCCGCCTAACATACCTTTGAGCTGGCCTTGGAGGGCTTCTTCGGCTTTGCGGCCGGCGTCATTGACGGCTGAAACTACCAGGTCTTCGAGCATTTCCACGTCGGCTGTATTGCCGGAAAGGCTGCTGACGGCGCTGGGGTCGATGTGGATTTTGAGGAGTTGCTTTTTGCCGTTGATAGTGGCGGTGACGGCTCCGCCGCCGCTGGAGCCTTCGATGATGGTGGAGGCGAGCTTGCGCTGGACTTCTTCCTGCATCTGGCTTGCTTGCGAGAGCATTTCCTGCATTTTGAACGGGTTGATCATGGGATTGCCTCCAGAATGCTGGCGTTATTTCTCGCCCAGATTACTTCTCACGTAGATCGATTACTGAGACGATTTCGGCCTGGAAAAGGGATTGGGCCTGCATGACGAGCGGGTTGGTGCGGGCTTCGTTTTCGATGCTGCCGAGGGCGGCGCGGGGTTTTGCTGGGCCTTTCGAGCCGATGAGCGCCTCGCCGCTGACGATGGAAAAACGAGTCGGAGCGCCGGCGTGGGCCAGTCCGGCGCGGATGAGCTTTTCCGCGGCAGCGTTGAAGGTGAGCCGGATCATCGTGGCTTTGGCGGCGACTTCAATGCGGATGCTGGAGGGTTCAAGGGTCCATTTGCCGTCTTCGAGGAGGACGGCGGCGGTGGAGTGGCCGCCTGCGGTGAGGGATTGGACTACGGCGGCGCGGATGGGGTCGATGTCGTCATCTTCTGGAGCTGCGACTGCGGCCGAAGAGACGATTTGCGGGTTTTCTTCGACGGTGGTTTCGAGTTCGATTTCTGCCGGGACGTCTTCGGGAGGGTCGAGGACGGCGACGGCGGTCTCGTTGATTCCAATTGTCTGGGTCGATGCTTCTGCCGCAGGGGCTGAAGCCCCGATTCTCAGGGGTGTGCTTTCGGCACGATTGAAGTCGTGCCCTTTCACAAAGCCTGTCGGGCTTTCCGTGGCGAGGCTTTTGGGGGGTTCTCCATCGAGGACGGATGAGATCGGAGTGTTTCGGGTTGGGTTTGCAGCTGGGACTTCGGCGGCGCGCTGATTGCTGGCAGCGAAGGGCGAAAGCGATGGCGCTGCCGGTGCCGCCGGCCTTGGCGCTGGTGCTGAGGGACGTGGTGAGGATGCCGGTGCGCTTGTTGCACTTGTGCGCTTTGGGCTGCTCTGGCCGGCGAGGCCGCTCAGAATCTCTTCCATCGGCAGCAGGCGCTGGGCCTGGATGAGCTTGAGCATTCCCAGTTCGAGGTGGAAACGCTGCTCTTGACGATAATTCAGCTCGTCGAAGGTGCGCAGGGCGATTTGCAGGTTGCGGGTGAGGTCTTCCTCGCTGAAGAGCTGGGCGGTGCGGTGGACGCGGGCTCGTTCGTCCTGGGCGATTTCCAAAAGCTGGGTGTTTTCGCCGCCGAGTTTGGACATGAGGGTGTTGCGCAGGTAGCGGACGAGCTGGCGGGCGAGCGCTGACGGGCTGTTGCCGTTGGAGATGAGCTGATTGAGGTCTGCCATCAGTTGCGCGCTGTTCTGGGCGCTGACGGACTCCATTAGGCGCTCGAAAACCGCGTTGGGGACCGAACCCATGAGGTCGCGGATCTGGTCGGTCTGGAGGACGGCGAGGCCGTTTTCGAGTGGAGCAGAGGCGATGGCCTGGTCCATGATGGAGAGCGCGTCGCGCATGCTGCCGTCGCCGGCTTCGGCTAACAGGGCCAGTGCGGCGTCTTCGGCGACGACGTTTTCGCGCTCGGCGATGGCCTTGAGCTGGGCAAAAATGTCGTCGAACTTGACCGCGTGGAAGCTGAAGTGCTGGCAGCGGGAGCGGATGGTCTGGGGAATGCTCTCGGGCTCAGTCGTGGCCATCATGAAGATAGCCCAGTCGGGCGGCTCTTCGAGGGTCTTTAGGATGGCGTTGAAGGCCGCGTCTGTGATCTGGTGGGCTTCGTCGAGGAGGAAGATTTTGTACTTGTCGCGCGCCGGGCGAACGTCGGCCTGGGAGCAGATGGAGCGGACGTCGTCGATGCCGCGGTTGGAGGCGGCGTCGATTTCGATGAAGTCGAAGGAATGGGAAGCGGCATCCGAGCCGCCGGCGTTGCCACCGGAGGAGATTTCGCGGCAGGAGACGCATTGCAGGCATGGCTCGACTGTCGGGCGAATGTCGGTACCGACTTCCGTCCTGCAGTCGAGGGCCATGGCCAAAATGCGGGCAATGGTGGTTTTGCCGATGCCTCTGTGTCCCGAAAAAATGTAGCCGTGGGCGATGCGCTTCTGGGTCAGCGCGTTGATCAGCGTGCGGGTGACGTGGTCCTGGCCGTAGACGTCGGAGAAGCGCTGCGGACGGTATTTTCTTGCCAGGACTTGATAGGCCATTGCCTTGGAGTCTCCCAAGGCGATTGTACCGTTTCGGTGTTATGGCGCGAATGAGCGGCGTGGAAAACGGGGTTGCCTTTCTTCTATTGCGGCGGAGCGATTTGCGGCTCCCGGCGGCAAAGCCGTATGCCCACGGTCACGAACCAGACGGCGTGGACCAGAACGACGGCGCCCATGCCGTGAACATCAAGGCGAAGATGGCCGACGGCGATCAGCACGATGATGATTGGCGGCAGGATGCAGCCGTAGATGGCGATAGCGCGGCTCAGGCCGCCGTGGCGCAGGCCTGAGGCCGACCAGAGCACAATGGCGGAGGAGGCTGCCACCGAGTAAATGGCAGCAAAGGTCTGGTTGAACTGGAAGACGGCGGTGAGGACGATATTCCATTGCGTGGCGCTCGCGGCGGTGTCCTGGAACATTTTCTTCCACAGGTTGGGGACGATAAATCCGCTGACGGAGGTGGCGATTAGGATGGCAACGACCGAAAAGGCGAAGACGATGAGGCCGGTGAAGGCGAGGCGATCCGGATGGCTTGAAGTGTCTGTCGATGCGAGTTGACGGGTAAGGCCAATGGCTCCGAGCAGCAGCGCCAGGGTGGCAGCCATGGCCAGCGAGTGGACGATGGCGGAGCCGAGAGCGAGGTGCTCCACCAACTGGGGCGTAAGCGCGACGTGGGCTGCGGTTGGATGCGTGGCCATCACAAGGATGCCGCCGAGCGAGCCTGCGATGAGGGCGATTCCGGACTTCTTGTTGTCTGTCATGTGAGGTACTTTAGAGGGAACCGGGATGGGATGGGGAAAGAAATTTGGGCTGCGGCGGCGATACCGGACATTGGCCGGGGCGATGTCCGGAAACGCAGTTGGACGCGTGGAGGTTGGATGGCGGATACGGTAAAAATCGACCGGCGAATCCGGCGGACGCGCGACACGCTGGGAGACGCGCTGGTGGAGTTAATTCGGGAGAAGCCCTTCGACTCGATCACCGTGCAGGAGATCCTGGACCGGGCGGGAGTGGGTCGGTCCACGTTTTACACGCACTATAGCGACAAGCAGGATCTGTTTCTGGGCGAGATCGAGGACTTTTTCGAGAGGTTGTCTACGACCTTGACGCGGAGTGGAGCGGATCCTGAAAGACTGGCCCCGGTCGCGGAGTTCTTTTCGCATCTCTCGGATGTTCAGGACTTCTATCGGTCGCTGGTGGCTTCCGGGAAGGCGAACGATGTCTGGGCGGTGGGGCGAGGATACTTTGCTCGGTCAATCGAGGAACGCCTTCGAATGGCGGGGGTCAGGATGGACCCGGTCGAGATGGCTGCGCAGGCTTTTGCGTTGGCGGGAAGCCTGTTCGCGCTGCTCGAATGGTGGCTCGATCACGGCCGAAAAAACGACCCGAAGAAGATGGACCGGATATTTCACGCGATGGCGTGGCGGGGAATTCCTCGCCGGGCGGCCACATGCGTTTGAAGTTGCTGAACTGCGCGAGGTCTACTTTGCCGCGCAGTCTTTTCGGCCGGTGTCGGCGATGCTGGCGATCGTCCATTTGCCGTCGGCTTTCACCAAATTGAAGAGATCGGTGCCGCAGTGGTCGACTTTGCCGTCGACGAGGAAGTCGAATGGCGCCCAGACGACGGCCAGGTCGCTGTCGATCTTGATGATGGGATCGTGAATGCGCTCTTCGATTTGGGTCTTGCCGGGCTTGCCGACGCGGTCGGCGAAGTCTTCGATGGTCATCTTGGCGGGTTTGCCGTCGCGCATGAGGATGAGGATGCTGCCGGGGAGTGCGGCTCCCTGGATCGCGGCCGCGTCGCGGTGGGCCATGCCGTCGAACATGGCGTGAATGGGAGCGAGAACGGCATCTTCCTCAGGCGTGGCGGCGGCGAGCGTGACGGCCAGGGCGCTCAGGCAGAGGGCAGCGGCGATTTTCGGAGCAATGGCGGCAGGGCGTCGGAGGGTCATGGTTAACGATTGTAGCCGCTCTGGATGGAACTGCCGGATTTCGATTGCGTATCTGAATCTCAAGGTTGTAGAGTGTCTACATCTTGAGGTAGAGGGTCTGCAGCCTATGGCGAAAACAAGTGGGTATCAGAATCGGATTGAGTTGCTGCAGGGAACGCTGGACATGCTGATCCTGAAGACGCTGCAGTGGGGCGAGCAGCATGGATATGGGATCAGCCAGGCGATCCGGGCGGGTTCGGGCGAGGTGTTGCAGGTGGAGACCGGGTCCCTGTACCCGGCGCTGCACCGGCTTGAGCGGCAGGGATGGGTAAGCGCGGAGTGGAAGAAAAGCGACAGCAACCAGCGGGCGAAGTATTACAAGATCACGGCACTGGGCAAGGAGCAGTTGGCGCGGGATTATGAGCGCTGGGGACGGATGGTGGCTTCGATCGAAGGGATTATGGCGGCAGAACGGGGTTGAGCATGGATTCACCTGGATTTCGAGATTTGGAACGGCGTAGGCGGGAGTTGGCGGAGGAACTGGAGAGCCACTTGCGGATGGCCGTAGCGGACCGGTTGGCGCGGGGGCAATCACTTGGCGAGGCGAGGAGAGACGCGATGCGGGAGTTTGGGAATATGCCGCTGGTGGCGGATGTGACGCGGGAGCGCTGGGGATGGCTGCGCATGGAGCGGCTGATGCAGGATTTGCGCTATGCCATACGGACGCTGGGGCGGGAGCGTGGATTTACCGCGGTTGCGATTTTGATTCTCGCGCTGGGAATCGGGGCCAATGTGGTGGTCTTCAGCGTGGTGCACACGATTCTGCTGCGGCCGCTGCCGTTTTTCGAGCCGGACCGGCTGGTGTGGATTGCGCCGCCGAATAGCGGGCATGACATGTCATCGTCGACCTATACGGCGGATGCTTACGACGACCTGCGGGCGATGAACCGGAGCTTTGTGGATGTGACGGGCTATAACGCATTTACGGCCCCGGACAATCTCAAGCTGACAGGCAAGGGCGAGCCGGTACCGGCGACGGACGTTCCGGTTGCCGGGAATTTCTTTCAGGTGCTGGGCGTGACGCCGGTGCTGGGGCGGCTCTTCAACGCCGAAGAGACGCGCAAGGGCGGCGTGGTGCTGCTGAGCTATGCGTACTGGAAGCGGCAGTTTGGCGGCGACCCCTCGATTGTGGGCAAGTCGATCACACTGGACGAGCATCCGATACCGGTGATCGGCGTGTTGCCGGAGAGCTTCGATTTCGGCTCGGTATTCTCGCCGGGGGCGAAGGTGGATATGTTCGATCCGCAGAACCTGGAGGATATTCGCAACGGCGGAGGGAATACGCTGACGCTGATTGCGCGGCTGAAGCCGGGGGTGACCCTGGAGCAGGCACGTGGCGAAGCGAAGGAACTGTTTCCGAAGCTCTATTTCGAGAAGACGCATCCTGAAACGCTGGGAAATTATAAGGATCGAGGGTTTCCGATTTGGCTCAAAGAGTATGTGAGCGGGGCGCTGCGGCGTTCGCTGACGGTGCTGTGGTGCGCGGTGGGACTGATTCTGCTGATCGTGTGCGTGAATCTCTCCAATCTGATGCTGGGGCGGGCGGCGGCGCGGACCAAGGAGTTTGCGCTGCGCGTGGCTCTGGGAGCCGGTCGCGGGCGGCTGATCCGCCAATTGTTGACGGAGAGCCTGGTGCTCTCCTGCGCGGGTGCGCTGTTGGGTCTGGGGCTTGCCTACGCTGCCACCGCGTGGCTGTCGCAACAGGGGTCGATTGCTCTGCCGCTTTTGAACAATGTGGGCATTGACCGCTCGGTGCTCGGCTGGACTGTGGGTATTTCGATTGGCGTGGGGCTCTTGATCGGTATTGCGCCGGCGTGGAAGCTGACCGGGGCGAATCTACAGGAGGCGCTGAAAGATTCGGGACCGGGCACGAGCGCCGGGCGGAAGCATGACCGGGTGCGGACGGTGCTGGTGATCAGCGAAGTGGCGCTCGCGTGCGTGCTGATCGTGGGTGCGGGGCTTTTACTGCGGAGTTTCCTGGCGGTGATGGATGTGGACCTCGGCTTCCGTCCGGATCACTCGGCGGCGATTCCGGTTGAGATTCCGAACAGTATCAAGACGCCGGAACAGATGAGTGCGCTGCTCCAGGAAATGCAGCACCGGGTGAGTATGCTTCCGGGCGTTGAGTCCGCTGGGTTCACGGACAATCTGCCGCTGTTGCGCAACCGCGGTTGGGATGGGCCTTCGGTGAAGGGGAGGCCGGTGCTGCCCGGTGAGGGACATGGGGCGTTCGTCTACGTGATTTCGCCGGGGTATCTGCCAGCGATGGGAACGCGGCTGCATGGGCGCGATTTTTCCTGGAGCGACCACGACAACAGGGAACTCACGATCATTTTGAACAAGGCAGCGGCGAAGGGTTTGTGGCCAAATGAAGATGCCGTCGGCCGAATGGCTGTCTTGCAGGGGCATGACGTGCGGGTCATTGGCGTGATCGACGATGTGCATGAAAGCAATGTCGAAGGCAAGATCGGTTGGCAGATGTACTTACCGGTAACCGTAAAGGAGTGGGGGCCTGAGGAGTTGTCCCTGGTGGTGCGGTCGAAGCAGGATGTCGGGACGCTGACGACGAGCGTCCTGCAGGCGCTGCGGTCGGTCAATCCGGGTCAGCCGGCGACGGAATTCCGGCCCTTGCAGGATGTGGTGGACCATGCCACGTCTCCGCGCAAGTTCTTTGCCGTGCTGGTGGGGATTTTCGCTGGATTGGGTCTGATTCTGGCTTCGCTTGGGATCTACGGCGTGATTTCCTATTCGGTGACGCAGCAGACCCAGGAGATTGGCATTCGCATGGCGCTGGGAGCGACGCGGGAGCGGGTGCAGGCGTCCGTGATTTTGCGGACACTGCGCATGGCGTTGCTCGGCATGGAGGCCGGGATCGTCGCGTCACTGGGCGTGGCCAAGGCGATTCGTTCGCTGCTCTACGGAACCCAGCCGAATGACATGGCCACCTTTGCCGGGATGCTGGTGCTGCTGACCTTGGTGGCGTTGCTGGCGGGATACTTGCCGGCGCGGCGCGCTTCGCGGATCGATCCGATGGCGGCGCTGCGGAATCTGTGAGGGAATTTGCGACGCTTTACGCAGATTGAGTAGCTGCACTCCAGATTGACGGGAAGTGCAGCCGGGTCAGTGGGAGGCGAACAAGTGTACCTGGCAATCCTGGCAATTCTGGCTGTGGTGGGGTCGTGGGCGACCTGGAAGCGCAGTCCGCTCTATTCAACCGGAAAGACGCTACGCATGGTCGGCGGCATGGGACTGGGAATCGCTGCCTTCGTAGCGCTGGACATTCTGGTGGTGAACCTGACCATGCACAGCTCTCCCTGGGTGATGGGGACGGTGATGGGATTGTTCATCCTGGGCTCTGTCATCGGCATGTTCCTGATCGCTCGCGCGTTTACCACCCCAAAAGAGAAGCCTCTGCCGGCCGGCATGCCTCTGGTCGATCTGCACCGGCGCAAGGTGTACGCCTGGGCCAAGTGGGCGGGCATTTTTATCGGGGGTTTCGGAGTCCTGGGCCTCGTACTCCCTTATGGATTCAACATGGTCGGATACATGCTCAGTGCGTTTTGTGCGTTTATCGCGTCTTTTATGCTGCCCATCGGCTATGTGGCGGCGCGGGATCAGGACCGTTCGCTGACCGGAGTGGAGGCGGAGCCGTGGGTTCACTGGAGCTATACCGAGACGCAGTGGGGTGAGATTACGCAGGCTGAGATGGTGCGGGCCGAAATCCAGGAGACCCCGACTTTCCAGTGGAAGAAGCAATGGAAAACGGTCGTTGCGATGGCGATCTTCATGGTGGTGTTTGCTAAGCTCATCGGCTACACGTGGTTTTGGGCGCTGGCATTGCTGGTCGGGGTGGTTGCCCTGATGGCCGGTATCCTCTGGCTGGCGCGACGGAGCGCTCACCACGCGCCGGGGCGGAAGCAGAAGGCCATGGCCAATGCGCAGCGAGCGGCGTGGTTTGCCGATGGGGGGCTTTTCTGGCAAGGCGATTTCTCTCCATGGGTTTCGATGAATATTTATCTGGTCAGCGCGTGGGTCGAAGAGAAGGCGCCCCGCAGCCTGGTGCTGAACTTTGAAAAGGTGCTGCCCGGCCAGGGCGGTCCCAGCATCGTGCCGCTCGAGCGGAGGATTCTGATCCCGGCCGGCGCCGACCAGGATGTGCGGATGCTTCAGGAAAAGCTGGCGGAGAAATGCCCAAAGGCGACGGTGAGAATCTGCCAGATGGTGTGAAGCCGCCTTGAAAATCTACGTGGATTTTAGCTCGATCTGCATGGGAAGCCTACGGATTTGCCTACCTGCGGGGAAAGAAGATGATCAAGATCATAATCAAGAAAACAATCGTGCTTGCTGCGGCTAGAGCAGAATCAGCATAGGTGTCCCCGATCAGGTATTTGTGCGGTTGGATTTTTCCCGGCAAAAAATCCAGGCTGGCATCTCTGCCGATGGGTACAGTTGTGCTGATTCTGCTCTAACAGCTTCAACCGGTCGTAAAGCCGATCGTTGGAATACTCTTTCGAGGGGCGGGCGGAAGCTGATGGCCGACTAGTCTTTGCCATCTCGATCATGACGGTTAAATAGTAGTCGTCCTCTCCGAGGCTGGCAGCTGCCTCGTGCCAGGCGGCTCGGTCCAGCTTGTCACTCAACGTCAAGTTGCGAATGAGGGAACTGACTGTCTCTTCGTACTCAACCTCACTGCACTCGGCTTCAAATGCTGCATTGAGAGCGGAAAAGCGGAACTCTTCCCGAGAGGAGTAGGCGAGCATTTGTCTCTCAACCGGCGACAATTCAATGCCTTCCTGAGCTGCCTCGCCAAGGATGCAACGAACCAGAAAGTCCAATGCCTGCGCGGTATTTTGAAACCGTTGCATTTGCGGAACTCAACTCCGATTCGCGCACCTTATTTTATTGACTGGCTTTTGGTCTTGACGGCTTTGCGCTTGGCGCGCTTCTTTTTGGCTTTGCGCGCGATCTCGCGGGCTTCGGCTTTGCGGCGCTTGACTTCTGCCGGGGAGTACATGGAGCCGCGGCAGTTGGCTGCGCCGCAGTGGCAGGTGCAGGGGTCGTCGCCGCCCTCATAGAGGCAGTAGTCGTACGTAATCTCAGCTTCAGCAGGAATGTCGCGCAGGGCGGTGATCCAGACGCGGCCGTTTTCGTCTTCGCTGGTCTCGGAATTTCCGTCGCAGCTGTGATTGATGAACATGGCAGTGCAGAAGCCGTCGATGACAACTGCGCCGTCGCCTAGTCCAAAGAGGTAGGTGACAGGGTAGTCGGTGTAAAGCTCGTCGGCTTCCTCTTTCGAGATGCGTCTACCTGTGTATTCGGAGATGCGTTCGCCTTTGCGAACGGGCGTGGTGGTGTAGCAGCCGGCGGCGTGAATGGCGGAGGAGCGAACAATTAGTCCCATCGAGTCAGGTTCAATCCCATATTCTGTATAGAGTGATGTTGCGGATAAGGATTTGCGGATTCAAAAAAGTGCTCAGAAACGCATCGTAACATTGACGGGCGCGCTGCGAAAGTGTTCGGTTTCAGGAAGGGTTGCAGGACCGAAGTTGTTGGTAAAATGCTCAATTCGATGGCCGCAGTGGTTGTTTGCGGTAGTGGTCTGCCTGCCGCTGATGACCCCGGCGATGCAGGGCCAAAGTACGCCAAGCCAGAATCCGCCGCCGGCGCCCGCTCCCGCGCCCAGGGATGAAAACCCCTTTCCGGACAATGCGCCCCAGGCTCCCGTGCCGCAAAAGCCAACTCTCCAGCAGGGTCAGAGCGCGAAGCCGGATGCTGCGCCTGCCAAGCCAACCAGCGACAATCCGTTTCCAGGCGAAGACGAGAATGTGCCGATCATCCCTGTGCCAGGAATGCCGGGGAGCAGCGCCGGTTCGGGGACAGATGCCGGCGGAGGTGCCAGGTCGACGCCGCGCCGGGATGCCGATCCGGA
>Ga0182012_10006912_pt1 | contig 11448 bp, 10 predicted proteins | sample 612S2SmetaG_FD_120486 | JGI IMG/M metagenome (GOLD analysis project Ga0182012, IMG submission 120486) | Permafrost microbial communities from Stordalen Mire, Sweden - 612S2S metaG | ecosystem: Environmental > Terrestrial > Soil > Wetlands > Permafrost | place: Sweden: Stordalen | collected...
GGCCGCGGTCGTGGAGCGCCACGTGGGCGCGGATGGCGATCTCCCAAGCCGACTCGTCGCAGGCGTCCAGCCCGATCAGGTGCTCTGCTAGTGCCAAGGCTTCGCCGGGGGCGTCCGACCGCAGCGCGTAGGCGCCGAGCCGTTCGCCGATCGTCGTCGTCAGGGTGCGAAAGCGCTCGGCGAGGCAATCGGGGAGGAGCGCCGGGTCGACGCTGCCGTCCGTCAGGCGAGCGAACGCGTTACGCAGGCTGGCAACTTTCTCGGCGCTCGGGAAGAGCGTGCCGCGGACTTCCGCCGCCAGCGCTTCCAGTTCGTCGAGGTCGGTCTCGACGGCGCCGCCCAGGGCATAGCCGGCCGGCGCCGAGCGGATGACCGCCGGGTCGCCGGCGAGCCGGCGGAGGCGGTGGACGCCGACCTTCAGGCCGATCGCCGCCGCGTCTTCGTCTTTATCCGGCCAGACGATCCCGACGATCTCGTCCCGCGAGACGAGCCGGCGGCGGCGTTGCGCCAGGACCGCGAGGATCTCGCACTGCTGGCGGCTGAGGGCCTTGCGGCCGTCACTCCCGGAGATCGTATTGCTGAGAAACTCGATGCGAATCTGGCTGTTCACTGTCTTCCCTCCCGCGCCGTAGCGGCGTCGTTGAGGGCAGTCTAGGCCTGATTCACCCGCAGTTTTATCCGTGCGAACCCGGAGGACACCCCGGTTACCCGGAGATTACCCGGAGATTTGCGAGGGGGAGGCCCGATCGCGCCTCTAGTTTGGCCGCCTTTCCTCGAGCGGCTCGCGCTAAGAAGCTCTGGGACGGCGGCGCGTCATCAACTCGCGGCGATCCTTCACGCCAAGTTTCCGATATACGGCTTTCGCGTGAGTCTCGATGGTTCGCTCGCCGATCCCAAGACGGTCGGCAATGTCCTTATATGGGAGCCCCTGGCACAAGAGCTCGGCGACTTGCTCCTCACGGCGCGAAAGCCCGCCGTCGCCTCTCGTTTCCGCAGACCGCCGGACGCCAAGCGCATCCTCCAACCTTCGGGCAGCGCGCGTCGCACCGATGCGGCGATAAACTGCGAGCGCTGCTTCAACGTCGCCTGCAACCTCGAGGGCCTCGGCCTCTTCGATCGGCCACGGCAATTCTCGATACAAGACGGCGGCGCGCAGTGCAGCTGCGCGACTTTCCTCGTTTGCGCCAGCCTTGGTAGCCTTGTACGCATCGCACAACAGCAACGTCGCTGCGCCGGAGCGGTTACTGCCCTTGGCGACCGCTAGAGTCAGAATGCGCTCGGCAGCATTCGCGTCTGCGTCGCTACCTGTCAAGGCAGCGAGCCGGCACGCCTCCAGCGCGTACTCGGGCGTGGAGAGATGTTCCATTACGCGGCTGATCTGCGCCGAAGCCTGGGCGGCGTCTCGTAGAGCCAACAGCGCGTTGACGGCCCCGGCACCGACTTGCGAAACGATCTGTGGTTCGCCATAGGCGAGAGCACCATCGATGGCCGCGATCACCTCACCCAGGGGCGGGATGCCCAGTTCCTCGATGAGGCTTCGAAGGCGAAGATCGGCGGCCGTCGCCGTAAGTCTCCCGATCGTCGAAAGCTGGCGCGACACCAACAATCTCTCGAGCATTTCGCGAGCGTCCGAAAGCTGTCCGGCCTGCAGCAGCGCGACTGCCAAATCGGCCTCAACGGCAGCGAGTATCCTGAGATGACCGTGCGCCCTCGCCAGATCGACGGCGCGAGTGAACCGTTCGATGGATCCGCGAACATCGCCGAGGAATGTTTCTACGCTTGCTGCGTTCGACAGGGCGAACGTAGCCATCTCGATTTCACCTGCTTGCGACCCTATCTCGTAGGCCCGGTTATACGCGACGAGGCAAGCTGCGTAGTCTCCGGCTGCATTGTAGGCCAAGCCGCGAGCTATCTGGCTGCGGCTCTGCTGCCGCGGCGCCTTAAGCACATCTAGTGCGTCGGCGGCGTCCAGTATGCTCAGTGCCTCCCGTTCTCTGGCTTGCAGAGCCAGGAAAGCTGCATAACTAACATCGGCTACGTAGCGAAGCGGCCCCATCGGAAGGTCGGCGAGTTCCTGGCGAACGCGCTCCATGGTGCTGAGAGCCGACTCAACGTTCCCCGTTTCATAGTAGTAATAGCCGACGTGGAGAAGCCGATCCAACGCCAGGTCCACCTCTCCACGTCGACGTAGGGCGGAAACGGCCTCTTCGCACCTGAGTCGCGCACGGTCAACTTCTCCCGCTATGCATAGCGACGTTGCGGCCAACTCCAGAAGGCGGGTGTACGCAGGATCGTCTCGCGGCGCCAGATCGAGCGCGTGTTCGAAGAATCGTGAGGCCTCCCCGTGAGCGCTCAGCGTAATGGCTCGATGCCCGGCCCGCTCGTTCCAGCGGACCGCCTCGGGTGATCGGGCGGCCCAGAAGTGGTTCGAGATTTCGCTCAGATGCGCTTCGGGATCGAGACCCTCTAGCGTGCCCGCAATTCGCAGGTGTAAATCCCGCGCCTCCGACCCCAGCAACTCTTGATACAGAACTTCTCTCGTGATGGCATGCCTGAACGAGACTCTCGCATTGCGCGGTTCGTCGATAATGAGCTGTGCCGCCTTTGCTTGCCGGATAACGCGCGAGATCTCCGTAGGTGGCAGGCCGATAACTGAAGCGACGACGGCAACGTCGAACTCTCGTCCAATTGCGGCGGCACAGAGGAGCACGTCCCGGTCGCGGGCGGTAAAGTCCGCGACCCTAGCGAGGACCGATGCCCTGAGGGAGATAACGATGCCGTGCCTTGGTTTCTCGGCACGGGCACGGAACACGGCGTCCCTGAGCAACTCCTCCGCAACGAACGGCCGCCCCTCGGCGAGATCCAGGATCGCCTCGACCTCATCGGCTACCACGACGGCGCCGTTCCGCACGGTATCTGCTATGGCCGTTCGAATGTCTGCCCTCGACAGGGGCGGCAGCGGTAATTCCGTTGCCCCCGCTCGTCTGAGGCGCAGAATCTGAGTTGCCAGCGAGGGATCTCCCTCAAGCTCGGTTTCCCTATACGTCGAGACGATGACGACCGGTACGTCCCGCAGGTGTTGCGCGAGATGTGCGAGGACATCGAGCGTTGACCGGTCGCTCCAGTGGATGTCCTCGATCACGAGCAACAGCGCCGATCCAGCGACTGCTCGTCTCCGAAGGTAAGCTTCGATCTCTTTGAACCGACGAAGCCGGTCGCTCTCAACGTCGACTTCGGCGTCCTGCTTCGGCTGGCCGAGCGCGGACGAGACGGCAGCGGTGATCTGTCCGTCGCTTCCGAGGGCCTCCATGAGTGGACCGAAGGGAGCTGTGACGTAGTCGACGGCAGTTCCCAGCAACACATTCCAGCCCATCTGAGCCGCCTTGGTGCGTATCTCGCCTACGACTCGCGTCTTCCCTACACCCGCATCCCCACTCACGAGCACGCTGTGCCCGCGATCGTACTGCACTGCATCATTTAAGAGCGCCGCGAGCGCCGCGAGTTCATCACGGCGCCCGTAGAGCTTCTCAAAGACGACCTGGTGGCTGGCCAGCTTGGGCACTACCAGTCGGAGTGGGCTAGCGACCAAAAGGGCTGAAAGAGAAATGAAGCCCTAATGGTTTGTACACGGCGGATGACCCGAGTTCGGGCACGGATGCACCTCGATGACTCTTATGGTTATATCGTCAACGAGGCTCGCCGGCACATCAAATGTCAGCGTCTCTTTTTGGAATTGATGTAGCGCGCCGATCGGCTTGTCTCTCGTAAGCTTTGGCGAACCGGGAATCGTGATCTCAATCTTTGCCGACTCCTGGCCTTTGAAATCGCGGCCAAAGTTCTCTATGGTAAACGTGACCTTTTTATTGCCCTGCAGGTCCGCCGTCTTCGCGACGTCGGTTTGGATGATCCCGAACAACACTGCTTTTAACTGATCCCCGGCTGCACTAGTACGAGTAGCGGGGATAAGGGCGCAAAGGCAAAACGACAGAACCCCGACCAAGAAAGCCCGAAGATTCATGAGTCTCCTCCTATTAAGGATGCCGACCCATTTGATTTACTCGTAGCGAGTGGACCGCACCTCTAATGTCTGGCGAGCGGCCAAGACCACGTTCGGCGGACCCCGCCGTACGCTGCGTGCAACCGGAAAGTTATCTGCCGTCGTGCTGGCGCCGTCTGTCCCAGTAGGCGCGCCTGGGTCAGTCGCTAAGGCGCCGGGACGGCTTGCTTAATCTCTGCTACGAACGCCCACGGGTCTTCTGCTTGCATGAGGGCCTCGCCGATCAGGAAGCCGTGGGCGCCGAGGCGGTGCAGACGGGCGGAGGCGCTCGCGTCGTGGACGCCGCTCTCGCTGATGACGATCACCCCGGGCGGGACCGCCGGGAGTAGCTCTTCCGTCACCCCGAGGTCGGTCTCGAACGTCCGTAGGTCGCGATTGTTGATGCCGATGATGGCGGCCCCGGCGGCGACGGCACGGGCCAGCTCGACCTCGTCGTGGACCTCGACCAGCACGTCCAGATCGTAGCGCCGCGCCTCGGCGAGCAAGCCCACGAGGGCCGCGTCGTCCAAACCGGCCACGATCAACAGGATGGCGTCGGCCCCGTAGGCGGCCGACTGGGCGACCTGGTACGCCGTCGTGAGGAAGTCCTTACGCAGCAGCGGCCGGGTGCAGTGCTGCCGGGCGATCCCGAGATACGACAGGTCGCCGAGGAAATGGTCGGACTCGGTCAGCACCGAGACGGCGTCTGCCCCGGCCCGCTCGTAGCCGGCGGCGACCTCGGCCGCGTCGAAATTCCGCGCGATCAGGCCCTTGGACGGCGAGGCGCGCTTGATCTCGGCGATGATGGCCGGACCGTGCGCGCCGGCTAGCGCGTCGCGGAACGAACGCCGGTCCCCGCGCGAGCGCTCGGCCCTCGGCAGCAACGCCTCCAGCGGCTCGCGCCGCTGATCCTCCTCCAAGCACTTGGCCTTGGCGGCGTACAGACGCTCGAGCATATCGTTCACGCGGGTTTAGTCCCCAAATGCGGACGCCCTGACGAAGCCGTCAGGGCGTGGACGCGATGCGTTCGCCGGCCGCCGGGCGGCCTGCGAGGTACGTTGTTTCGGCTCCGCCGGTAGCGGAGGTTCGCCCGTGCTCGGCACGATTAGCGGACGAGTTCGATCAGCGACAGTTCGGCGGCGTCGCCGGGGCGCACGCGCGTCTTGATGATGCGGGTGTACCCGCCCGTGCGCTCCTTCATGGACGGCGCGATCTGGTCGCACAGCTTCGCGACGACCTTCGGCTCCGTGAGGTACGACGCGACGAGGCGGCGGGAGTGCAGGTCGCCGCGGCGAGCCTGCGTGATCAGGCGCTCCACGACTTTGCTGATCTCCTTGGCCTTCGTGCTGGTCGTCTCGATCTTCTCGTGTTTGAAAAACGACGTCGCAAGGTTGCGGAGGAGCGCCTTGCGGTGCCCGTCCGTTCGCGAGAGACGTTTCTTCTGAATCTGATGCGGCATCGTTCTTCCGGCGCTACGGCTGGCGCAGCGACAGTCCCCTCTCCTCGAGCACTTGCTTGATTTCGTCCAGCGACTTCTTCCCGAAGTTGCGCATCTTGATGATCTCGTCCTCAGTCATATCGAGCAATTCCGAGATCTTCGAGATGCCGGCCCGCTTCAGGCAGTTGAACGAGCGGACCGAAAGGTTCAGCGACTCCACCGGGATGTCCCACTCCGAGGTCGGGGCGGTGGTCACGGGGGTCTCGTCGACGTTGAACCCGGTGAACAGGTCCAACTGCTCCTGCATGATGGAGGCCGCCGTCGCGAGCGCGTCGTCCGGGGTGATCGAGCCGTTGGTCTCGATCTCCAGCGTCAGGCGGTCGTAGTCGACGCTCTGGCCGACGCGCGTGTCGTCGACCGAGAAGTTCACCTTGCGGATCGGCGAGAATATCGAATCGAGCGGGATGAGCCCGATGACGTGCTCGACGTTGCGCTGGCGGTCGGCGGTCACGTAACCGCGATGCTTCTCGACGCCGATCTCCATCGACAGCTTGGCCGTCTTCGACGTCAGCGTGGCGATGTGGTAGTCCGGCTTGAGGATCTCGACGTCGGCGTCGGGCGAGATGTCCGAGGCGGTCACTTCGCGCGAGCCGCTCACCTGGAGCGTGAGCACCTTCGGGTCGTCGCTATTGAGCTTGAGCGGCAGGCCCTTGAGGTTGAGCAGCAGGTTCGTGACGTCTTCGACGACGCCCGGGATGGTCGAGAACTCGTGCAGCACGCTGTCGATCTTGACGTAGGTGACGGCGGCGCCGGGAATCGACGACAGGAGGATGCGGCGCAGCGCATTGCCCAGCGTGATGCCGAAGCCGCGCTCGAGCGGCTCGACGACGAACTTGGCGTAGTTGTCGCGGCGCTCGCGCGCTTCGACGTTCGCGCCCTGCGGCGCTTCGATGACGTTCATCTGTGCGTTGGTGTTCCTTTGTGCCGCTTACGTTATCCGCGACCCGCCCCGCGGGCCCCGATCGTACGCCTAGCGGCGGCGTTGGGTTGAGTTTAGCGTGAGTAGAATTCGACGATGAGCTGCTCGTCGACCGGCGTGTCGATCTGCTCGCGGCTCGGGAGGGCGACGACCTTCGCCGTCTTGTCCGTCTCGCTCCATTCCAGCCACTCGGGCCGGTGCCGGTTATCGGCAAGTTCGAAGTTGGCTTGGAAGATCGGCGACTTCTGGCTGCGCTCGCCGACCTGGATCGTGTCGCCGGCCTTCACGATGTACGACGGCACATTAACGATGCGGCCGTTCACGCGGAAGTGGCGGTGCGTCACAAGCTGACGCGCCTGCGCGCGGCTCGACGCGAGGTTCAGACGGAACACGACGTTGTCGAGGCGGCGCTCCAGCAGTTGCAGGAACGTCTTACCGGTCTGACCCGGCACGCGCGCCGCTTCGCGGAAGTAGTTTTTAAACTGATCCTCGATGACGCCGTAATAGCGGCGCATCTTCTGCTTCTCGCGCAGCTGGCGGCCGTATTCGGAAATCTTCTGGCGGCTGGGCTTGCCCTGCGTCTTCTGACCGGGCGCGGTGCCGCGGCGCTCGACCGCGCACTTGCGCGAGAGGCAGCGGTCGCCCTTGAGGAAGAGCTTGATCTTCTCGCCGGTCTTGCTCGTCGCGGTTTCGCGGCGGCAGAGGCGGCAAACGGGGCCGGTATAGCGTGACATATCTTCCTTGAACCCTCCCTACACCCGGCGCCGTTTCGGCGGTCGGCAGCCGTTGTGCGGGATCGGCGTAACGTCTTTGATGAGCGTAATTTCGAGACCGGCGGCCTGCAGCGAACGAATCGCAGCCTCGCGGCCGGCGCCCGGGCCCTTCACGTACACCTCGGCGGACTTCATGCCGTGATCCATCGCCTTGCGGGCGACGGTCTCCGCGGCCATCTGCGCGGCGAACGGCGTCGACTTCTTCGAGCCCTTAAAGCCGACGTTGCCGGCGGAGGCCCATGCGATCACGCTGCCCTGGTTGTCCGAGATGGTGACGATCGTGTTATTGAACGACGAATGGATGTGCGCGACGCCCGATCCGACGTTCTTAAACTCGCGGCGCTTGCGCGGCTTGGTTTGCTTCTTGGCAGCCAAAGACTCACTCCGTACGGTTTTTCTTGCCCCGAACGCGGGGTGTCGTCGCCTCGACCGGCGCCCTCGTAGTGGCCCGATCTCGAGTCCCGGACGGCGGCGATCCGCCCAGGGCGCACGAATGCGCGAGGCTGCCGTCGACAGCCAAGCGCTAATGTTACCGAACCCGACTCCTCCGGTCAAGCGGTCCCGGAAGATTCGCGGCCACCGCTTGAAGTGACTACGTAGTCACGTTACACTAGGTCCGTGGCACCCTCCAGGACCGGTAAGCGCGTCGCCGGCGTGCGCGACGCCAAGGCTCGCCTCAGCAGCATCCTTGCCGACGTGCGGCTCGGGAGGGAGTGGATCATTACCGAGAGGGGGGTTCCCATCGCGAGGATCGTCCCGGTTGCCGCCGAGGCGCCGCCGCTCGAAGAACGCCTGCGGCAGCTCGAAGCCGCCGGCACGCTCGAGCCACGCCCAGCCGGCCAGATCGCGCTCCCGCCGGTCCTGGCCGTGCCGACCGGGCTGGCCCGACGGCTTCTCGACGAGGATCGCGGATGACGCGCGAGCCAGCGACCGTCGTCGCGTACTGGGACGCGTCCGCCGTCGTCGCCGCCCTCTTCAACGACCCACGCAGCGACGAGGCGCGCGAACTGGCTGCGGCGCGGGGCGCCCACCTGCTCTCGTCGCTCGCGTGGGCCGAGACGCATGCCGTCATCGCGCGAGTAGAGCGCGAGCACGGACTGACCGGCGCCCTCGCGGAGGCGGCGAGAGACGCCCTCGAGGCGGGGCCATGGCGGCGGGTAAACGTGGCTCCCCCGTGGTCGCTCGTCCGCTCGCTCGCGCAGACCTGGCCGCTGCGAGGAGCCGACCTGTGGCACCTATCCGCCGCCAAAGCCATGCAGGCCGATCTGCCGGAGCTGCAGTTCGTCACGTTCGACGCGCGGCTCTCTGCCGCGGCGCACGGCGAGGGTCTCCGCTAGACCGCCGGCAGCGCGCGCGGCGCGGGCAAGCTAGGCTTTCATGCGATACGTGATGAGTTCGGAGCAACGTAGAGATCTCGCCAGGCGCTCTCGTCGCGGGGCTCGGCGGGGCGTATCAGCACGCCGGCCGCGCTCGGTCGATGATGCTCCCGAACGCCAGCCCGGCGGGCAGCGTGCCGAACGTCGCACCCCAGTCGCCCGCGAGCCGCGACGCGCAGAACGCGTCGGCGACCGCCGCGGGCGCGTGCCGCACGAGTAAGCTCGCCTGTAACACGAGCGCCATCCGCTCGACGAGGCTGCGGGCGCGCACTTCGGGGTCCGTCGCGCCCTCGAGGTCGGCGCGCAACGAGGCGAGGGCGGCGTCGAAGCGCGCGTCTGCACCGCGGGCTTCCGAGGCTTCGTCGAACAGCACGTCCAGCGCGCCGGGTTCTTTCGCCGCCACGCGCAACAGGTCGAGCGCGTTGACGTTGCCCGAGCCCTCCCACATCGAGTTGACCGGCGCCTCGCGGTAGAGCCGCGGCATGATGCTCTCCTCGACGTAGCCGTTGCCGCCCATGCACTCCATCGCCTCGCCTGCGTGCACGGCGGTCCGCTTACAGACCCAGTACTTGCCGACCGCCGTGCCGATCCGCAACAGGCGCGCCTCGCGCTCGTCGTCGTCGGCACGGTCCGCGGCGCGCGCGAGCCGGAGCATGAGCGCCGTCGCCGCCTCGGATTCGAGCGCCAAATCCGCCAAGACGTTCTGCATCAGCGGCTGATCGATCAAGAGTTTGCCGAACGCCGTGCGATACGCGGCGTGGTGCGTCGCCTGCGCGACGGCCTGTCGCATCCCGGCGGCGCTGCCGATGATGCAGTCGAGCCGCGTGCGATTGACCATTTCGACGATCGTTCGCACGCCGCGGCCGGGCTCGCCCACCATCGTGCCGAGCGCGCGGTCGAACTCGACCTCGCCCGACGCGTTGGAGCGATTGCCGAGCTTGTCCTTGAGCCGCACGATCGCAAACGCGTTCTTGCTGCCGTCCGGCAAGAGCCGCGGTAGCAGAAAACATGTGAGCCCCTCGGGCGCCTGCGCCAGAATCAGGAACGCGTCGCTCATCGGCGCCGAGCAGAACCACTTGTGTCCCGAGACCTCGTACTCGCGGCCGGGGCCGCCGAGCCCGGCCGGGCGCGCCGTCGTTTCGTTGGTGCGCACGTCGGAGCCGCCTTGCTTCTCCGTCATGCCCATGCCGCACAGCGCGCTGCCCTTTTCCGCCGCCGGCCGGAGCGTCGGATCGTAGGCGCGCGCCGTCAGCAGCGGCTCCCAGGTCGCGGCGGCGGCAGGCTGTAAACGCAGCGCGGCGACGGCGGCGTAGGTCATCGAAATCGGGCAGCCGTGCCCCGCCTCGACCTGGGCCCACAGGTAGAACTTCGCGGCCCGCGCGACGTGCGCGCCCGGCCGGCGGTCGGCCCACGGCGCGGCGTGCATGCCGCGTCGCGTCGCCACGGCCATCAGGCTGTGGTAACTCGGATGGAAGTCGATCTCGTCGAGCCTCCGGCCGAAACGGTCGTGCGTGCGCAGCACCGGCGGATAGCGGTTCGCCTCGAACCCCCACGCGATCGCCTCGGGCGAACCGGCCAGTCCGCCCAACTCGTGCAGTTCCGCGTCGTTCCAGCCCAACGCCTCGCGCCGGAACCCCTCGTGCAGCGCCGCGTCGGCGGCGTACAGGTCGTAGTCGCACAACGGCGGCGCCTGATTGGCAACCTCGGACTGCGCTCTTGCCCGCTCGACCGTCTCCATCGCAGGTACCTCCGCCCGAGCCTTCGCCGCCGGCGCCGGCCTTTACCGCGGCGGGCTCCGGCGCCGCACGGCGAAAGCCCCCGAATGAAGCTGCGCCGTGCCGTCGCTTTGCTGGTCGCGCTCGTTCTGGGCGCCGTCGCCGCGCCCGGCTCGGCGGGTACGACCGGCCAACTCCGCGGCCGCGTGCTCGACGCCGCCACGAAAGCGCCGCTCGCCGGCGTGAAAGTCAGCATCGCGGCGCCGTCCCAGAGCGCATCCGCGACGACCGACGCGACCGGTTCGTTCAGTTTCATCTCGCTCGCACCCGACTCGTACACGGTGAGCCTCGACAAACAGGGCTACGACCCGCTGTCGACGGCCGGCGTCACCGTGCTCGCCGACCAAACCCAGACGCTGACCTTCGACCTGACGAGGTCGCTGAAGACGATCGGCCGCGTGCAGGCGCGCTCGACGAGCGACGTCGTGCGGCCGGGCACGACCAGCGACGTGTACTCCATCAACGCCGCCAAGCAGACGGCCGCGAGCGCGGTCGGCGGACCGGGCGGCGTCGACTTCGCGTACAGCGGCCTCGCGACCGTGCCCGGCGTCTACATCCAGCAGGGCCAGCAAGGCTGGGAGCAGTTGATGTCCGTGCGCGGCGGCGACCCCGGCGACGTTGCGGTCGAACTCGACGGCATCCCGATGTCGCGGTCGTCGGACGGCGGCACGGCCAGCACGCTGTCGAGCCTCGGCCAACAGGAACTGCAGGCCTACACGGGCGGCACGCCGGCCTCTGCCGACGCCAACGGCCTCTCGGGCTACATCAACCAGGTCATGCGAACGGGAACGCGCCCCGGCTTCGCGGAGCTGACGGCCGGCGTGGGCTATCCCGCCTTCTACCACAAACTCTCGATCGAAATAGGCGGCGCGACGCCGAATCGCACGTTCTCGTACTACTTCGCGACGTCGGGCGTCAATCAAGACTATCGCTACTGCGCCCAGGACATGTGCGGCGGCAACCTGAGCTCCTTCTTCTACCCGCTGGCGGTGACGGGCAAGAGCGGTAGCGTCTACGACGGCAGTTCGCCCGCGTACTTCGCCCCCGGCGCGACCTACGCGCTGGCGACGA
>Ga0182012_10006914_pt1 | contig 11447 bp, 16 predicted proteins | sample 612S2SmetaG_FD_120486 | JGI IMG/M metagenome (GOLD analysis project Ga0182012, IMG submission 120486) | Permafrost microbial communities from Stordalen Mire, Sweden - 612S2S metaG | ecosystem: Environmental > Terrestrial > Soil > Wetlands > Permafrost | place: Sweden: Stordalen | collected...
GGATGTGGCGTGCCGTCGTACCACTGATGTGTGCCAGGAACGCCGTCGTAGGTGAATTTGTTTTCGACCGGCTCCCAGGTTTTGCCGCCGTCGTTCGAGCGCTGAATCAGCTGTCCGAACCAGCTCGTGGATTGCGAAGCGTACAAACGATTGGGATCGACCGGCGAACCCTTCATGTGGTAAATCTCCCAACCGCCGAAGTGCGGACCGCTGATCTCCCACTTGTCACGAGCGCCGTCGGCCGTGAGAACGAATGCGCCCTTCTTCGTGCCAACCAAAACGCGGACTTTACTCATGTCGTAAACCTCCTAACCGCGCAATGCCTTTGACACGGTATCACAATGCCCGGACCCCTTTTTAGTCGTCATGGGGACCTTGACAATCATTTCGCATTTTGCGAACCTCTGATTAGCCAATCGGTCGGATGGAGGCCCTTTGCACATAGTCAGCCGGAAAACGCTTAAGGAAGCGGCAACTCGGCTGAGCGGTAGCCGGATAGGGCTGGACGCTTGGTTTCGGATCGCCAGCAGAGCCGAATGGCGTAGCCTGGAAGATATCCGGAAAACATATCCCAGCGCCGATGGCGTGATCATTGGGGATAAGAAATATGTAGTTTTCAACGTCTGTGGAAATAAGTTTCGGCTGATCGTCAAGCTAGAGTATCGCTACCAAAAGATTTTCATTAAGCACGTGTTGACCCACGCGGAGTACGACAAGGAGGACTGGAAAAAATGAGCACGCTGTTGGAGCCCGTTGATGAACGAGCATACCGCAAGCTCGTCGCAAGGACACTGCCGCATGTGATCCACACCGAGCAAGAGAATGAACGCTATATCGCCGTGCTCGAAAAACTGCATGAAAAGCCTGAACTCAGTGCTGATGAGGAACGTCTGGCTGAATTGCTGACGTTACTAATTGAGGACTTCGAAGCAAAGCACTATCGCCTGAAGGCGGCATCGGCGGTTGAGATTGTGCGTGAGTTGATGGCCGCAAACAATTTGAAGCAGGCCGATTTGCTGGATGTGTTTGGCAGCGCGAGCGTGGCGTCGGAAGTTCTAAGCGGCAAAAGAGACTTCGCGAAGACTCACATAGAAAAGCTGTGCCGCCGCTTCCACGTCTCTCCCGAGTTATTCTTCCGCCGATAAGGCCGGCCGGTGCACATCTCACGTCTTACGCGAAAACAGAGCGGCAATTTGATGCGTGGCTTCAACCAGGGCAACGTAGATATTGAGCAGCCCGAGACCGCTGATAGCGCCGCGAAAATAAGAGTTGAGCCAGATGCCGGCAAGGAACCGCGAGTGGAGCGGCAGCCAGTTGAGATCCCAATTGCTGCGCCACGGGAACACCACCAGCACGATGCCCAATTCGAAGGCGAAGATGATGAGGCAGAGTCCGAGGAGACGGCGGTGCCAGCGGAGGAAGCGGGTGTCGGTTTGTGGCGCTGCGCCAAGCGGGGCGGTCAAGAGGCCGCTCCTAACGCGAACAGCTTCGTTTGAATGGCGTCCGTGATGTACCCGGTCCAGATGGCGTGGCGCGAAGCGGCTCGCACCGGTTCGAAGCTGAAGCGGTGTAGCAGCGTGGGGCCGTGTTCAAGAAGAGCGCGGCGGTGGTCGGGCGTGGAGTAGCCTTTGTTGGAAGCGAGATTGTAGGCGGGGAACACTTCATGCCAGCGGACCAGGCATTCGTCGCGGTGAACCTTGGCGACGATCGAGGCGGCGGCGATGGCGCGGCAGCGGGCATCGCCATCAATGAGTGGCAACTGTTCGATGGGCAAATCAATGGTTACCGCATCAATCAGCAAATAGTCCGGCTTGAGCGGCAGGCCTTCCACCGCGCGCCGCATGGCAAGGCGCGAGGCTTGCAAAATATTGATTTGGTCGATCTCAAAAACATCGGCCCCGCCGATCGACCAGGCAAGGCAACGCTTTTTGATCTGGGCGGCCAGCGCAGTGCGGTCTGCTACTTCCAAAATTTTGGAATCGTTTAAGCCGCGGATTGGCTTATCGGGATTTAACACTACGGCAGCGGCGAAGACCGGGCCGAACAGGCAGCCGCGGCCGACTTCATCCACGCCCGCCACGCAGCGAAAGCCCCGCGCGCGCGCTTCACGTTCGAATGTGCTGCGACACCTGATACGACTATCCTACACGCGCTCTTTGAGACGGGCGGCCTTGCCCTTCAACCCGCGCAAGTAGTAAAGCTTGGCGCGCCGCACTTTGCCGGTGCGAACCATATCGATGTGATCGATGACCGGGGCATGCACCGGGAAAATACGCTCCACGCCTTGGCCGAAGCTCACCTTGCGCACGGTAATCGTTTCGCCCATGCCGGTGTTCTTGCGCGCAATAACGGTCCCTTCAAAGGCCTGCAGACGTTCTTTGTCGCCTTCCTTGATTCTGACGTGCACACGGATGGTGTCACCGGGACGGAACTCCGGGTGCGCCTCCTGGCGGCTATGTTTGCTGATGAATTTTGCGACAAGTGCGTTTTGCATGTTCGTTCTGCCTTTTCTGTGCGGCCGCCGCTTCGCCTATCAGGTCAAATCCGGACGCAGCCGCTTCGTTTTCTCGCGTGACGCAGCCCGTCGCCAGCGCTTGATTTCCTCATGATGACCACCCAGCAGCACATCGGGCACTTTCCAGCCGCGAAATTCCGCCGGCCGGGTATACTGCGGGCAATCTAATAAACCTTCATTCGCCTCGCCAAAACTTTCGTTGCGCGAAGACTCTTCATTTCCCAACACGCCGGGCAGTAAGCGGGCCACGGCGTCAATCACTACGGCGGCCGCCAATTCGCCACCGCTTAGAACAAAATCACCAATCGACAACTCACGGTCGGCCAGATGTTCGGCCACCCGCTCATCCACCCCTTCATACCGGCCGCAAATCAGCAGCAGCTCATCCAGACCCGAAAACTCGCGCGCCAGCGGCTGGCTGAACTTTTCGCCTTGCGCCGACAGCAGAACCACCTGCTGGTTAGCCGAGCGATCAGGAAGAACCGCCTCCACAGCCTCAAACAGCGGCTGCGGTTTCAGCAACATGCCTTCCCCGCCCCCGAAAGGACGGTCGTCGACACTGCGATGACGGTCGTAAGTCCAGTTTCGCAGATCGTGGATACGAATATCCAGTAATCCGCTCGCTTGCGCCCGCGCCACCACGCCATGTGCGAACGGTCCGGCGAAAAACTCCGGAAAGATCGTCACCACATGGAAGCGCATCCCTAATCTTCTGTCCTTCGTAAAGCCTTGGTAGGCTGAATGCCTGCCCCACCTGCTTTACAAACCATTGACCTGCTCAGGTGGCGCAGGCGGTTTCGCCTGCGTTTCCCGGCTTGATTCACCCCTACAACTCTAATAATCCATCCGGCAACGTCACCCGGACCACCTTACCCGGCAGATCGACATCACAAATCGCTGGCACAAAAGGGATCAACAGTTCCCTACCCTCATACTGCAAACTCAACAACGGCGGACCGCCGTATTGCTGGACGTCATCCACCACACCTAACGGTCTGGCGGTAGCGGCATCGATCACGCTCAAACCCACCAGATCAGACTGAAAAAACTCGCCGGCAGGCAATGCGCCGCGTTCGACCTCCGGCACCCAAAGTTCAGCACCTCGGAAAACATCCGCCTGTTCGATGGAATCGACACCAGCGAATTTCAAAACCCAATCGCCTTTATGCGGCCACGCCTCGACAACTTCCACCAGCAAATCTTGCCCATTGGCCAAGTGAACGTGGGCTTTGCCAAGATGTTCCAGGCGCCCTAGTACATCCGTGAGCGAGCGCGCCAGCACTTCACCGCGAACACCGCGCGGCTTGAAGATCTCCGCCAGGACGACGCGGCTACTCAAGAATTTCGAGCGTGAAACGCCGGTTCATCTTGGTGCCGACCGCGGTAAGTAGCGTCCGGATGGAACGCGCCGTGCGGCCTTGCTTGCCAATGACCTTACCCAAATCGCCATCGGCCACGCGCAGTTCAAACACTGTCGCGTGTTCGCCGGCAATTTCATTAACCACTACGCCCGTTGGCGTATCGACCAGCGCCTTGGCTATGTCTTCCACCAATATCTTTACGCCGTTGCCGTTACTCTCACTCATGACTCACCAGCTTCTGGCAGACCAGTTTTCTACGCGACGACCGGCGCTTCGGCCGGATGCGCCTTCATCAATCTTGCCACCGTCACGGAGGGCTGCGCGCCGTTCTTCATCCACTGGCTAATGCGGTCGTGCTCCAAATGCACCTCAGCCGGTTTAGAAATGGGGTTGTAATGGCCCACCACTTCCACCGAACGGCTATTGCGCGCCCGATCATTTTCAATAACAACCACCCGATAGGTGGGTTTCTTCTTGGCGCCAAAGCGCGCCAGACGGATAGCTAACATCGAGTAAACCTTTTCTCTTCCTTATTGTTACAAACTTGGGTTTCAGAAACCGGGCAGGCCGGGAAATTTCATCTTTCCCATGCGTTTGCCAAGCAAACCAGCCTGACCAGTGAAGCTCTTCATCATTTTACGCGCTTGCGCGTATTGTTTCAGCAAATTATTTACGTCCTGCACGCTGGTACCGCTGCCTTTGGCGATACGCCGACGGCGGGAACCGTTTATTAACATATGGTTACGGCGTTCTTTGGGCGTCATGGAATCGATCATGGCGACGATTTTATTGAGGTCTTCTTCGCTCTCGTCGAGCTTGACGTTCTTTAATTGTTTGAGCGGGCCGATCTGCGGCATCATGTCAAGCAAGCCGCTCAGCGAGCCAAGCTTCTTGACCTGCTTGATCTGATCGCGAAAATCTTCCAGCGTGAAATCGTCGCCGAGCAGTTTCTCCTGCATTTTCTCGGCGGTTTTGAAATCGATGTTCTGCTGGACTTTATCAATGAGTGAGAGCACATCACCCATACCGAGGATGCGCGAAGCAACACGGTCGGGATGAAAGGCTTCGAGAGCGTCACTTTTTTCGCCGACGCCGACGAACTTGAGCGGCTGGCCGGTAATGGAGCGAATCGAGAGAGCAGCGCCGCCACGGGCATCGCCATCCATTTTGGTGAGGATGACGCCAGTGATGCCCAGGCGCTTGTGAAATTCGTCAGCGGATTTGACGGCGTCCTGGCCGGTCATGGCATCGGCGACGAACAAAATTTCAGTTGGGTTGAGAGCTTCCTTAAGTTCGCTCAACTCCTGCATGAGATCTTCGTCGATGTGTTGGCGGCCGGCGGTATCCACCAGGACGATGTCGCGGCCTGTTTGCATGGCTTCGCGGCGGGCGCCTTTGGCTAATTCGAGAGGTTTGGTTTCTTCGGGCGCGCCTTCATAGATAGGAGCATTCAGTTGCTTGGCCAGGATGCTGAGTTGGTGGCGGGCGGCTGGGCGATACACGTCAACCGAGACCAGTTGCGGTTTGGAGCCTTCTTTGGTGAGGAAGCGGGCAAGCTTGGCGGTGCTGGTGGTTTTGCCCGAACCTTGCAAGCCGACGATGAGCACGACGGTGGGCGGTTCGTTCGCAAAACGCAAACGCGATTGATGCGTGCCGAGCATTTTGGTGAGCTCGTCACGCACGATTTTGATGACTTGCTGGCCGGGTGAAAGGGCGGTGAGCACTTCTTCGCCCATGGCCTTCACTTTGACATCCTCGATGAATTGTTTGACGACTTTGAAATGGACATCGGCTTCGAGAAGAGCGACGCGAATTTCGCGCAAAGCTTCATCCATATTCGCGGGCGTGAGTTTACCTTCGCCACGCAAATTTTTGAAGACACGCTGAAGCTTGTCGGAAAGATTATCGAACATTCGAGGAAGGTGGGTGGCGCGCGGGATGGCGCGAGACGGCCAAAACCAGTTTAGCGCATGAAAGCGCCTCTTCCTACCCCTTCTTGTCCATCAGCTTGGCTATCTCGACGTCCATCGAGCCCAATTTGCCAACGATGGTTTTGATATGCGCTGTGAGTTCGTTACGCAGGGAGGTCATTTCGCCTCGCAGTTCGTTACGTTTTGAGGTCATTTCACCCCGCAATACGCGAATTTCTTCACGGACTCCGCTGATCGTGAACATGCTCAGAACTAGGCTCGCCATCACCGTCAGACATGGCAAACCGATAGCGAAATAGAGTTGCGTGTCAGTCACGAGATCAGTTTATCAAGTAGCGCGCCGACGACTTCACCGTACCCACCATATACGCAGGCGAAACCGCCTGCGCCTGCAGTTTCTACATTTCTCCGCACCCTAGCGCAAATCCGAAAATGGGGACATCCGGGCTGGTTTCGACAACTCCGCACTGTCCGATCCACAGGCGTGCCCTCTTTTTCGCGCTGCTCACTGCCACGCTGCCCCTGCCTTTCAGCGGTGACGGCGGGGCAGACTGAAGTCGACTTCAGTCCAATTGGAAACGAAAATCCTATTAAGCATGCATTCCACGACGTATCCTGCTAGATAAAACGCGCCATCAAATAATCCAAGCTGAAGCAACGCGTTGGCTTCTCGGAGCCGAATTTTCGATAGATCTTGCAGCCCTTTCTATTCACGAATGATCATGACATCGTCCGGTGCAACTCCTTATACTTCCGCAACAACTCGTACATCACCACCGCTCCCGCGCTCGCCACATTCAATGAATGCTTCAACCCCAACATCGGAATCCGCACATGCGCGTCGCACGCCTCCAGCGCCTCCGCCGAAAGCCCATCCACCTCATGCCCAAACAAAACACAAACCGGAAAATGCGGCCGCCAGTCGAACAAATCAATCGCCCGCGAACTTGTCTCTATCGCCGCGATTTCATAACCATTCCGCCGCAGTTCGCCTAGACAGGCTGGCATATCGCTCACTGGCTGCCAAGGCACCTGCTCCTCCGCTCCCAGCGCCGTCTTGCTAATTCCACTCTTCGGCGGCCGTCCGGTTATCCCGCTCAGTAACAATCGCTCCACACCCGCGCCGTCCGCCGTCCGGAAAAAAGCCCCCACGTTATAAACGCTCCGCACATTATCGAGCAGAATGGTCACCGGCAGTCTCAACCCGTCATATAGACTCGCACCCTCAGTCGCGCGGTACGGCACCCTCTCCATCTACTTGCCTAAACCTATTTGCTCAAACCAGCGCGCTTCCATAATTCATCCACCCGCTTCACCACCTCCGGCGACATCTGAATCACATCCGGCCAGCGCCGCACAAAACCTTCCCCGGCCCATTTCCGCGTCGCGTCCACGCCCATCTTCGATCCGTAATCCGGCAGCCGGCTCGCATGATCCAGCGAATCAATCGGCCCCAGGCAAAACTCGATATCGCGCTGCGGATCGATATTGTTCAGCGCCTTCCAAGCCACTTCCGATACGTTCTGCACATCCACATCTTCGTCCACCACGATGATGCATTTGCTGAACATCGCCTGCCCCAAACCCCAAATCGCATGCATCACTTTACGCGCATGTCCCGGATACGTTTTGCGAATCGCCACCAAAATCAGGTTATGGAACACTCCCTCCGGCGGCATGCAAATGTCGCGCACCTCCGGCAATTGCGTCCGCATGAGCGGTAGAAAAATCCGTTCCACCGCTTTGCCCATATAGAAATCTTCCATCGGCGGCGGCCCTACGATGGTCGCCGGATACACCGGATTCTTGCGCTGCGTAATGCACTCAATGTGAAAAACCGGATAGTCGTCGTCCAGCGAATAAAAACCTGTGTGATCGCCAAACGGCCCCTCGCGCCGCAATTCGCCGAGATTCACATAGCCTTCCAATACAATCTCGGAATTCGCCGGCACCTCGATATCATTGGTCTCGCACTTCACCAATTCCACCGGCTCGCCGCGCATAAATCCGGCGAACAGCATTTCATCAATCGAGGGCGGCAGCGGCAAGATCGACGAATAGAGCGTAACCGGGTCGCAGCCTAGCGTCACCGCTATCGGCATCCGCGTCTCTTTTCCCTCAGCCGCCAAACGCCGGTAATGGTCCGCGCCCTGTTTATGCTTCTGCCAGTGCATGCCCGTCGTCTGGCCGTCATATACCTGCATGCGGTACATCCCGCAATTCCGTTTGCCCGTCTTCGGATCTTTCGAAAACACCATCGGCAGCGTAATAAAGCGTCCACCGTCCTGTGGCCAGCAATGCAAAATCGGATACTCATCCAGCGAAAACTCGCCCGCCTTGCGGATCACTTCCTTGCACGGCCCTTTCGAAACAATCTTCGGGAATGACGAACTGATCTCGCTCAACTTCGGCAGCATCTTGAGTTTGTCCAGCAAACCCTCGGGCTTCTGCAATTCAATAAACCCGGCAATCCGCTCAGCAATCTCGTTCACATCTTTCACGCCCAGCGCAATCTCCATCCGCCGCATGCTGGCGAACGCGTTGATCAGCAGCGGCACTTTCTTGCCCTTCGGCTTTTCGAAAAGCAGCGCCGGGCCATTGGTTTTTACGGATCGGTCGGCGAATTCGGTGATCTCAAGATGCGGGTCTACTTCAATGGCCACTCGCTTGAGTTCGCCTTGTTTTTCCAGGGCGCGAATGAAATCGCGCAAGTCTTCAAGAGGCATCAGTTATGTACACCCATTATGATGAGAGGGAATCATGGACCCGCGAATTGCTCTAATAACCGGCGCCAGCCGCGGCATTGGCCGAGCCTGTGCGCAAACACTCGCGGCTGCCGGATACAAGGTGGCACTAGCCGCGCGTGCGTTAGACAAACTCGAAGAAACCGCCCAATTAACCCGCAGCGCCGGCGTCGAAACATTCATCGTCGAAATGGATTTATCGAATAGCGATTCGATCAACGCCGGCATCGCCAAAGCATCCAAGGAATTCGGCCGCATCGACATTCTGATCAACAACGCCGGCGTAACCAAAGACGGCTTGGCGGTGCGCATGAAAAAAGCCGACTGGGAAAGCGTTCTCAATACCAACCTAAGCGGCTCGTTCTATGCCACGCAACAGGTTCTACCCGGAATGATGCGCGAACGCTGGGGCCGGATCGTAAACATTTCTTCCGTCGTCGGCGAAAAAGGCAATCCTGGCCAGGCAAATTATTCGGCCTCCAAAGCGGGCTTGCTTGGCTTAACCAAATCCCTCGCGCAAGAAGTAGGCAGCCGTAACATCACTGTCAACGCCGTCGCCCCCGGCTTCATCGAAACCGATATGACGCACGACTTGCCCGATGAATTGAAACAACGCATGATCGCTGAAACTCCCTTACGCCGCATGGGTTCGCCCGCCGACATTGCCGCCGCCGTCAAATTTCTTGTCAGTGAGGAAGCCGGGTTCATCACCGGTCACGTCCTGGACGTGAACGGCGGCATCTATATGTAATATGCCAGCTCATCGAGACGATAAATTCAAAATCGGTTTAGTGCAAACCAAATGCTCCATCGATTCCGACGCCAATCTCCAGCGCGCCATAACCGGCATTCATGAGGCCGCCGGCAAAGGCGCCGAAATTGTCTGCCTACAGGAGCTTTTTCGCAGCCAGTATTTCTGCCGCGAAGAAAATGCCGCGCTCTTCAGCCTCGCCGAATCCATCCCCGGCCCTTCCACCGAAGCCATTGGCGCGGTCGCCAAGAAACTTGGTGTTGCCGTGGTGGCTTCGTTATTCGAAAAGCGCGCTCATGGCCTGTATCACAACACTGCCGCCATCATCGACGCCGATGGCTCCCTGGCCGGCATCTATCGCAAGATGCACATCCCCGACGATCCTCTCTTCTACGAAAAGTTCTATTTCACTCCCGGCGATTTAGGCTTCCTCAATTTCGAAACCCGCTTCTCCCGCATTGGCGTCCTCGTTTGTTGGGATCAGTGGTATCCCGAAGGTGCGCGCCTCACCAGTTTGCAAGGCGCGAACGTCCTCTTCTATCCCACTGCCATCGGCTGGCATCCTTCAGAAAAAGCACAATACGGCGAAGCGCAACTGGACGCCTGGCGCACCATTCAACGCGCCCACGCCATCGCCAACGGCATCTTCGTCGCCGCCGTCAACCGCACGGGCTACGAAGGCACCGCCGAAAGCGGTCTTGAATTCTGGGGCAATTCATTCGTGTCCGATCCCTTCGGCCGCGTCATCGCCCAAGCCTCGGCGAGCGAAGAAGAAGTCCTCGTCACCGAATGCGACCCCAAACAAATGGATGAAGTCCGCAAGAATTGGCCCTTCTTCCGCGACCGCCGCATAGACGCGTATGCGCCCATTACCAAGCGTTGGCTGGCCTAAAGCCATGGCGCAACGCCCGAAAACCAAATCCCCATTTCGCATGCCCGCCGAATGGGCGCCGCACTTGGCCACTTGGCTCGCGTGGCCCCACGAAACCGCTGATTGGCCTGGAAAATTCGCGCCCATTCCGTGGCTTTACGGCGAAATCGCGCGCCATCTTTCGCGCGTCGAAAAAGTAAGAATTCTCATCGCTGACAAAGACGCCGAACAAAAGGCTCGCAAGATTCTGCAGAAATCCGGCGCGCATATGGCCGCTGTCGAATTCTTCCACGCCGCTACCGACCGCAGTTGGACCCGCGATTATTGCCCCATCTTCGTGCGCAGCCCACGAGGCGAACGCACTCTCTTGAACTGGCGCTTCAACGGCTGGGCCAAATACCCCAACTCGAAAAACGACGACGCCGTCACCGCCAAACTCGCACCCAAACTCAATCTGCCAATCGTCACCCCCGAGTGGAAGAAGCAGCGCATCGTCCTCGAAGGCGGCAGCATCGACGTAAACGGCCAAGGCACGATCCTGACGACCGAAGAATGCCTCCTCAGTAAGGTGCAGGCGCGCAACCCGGACCTGACGCGCGCCGACATCGAAGCCATCTTCCGCCAACATCTCGGCGCTCATCACACCCTCTGGCTCAAGAACGGCATCACCGGCGACGATACGCACGGCCACGTTGACGACCTTGCGCGTTTCACCGACGAACACACCGTCGTCATCGCCACCGAAGAAAATAAGCACGACCCCAACTTTGAACCCCTCAAGGAAAATCTCGCCCTCCTTCGCCAAATGCGCGATCAAGATGGCCTCGCTTTACGCATCGAAAAACTCCCCATGCCGGAACCAGTCGTCTTCGACGGCCAACGCCTGCCCGCCAGCTATGCCAATTTCTACATTGCCAACAACCTGGTTCTCGTGCCCACCTTCAACGACCCGCACGACCGGCTCGCCCTGAACAAACTAGCTCACCTATTTCCCGGCCGCAAAGTCGTCGGTATCGCGGCCACCGACCTTGTGCTCGGCCTTGGTACGCTGCACTGCATGACCCAACAAGAGCCCGCGTAAACAATGTTCTGGATCGCCGCCTCCGCTCTCTCGCTCCTCATCTGGCTGTACCTCTTCTTCACCCGCGGTAACTTCTGGCGCATCCACTCGTTTGAAGCCAATAGCCCTACGCCACCTCGCCGCGTCGTCGCCGTAGTTCCCGCCCGCAATGAAGCCGATGTTATGGCCGAATCCATCACTTCGCTTCTCGAAC
>Ga0182012_10006915_pt1 | contig 11445 bp, 10 predicted proteins | sample 612S2SmetaG_FD_120486 | JGI IMG/M metagenome (GOLD analysis project Ga0182012, IMG submission 120486) | Permafrost microbial communities from Stordalen Mire, Sweden - 612S2S metaG | ecosystem: Environmental > Terrestrial > Soil > Wetlands > Permafrost | place: Sweden: Stordalen | collected...
TCTTTTCCCATCGTTGACGCGCACGTCCATTTTTGGAATCCCGCGAAATTAAATTATCCGTGGCTCGCCAGCGTGCCGGCGTTGAGCCGCACGTTTTTGCCGGAAAATTATTCAGCGGCCACCAAAACCGCGAACGTCGGCAAAATGATTTTTGTCGAGTGCGGTTGCGCCGCATCGCAAAGCATTGACGAAGCCAGGTGGATTTCCGAAATTGCGACGCGCGAAACGCGGCTGAAAGGAATCGTCGCGCAGGCCGCGGTTGAACTGGGCGCGCGGGTGATGGGCGAACTGGCGACGCTTGCCAAAAATCCGCTCGTCAAGGGCGTGCGCCGGAATTTGCAGGGCGAAACTGACCTCTATTTTTGTTTGCAGCCAAATTTCATCACCGGCATCCGCGCGCTGGCAAAATTCAATTTCACTTTCGACCTCTGCATCGTCCATTCCCAGTTGCCAGCGGCAACTCAGCTCGTCGCCCGTTGCCCGGAAGTTTTTTTTGTCCTCGACCATTGTGCGAAACCGGCCATCCGCGATCAAAAACTTGATCCGTGGCGGAAGCAACTCCACGAACTGGCCGCACTGCCGAACGTGGCGTGCAAAATTTCCGGCCTCGTCACCGAGGCGGATCCGGCGCATTTCGGCGCGCCCGATCTGCAGCCCTACGTCCGTCATGCGCTGGACTATTTTGGGTTCGACCGCGTACTCTTCGGCGGCGACTGGCCGGTGTGCGAGCTCGCGACGAGTTATGAAAATTGGCTGGCCGCGCTGAAAGCCATTCTCATCGACGAGCCGGAAACCAATTTGAAAAAACTTTTTCAAACCAATGCTGAAAGGATTTACCATGTTTGACTTGAAAAATAAAACCGCGCTCGTCACCGGCGGCGCATCGGGCATCGGCGCGGCCATCGCCACGATTTTTGCCGAGGCAGGTGCAAAAGTTTATATCGCCGACCGCGACGAAGCTAACGGCAAAATCATGGCCGAAAAAATCGGCGGCAATTTTTTATCCTTGGATGTCGCGAGTGAAGCCGATTGTTTGCACACGGCGCAGGTCGTCGGCACGCTTGACGTGCTCGCAAACGTCGCGGGCATTGGCCACGTCGGCACGTTGCTCAACACGACGGCGGCGGACATGGACAAACTTTTCGCCGTGAACGTGCGCGGCATTTTCAACTGCTGCAAAGTTTTTGTGCCCGTGATGCTTGAACGCAAATCCGGCAGCGTAATCAACATGGCGTCCATCGCCGGCGTCGTCGCCGTGCGCGAACGGCTCGCTTACACGACGACGAAATTTGCCGTGGTTGGTTTGACCAAGGCGCTCGCGCTGGATCATTCGCACACGGGCGTGCGCTTCAATTGCATCTGTCCCGGCCGCGTCGAAACGCCGTTTGTGCTCGCGCGGCTGAAGGAATATCCCGATCCCGAAAAAGCCTATCGCGACATGGCCTCGACGCAACTCAACGGCCGGATGGCCAAACCTGAGGAGGTCGCCGCCGCCGCGCTGTATCTCGCGGCGGACGCGAGCGAAATGGTCACAGGCAGCACGTTGATGCTCGATGGCGGCTGGAGCGCGGGAAAATAAATTTAAAAAATGAAAATCATTCGCTATCAGAACAAAAACGGAAACATCGGCCACGCCGCGCAACAAGCGGACGGCACTGCCCTAAAACTGACCGGCGACATTTACCACTCGCCAAAAGTCACCCAGGAAAAAGCTGACGTTGCCAAACTGCTCGCGCCCGTTGTGCCGAGTTCCATAATTTGCATCGGCTTGAATTATCGCCGCCACGCGGAAGAAACCGGCGCGAAATTTCCCGAGCAGCCGGTGGTTTTTTTCAAAGGCATCAACACGCTGCTGAATCCCGGCGAGGCGATCCAGATTCCGCAATTCATGCGCAGCGACGAGGTGGATTACGAATGCGAGCTGGCCGTCGTCATCGGCAAATCCTGTAAAAATGTTTCGCGCGCGAAGGCGTTGGATTTTGTCCTCGGCTACGCTTGTTGCAACGACGTCAGCGCGCGCGACTGGCAAATTAAACGCAGCGGCGGCCAGTGGTGTCGCGGCAAAAGTTTTGACACATTCAGCCCGCTCGGCCCGTGCCTTGTGACGCGCGACGAAATTCCGAATCCGAATTCGTTAAAAATTCGCACGGTGCTGAACGACCAAATAATGCAGGATTGGAACACGAACGACATGATTTTTGACGTGCCCACGCTCATCGAATTTTTGAGCGGCAGCACGACGCTTTTGCCCGGCACCGTGATTCTCACCGGCACGCCGCACGGCGTCGGCATGGCGCAAAAACCGCCGCGCTGGCTGCGTCCCGGCGACCGGGTGAACATCGAGATCGAAAAAATCGGCACGCTCACCAACTCCGTTGAGAACGAAAAAATCTGAAACCGTTTTTCTGAATTCATTTATGCCCGACTTTCACACCGAATGGAAAAATGACGCTGAGCTGTTTCGGCTGATAAAGGAAGTTCTCTACACGCCCGTGGTTGGAGACATACTTGACGGACTTGGCTGCTGCCACCAATTTCTGCCTCAGCCGGTGCAGCCCGCGCTCGATACGATGAAAGTCGCCGGCCGCGCCATGCCGGTGGTTATGATTGACGTGCATGGCCCGCAGAAAAAACCGTTCGGTCTGCTGACCGAAGCGCTGGATCAATTGCAGCCTGGCGAAATTTATGTTGCTTCCGGCGGCGACATGCGCTGCGCGTACTGGGGCGAAATTCTCACGGCCACGGCGCGCACGCGCGGCGCGGCCGGTGCGGTCATCAATGGATTTCATCGCGACACGCCGCAGATGTTGTCGCAGAACTGGCCGGTGTTCAGTCGCGGGCGTTATGCGCAGGATTCGAGCGTGCGGACGAAGGTCGTGGATTTCCGCTGCGCCCTCGAAGTCGGCGAAGTGTGGATTGAGCCGGGCGATCTGGTTTTTGGCGATCTCGACGGCGTGGTCATCGTCCCGCGCAAATACGAAAAGGAAGTCATCGTGAAGGCGCTCGAAAAGGCACGCGGCGAAAAACTCGTGCGGAAGGAAATCGAAGCCGGCATGTCCAGCACCGCCGCGTTCAAAAAATACGGGATTTTGTAATTTACGAAACATGAGCAAAGTAGCATCTGACTTTGGAAAAATATTTTGCCTTGCCGACGAACACGCCTTGATCACCGGCGGCGGTACGGGACTTGGATTGGCGATGGCGCAATGTTTCGTAGCCGCCGGTGCGCGCGTCATGATTGTCGGCCGTCGGCCTGAACCGCTGCAAGCCGCGTGCAAGGAGCTTGGGCCAAATTCCGCGTATATCGTGGCGGACATTACCGACCCGGCGCGTGTCGCGACGTTGATTTCCGAAGCGGAAAATAAAAACGGCCCGCTGACCATTTTGGTGAACAATGCCGGCGTGCATTTGAAAAAACCGGCGGCGGTCACGACCGATGTGGAATTTCAATCCGTGATACAAACCCATTTGTTCGCCGCATTTTCGTTGAGCCGCGAGGCGGCCAAAGGAATGTTGCAACGCGGGCGCGGCAGTATTCTTTTCACCGCCTCGATGACTTCGTTTATCGGTATGACGCAAGTGGTCGCATATTCCGCCGCGAAGTCCGCGTACCTCGGCGTCGTGCGCGCACTCGCCGCCGAATGGTCGAGCCAGGGCGTGCGCGTGAACGCGATCGCGCCGGGTTGGATTCAATCGAAGATGCTCGAAAAGGCGCTCGCCGGCGATACCGCGCGCCGCACGAAAATCATCAGCCGCACGCCGATGGGCCGCATGGGCGAGCCGCACGACATCGGCTGGGCGGCGGTTTATCTCTGCTCGCCGGCGGCGAAATTTGTAACGGGCGTCGTGCTGCCGATTGACGGCGGCGCGAGCATCGGTTTCTGAAATTATTTTTGCGTGAAAACTTTTTTGATTGATAAACCGGAAGCGTTCAGTTTCGGCAAAGCGCAAATGCCCGAAGTGAAAGCTGGCGAGGTGTTGCTCAAAATTGAGCGCATTGGTCTGTGCGGTTCGGATCTAACAACGTTTCGTGGACTCAATCCGCTCGTGACTTATCCGCGGATTCCCGGCCACGAAATCGCCGCAACCATCGCCGAAGTCAGCGCCGGTGTGCCGACGCATTTGAAGCCGGGATTGCTCGTGACCGCCGTGCCTTACACGACGTGCGGCAAATGTCCGTCGTGCCGCGCGAAGCGTCCGAACGCTTGTCAGTTCAACCAGACGCTTGGCGTCCAGCGCGACGGTGCGCTCACGGAATTTGTGACTGTGCCCTGGCAAAAAATTCTGCACTCGTCAAAACTGGCTGCGCCGGATTATGCGCTGGTCGAACCGTTATCCGTGGGTTTTCACGCAGTCGAACGCGGGCGCGTGACCGCCGCCGACACCGTGGCGGTGTTTGGCGCGGGCATGATCGGCCTCGGCGCGATTGCCGGCGCGGCTTTGCGAAAAAAGGCGCGCGTCATCGCCATTGATCTCGACGACCAAAAACTGGTGCTCGCCAAAAAAGCGGGCGCGGCTGAAGTCATCAATTCCAAAACCGAAAATCTTCACGAAAAGCTGCAACAATTGACAAATGCTGAAGGCCCGGCGGTCGTTATCGAGGCCGTAGGCACGGCGGAAACCTTTGTGGCGGCGGTGAACGAAGTTTGCTTCACCGGTCGCGTCGTTTACATCGGCTACGCAAAAAAGCCGGTGGCCTACGAGACGAAATTTTTCGTGATGAAGGAACTCGACATTCTCGGCTCGCGGAACGCGTTGCCGGAAGATTTTGCGAATGTGATCCAGGTTCTCGAATCGGGACTTTATCCTGTGACGCAAACCGTCACGCGCGTCGTGCCGTTCGCGCAAGCTGGTGAGGCGCTCCAGGAGTGGTCGGTCAATCCAACAACCATCACAAAAATCCACGTCAACCTGCACTAAAAGTTATAAGCCAGCCAATAACGTTCCACTTCCTCAATGAACGCTCCGTGCGAACACGAAACTCTATAATGGTCACTCTCAACCATATGGCCAAAAAATTGCAGCCTCCCTGAATCGCCGGGTTGAACCTTCAAGCGCACTCAGTTTCTGCTTCTGCCCGCGTCCCCGCATTGATAGCCTTGCCTCCGGGCGATGGACTTGATGTTTGGTCAACCATCAGCTCCAACGCGCCGTCGCCACGCACGGAACTCGTCTATAACGTCGAACCTTTTCGTGCCGCCGTGCGCGAGGGTGATTGGAAGCTCATCTGGCGCACGCTGATTCCGACGAGCGTTGACCTCTATAATCTCGCTGATGATCCCTACGAGACAAACAACGTAGCCGCCGCGCATCCCGACAAGGTGGCCGCGATGCAAGATCGTCTCAACGCGCTGGGCAAGGAAGCCGCCAAGCCGCTCGCACTGATGTATGTCGCCAGCGTTGGCCTAGCCCACGGCAAACCTCGCATGGCTTCCGAAGACGGCAAAGGCCCGGTCATCGTCGAGGGTGACGGACATTCGATTACAGACGAAGGCGTCGGCGAAGATGAAAATAACACCGCCAGCCATTGATTTCAAAGAGTCGAACGTAGAGATAATCTGGACCAAAATAGAAACCCAATCTTTTATGAAATCCTCGTTACTTCTAATCGCGGTAATTTTCTGCCTAAGTATCAACGTGCCGGCCAACGCGGACATTCTTGAACTCAAGAACGGTTCCATTCTCAACGGAAAATACGGCGGCGGCACGGCGGGCACCGTGCGTTTTGATGTGGGCGCGGGCATGCAGGTTTTTGAATCCTCCCAGATCATGACGCTCACGTTCACCACGCCGGCCGGAACAATTGTCACGCCAACACCCATTCCACCGACATCCACGCCAGTCGCCGCCGTGCCTGCCACGGTGACGCTGCCCTACGGCACGACGCTATTGGTGCGGATGATGGATACCATTTCATCAAGGAACGCGGCGGGTGCCAATTTCTCCACCAAACTAGAATATGATCTAGGAGTGAATGGCGTGATGGCCGTCCCGGCGGGCACGACGATTTACGGCAAAGTGAAAAGTTCCACGCAGGCGCGACGTGCGCTCGGCAGATCCACACTCGACATTCGGCTGTCCCAAATGGTCATCGATGGCAGCCCTGTGCCCATCGTGACCAGTGGTTTTCAAGAGGCAGGTCAGGCTTCCATCGCAAAGGCCGCCAAAGGTGCCGCCTTCGGAGCAGCTGTTGGCGGGATTGCGGGCGACGCGGGCAAAGGCGCGGCGATTGGCGCCACGGCCAGTCTCGTGAAAAAAGGTGAGACCGTCACTGTTCCGGCGGGCACGTTGCTGGAATTCACCCTCACCCAGCCGGTCAGTGTCCAAGTGGGTCAATGACAAGTGAAGTGAATTGGCGAGCCAATATATGAAACTTAAAAAACTTTTGACCAGCATCGCGGCTTTCACGCTGCTGACTTCACTCGTGTCCGCCGAGGAAGGTGGCAGCGGCCATTATGCGCCGGGGGCCACGGCGGATTTTATTGATACCTTGCCCGGCAAGCCTGGATTCGTTTTTGCCGACGCCTTCACTTATTATCATGGCGAAGCCACCCCGCCGATTGATTTCGCGGGCAACACGACTCTGAATGCCCATGCCACCTTGTATGCCGACTCGATCTTCGCGCTCTATGAAACGCCTTGGACGTTACTCGGCGGGAACTACGCAGCGGGTACGGTCATTCCCTACGTCTGGCTTAATGTTAATGCCAACGTAAAAGTCGGGCCGCTCACGCCCAAGAAGAGTGATTACACCGACGGTCTCGGTGATATTCAACTCTTGCCGTTCATACTCGGCTGGACCAACTCAATGGACATGAAGTATGACGTCCGCTTGGGTGTTTATGCGCCGAGCGGCAGTTACGAAAAAGGCCAGCTCGCCAATGCCGGCCGGAATTACTGGACGTTTGAACCCGCCATTTCCTACAGTTGGTTGAGCACCAAGATTGGAACCGAGTTCACCATCTTCAGCGGCTTTGACATCAATACGGAAAACGACGCCACGCAATATCGAAGCGGCACTTCGTTCCATCTCGACGGCACGGTGGCGCAGCATCTGCCCCTGTTTGACGGCATTGCCGGTCTGGGCGTGGAAGGATTTGTGTATGAGCAGATCACTGCGGACAGCGGCAGCGGCGCGACCTTGGGCAGCTTTGAGGGCCACACCTACGGCGTCGGTCCGGTCGTCTCTTATGTGCACAAAATTGGAAAAGTTGATTTCGCCGGCGAAGTGAAATGGTTGCAAGAAGTGGACGTGCAGAATCGCCTTCAAGGCGATTACATCTGGGTCAAGCTCGGCATTGTGTTTTGAAACGTCTTTGGCACGACGGTCATCGGCGCGACAATTTAGGCGAAACCAAATCAGCAAGTAAGGGCAACGTCCGCCGGCAAATAAATTTTCAATGAAACCAAGCCAGCCTCTTTTCTCACTGCTTGGCGTTCTCGTTTTAGGCGCGGGCGGAATTTTCTCCGCGCTCGCGGCAGATGATACGAATGTCTTCGTCACTAAAACTTCACCGTTTGACCCGACTATTTCCAACCCCGCGCCTGCGCCCACAAACGCGCCTGCGGGCATGGTGTGGATTCCCGGCGGCGAATTTTCCATGGGCTGCACCGCCCCGTCCGAAGGCGTCTGCACTCTGGCCACGATGAACGCCGTGCATGACGCGGAGCCGATCCACCGCGTGTATGTGGACGGTTTTTGGATTGACACGAACGACGTGACGAACGCGAAGTTCGAAAAATTCGTCAAGGCCACGGGCTATGTGACGGTCGCGGAAATCACGCCGACGCCAGCGCAGTTCCCCACCGCGCCGCCGGAAAATCTCGTGGCCGGTTCCACCGTCTTCACCCCCACAACCAACGCCGTGCCACTAGATGATTACTTCCAATGGTGGCGCTATGTGCCGGGCGCGAACTGGCGGCATCCCACCGGGCCGGGCAGCGACCTCAAGGGCAAGGAAAACTATCCCGTAGTGCAGGTGTGCTATGCCGACGCGGCGGCCTACGCGAAGTGGGCGGGCAAACGACTGCCCACGGAGGCGGAATGGGAGTTCGCTGCGCGCGGCGGGCTGGCCGGCAAAACTTACGCGTGGGGTGACGAGTTCCGACCGAACGGCAAATGGATGGCGAACGTCTATACCGGCCGGTTTCCGTATGATGACACGGGCGCGGACGGCTTCGCGGGTATCGCGCCGGTCGGGCAGTATCCGCCCAACGGCTACGGGCTTTACGACATGGCTGGCAATGTCTGGCAATGGTGCAGCGACTGGTATCGCCCGGACTATTACGCGCGGCTCAAACTCGCGGGCATCACCGTGGCGCGTAATCCGCCCGGCCCGGACAGGTCTTATAATCCGGGCGAGGACCAACCCCAGCGGGTCCAGCGCGGTGGCTCGTTTCTCTGCACGGACGAGTATTGCACGCGCTACCTGATGGGCTCACGCGGCAAGGGCGAGGTGGATACCGGCAGCAACCATCTTGGTTTCCGCTGCGTCCAAGATGCCGTGGCCATGACAAACGGAAAAGAAACATCAGCACCATGATTTCGCCTATATTTTATCGTATTTTTGAGCAATTACAGTTTTAAATTTTTCCCCGAAAACTGGTAAAAATTAAGCGGACAAAACCATCACTGGCCGGGGAAAAGCGGACTGTAATTTTTTGAGGCTGGCGCAGGCGCGTAAAACTGTTGCAGTTGTTTCTATATTCATTAACTTCGCGCATGCACCAAACAACGACTTGCCATTGCCGCTCAAGCCCGGCCAAATTTAGGGACATATTTTCAATCTGGCTTTTATTCGCCTCGCTGACAACGAAGGCCTTCGCCGCAGAAATCCACGTTTCGCCGACCGGCGACGATAGCAATCCTGGAACTGCCGCTCGGCCGCTGGCGTCAGTCACCGCCGCGCAACAAATGGCCCGACCGTTTGCTGGGCACGAACCGGTGACGGTGTGGTTGCATGCGGGTGTTTATTATTTGCTGGAACCGATTCGGTTTACGGCGGCGGATTCCGGCACGGAGAAATACCCCGTGGTTTATGCGGCGGCTCCGGGTGAAACGCCCGTGATCAGCGGCGGGCAGAAACTCAAGCTGGACTGGAAACCGCTGCGCGACGGAATTTTTCAAGCCCAAACGACCCCAGGGCTGGTGATGGATCAGTTATTTGTGAACGGCGCGCGCCAGCCGATGGCGCGTTATCCGAATTACGATCCCAATGCGCCGATTTATAATGGCACGGCAGCGGACGCCATCTCGCCTGAACGCGTCGCGCGCTGGAGCGATCCCACGGGCGGCTATATCCATGCGATGCACGAGTCGCTTTGGGGTGATATGCACTGGCGCATTTTGGGGAAAAACGCCGATGGGTCGCTCAAGTATGAAGGTGGCTGGCAAAACAACCGATCCAGCGGGATGCACCAGCAGTTTCGTTTCGTCGAAAACATCCGCGAAGAGCTTGATGCCCCCGGCGAATGGTTTCATGACGCGAAAGCCAACACGCTGCTGTTCATCCCGCCGGCGGGACTCGATTTGAAAACGGCAACCATCGAAGTTGTGGGCCTGCGCAATCTGGTGGAATTCGCCGGCACCGAAGCACAGCCGGTGAGATTCGTCACCCTGCGCGGAATCACCTTCCGGCACGCAGCGCGAACTTTCATGGAAAACCGCGAGCCGCTGCTGCGCACGGATTGGACCATTTATCGCGGCGGCGCGTTGCTGTTCAATGGTGCGAAGGACTGCACCATCTCGGACTGCGACTTCGATCAACTGGGCGGCAACAGCATTTTCGTCAACAATTATAATCGCCGCCTGACCATCCGTGACTGCCTCATCCGCGAGGGCGGCGCGAACGGCATTGCGTTTGTCGGCGATCCCAAGGCGGTGCGCAGTGCGCTCTTCAATTATGATCAGGCGAACAATTTCGCAGACATTGACCGCACGCCCGGCCCCAAGAATAATAACTATCCGGCGGATTGCATCGTGGACGATTGCCTTATCACCCGGACGGGAAGATTCGAGAAACAAACCGCGCCGATGGAGATCGACATGGCGGAGCGCATCACCGTCCGCCATTGCTCCATTTACGACGTGCCCCGCGCAGGCATCAACATCGGCGACGGCTGCTGGGGCGGACACGTCATCGAGTTCTGCGATGTCTTTGACACGGTGAAGGAAACGGGCGACCACGGGAGTTTCAATTCCTGGGGCCGCGACCGCTACTGGAACCTGCGCGGCGTGCCGGCCGGGGAACTGCCCAAACTCGCCCTGCTCGATGTGGTTCAACCAAATATCCTGCGGAACAACCGCTGGCGCTGCGACCACGGCTGGGACATTGACTTGGACGATGGCTCCAGCCATTACCTGATCTACAACAACCTGCTGCTGAACGGCGGGTTGAAATTTCGCGAAGGCTTTCAGCGCACGGCCACAAACAATATCATCGTGAACAACAGCCTGCACTTGCACGTCTGGTTTGAGAATAGCGGCGATGTGTTTGCCCGTAACATCGTGATGACGGAGTATCGTCCGATCTACATGACCATCCCCAAATGGGGCGCGGAGATTGATTACAACCTCTTCACGGGTTTGGAGGCCGACCGGCTGAAATATGCCGCGGAAGGATGCGATGCGCATTCGCTCGCGGGCGATCCGCTGTTTGTCAACGCCGCCGCCGGTGATTTTCGTGTCCAACCCAGTTCGCCTGTGCTGTCACTGGGTTTTGTAAATTTTCCGATGGATCAGTTCGGCGTGCTATCGCCCCGCCTGAAAGCTCTGGCAAGCACTCCGGTCATCCCCACCTTCATCACGATCCACGCCGGTACCACCTCGGCCACCCAAACGGTCTGGCTCGGCGCGACAATTCGCGAATTGATTGGCGAGGAGTATTCCGTCGTGGGCGTGCGTGCTGGTTCGCAGGGAATCTTGCTCGTGAATGTCCCGGTCAATACCGCTGCGTTCGCGGACGGATTGCGCACGGGCGACTTCATCACGCGACTGAATGGCCGCGAGGTAAAAGGCGTGGATGATTTTCTGAAGGTAATCGTTAATTCCGCCGGACAGAAAGCCGAACTGGAATTGCTCCGCAATCAACAGCCGATGGTGCGGGAAGTCAATTTTTAAAGCATCATTTCCGGCGCACGTTTTAAATTTTACGAATCGGCGAAAGTTTGAACTGCTGTTCAGTCGGTTCCGGCAATTTGACATCACCCCGGATAAACCGTCCCACCTGACGCAGAGTCTTCACGTCAATGTCGCGCAGCCCCCTAGTAATCCGGCCCGACACATCAAGCGAGAAAATATTTCCAAATTAATTTAACCAGTCGCTTACGGATAAACGAGTCGATAAAAGCTGTTGAGGTTGGTGGTGGTGATGGGGAGGTTGATGAGGTTGGTGAGAGTGGAGCCGGGGACGGCGGCCCAGTCGTTGAGGTTGGCGCTGACGCCCA
>Ga0182012_10006917_pt1 | contig 11444 bp, 7 predicted proteins | sample 612S2SmetaG_FD_120486 | JGI IMG/M metagenome (GOLD analysis project Ga0182012, IMG submission 120486) | Permafrost microbial communities from Stordalen Mire, Sweden - 612S2S metaG | ecosystem: Environmental > Terrestrial > Soil > Wetlands > Permafrost | place: Sweden: Stordalen | collected...
CCGGCGTAGAAGCTGATCGGAGGCTTCGCGTCCGGGTCGGTTATCACATCAATCAGGATCGGCCCGCCTGATGAAAAGGCGGCGTCAAGTGCGGCCCCGATTTCTTCGCCGCGTTCGATACGTCGGCCGTCGACACCGCATGCATTGGCGATCGCCGCGTGATCAACGGCGGTAAAGCCTACCGCATCGGTGTGCTGGCCGAAAATCACATCCTCCGCGTGCTTCTGATACCCCAGAATGCCATTGTTGAGTACCAGCACCGTGATGGGTAATCGAAGACGCCGCAGTGTCTCAAGTTCCGCCCAGCTATGCGCGAATCCGCCGTCGCCGCATAGGCAGACGACGCGACGATCGGGAGCAGCGAGTTGCGCACCGATCGCCATGGGAAGACCCCAACCCAGGCCGGCAATACCGCGCGGTGTCAGAAATCGTTGGCCAGTCCGCTGACTTTCGAGACCGCCAACGATCCAGATCGATGAATAGGATGCATCGGCGACTGCAATGTCGTCCGGGCCCCAACGCTTGTCGAGTTCCGCCATCACCCGCTCCGGCCGCACTGGGCTGCCATCGCGGGAGCGGACCGATGCCGAAATACGGCGCCAGTCTGCCACCGCGGTCGCGATTTCCGCCTCGATAGCCGGCCGGGCCGCCGCCCGAACTGATAAATCCCGACGTCGCAACGCCGTGGCCAAGGCCTCCAGCGTCAGCCGCGCATCGCCGACGAGACGAATGGCTTCGTAATTACGCCCAACTTCTATTGGATCGACATCCAAATGAATGAACGTCGCCGACGGTGGGAACAGCTTCCAACTATCCGTGCCGTTCTGGTTGGTGCGGTTACCGATCAGCAGCACGAGGTCCGCACGTTCGATCATACTACGCAGACCAAAGCTCCGCGCGCCTCGTCCCATCACGTAGCCAACGACTCCCACGCTCAGCGGATGCCGTTCGTCCACCACCCCTTTGCCCATCGTGGTTGTGGCGATCGGCAAATCGGCCACGTCGCGGACCGCCGCCAATGCGTCATAAGCCCTCGACAGATGCACGCCGCCCCCGGCAACGACGATCGGATCTCGCGCTGCGGCAAGCAGGCCGGCGACCTGCTCGATTGCCTGCGGATCCGCTTGGGTTCTGTCCAGAGGATACACGCCGAGACAGGCCTTCCGTGGCGAGGGGGCCGGCGCGTCCTCGGTCAGCAGGTCGGCCGGGACGAGGATGACCGCGGGACCGGGACGTCCCGACGCAGCGGCGGTGAATGCCATGTCGACGTAATCTTCGAGGCGGTCTGCTCGATCGATGCGCCGCACCCATTTGGCCACCGGCGCAAACATATTGAGATGATCGAGTTCCTGGAACGCGTTCCTGTCCGTCGTTGCGCGGGTGACCTCCTGCACCAGCGCCACGATTGGAATGGACGCTTTCAGCGCCTCCGCCAAAGGCGGCACCAGCAGGGTCGCGGCCGGCCCATTCTGAGCTGTGACCACGCCAACGCGACCGGAAATCCGCGCATAGCCATCAGCCATGGCGCCGCCGGCATTTTCCTGCCGATATGCAGCCTGCCTGATCCCGACCTGCGGCGCCGCGAGGTGAAAGGCGCTGGGCAGGCTCTGGCCGAACGTGACGGAAACGCCGTGACGGGCGAAAGCCTCCGCCAGACGGAGGGCGACGTTGCTGTTGGTTGCCATGGACCTCTCCTGTTCGCCAACCGTTACCGCGTTGCCAAGCCTTCGGCCAGTATCGGACAGTCTCGACAGCGCCACGCAGGGCGACTAAGACCAGGGCGGAGACAGGCGAACAATGCGTTTCGGAATTTGGGCTCTCGTTCACGGTAGCCGCGGCGCTCTGCAAGATCCGGAAGAACCATACGACGCCTCCTGGGAGCGCAATCTGGCATTGGTTCAGGAAGCCGAACGGCTCGGATACGACAGCACCCTTGTGGCGCAACACACGATTAACCCGCATCATGCGCCGAGCGATCAGCTCGAGGCGTGGACATCGTCGGCGGCACTGGCCGCCAGAACCAGCCGGATCGAGATCATAACGGCGATCAAGCCCTATCTTTATCATCCGGTCGTGCTGGCGAAGATGGCGCTACAGATCGAACACATCAGTGGCGGCCGATTCGCGCTTAATCTCGTGAATGCCTGGAACATGCCGGAACTGCAGAAAGCCGGCATTCCCTTCGCCCCTCACGATGAACGCTACGCTTACGGCCGTGAGTGGATTTCAGTCGTTGAACCGCTGATGCGCGGCGAGTCGGTCACCTTCCACGGGCGGTATTTCGATATAAACGATTACCAACTGCGTCCCGCCGACCCGTATCGCACCCGGCCCAGGATCTATGTCGGTGGGGAATCAGAGCCTGCCCGTGCGCTGGTGGCAGACCATGGAGATTGCTGGTTTATCAACGGTCAGCCGCTGGATGACGTAGCGATTTTGATCGCCGACGTCGCAGGTCGCCCCCGCAGCGGCAAGCCATTGCGTTTTGGCCTCTCCGCGTTCGTCATTGCCCGCGAGACCGAGGCTCAGGCGCAGGCCGCGCTTCTGCGGCTGTCCGAACTTGCGAAACTTGATGCTCCGATCCGAGCGGTGCAGCGTCTTAATACCGATCCGTATTCGGTTATGGCGCAGACAATGTCGAAAACACCCCGCATCGGTACCAATGGCGGCACCGCCGCTGGCCTGGTTGGCAGCTACGATCAAATCGCCGAACGGATCCGGCAGTTTGGCAAAGCGGGCATAGAGTTGTTTATGCTCCAGTTCCAACCGTTTGAAGCAGAAATGCGTCGCTTCGCCGCCGAAATCATGCCTCGTGTTCGGGATCTTTGAAACCGCGCCGCAAGCCGATAGCCTGTTCACAATGAAATCGGAGTCAGGCGATGAGCGAACGGCGACAACTGCGATTGGGCGCGTTTATGCGCCCAGTCAGCATCCACACCGCGTGGTGGCGCTACCCCGGGGCCTACCCGGACGCGAACTTCAATTTTCGTCACATCGCCCGCTTCGCGCAGACGCTGGAGCGGGGCAAGTTCGACGCATTCTTCATGGCGGATCATCTCGCGTTGCTGAATATGCCGATGAATGCCCTGAAGCGCAGCGCGACCACCACGTCCTTCGATCCGCTAACGCTTTTGCCGGCTTTGGCGGTCCTGACAGAACGTCTCGGCCTGATCGCCACCGCATCGACGACCTTTAATGATCCGTATCATATCGCCCGCAAGTTCGCCTCGCTGGACCACATCAGCAATGGTCGCGCGGGCTGGAATCTCGTGACCACGTCCAACCCCGAGGCCGCCCTCAATTTCGGCCTCGAGGAGCATGTCGAGCACGGCGACCGCTATCGCAAGGCGCGCGAGTTCTACGATGTCGTCACCGGGCTATGGGACAGTTGGGCAGACGACGCATTCATTCGCGATGTCGAGAACGGGGTCTATTTCGACCCGGACCGGATGCACATCCTCAACCACAAGGGCAACCACTTTTCAGTGCGCGGACCGCTCAACATCGCCAGGCCCGTCCAGGGCTGGCCGGTTATCGTGCAAGCGGGCGCGTCTGAGGCCGGCCGCCAAATCGCAGCCGAAACCGCCGAAATGGTGTTTGCGGCGGGCGGTCCAATAGCCGAGGCCCAGCGTTTCTACGCCGACCTGAAAGGCCGAATGGAAGCCCTCGGCCGTAACCGCGATCACCTCAAAATCCTCCCCGGCGCGCTGGTCGTCGTCGGCGACACTATGGCCGAAGCGCAGCAAAAACGCGATCTGCTGGATAGCCTTGTGCATCCTGACAGCGGCATGGGCTCGCTGTCGATTGCTCTGGGGTGCGACGCGTCGCAGTTCGATCTCGATGGCCCGCTGCCTGAAATCCCGGAAACCAACCAAAGCAAGAGCGGCCGTCAACGCGTGATCGATCGGGCGAAGCGGGAAAATCTTACAGTGCGTCAACTCGCGCAGATCGCGGGTGGATATGGCGGTCTTTCCTTCACGGGCACACCGAAGGCAATTGCGGACCAGATGGAGGAATGGCTTTTCACTGACGCCTGTGACGGTTTCAACGTCATGTTTCCTTATGTCCCGGGAGGCCTGGACGACTTTGTCAATCAGGTTGTCCCCGAGTTGCAGCGCCGCTTGTTGTTCCGGAAAGAATATGAGGGCCATACCCTAAGGGAGAACCTTGGCTTGCCGAGACCCGCAAACCGGTTTTTTCCTCCGGCTTGAGGCCCATCGCCCTGCTTGTACTGATGGCCGTTTCGATTCGCCGCAAAAGCGGCTATGATTGCGGCATGGCGGAGTCCGGTGCGCGAGGATATCCACTGATTCAAGCTTGGGGGTCATCATCACGAAACCTCTTGTCCTGGCTGTTGCGAACCAGAAGGGCGGTGTCGGTAAGACGACAACGGCGGTCAACCTTGCTGCTGCGCTGGCGATCGCCGGTTGGCCTGTGCTGCTCATTGACATGGACCCGCAGGGCAATGCGTCCACCGGCCTCGGCATAACCCGTTCGGAACGGCATGGCGGCACCTACAACTTGCTGATGGAAGGCCACCTCGCCGACAAGGCGATCCGCCCGACCCCCGTGTCCAATCTGTCACTGATAGCCTCCGACTCGGACCTCGCCGGCGCCGAGATTGAACTGGTCCCGGCATCAAAGCGGGAATTCCGGTTGAAGAATGCGTTGACCGCGCTGCCGCAACTCGCGGCCTTCCGCTTTATCCTGCTTGACTGCCCGCCGGGCCTGGGTCTGCTGACGCTTAACGCCCTTGTCGCCTCCGACGGGGTTATCGTGCCGCTGCAATGCGAATTCTACGCGCTGGAGGGGATCAGCAGCCTGATGCACACGATCGAGGCTGTGCGCCGCCGCTTCAACGCTCGCCTCCGTTTGTCCGGGATCCTGTTGACGATGTTCGATCGTCGCAACAGTCTGTCAGGGCTGGTGGAAAAGGATGCCAGAGACCATTTCGGCGATTGGGTTTTCGACACCACGATTCCGCGCAATATCCGCGTCTCGGAGGCACCGAGCCACGGGATTCCTGTTCTCACCTACGACCCCAAATCGGTGGGAGCTGTGTCCTATGTGGCCCTCGGCGACGAGATCATAAAGAAAGAGAAAGTTGAAAGGCCCGAAGAGGTGAGAGTTGATGGCTAGCAAGAACACGCCACCACGGCTCGGGCGAGGCTTGGCGGCGCTTTTGGGTGACGTCGCGGTGCGCCCGGATGCCGAGCCCGGGACGTTCGTTAACACCATCCCGATCGATCAGATCGACGCCAGCCCATTCCAGCCGCGATCCGATTTCGACCCGGTGGAACTCGAGAGTCTCGCGGAGTCGATACGCGTCCAGGGGGTGCTGCAGCCCATCCTGGTACGATCCCATCCCACGTCCGCGGAGCGCTTCCAGATCGTCGCAGGCGAACGGCGCTTCCGCGCTGCGGTGCAGGCCGGATTGACAGACATCCCGGCGATGTTGCGGGAGATGGACGACAGTGACGCCGCTGTCGTGGCTTTGGTGGAGAACCTCCAGCGGCAAGACCTGAACGCGATCGAAGAGGCCGAGGGATACCAGCGTCTCCTCGTCGATTTTGGCCTGACCCACGAGGCGCTTGGCTATGCGGTAAGCAAGTCACGCAGCCATATCGGAAATACCATCCGGTTGCTGCGGCTGCCGGATCCTGTACTGAGGGACGTCCGGTCCGGGTCTTTATCATCGGGCCACGCACGCGCGCTCATCAACGCGCCAAATCCCGAGGTTTTGGCCGCGCAGGTTCTAAAGCGTGGAATGTCGGTCCGACAGACCGAGGCTTTGGTGAATAAGGCAATCGCCGCCCGCGGGACGCCGCGTCAACCGACAGCAGCGAAGTTGGATGTCGCCGCTCTGGAACAACGGGTGAGCGAGGCGATAGGGTCACGGGTTTCGATCAGTACGACACGCAAGGGTGGCGGAGAGATCAGCATCCAGTTCCGCGACCTTTTCCAACTTGAGGAGTTGATCGGCCGGCTGACGGGCCAACATGAGCACGTGCCCGCGAGTCAACAGGGCTAAAGCAATTTGCCTTGAAGGAAACCCAGCGCGGGCAACGGTCGCCAGGATCGCGGCAAGTCTGCCCGGCGAATTGGTTTTACGGTGTACAGCGGGGTCGGCTGGCGGCTGTTCCGAAGAAAATGAGCGTAAGCACTCACCTGCTGCTCCCGCCACGCCTGATCAGCCAAAGCTGCCAGCCGGCTGGTGAAAACTTCGGCAACGCGGGATGTTCGACCGATGGAGGCGACGACGGCCCACAGCGTGTCGTCGCGATAGCTGGAAATGCTGACCGGTTCCACCATGAGATTAAGGCTGGCTTCCCTCGCGCCGGAAGGCAAGAGTCTTTGACCAGTTATGTCGCGATCGACGTCACCGCTCGTCAGTTTCGCCGTCGCTCTCGACGGCGGCCACGCGACGGGCGTAGCATCCCACAAAACCGAACGGGGAAGCGCCACCGATGAGCGGAGAAAATTGCCTGGCCGGATTGAAGGTCCTGGATCTGACGCAGTTCGAAGCCGGCCCGTCCTGTACCGAGGCGTTGGCCTGGATGGGTGCGGATGTCGTGAAGATCGAAAACCCCGGCGTCGGCGACCCGGGACGCTCATCGGGTGGAAAATCGCCCAATGATGCCTTGTACTTCCTTCAGTACAACGCAAACAAACGCTCCGTGGCGGTCAACCTCAAGGATCCACGCGGTCTTGAACTGGTGAAGGAGCTGGCCAGGACCGCCGACGTGATGATCGAGAATTTTGCCCCGGGAGCGATCGAACGCCTCGGACTCGGTTATGAGGTGATCAAGGCGATCAATCCGGCGATCATCTTCTGTCAGGTCAAGGGTTTTGGAACCGGTAGTCCCTATGAGAAAAACCTCGCATTCGACATGATCGCCCAGGCATGCGGCGGGCTGATGTCGATAACCGGGGAGGAGGACGGTCCACCCTGCAAACCTGGCGCGACGATCGGTGATACCGGAACCGGCATGTTGATGGCCATCTCGATACTCGGTGCCTATATCAGGCGGCTGCGAACCGGACTGGGCGAGCACCTTCAGGTGGCAATGCAGGATGCCATTCTGCATTACATACGCAACGCTTTCGCTTACATGGAACGGACCGACGGTAAGGCCGCGCCACGCGCCGGTTCGAAGACCGTTGGGGGCGGCAATCCCCCAATCGGGGTTTATCCGTGCAAAGGCGGAGGACCGAACGATTACGTCTATATCTATACCAGTGCCGCCAACCCGGAGCACTGGACCCGGCTGTTGAAAGTGATGGGCCGCGAGGATCTCATTGGCGATGCGCGCTTTGCAGATCCGGCCGCCCGAACCGAGAACCGCGCGGAAGTCGATCGGATCGTATCCGAATGGACGATCCGACACGACAAGCATACCGCGATGCAATTGGTGGGAAGCGCCACGATCCCGGCCGGCGCAGTTCTGGACACGCGCGAACTTGCCGACGACCCCAATTTCAGGGAACGCGGGATTCGCCAGACAATGCAACACCCACAGGTCGGTGACTATGTGATGAGCGGGTGGCCCGTGCGGTTTGGCGGTCGGCCACCCCCGGTTAAGCCGGCGCCACTGCTCGGCGAGCACGGTGCAGAGGTCCTGGCTGAGTGGTTGCAGTACGACTCCGCGGATGTCGCCAGGCTCAAGAGCGGAAAGGTCCTCGGTTGATGTCCCAGCAATACTGCGTCGTCGAGGACGATGGCCGCTTACGCGTCGTGACGCTTAATCGACCGGAGGTGCTGAACGCCCTCCATGCTGATGCCAACGATGAACTCGCAACCGTTTGGGATGAGTTCGCGGTCCGCGACGACCTGTGGGTCGGCATTATAACCGGGGCCGGCGAGCGGGGATTCTCCGCCGGCAACGATCTGAAAGTCCAGGCGGGCGGCAAGCGGCGTCCCAACGGTCCCCGCGGATTCGCTGGGATTTGCAATCGCTTTGACCTGGCAAAGCCGATGATTGCCGCGGTCAACGGGGTCGCAATGGGCGGCGGATTCGAAACCGCATTGGCCTGTGATATCATCATCGCCGCGGAAAATGCAGTGTTCGCCTTGCCGGAACCTCGAGTCGGATTGATCGCAGGTGCTGGAGGCGTTCACCGCCTCCCGCGCTCGATACCGATGAAGCAGGCAATGGGCATGATCCTGACCGGTCGTCGGGTTTCAGCCCGGGAAGGATTCGAGCTTGGATTTGTCACCGAGGTCGTGCCCGAGGGGCAGGCGCTTGAAGCAGCCAGGCGGTGGGCCGTAATGATTCTGGAATGTTCGCCGAAGGCCGTGCGAGCCTCCAAGCAAGCCGTCTACCGCGGCTTGGACGAACCCACGCTTGAGCAGGCGATGCGAACGATCTATCCGGCACAGCGGGAAAACGCAGAGAGTCAGGATTATATCGAGGGCCCCAAGGCCTTTGCAGAAAAGCGGCGGCCAAACTGGCGTAACCAATGAGCCATCAATCCGGTTCTTGACGGCATCGGATCGAAGCAGGATCATCCCTTCATACGCTTTGGGAGTATGGAGTGGCATGAGGGCGACCAGTGAGATCAGCAACAGGCGCGTTGAACCCTTGGGGTCAGAACGGGCAGTCTGGATTGCGTTGATTATCACCGTCGGCACAGTCCTTAGCACGGTTTTCGCCTGCGCGACGCCGTTCGCGGCTTTGGCGGCACTGGCCGCGATGAAGCTTGGCTGGCGGCCTGCGAGCGTGGTGATCGGCTTGGTTTGGCTGGCAAATCAGACGATCGGTTACGGGATGCTCGGTTATCCCTGGACCTGGGACAGCGCAGCGTGGGGCGTGGCGATTGGGATGTCCGCCGGATTGGCGACCCTGGCGGCGATGGCGCTATCGGCCACCTACCCTGTGCGATTCGCAGTCGGCCTGCCATTCTTGGCGGCGTTCGTGGCATTCGAAATTGGTCTGTTCCTGGCTGGTTTCGTGCTTCCAGGAAGCAATGCCGCATTCAGCGTCCCGGTGATCGGGCATGTGTTCCTGATCAACGTGGTTGCGCTGGCAGGGCTGTTGGCGGTTGATCGCGTGGCGACAATGAGCAGGATTTACATTCGGAAAGGCCTGGTCAGGAGCGCCTGATCATCCCGTAAGCTTTCGGAATCTCAGCCGTGGCGGACCGAACCCCGGAAGCGCCTTTTCACGCTTTCGCGAATTGTCTGAAATACGAGGTAAAGCATCGGGATCAGAAACACGCCGATAGAACTCGCGACGATCATTCCGGCGAAAACAGCAGTGCCGACCGCGCGACGACTCAGCATCGCCGCTCCGGTCGCCCAGACGAGCGGTATCAGACCGAAGATGAACGCAATCGATGTCATCAAGACAGCCCTGATTCGCATGCGTGCGCCCAGCGCCGCCGCATCAAAGATCGACAGACCGGCTTCGCGTGCCTCTTTCGCGAACTCGACGATAAGAATCCCGTTCTTCGCGGCCAGCGCGATCAGCACAACCATGCCGATCTGGGCGTAAAGATCCAAGGACAGGCCCGAAATCAGCAGACCAAAGAACGCACCTAACACGCCCACCGAGACCGACAAAAGCACTGGAATGGGGATCATCCAGCTCTCGTAGAGCGCCACGAGAAACAGGTATGCGAACAACACGGACAGGGCAAGAATGTAGCCTGTTTGTCCAGATGCCGCACGCTCCTGGAATGCTGTTCCGGTCCACTCGTAGTTATAGCCCGGAGGCAAAGTTGTTCGGGAAAGCTGGTCCATCGTTGCCAGCGCGTCGCCGGATGAAACGCCGGGCTTTGGACTCCCGTTGATTGTCACACTTCGGTAGTTGTTATAGCGGCTGATAACCTGCGGTCCGAGTTGAATCCGAACATTCGCAATCGCGCGAAGCGGGACCATCTCTCCGCGATTGTTTCGAATGTAAATTTTATAGATCGCTGTCGGGTCGCTTCGGTCGATCGCGTCGGCTTGGATGTTCACCTGCCAGGTGCGGCCGAACAGATTGAAGTCATTCACGTAAAAGCCACCGAGCGTCGTTTGCAGCGCATTGAAGACGTCTGAGATCGCCAAACCCAGCGCTTGCGCCTTCTCCCGGTCGATATCAAGCCAGATTGACGGATTGGATGCCGTGAAGGTGGAGAACACGCGCATCAACCGAGGATCCTGGTTGGCCGATGCGATCATGCCTTGCATCACACTCGCCATGTCTTCCGGCGGCCGCCCCTCAAGGTTTTCCAACTGGTATTCAAAGCCACCGCTGGTGGACAGGCCGATGATCGGCGGCAGATTAAACGGAAAGACGATCGCTGACCGTATCTGTTGGGCAGCACCAAAAATCCGCCCAAGCACCGCGCGGACGCTATTCTCGGCACCAACCCTGTCCTCGAACGGCTTCAGGCGAGTCACCAGGAATGCAGCGTTTGGCTGGTTCCCGCCATCCAGCAGGGAGAATCCGACAATCGACAGGACCGCATCGACCTGCGGCATGGGGCGGATCAGTTTTTCGACCTGCTCGACCACTGCGCGGGTCCGTTCGACGGAGGCACCGTCGGGGAGTTGCACGACGGTAAAGACCGCCCCTTGGTCTTCCTCGGGCAGAAAGCCCGTCGGCGTGATTCTACTGAGAAGGACGATCCCGATTCCGGCGGCAGCGACAGCGAGCAGGGAGACTGCGGCAAATCGCAACAAGCGCCTGACGACGTGGGAATAGCCATCCCGAACTTTGTCGATGCCGATCAACATCCAGCCCACAGGTCCACGCGGGCGCCGTCCATGTCGGAGGAAAAGTGCGCACAAAGCCGGCGAGAGGGTCAGGGCGATAATCGCCGACAGCAGCATGGAAATGCTGATCGTGACCGCGAACTGCCGGAACAACGTGCCCGACAGGCCCGGAATGAAGGCGACGGGCACGAACACCGAAAGCAGCACGAGGGATATCGCGATAACGGGTCCGGTGATCTGCGTCATCGCCTTGATCGTCGCTTCCTTGGGCGACAACGTGGGCTCTTCGGCCATCACCCGCTCGACGTTTTCGACCACCACGATCGCATCGTCGACGACAACGCCAATCCCCAATACCATCGCGAGCAGCGAAATCGTGTTCGCGGAAAAACCCATTGCCAAAAGGGCAGCAAAGGTGCCGATCAGACTGACTGGAATCGCCACCATTGGGATGATCGTCGCACGGACGCTGCCCAGGAAGACGAACACGACACCCACAACCAACACAAATGCGATCGCCAAGGTCTTCACCACCTCGTCGATCGTCGAGGCGACAAAAGAACTGCTGTCGTAGAAAACTCTGGCCTTGATGCTCGCTGGGAACCGCGCCGATAGTTCCTTCAAAGCTGCACTCACTCTGGCCGACGTTTGTACCGCATTTGACCCCGGTGCAAGATAGATCCCGATCGACACCGCCGGATTTCCGTTCAACCGGCTCAGCGTATCGCTGTTTGCCGCCCCC
>Ga0182012_10006918_pt1 | contig 11444 bp, 7 predicted proteins | sample 612S2SmetaG_FD_120486 | JGI IMG/M metagenome (GOLD analysis project Ga0182012, IMG submission 120486) | Permafrost microbial communities from Stordalen Mire, Sweden - 612S2S metaG | ecosystem: Environmental > Terrestrial > Soil > Wetlands > Permafrost | place: Sweden: Stordalen | collected...
CAAGAAGGACTTTGCCGACGCGGTTGGGCGGGTGGCGGCGATTTCCAATGAGCGCTCGCGGCCGGTGAAGCTGTCCTTGGCGCGCGATCTGCTGGTGTTGTCGGCCGCCAGTCCCGAACAGGGCACCGCCAGTGAGGAGCTCGACGCCGACCACGTCAAATACGAGGCCGGCCCCCTGGAGATCGGCTTCCAGGCTCGTTATCTGAACGACATTACGGATCAGATTGGCGATCAGGTGGAGTTCCGTTTTTCCGACGGATCGGCCCCGACGGTGGTGCAGGATGCCGCGGACGCCAGCGCGCTGTACGTGCTGATGCCGATGCGGGTGTAGGCGCCGGCGCCGCGTTCGGCGGCAAACGGGGCTACCGGGGAGAACGGAACAAATGTCTCGACTGATTGCGCTTCTGGCGCTCGCGCTGCTTATCGGCGCGCCAGCGGCTCGTCCGGCTGACCTGGCCATCGGCCGAGCGACGGAGCAGAACGCGCTGGATCCGTTGTTCTCCGATCTGGGCAATGATGTTGCCACGGCGGAGAATATGTTCGACAGCCTGGTTCATTTCGATTCGCGGTTACGGATGCAGCCTGCTCTGGCGCTGTCGTGGCGGTTGATCGATCCGCTGACCTGGGAGATCAAGCTGCGTCCGGGGGTGACATTCCACGACGGCTCCTTCTTCACCGGCGCGGACGTGGCGTTTTCGTTGCAGCGTGCACGCAACATTCCCAACAGCCCGGGTCCGCTGGCCAGTTTCGTCCGGCCGGTGAAGGAAACCGAGGTGATCGATGCCGGCACGATCCGCATCCACACCGACACGCCGGCGCCGTTGTTGATGGATTTTGTCGGGCGGATTTTCATCATCCCCGCGAAGCTAGGTCCGCAGGTTGCGACAGAGGATTTCAATGCCGGCCGAGCAATGATTGGGACGGGAGCATATCGTTTCAAGATGGCGTTGCCGGGCGATCGGGTGGTGATGGAGGCCAATCCGGATTACTGGGGTGGGACCCCGCAGTTTGGCACTGTCACGTTACGATTTCTGTCCAACGCCGCGGCGCGCAGTGCGGCGCTGTTGTCGGGCTCGGTGGATGTGATCGAGCAGATCCCGCCCTCCGATATCAGCGTGTTCCAAAATCGGACCGACATGGTGTTGTATTCCGTCGTGTCCACGCGAATCGTTTATCTGGGCATGGACCAGGGGCGCGACGAAAGTCCGTTCATCACCGATAAGGATGGGGCACCATTGAAGGTGAATCCGTTGAAGGACCAGCGGGTGCGGCTGGCCTTGTCGAAGCTGATCAATCGTGCGGCGATTACGGAAAGGGTGCTGTCAGGGGCGGGCGAGCCGTCGGGACAACTGGTGCCGGAGGGGATGGGCGGCTTTGATCCCGGGCTGCAACCGATGGCATATGATCCGGCTGGCGCGCATGCTCTGCTGGCCGAGGCCGGGTATCCGGACGGGTTTGGCCTGACGGTGCATGGGTCGAACAATCGTTTCCCCAGTGATTCACAGGTGGCGCAGGCGCTTGGCCAGATGTTCTCGCGCGGCGGTTTGCGGGTGAATGCGGTGGGGGTGCTGCCTTACAATGTTTATGCCCCGCAGGCGACGCAGCGCAAATTCAGCGTGTTCGATTTCAGTTACGGCAGCGTCGGCAGCAGTGCGTTGAACGGGTTGTCCGGGGTGCTGGCGACTTACGATGCCGCGGCCGGGACCGGATCGCTGAACCGGGCGCGCTACAGCAATCCGAAATTCGACGCGATCCTGCAGCAGGCGGCGGCGGAGTTCGATGAAACCAGGCGCAACGCGCTGCTGGCGGCGGCGACACGGGTCGCGATGGAGGACGCGGCCATCCTGCCGTTGTATTGGCAGCGGCTTTACTGGGCGGCGCGCACCGGGTTTGTCGTCGATCCCGACAAGGGGGAATCGACGTCGGTGCATTTCATTTCAGTGGCGAAGTAGGTTTCAGGCGATCACCTTGTCCTGCCGCAGTTCGGCCAATGTTGCCGTGTCAAAACCAAGAAGTTCGCCCAGCACGGCATCGGTGTGTTGACCGGGTGTCGGCACCGGCCCCACCCGGCCCGGGGTCGCCGACATCTTCACCGTAACACCCGGCACATAGAGTTCGCCCGCGACGGGATCGGCCATTTTCACCAGCATCTCGCGTTCCCACAGATGCGGGTCAACGGCAACCTCGGGGATGGTCTTCACGGGCGCGACCGGCACGCCGATTTCCAGCAGCGCCTGCACGACCTCGTCTTTCGTCCGTGTTGCGCACCAATCGTCCAGCATTTTGCGGCGGTCGCCGCCGAGGCTGGAATTGAAGGGCCCGCCATCCGTCCCGACGTGTCCACCGGTGACCAGAGCGGTCAGGCGCGCGGCCATCTCGCGACCGGTGGCGGAGATCACCACCCAGCCGTCTTTGGTGCGGTAGGGCGGGCGCCCGGCTTCACCGCCTTCCTCCCCGGTGGACAAATAGTATGAGGTCGGGATTTCAACCATCGTCAGCGCGGAATCCAGCAGGCAGACATCAACGAGCTGGCCCTCGCCGGTACGGTCGCGATGGCGCAAGGCGGCCAGGATGCCGATCGTGGCGTGCAGCGCGGTGTAACGATCCACCACTGAGGACGCCGTGCCCAGCGGTTGCCCGACGGGCTGGCCGGTCAGCGCCATCAACCCGCTCATGGCCTGGCCCAACGGATCGAAAGCGGGCCGATCCGTGTACGGACCGTACTGGCCGAAGCCAGACACCGACATCAGAATGATCCGCGGATTGATCGCCTTCAGTTGCTCGTAAGCAAAGCCCATTGTTGCCATGGTGCCGGGACGGAAATTCTCCAGAACAACATCAGCGGTCTTCACCAGGCCGGCGAAGATGTCCTTGCCGCGGGCGCTGCGCATGTCCAGGCAGATGCTTTTCTTGCCGCGGTTATACACGGTGAAATAGATGCTCTGCCCGCGCACGATCGGTGGGTTCTTGCGGGTTTCCTCGCCGCCCGGGCGTTCGATCTTGATCACCTCGGCGCCGAGGTCCGACAGGATCATGCCGCTGCGCGGTCCGGCCTGATAGCGCGCCAGTTCAAGCACGCGGATGCCTTCGAGACTGAGGCTCATGGTGTTCCCTCCCTTGCGGCGCCTATGACGGACTGGCCCGCGCGCGAAGTCAAACGCAGCGCACTTTCCCTGCCGCGCCAACCGCCCTAGGCTGCCCTCCACGGGAAGGAAACGGACGCCATGGGTACCATCACGCTGGCCGGCGTAGCGCTGGATGTCTGGGAAAGCGGCGAGGGGCCGCCGCTGTTGTTCCTGCACGGCGCGGGCGGGTTTCGGGGCGACCGGTCCTTCGTGTCGTTGCTGGGCCGGTACCGCCGGATCATTGCGCCATCGCATCCGGGGTTTGGGACCTCCGCGCTGCCGGACTGGATGGACCGGCCGGACGACATCGCGCATTTGTATCTCGAACTGCTGGATCATTACGGCCTGCGGCAGTTCGATCTGATCGGCGCGTCCCTGGGCGGCTGGATCGCGGCCGAACTGGCCAGCATGGTCCCCGATCGGATCGCCCGCCTGATTCTGATCGCACCGGTCGGCGTGAAGCATGGCAGCCGGGATCAGCTCGATATTCCCGACATCTTTGCCCTGCCGGACACAACGGTGGAAAAGCTGCTGTATCACGAACCGGACCGTTTCCGGCCCGATCCGGCAAAACTGTCCGACGCGGACCTGACCGTCATGCTGCGCAACCGCGAAACGACGGCCCTGCTCACCTGGGAACCCTACATGCACAATCCCAAACTGCGCCATCGCCTGCACCGCATAACCTGCCCCACCCTGTTCCTGCGCGGCGAGCACGATGGCCTGGTCTCGGCCGCCTACATGGACGGCTACGCGCGCCTGCTGCCGAACGCGCGCACCGCAACGATCGCCGCCGCCGCGCATCTGCCGCAGGTGGAACAGCCCGCCGCCTTCGCTGACGCGGCCCTTGCATTCCTGAACGGTTGAGCGGGAGAACAATCCAATGCGCGCCTGGCACTTCAGCGAGACCGCCTACCACCTGCTGCCGCCGGCCGAGACCTACGACTCGATCCGCGTCACCCTGCCCAACCGCCACTACGATCCGGTGATCGGTGCCGATCTGTACCATCGCTTCCTCGACGAATGGCTGCTCGCGGAGGACGAAGGCCTGGACATCATGCTCAATGAGCATCACCAGACCGCAACCTGCGTCGATCCCGCCGCGCCGCTGATGCTGGCAGTCCTCGCGCGCCAAAGTCACAAAGCCCGTCTGCTGATTCTGGGCAACCCGATCGCCAACCGCCGCCAACCGGTGCGCGTGGCGGAGGAAATGGCGATGATCGACGTGCTGTCGCGCGGCCGGCTGGATGCGGGATTCGTGCGTGGCGTGCCCTATGAGATCTCACCCGCCAACAGCAACCCGGTGCGGATGAACGAACGCGAATGGGAAGCGCTGGACCTGATCGTCAAGGCCTGGACGCACCACGATGGCCCGGTCAGCTTCGAGGGTCGTTTCTTTCATGCGCGGCAGATCAACATCTGGCCGCGGCCCTGGCAGCAACCGCATCCGCCGATCTGGATCAGCACCACCAGCCCCGGCGGCGCGGCTCGTGTTGGCGCACGCGGTTATATCCAGGCAACGTTCCTGACGGGTTTCGACGGCACCAAGGCAATCTTCGATTCCTACCGCGACGCCTGGCGCGAAGCCGGCCGCGGCGAGGCCGTGCCGCTCGATCGCCTCGCCTACGCGGCCCTGGTTTACACCGCCGAAACACAGGACGAAGCCTATGCGGGGGCGGAGAAACTGCTGTGGTACGTGACTTCCAATAAGGTGCCGCCGCATTTCGCGAGCCCGCCCGGATACGTGCCGGTGGAGGGCCGCCTGAAAATGCTGCGCGGCGCCGAACACCCGCTGAGCGCCTTCGCCAAAGCCGCCACGGTCGAAGGCGCGATCAAGGCCGGCATCATGATGGCCGGCACACCCGATCAGGTCGTCGCCCAGGTGCGCGCGGTTTACGACCATGTCGGCGGCTTTGGCCATCTGCTGAACATGGGCCAGGCCGGATTCCTGGAGCACGACGAAACGGTGCGCGGGATCAAGTTGTTCGCGCGCGAGGTCTATCCGCGGCTGAAGGCGTTCGCCGGGTAGGACCGGCGCAGCTTCTTTCTCACCCGGCGCACCCGATTAACCCCTTGCTGCACCGCACAAACCGAGTCAGTATGTGCGCATGGCAGATATGCAACCAGATAGCGCCAGCCTGCTGGCCGACGACCTCCTGAACCTCACCGCCCGGCTTGGCGCCCGTGCCGAAGAGGACCCCTTTGGCAACCCCGTCCTGCTGGTCGCTCTCGCGATCACCCGGCGCATGGATACCGGCGCGCTCACCGAAGAATCTATCGCCGGGTTGATCCGCCATCTGCGCGACGCCGCCTTCGCCGACCGCGCGGGACGCATTGCCAGCTATGTTGGTGGCGTCGATACCGCAAAGAACGACGCGATTCTGGCTGGTCTCGCCCAGCATCTGCTGCGCCCCGACCCGAATGACAGTCCGGTCCGCTGGGCGGAATACCGCGCTCTGGTGGAACGCACGCGCTTTGCGGCCGTGTTCACCGCGCACCCGACTTTCGCTCTGCCGCCCGATGTCAACCAGGCGCTGGCCGAGGCCGCCTGCGGCCGGGAAGCCCCGCCTTTCGTTTCCCACCGCCCGCCGCCGATTACGCTGGAGGAAGAATTCCACCGGTCCGTCTTCGCAATCGCCAATGGTCGTGACGCGATCGACCGTTTCAACGCTGCGCTGATCGCGGTCGCCCGCGCCGCCTGGCCGGACCGGTGGACGGAGCTCACGCCGCGTCCGGTGATCCTGTCCAGTTGGGTCGGCTACGACACCGACGGCCGCACCGATATCGGCTGGTGGGACACATTGCGGCTGCGGCTGGAAATGAAGCGGCTGCAACTGGCCCGCCTGCACGCCCATCTCAGTGTCCTGCCCGCGGCCAATGCCCTGGCCAATCGCGTTGCCGAGGCTCGGGACGTCGTTATCGAACAGATCGCAGCCTGTCCGGACGCCCCCACCCCGGCAAAGGCCGCGGCTTTCGCCAAGGTGCTGATCGGTCAACGGGACAAGGCACTCACCTCGCCCGCGCCGTTGCTGCCGTTGTTCCACGCCGCCATCGCCAAGGCCGAGGACCACGCCAAGCTCGCGCTGTGTGTGGCGCGCGCCGGGCTGGTCTCGCATGGGCTGGCGCTGGCACAGACGCATTGCCGGCTGAATGCCTCGCAGCTTCACAACGCCGTGCGCCAGCGCCTGGGGATTCCCGATCCGCCGGACGATCCCGCGCACCGGCGCGCGCTGTTTTCCGCGATCAACAACGCGCTGGACACGGTGAAACCACAGCCGGTCGATTTCGGCGGTCTGATCGCCGAACAGGCCTCGGCGGCGCGGCTGATGATGACAGTGGCGCAGATCATCAAGCACATCGACGGATCCGCGCCGGTGCGGTTCCTGATCGCGGAAACCGAAACTGGCTACACCTTGCTCGTCGCGCTTTGGATGGCGCGGCTGTTCGGCATCGAAAAGCACATCGAAATCAGCCCGCTGTTCGAAACCGCGGAGGCGCTGGAGGCGGGCGCGGGCATCCTGGAAGAGGCGCTGCGCAGCCCGCATTATCGCAACTACCTCAAGCAGACAGGCAAACTGGCGCTGCAGTTCGGCTATTCCGATTCGGGCCGTTTCGTTGGCCAGCTCGCCGCCAGCTATCTGATCGAGCGTTTGCGGCTGAAAATCGGCGAGATGCTGCACCGGCACGGCGTCACCGGGGTCGAGGTCATCCTGTTCGACACCCATGGCGAGAGCATCGGCCGCGGCGCGCATCCCGGATCCCTGGCGGACCGGCTGAAATATTTGTCGCCCACGGCGTCCCGCCAGGCGCTGAACAAGGCCGGGCTTCTGGTGCGCGAGGAAGCGGCGTTCCAGGGCGGTGACGGCTACCTGCTGTTCGGCACGCCGGAGCTGGCCCTCGCGACGGTGACCCGAATCGCTGAACAGACCTATCACCCCGCGGCCGGCCCGATCGAGGACCCAGTCTATGCCGACCCCGACTTCGCCACCGATTTCTTTGCCACCGTCCGCACCGCGATGGGCGATCTGGTGGAGGACGCAGGCTACGGCGCCTTGTTGGGCGCCTTCGGCCCGGCCTTGCTGGACCGCACCGGATCGCGTCCCGCGGCACGCCAAGCGGATGGCGTCGCGGGGGCGGCGCGCATCCGCCATCCGCGCGAACTGCGCGCGATTCCGAACAATGCGATCTTGCAGCAACTGGGCTGGTGCGCCAACACCTTGCAAGGTCTGGGCGCGGCGGCTTCCCGGCATCCCGAAATCTTCAACGAGATGCGGCAAAACAGCCGGCGCTTCCGGCGTGCGTTGGATTTCGCCAGCCACGCGCTGGCCCATTCCAACATCGACGTGCTGCGCGCGGTGATTGCGACTCTCGACCCGGGCACCTGGCTCGACAGAGCGGCGCATACGCAACGACCGGGGCGGCGGGAGGCGCTGGTCAGTGTCGCCCGCGCGTTGGAGCGGTTGGACATCTGGGCCGTGGCGCAATCGTTGTTCCGGCGCATTTCGGCCGATCACCTGGCGTTGCGCGTGGCGTGGCCCGGTGCGGGCCATATGGCGACCCGGGAGGTACTGCTGCACGCGCTGCGGCTGGCACTGATCCATCGCATCTGGCTGCTGGCGTCGGAGATCCCGGATTTCTCACCCCGCCACGGGGTGACCCGGCCGGTGCTGGAGGCTGCGATCCTGCGGCTGGACATCGAGCCGTCGCTGCAAATGCTGGCGGAGATTTTCCCGGTGGTGGACGACGCGGCCGGCGATTGCGATTACGGCGAGGCGGCGGCGCCGCGCGGGTCCAGCGCCTATGCGCGGGAGCATGAGGAGATTTTCGCGCCAATGCGGCGGCTGTTCGGGATGGTGCGCGAGATCGCGACGGCCATCACGCATGATGTCGGGGCCTTTGGTTAGCCCGAATTCTTGCCCCCGTACCGCCGTACCCGCAGATCGGCCTGTTCCTTATGGCCGGCGAAATTCTCGATCGCACAAAGCCGCGAGCAATATTCGCCGATCATTGCGGTCGCCTCCGGACTGACCTCCTGATAGGTGACCGTCTTCAGGAACTTGCCGACCCACAGCCCGCCCGTGTAACGCGCCGCGCGTTTCGTCGGCAGGGTGTGGTTCGTGCCGATGACCTTGTCGCCGTAGGCAACGTTGGTTTCTTTCCCTAGAAATAACGAACCGTAATTGCGCATCCGTTCCAGGAACCACCGGGGCTCACGGGTCAGCACCTGCACATGCTCCGAGGCGATGCGGTCCGCTTCCGACAAAAGTTCGTCGTCGGTGTCGCACAAAATAACCTGGCCATGATCGCGCCAGGCGGCACCGGCGATGTCCGCGGTCGGCAGCACAGCCAGTTGCCGCTGGATTTCGGCCTCGATCTCGCCGGCAATCCGAACCGATGTGGTCAGCAAAATGGCGGGCGAGGTCGGGCCATGTTCGGCCTGTCCCAACAGGTCGGTGGCGCACATTTCCGCATCCGCGGAGTCGTCGGCGATGATCAGGGTCTCGGTCGGACCCGCCAGCAGATCAATGCCGACGCGACCGAATAATTGCCGCTTCGCCTCCGCGACGAAGGCGTTCCCGGGGCCGACCAGCATATCGACCGGCGCGATCGTTGCCGTGCCCAGGCCCATCGCTGCCACCGCCTGAATGCCACCCAACAGATAAATCTCGTCCGCGCCAGCCAGCGCCATCGCGGCAACCGTCGCTGCGGGAGGGACCCCATTGAGTGGCGGCGTGCACGCTGCAACCCGCGGCACGCCGGCAACCTTTGCCGTAAGCACCGACATATGTGCCGAGGCCACCATCGGATAGCGACCGCCGGGGACGTAACAACCAACGCTTGCCACCGGAATGTTCCGGTGCCCCAGACGGATGCCGGGCAAGGTCTCGATCTCGATATCCCGCAGCGCCGCACGCTGCGCTTCCGCGAAACGGCGAATTTGCGTCTGGGCAAATTTGATGTCGTCGATCACCCGGGATGGCAGGCTGTCGATCAGCGCCTGAATCTGCGCCGGCGTCAGCCGGAACGACTCCGGCTCCCACCGGTCGAACTTCGCCGACAGTTCGCGCACCGCCGCGTCCCCGCGTTCGGCGATATCTTCCAGGATGGCCTCGACCGTCTGACGGGTCTTGCGGTCCGCCTCGGTCTTTTCCGCCTCTGTCGCGCCGTGTTTCAGGATCCGGATCATCGTCCTACTCCGCCGTCCAACCGCCATCGATCACAAGCGCCGTCCCGGTCACCAAAGCCGCGGCGTCGGAGGCCAGATACACCACCGCCCCCATCAAGTCCTCCACCGATCCCAGCCGGCCCAGCTTGATCCGGCGCAACGTATCGGCGCGAAACGCGGCGTCCTGGAAAAACGGCCGGGTCAGCGGCGTGTCGATGAAGGTGGGGCCGATCGAGTTGACCCGAATCCCATGGGGCGCCAGGTCGATCGCCATCGCCTTGGTCAGACCCTCAATGCCGTGCTTGGTCATGCAATAGACGGTGCGGCGCGCGCCGCCGACATGACCCATCTGTGACGACACGTGAATGATGGAGCCTCGCCGGCCGCCGGCCACCATCCGTTGCGCCACCGCCTGGGCCACAAAAAACGCCGCGCGTTGGTTCAAAAGGGTGATCGTGTCGAAATCGTCCTCGGTCACCTCCAGGAAGGGACGCGGCCGGTTGGTTCCCGCATTATTGACCAGGACATCAAACGGCGCCTGTGTCTCGGCCATCTGCCGCACCGCCGCCAGATCCGTCACATCCAACGCGACGGCATCCGCCCAACCGCCCTCGGCGCGAATTTCTGCCGCTGCCGCCGTGATCTCCGACACGTTGCGGGCAATCAGCAAGACCTGGGCCCCGGCCTGAGCCAGCGCAGCAGCCGCGGCCAGTCCGATTCCGCGCCCCGCGCCGGTGACCAATGCGCGTTTACCGTCCAGCCGCATCGAAGGCGTGCGTGGCAGCGTCATGCGGGGCTCCGTTCAAGCTGAGCCGCAGTATCGGGTGGGCGGACCGTGACCGCAATCCAGCCACTCCGATTTGCAACACGTCTCGAAAATTATCATACGGCGATAGGCATCTCGGTGCTGGTATGATAGAAAACCATCGAATTATCTTGAACCCAACGCAGCGCGCTCTTGATAAGCGTGTGGCGGTCGAACCTGCTGGGAAGCCGCGAATGAACGACTACCCGCCCTATTCTCTGCTCGAGGATCAAGCGCGGCTTCCGCCATCCGACCGTTATGCCGCCACGATCGTTTCGAGGATTATCGACCGCTACCTCGACCCGGGATCGGTGCTGGATATCGGTTGCGGCAATGGTGTGTGGCTGGATGTGTTGCGCGATGGAGGACGACGATACGTCCAAGGTATCGGGGAAGACGCATACGCACTGCATGACCTCGCGATCGACCCTGCCCGGATCCTGATCACGCGTCTGGATCGCCCACTGATCCTGGATCGAACCTTCGACCTGGTGGTCTGCCTGGACGGGCCGGACCACGTGGAGCCGCGATATGCCGAGGTCCTGGTCAGCAACTGCGTGCGGCATGCCGACGCGGTCCTGTTTTCGACCGTGCTGCCCGACGAAGCGGACCCGACCGCCGGCCTGGCAGACTCCTCCGACTGGGCCGCCGCTTTTCACCGACATGGATTCGTTGACGTTGACCTGATCCGGCCGCTGATCTGGCATGATCCGCGGATTCCGTTCTGGCAACGCCAGGGTCTACGGCTGTTCCTGAAGCACGACTTGCCGCGTCTTCCCATTCTCCAGGCCGAGGCCGCGCGCGCGATCGATTTTTCCCCACTGACACGAACCAAATCGGCCTGGCCTTATGCCGTCTCGTTCGCCGCGGAGCTGGACGGCAGGCGCGGGGAAGAGCTGATCGGCCGGTTGGCGTGGCAGGCGGACCAACTTAATCGCGCCCTGGCTGGTGAGCAGGCAAACCGGGACGAAGCCCTGCTGTTGGCGCGCGACCTGGAACTGACGCAGCGGTCGGCGGCGACAGCCCGGGCGGAACGCGAGACCCTGCAGGATCACATTGATAAACTGGGTGCCCACATCGAAGCGCTGCAGCGACATATGGCGGCAACCGATGCTGAATTGGAGCGGGCACAGAGCACTATTGCGGTTTTGCGGCAGGAACGGACTATCATTCTGGATTCGACGATATGGCGGGCGACCGGACCGCTGCGCGCGTTCGGCCGGGCCCTGCCGCTTCCGTTACGACTGCGCCTGCGGCAGGTATTGCGGGGGGGCTTGCGGCTGGGGCGGGTGGTGACCGGGCTGCGGTTCCGCCGGCAAGTGCGAGGCAGAAAGCCGGCGACAGCCAC
>Ga0182012_10006920_pt1 | contig 11440 bp, 6 predicted proteins | sample 612S2SmetaG_FD_120486 | JGI IMG/M metagenome (GOLD analysis project Ga0182012, IMG submission 120486) | Permafrost microbial communities from Stordalen Mire, Sweden - 612S2S metaG | ecosystem: Environmental > Terrestrial > Soil > Wetlands > Permafrost | place: Sweden: Stordalen | collected...
AATCTCGCGATCTCGTTTGGGGAGCGTTAGCAGAATTCGCTTGACGGCGTCGGCTGTTTCGCCGGCGAGCACACGTCTCTCGGGGCTGTCGGCCGTGTCGGAAATCAGGTTGAAGTCTAAGTCGACGAAGTTTCTCTGTACGCTGGGCCGCAGGGATTGTTTAGCCATGTTGGAACCAATGGCGCGAACATAGGCCGGGAGCCGAGACGCGTCGCGCGGTTCGCCTTTCATGATCTTTTCCATGGCTGCGGAAATGGCATCTTGCACCATATCTTCGCTGCGTTCCGGCGCAACTTTGCCCCACAGCAGGCTGCGCAGGACGCGGCGGGAATATTGGTAAAAGTGTTGGGCAATGTCGTGGTCTCCGGTGCGGAGGCGTGTCAGGTAAAGTTCGTTGAAGGTTGTAGGAGTGGTGGCAGGCGAGTCTGGCAGATGATTCCAAACGACTCCAAATTTTGTTCCGACTGCAGTCAATTTCATTTTTTCCCTCTGAGTTTCTTGCTAAAAGAAGATGTCTTTGGCCCGTCCTGTGTGAACGGGCCTTGCGGTCATCGTCCTTGCTTAAGAGAACTGCGGAGGTGAGCAGATTCCTTCGTTGCCGAGAAAGTTTTTTTCAGGGGGGATGCTTCGTATCAGCCGTGGCCGCCTACTTTACCGTCGGCGCCGCCACAGCAGGCGGTGCAGCCGCCGCCGAGATCATTGGGTTGATGCGGGAACTCGAGACCCAGTTCAATGCGAGACAATCCAAGAGGCATTGCGGAATCAGGAGTGGTGAGAGCTTTGGCGGCTTCCTTAATTGTGATAGCGGTACCGAGAACTTGGCAACTAAGGGCGAACTCATCCACGTGATGGGTAACGGGTACAACCGAACCAAGGGGCGGGTCGTCAATAAGGTGAAGTGCCGAGATGCGTTGCGATTCACTCAGCCGGGCAATACTGAACTCCGCTCTCCAAAATTGGATGTTCGGGCCTGGTCCGAACTTTAGACTGATGTCTTCCAGTTTGGTGGCCGCTTCGTATTCGAGTATGCGGACGGCGGAGAGCGTCTTCGGCGTGTCGAGGAGTTGGTCTGATCCGGTGGTGATCTGGATATCTCCCTTATCGATGGAATGTACTTTTCTGGGCTTGGGAACGGTGATGACACTGTAGACGCCGGTGGTGTTGGTTGCGGGAGTGCTGGGAATTTTCACGACAGGATTGGCGATGGGATCAGGTCCAACACCGCCATCCTTTACGCCTAGCAGAGTGCCGTTGCTTCCCTGGTCTATGGGTATAAATGCACCCCAGTTGCCACCTTCGTACGAGTGAACGGGGCCGACGTCTAACATGTAGAGACGAAGATCGGTAGGTGTTTCGATGATAGATATCAACCCGTGTAAGACGAGGTAGAAGATATCGGGTTGCTGCGGTGTGTGAGTTGGCATGATTTTCTCCTTGGAGGTGTTAGCTACGCGGCATTGAAACTAGATGCCGCCATATAGTTCGAAAGCGGCCCAATAGTATGGGTGCGAGGTGAGTGGTTTGCTGCGAATGGCGAGTGCTGCCGCGCGGAGAGATTGGGCGGGTGGCACTTTGTTCAGCAGTCCTGTATAGAATTCGGTCATGAAACGGGCGGTTGGTTTGGAGTCGATGTTCCAGCGGGCGGCGACCACGCGGGTGGCTCCTGCTTCGAGGAAGGCACGGACGAGGCTTGAGAGATCAAAGGCGCCACTCTGCTCGCCGATACCCGTGGAGCAGGCGGCTAAAACGACTAGCTCAGTGGACGACAAATCGAGATCGGAAATCTGTTGCGCTGTGAACAAGCGCATGGGGAAACCCGGTTCTTTGGCAAGCACTAAGGCGCCGAAACCGCCGTTCGAAACGCCGTGGCCGGCGTAGTGCAGGAGACGCTGATGGGGCAAGAGTTGGCGTACTAGATTGAGTTTCGCGTCCCCACCGGTGAGTAGCTTGGTTGCGGGCAAGCGGGTTTGTAGGGCGAATGACTCTTCGCGGGCGTCGCGTAAAGGTGGGAGGCTGCGAGCGGAGGGATCGTCCAGTTCAGGGTCGGCCACAATCAGGCCAGGGCGCAGTTGCAGTGGTTGATTCACGGCGTGAGAGGCGGCTTCGTACCAGCCGCGGGTCAATACCAGGGCATGCGATTCAAGCAATGGCTGTCCAGTACTGTTCTCAAGCACAGACCAAGGGATGTTGGCTAGGGGAGCGTCGGCATCAATGATAAGGGTGGGGGTTTGGGCCAGCCGCGAGGCTACGGGGCCAAGCAATTGCTGGAAGAGTTGGCGGGACAGAGTGTGGATCAAGGGAACGGATGAATCGGGGTTAGCGAGTAAGGCGGAAAGGCGCTGGGCTTTGGCTGCGATTTGGTTTAGCTCAATGAAGTGAAAGTCAGTGCCGGAGGAATCAGCGATCCAAAGCGCGAGTTGATTGCCGACAAGTGCGTAAGAGAGCCAAGCCGCTTGGTTGCTTGGGGGCAGACGGTGGTAGTCCGGATCGCGACGACTGCGGAACGCTTGCCATGAATCTAAGGCGGTGGTGAAATCACCATTGCTTATTTGGGTTTGCACCATGCCGCGCCATGCTTCTTCGCTTTCGCTGAGGAAGGCTTGTCTTTGCGCGCGCCCCTTTACATGCTGCAGATGATCGAGGCATTCTATGACAGAGGTTTGGTAATAGCGCAGCGCATCCGGCGAGCGGCCAGTAGCTAGAAATGCGCTACCCATGGCGGGGATCAAACGCAGCCGTTGGTAATAGTCAAAATTCAGATAAGGGAACGGATCGCCGGCGGGTAGGCGCGCCAGCCTTGCCATGGCTTGCGCGGCTAAACCGTTGGCGATTTCCGCTTTGGCGCGTGCCACTTCAGACATGGCGGCGAAGCTATGCGTGACCGCGGGTACAGGTGCTAAGACAGCGGCATTTTGGTAGGAACGACTGGCAGCGGCGTATTGCTGGCGGCGCATTTGTGCGCTGGCCCAATCGGCCCAAATTTCGCCGCGGCGCCGCTGATTGGGATGGCCCTCCATGACGGCGATGGCTTCTTGCATGAGCACCGCGGCGACGCGATCGTGACCTGCTTCATCTGCGGAGAGAGCTAAGGAGATATAGAAATTAACAGCCAATGGTCCTGTATGAACGCCGCGCCAGAAGAGGATGAGCGATTCGTGGGCATTTTGCCAGGCATCGAGCGGCGTGGTGAGACTCACGAACGGTTCGACGGTGCTGGAGCGTGCGCGCAAGCCGAGCCCGGCATAGCCGGCCAGTGGGATCTTTTCAGCCGCTTGCAAACGTTCAGCCATGACATCGAAGTCGCGGCTGGCGCTTTTGCATGTCAGCTCTTGAAGCCACGCTTGGTTGGCCCACCATACGTAGGACGATTGCTCAGCACTTCTTCGAATACCTTGCAAAGCATCGAGACATTCTGCCGGGTGCCTTAAGCGGCCGTAGGCGTAGGCGAGTTCGACGGAACTGGCGATGCGGAGCGGTGCGTTCGCGGCGGCTGCTGTGCGTGCCTGGGAGGCAGACAGCAGGGCTTCTTCATGGCGTCCCGATCGATTGGCTGCCGATGCCGCGGCCAACAAGGGCCAAGCTGCTTGCGTTTGTGCGGTTTGCAGGAGATCGTGCAGCCACGGGTCGTGTTTAGTGGCTTGCAGGTAGTTGGCCAAGCGGTTCAGCGGTACGTGGAAGTTTTGTGCGTCGGCCAGCCAATCGGCTTCAGCAGCTTGCAGCAACACGTCGATGCCGCCTTCGGGCACATGCTCGGGATCTGCTGCGGTGACGATCTCTTGCAGTTTTCGAAGGCGGTGAGATATCAGATTTTGGCAGGCGGCGATATTCTTTGCGATTTCGGCACGCCATTCGGTAGACTTCTCAGTCTTAAATGTCTCTTGCCAAAACTCCAGGGCGGCGTGCGGAGCGGGCAGGCGTTCGGCCACCCAGGCGAGGTTGAAAAGCGATTCCTGTGCAAAGCTGTTGCCTCGCTCGGAGGCTTGTTGGAAGCTTTCGGCTGCGGTGCCTAGATCGATAGCGCGGTTGTCGGCCAGCGCTCGCGCGGTGAATGCCAAGCCGCTGACGAAGGCGACGCATGTATTGTCGGGGTCGACCGAAGCGGCGAGTTGGAGAGTTTCTATGGCTTCGTCATAGTGGCCGAGCACGACATGCAGGCGCGCTTTGATGCACATGGAGCGGGCACTGGGTCCGAACTGTTTTTCTGTTTTGTCGACGCGTGATTGGATGGCTTGGGCGGCGAGTTGAATGTCGTGTTGGGAAGGGAAAGGTTGCGATTTTGTGTGGCCGGGAATGCGTAAACTGGTGGGGATTGCGGCGACGGGAAGGGCGCGGAGTTGCCATTCTGCCAGGCTGAGTTGGGTGGCGGGTTGGTGCCAAACGAGAAGGCCGCCGGCGATCGTGAGGGTGGCGATGGCGACGGCCGCAACTCTAAAAGGTAGAGTCATTTGTTGTCCGCGAAAGCGCGCGCATCTGACTGCCAGCCCGGGTCCGTCTCGGTTTGTAAGTCGCGTTCGGCTGCGATACGGGCAGCGTCGGGGCGGTGCAAGCGGTCGAGTATTAGTACGCGGTTGAACAGGGCTGGTGGATAGTTTGGATTTTGTGCGAGGGCTTCATCCACCATAGCTAGGGCGGTTTCGTACTCGTGATCAGAGCGAAGGCGGTCGCCGCGGGCAGCGTGGACGGCGGCCAGATCGTTCAACAGGGAAGGCTTGCGGCTACTGGTACGCATGGCGTTTTCGATTTGATCTATGGCGGAATCGAAATTGTTTTCAAGCACGGCGGCGCGCCAGGAATCGGGAGTGCCTGGTTTAATGGTTTTGGTTTCAACAGAGATGGCATCGGCCGTGCCTCGGGCTTCGCGGTAGTGGCCATAGGCAATGCCGGCGAGACGAAATTCAATGGGACGCAGTTGGGCGAGTTGCTGGGCGATGTGGGCGCTGGCCTCGTGTTGTTGCCAGCGTGAATAGGTGAAGGGGAGCAGACTGACGACGAACAAGGCGGCAGCGGCGGCCATCCAACGCAGGGGAGTGATGCGCCCGCGAATTCCGCGGGAAATGGGGATTGGGGCGTTTGTTAATTTACTGGCCACGGATGCGGCCTCGTTTGTGGAAGGAAGGCTGTCGATCAGTTGCTCTTGTTCCGGCGTGAGGGGTTCCGCTAAGGCGACTGCATTCTTGAGGCGGGTGGAGCAGAGGTCGCAATCGGCGCAGTGCGTGAGCAGTTGTTGCTCGCGCGCTGGCGTGAGATCGCCTTGCGCCAGCGAGAATAGTTCCTGCTCTAAAGGGCAGTCTGGCGTGAGGTCGCCGGAGCGTGCGCGCAGGCGGCCTGAGCCCTCCCATTCGAGATTCAGCATTTGTTCATCCGAGTCGTTCATTATGAGAACCCCATACCGCGAGCTTTTCCTTCGGGTTTATTGGCAAATTTTTCTTTCATGAGCCGGGTGAGGCGGCCCAGCGCACTTTCTACGCCTTTGGCGCTAAGGCCAATGGTGGGAAACGAGCTAATTTGCTCGGCGGTGAGACCTGAGCGGTAATAGAGCCAGAATACTTGGCGGTCACGGTGGCTGGCAGTGGAGCGCACGGCGTTGTCGATCTGGCCAATCAGAATTTTGCGATCAATGGTGTGAGTGGAAGAAGGGTCGGCGATTTCTACATCTTGCAGGGCTGAGTCGGTTCGGTCATCTTCGGCGCGTTTGTTGGAGCACTGGGTGAGGACGACGTTGCGGGTGATGACTTTGAGGTAGGCGAAGTCGGAATTTGGACCGGTGGGTTGGAAGTCTAGCAGCGCCTTTCCATTTCTTTGGCAGAGGCGGGCGTAAACTTCGTGAATGAGATCTTCGAGTTCGCCGGTTCGGCCGGGGCGGGCGATGGCAAGGGTTTTGAGGGCGACTCCGGCAATGGTGCGATGATAGCGGCGGTGAAATTCAAGCCAAACTTCGTGATCCCGTGAACCTGCGCAAAGCGTAAAGAGCTCCACCGCGCTGAGTTGCTCATGGGACATAGAAGGCTTTGTGATTATAGCGGGGTTAGTTGGCCGGGGCGGCGGGTCTCTTACTTGATGTTGCTTAGTTTGTCCTTATAGAGTTTGTACTGTTGGCCGCCATGCTGACTTTGCCCGCCCTGCCTGTTATCCTCAACCGCAGAACCTCATGTTGATCGAACAGCAGATCGCCGAACGACAGGCGAGGGCGAGCAACGCCATCAAGCGGATCGTGGAGCACCCCCCTGGCGGCGCGCAATATGGCGACTATCAAATCAAGTCATCGAGCGGACAAATGTACCGCATCGCCTTGCGCGGCCCTGGCGTGTTTGAAAACTATTGTTCCTGCCCCGATTTCGCCGTCAACACGCTCGGAACCTGCAAGCACATCGAGGCCTTGCTGGCCCGTTTCGAGCGGCGCCGCGCCAAGGCCAGCGAATCGGTTTCCTATCGGCGCACCCGCGCATCGATCTCGCTTAAGTATGGCGACACCATCGAAGTCAGCCTCCACTTGCCGGCGTCGCCGTCGCCAGCGTTACGCTCGATTGCCGCCCGCTACTTCAACGCCGGCGGTCTCTTGGGCCGCGAACAATACCGCCAGTTCGGCGCGGTCGTGGCCGAGATTCAGCAGGCCGACGATCAAGCCGTCGTGTACACCGATGTTCTCGATTTTCTCGACCGCGAAAACGAACTCGCTGAAGGCATTGAACTCGAGCGCAAGCTCCTGGCCAAAGTGAAGCAAGGCAAAGATCCTACCGCCGGGCTGCTGAAAACCAAGCTGCTCCCTTATCAAACACGCGGCGCCGTATTCGCTGCCTGCCGCGGCCGCGTCATCTTGGCCGATGACATGGGCTTGGGCAAAACCGTCCAGGCCCTCGCCGCCACCGAATTGCTGCGCCGCCGCAAAGGCATAGAGCGTGTGTTGGTCATCGCGCCTGCTTCGGTCAAGTACCAGTGGAAAACCGAAATCGAAAAGTTCACAGGCCATCAGGCCCAAGTCGTCGACGGCCCGTTGGCGCGCCGCCAAGCCCTGTACGCCGCACCCTCCTTCTTCACTCTCACCAGCTACGAACTCGCCATCAAAGATCTGGCGGACATGCAAGCCTTGATGCCCGATCTGATCATTCTCGACGAAGCGCAACGCATCCGCAACTGGACCACCGCCACAGCCCGCACTATTAAGCAACTGAAGAGCCGTTACGCCTTCGTCTTAACGGGTACTCCGCTAGAAAACAAATTGGAGGAACTTTTCTCCGTTGTGGAGTATGTGGATGGACGCAGGCTCGGCCCCGCCTTCCGCTTCCTTCACGAACACCGCATGGAAGATGAAAACGGCAAGCTGCTAGGTTATCGAGGCTTGGATCGCATCCACAATCAAATGGCCCCTATTCTGCTTCGCCGCACGCGTGCCGAGGTTCTCAAGGAACTTCCGGAGCGCACCGATCAAGTCTTCCGCGTGCCGATGACCGAAATGCAAGCCGAGCCATACTCCGAACAAAGCGACATTCTCGCGAAACTCAGGCGAAAGTGGGAGCACCAGAAATGGCTATCAGATATAGACCACAAACGCATTCTCTGCTGCCTGCAGAACATGCGCATGCTCTGCAACTCAACATTCTTGTACGACAAGACAACACACCACTCGCCGAAGCTCGCCGAGTTCCGTGAAATCATGACCGAACTAGCCATTGAAGAAAATCGCAAGGTGGTTGTGTTTAGCGAGTATGAGCGCATGACCTATCTGGCCAGCGAGGAGCTTCGCAAACTTGGAATCGGCTTCGTCTCTCTCCACGGCGGCGTGCCCTCGCAAAAGCGTGGCATACTGATCGAAAAATTCCGCAACGATCCGGATTGCAAGGTCTTTCTCTCAACTGATGCCGGTGGTGTGGGTCTCAATCTCCAATCCGCCTCCGTGGTCGTCAACTTCGAGCCGCCCTGGAACCCCGCCCGGCTCGAACAGCGCATCGGCCGCGTCCATCGTCTTGGCCAATCCCGGCCCGTTCATGTGATTCACATGCTGACCTCCGATAGCATTGAAGAGCGCGTGTGGGAGACCCTACGGCTCAAGAATTCGCTTTTTGCCGGAGTCTTCGATTCCCCAACAGGTGAGATCAGCTTTGAAAAACTCGGCCGCAAGCGTGGATTGGAACAAGTGAAGGAAATCTTCGCTGGCCAACCCAGCAGGCCCAAACCCATCAGCAATCCGACTCCGCCCGAACCAGCGAAGCCGCCAGCCGCGTCTTCCGCCCCGAATGGCGTTGCAATGGCCCTGTCGGGCTTATTTGAGGCCGGTATCAAGTTCATCGAATCGCTAGCGGGCGATGTTTCGCCAAGATCAATGGAGCAGGCGCTTTCCGGAATCGTGAAGCGTGATCCCGTAACACATCAATCGACGATGTCAATCGCGCTGCCCGAATCCTTCAACGCGCAACGGCTTGTGAAAGCTTTGTCCAGCTTACTAAGTACGCCCCAATAGGCCGGGCGGGCGCCGCTATTTCACCACGATGTTGACTAAGCGGTCGGGCACGGCGACTACTTTTACGATTTGCTTGCCTTCAACAAACGGTTTCACCTTGTCGTTTGCCAAAGCCATCTTCTCCAGTTCCTCTTTAGGAGTGCCATGCGCTGCATGTATATGCCCGCGCAGTTTGCCGTTGACTTGCACGGGTATTTCGATGAGATCGTCTTTCGCCAGTTCGGCGTCGAACATGGGCCAGGCATGGCGGAAGACAGGTTCATTGTGGCCGAGTTCGGCCCAGAGATCTTGCGCGGTATAGGGTGCGAAGGGCGCGAGCATGAGAGTGATGCTTTCGCAGATTTCGCGAATGGTGCCGTCGGTCAAGCCGGATTCCAGGGCGTAGAGTTCGTTTACCAATTCCATCAACGAAGCGATGGAGGTGTTGAAGTGCCAGCGGCTATCGAAGTCAGTGGTGATTTTGCCGATGGTCTGATGTAGTTTGCGGAGAGCGGCGCGGTCGGCCTCGCTGCGTTCGCCGGTGCCTTTGCGGTCGGCATGGCGCGTGACGAAGCGATAGAGCCGGCCGAGGAAACGCTGAATGCCGGAAACGCCGTCTTCCTGCCAATCGAGATCGCGATCGGGCGGCGCGGCGAACAGTGAATAAAGGCGTGCGGCGTCTGCACCAAATTGCGCCACCATGTCATCGGGGGAAACAACGTTGCCGAGATTCTTTGACATCTTAGCGCCGTCTTTGATGACCATGCCTTGGGTGAAGAGGCGCTTGGCGGGTTCGTCGTTTTTGATGATGCCGATATCGCGCATCACTTTCGTCCAGAAGCGCGAGTAGATGAGATGCAGAATGGCGTGTTCGACGCCGCCGATGTACTGATCGATGGGGAACCAGTAGGCGATGGCTTCGGAACTGAAGGGCGCCTGGTTGTTGTGAGAATCACAGTAGCGATAGAAATACCAGGACGAATCGACGAAGGTATCCATGGTGTCGCTCTCGCGGCGGCCGGGGCCTCCGCATTTTGGGCACTCCACGTTGATAAAGGACGGAACGCCTTCGAGCGGCGAGCGGCCTTTGCCGGTGATCTTGACGTCGAGCGGAAGCAGGACGGGCAAGTCTTTTTCGTTGACGGGCACGATGCCGCACTGGGCGCAGTAAACCATGGGGATGGGCGTGCCCCAATAGCGCTGGCGGGAGATGCCCCAGTCTTTAATGCGATACGTGATGGACTCGTTGCCAAAGCCTTTGCTTTGCGCGAAGGCGGCCATTTTCTTGCGCGCGTCCGCACTGGCAAGGCCGGTCCATTCGCCCGAGTTTTCAACGATGCCGTAATCGCAGAATGGTTCTTTCAATGGCGTTGCGGCGAGAGCGCCGTCTGCCGGACGGATCACCGGGGTGATGGGGATCTTGTATTCGGTGCAGAATTCGAAATCGCGTTCGTCGTGCGCGGGCACGGCCATGATGGCGCCGGTGCCGTAACCCATGAGCACGAAGTTGCCGATCCAGATGGGTACCTTCGCGCCGTTGAACGGATGCAAAGCGTATTTGCCGGTGAACTGACCAAGTTTCTGCACGTTGCCGGTCTCCTGGCGCGCGGTGAAATCGATCATCTCTTTGAGCTTGAGCTTTTCAGCTTCAGCGGTGACGAGTTGTTCGAGCAGCGGATGTTCAGGAGCCAGAATTAGGCAGGTTGCGCCGTAGATGGTATCGATGCGGGTGGTGAAGACGCGGATCTTCTCGGCGCTATCGGCGAGTTTGAAATCGACTTCGGCGCCTTCGGAACGGCCGATCCAGTTACGCTGCATGGCGAGGACGCGATCGGGCCAGCCGCCTTCGAGCTGCTTCATGGCGTCGAGAAGCTCGGGCGCGTAGGCAGTGGTCTTCAAGAACCATTGCTGCATGGCGCGCTGCTCTACGGGCGTGGTTTCGTGACGCCAGCAGCAGCCATCCACCACCTGTTCGTTGGCTAGGACGGTGCCGCATTCAGGGCACCAGTTGAGCAGCGCTTCCTTGCGATAGGCTAGGCCGCGCTCAACCATTTTGAGAAAGAACCACTGATTCCAGCGATAATATTCGGGTTCGCAAGTGGCTACTTCGCGGCTCCAATCGAAAGCGAATCCAAGGCGCTGCATCTGCACCTTCATGTTGGCGATGTTCGAGAGGGTCCACTCACGCGGCTGGCGATTCTGCTTCATGGCGGCGTTTTCGGCGGGGAGGCCGAACGCGTCCCAACCCATGGGATGCAGCACATTGTAGCCGCGCATCCACATGTAGCGGGCTAGCGCATCGCCAATGGCGTAGTTGCGCACGTGCCCCATATGGAGCTGGCCGCTGGGATACGGCAGCATTTCGAGCACGTAATACTTGGGCCGTTCGGGCGCGTTGGCTACGTAGAGCGACGCGTCTTTGGACCAGCGTTCGTGCCACTTGGGCTCGATTTCTTTGGGGTCGAAGACTTTTTCGGGGATACTAGCTCCTTGAGTGTTGCCACATCTTGACGATGGCCGCCCGGCTCGTCGTCGGGCGTTTCGAGAATAAAAGCTTTGTCGCGCAGCTCCGGATGATTGAGGATGCGCCGAAAGCCTTCTAAACCAATATAACCAGCGCCGATGTTGGCATGACGGTCGAGGTGCGAACCGCAGACGGCTTTGGCGTCGTTAGAGTGGATGACTTTGATGTGCTCGAGGCGGAGCGTTTCGCGCGCGGTGGCGAGAAGCAGTTCAAAACCTGCTGGCGTGGCGAGGTCGAAACCGTAGACGTGGCAGTGGCACGTGTCGAGGCAGAAGCCGATGGGGATGTCGAGATATTTCTCGGAGAGTTGTTGAATGATGGAGAGTTCGGACAGATCGCCGCCGAGTTGCGTGCCGGCTCCCGCGGTGTTTTCGAGCAGCAGGGTGAGGCGCGGATTGGTTTTGTAGGTTTCGTCAACGGCGCGCCAGGCGAGGGCGATGGCTTCGGCGACGTTGAGCATGCCTTGTTCAAGGCTGAGGCCT
>Ga0182012_10006925_pt1 | contig 11437 bp, 7 predicted proteins | sample 612S2SmetaG_FD_120486 | JGI IMG/M metagenome (GOLD analysis project Ga0182012, IMG submission 120486) | Permafrost microbial communities from Stordalen Mire, Sweden - 612S2S metaG | ecosystem: Environmental > Terrestrial > Soil > Wetlands > Permafrost | place: Sweden: Stordalen | collected...
CGGCCCGTGAATCAGATCGGCCCAGTCAGAGAAGGTGCTCATAAAGCTGATCGGGAACCAGTCGCGTGCCGGCTCGCCGATGCCGCACTGCGTCTTCACGTCGTGCGCCATGTGCGAGAGCGTGTACCGCTGCGCGATACGGCGCTCGTCGGTAATGGCTTCGTCGCGGCCCGTAAAGCTCACCGGCTGGAAGCTCAGGAAGCTGATCTTCTTGGGGTTCGCCAAGGCAAACTGGATGATGTGGCCCACCTGCTCGTTATTGATGCCATTGATGATCGTCGTTACCGGAACAATTTCAACGCCGGCTTCGTGCAGGTTGTTGATCGCCTGCAGCTTTACGTCAAACAGGTTGCCCACCTTGCGGTGTGAGTTGGCTGCGTTGCCAATGCCATCGAACTGAAGGTACACATACCGGAGGCCCGCTTCGGCAGCCGCGCGGCAAAGCTCCTTGCTCTTCGCGAACTCAATGCCGTTCGATGCCGCCTGCACGCTGTTGTAGCCAACCTTGCGCGAGTAGGCAACCGCATCAAGGAAGTACGGAGACAGTGTCGGCTCGCCGCCTGAGAACTGTACGCTCATCTGCCGCTTCGGCTTGATGGTGATGGCGTTGTCCAGCATGGTCTTGATCTCGTCCCACGTCAGCTCGTGAACAAAACCCACCTGGTTGGCATCCATGAAGCACGGATCGCACATCATGTTGCAGCGGTTGGTCAGATCGATCGTCAGCACCGAGCCGCGTCCGTGCGTCACCGTCGACGTGCCGTGATTGTGCAGATTCTTGTCGCCTTCGCCATGCGCGCGCATATCGCGTCCCGGGAAGCTCTCTTCCAGGTGCTTGAAGAACGCCGTGTCGATCGACATCACGTCTTCAAAGTGGCCGTGCTTCGGGCAATCCTTCACCATCAGGATCTGGCCGTCGCGCTCGATAATCTGCGCCTTGATCTCGCCCACCTTTTCGTTCAGCAGAACTTCGTGCGGCAGCTTGCCGTCAAGAATCTGCTGGCGAATCTCAGGTACGCACTTGGGGCAAAGCGAATCGGTCGTGCGCGGCCAGCCCAGAGGAGGCTTTTCCTTCTGCCAGCTCTTCTGCAGAGGCTTGTCGCTCCACTTCGGCGTGAATGCGTCATTGGGGCTGATCCGGTTCAGCTTCTCAAAAACAACCCACGCTCCCTTGGCTGCGTATACGGCGGCTTTCTCTACATATTTAACGGCTTTTGGCATGTGGTGCGTTCTCCTCAGATTTTCAGATTTCTCTTGATGAGTGATTGGCCGGCGGATCTTGCCCGCGCCCTGTCTCGAATTCACGAGCGGAAATCAGGTGCTGAAATTGCATTCCTAGGGTAACTGCGCTTGCCGGTCAACCCAATCCCCATGCAGCGAACGGCAGATTCCCCGCCTGAACGGGGATTCCAAGCCAGCGAACGGAATGTCTGGTAACTCGCTGAAAACCGTAGGCTTGCTCCAAATAAGGGCGCTTTTTCCGCAGCCCAAGGGTCTCCACCATTTCAGAATCTGCTGTAGCCGTTGTTTTTTAGGAGGTTTCGCAGCGATTGCGCAGTAATTATCGGAGGGCTTTTTCTCGAACGAAGCAAAAATCCAGAATTCGTTTAGAGCTGAGCGTTCAAAACTGAGAACTGACAACGGGCAACTGAAGATTACTTCCCCAGATAATCCCTATATTGCTGTTCCAGAACGCCTGCCGCCCGCGCCAGGGCCAGCTTTGACACGTTGTACTGGTACAGGCTCTCCACCAGATTGTTCTCGGCAGAGGCCAGGGTTCCCTGTGCGGTCACCAGCGGAAGGTTGTCGTCAACCCCCGCATTCACGCGGTCTGTTTCATCGCTCAAGGTCCGCGTAGCCAGGTCAACATTCGATCGCGCCACGTCAACCAACTGCTTTGAAGCGTTCACGTCAAGCAACGCGGACCGCACCTGCTCGTCGATGTGGTTGTGCAGATCAGCCAGTTGCGCATTGATGGCATTCAACTGCGCCGCCGACGCATCTGCGTCACCCCGCAAGCCGGCTTCGCGGAACAGCGGAACGGTCAACGTGCCCATCGCAATAAAGTTCCCGTGCGTCCCCGCCCCGTTCACCGTGCTGGTTCCGTAATAGCTCGTAAACAACAAGCTCGGCAGTCGTTCCGACTTCGAGATCTGGTGGAGCGCCTTGTAGACCACGATCTGGTTCTGCAGGTTCTGGTAGTCCTGCCGATTCTTGTAAGCCACCGCGCGCACCTCTTCTGGCGTCTGCTCGGCGAGATCGCTGAACGGTGCTGCATCGGTCAGTGCAATGTTCTGGCCGGGATCGATCCCGGTTTCGCGCTTCAGCAGGATCAAGTCTTTCGTCAGCGCATTCTGTGCGTAAATCAGCGCCTGCTGCTGCGCCTGCAACTGGACCTGCGCCCGTAATTCATCAATGTTGGCAGCCACACCGGCCAAGTGCGATTGATGCGCGTGGTCAAACAGAACCTGCGCCTGCGAGACCAGCGCCTGCGCATTATCCACCTCGCTTTGAGCGGCAATCGCATGCAGATAAGCCGTCGCCACCTGCTGCACAACTTCGCCCCGCGCCGTCATCTTGGCAAAGTGTGCGGCCTTCTCAGCAGCGCTCGCTGCCTTGAATGCCCCAATCACCGGACCTGAAAAAAGCATCTCGCCGAATTGAACCTGCCCGTCGGTAAGGTCGTCTTTGGTGATCAGCGAGATCTTCGGCATCGTACCGCCTGGAAAAAGCCCGGCGAACTTGGAGATTACGCTTGGTCCGAATCCTTGCGCCGCAAGATTGTGCTGGTAAATTCCGGTGTCGCCCTTCAGAGTGATCGTGGGCAGAAACATCTGGATCGCTTCGTTCTTTTCTCCGCGAACCTGCAGCTCGTCGCTCTCGGCTTCTTTCAACCCAAGATTGTTCTTGAGCCCGCGCGCGACCGCGTCGTCGAGCGAGAGCTTGAGCGTTTCGTTACTGCGCGACTGCGCCGTCACACTGCCAAAAAACGGGTTCGCCGCGGACGTGGGATTCGGCGCCTGTGCCGTTGCGGCCGAGCCGGCCGAAAACAGAACGACGAGAAGGCCCAGCGCACTCGGGCGCCGGAAACTGAAATGTTGCTTCCTGTTCACTGCCATCATTTTCTCAGATGCGCCAAAAAGCCGTCAGGATTCATGCATCGTCACGCATCCAGGCGCATAAGTCTCTGGTTTTTCTATGGTTTTCCCGCTGGATGAATCCAGATCGCGTTCCCGCCGCCTGAAACCATCCGAACATTCAACACCGTGGATCGATCCACCGGAATCCGCGACAAAGTTGTGTGTGTTGCTTCGGTGGCTGAATCGGGTGCGTCGGCATAGATCTCCGCCTCGTATTTGCCTGCGCCCAGAAAGTCCAACGGCACCTTCACATCGCGCTCATCCCAGTTCGTCAGTGAGCCCACGTACCAGTCGTTACCGCTCCGGCGCGCCAGCGAAATCCACTCCATCGGTCTGCCGCCAATCGCGTGAACTTCATCCCAGGTGGAAGGCACGCGCTTGATAAAGTCGAACTCCTTTTGTCCGGCGTAGTGCTCGGGATAGTCCGACACCATTTCCAGCGGGCTCTCGAAGACCACGTAAAGCGCCAGCTCCTGCGCCCGGGTTCCCAGGCTCATGGGCATAAAGTTCCGCTGCACAAAATTCTCGCGGTTGGTGTTCCCAAACGCGCCGGGCGTGTAATCCATGGGGCCGGCCAGCATGCGCGTAAACGGCAGTGTCGCGTTGTGCACAGGACTCGTGCGCGCGCTCATTTTCAGGTACTCCTTGCCCATCACACCTTCCCGCGTCACCAGGTTTGGATAGGTTCTCCTCAAACCGTCGGGCTTGTACGCGCCATGGAAATCGATCATCAGATGATGCGCGGCAGCCGATTCGATCACCCTGTGATAAAAGCCCACCATCCACTGGTCATCGCGGTTCATAAAATCGATCTTCACGCCCGCAATACCCCATTGCTCAAAAAGCGGAAAGGCCTGGTCCATGTATTTGTCCACTGAGGTCCAGTGCGACCACAGCCAGATTTTGACGTCCTTCTCTTTCGCGTAGCGCAGCAGCTCCGGCATGTCGATTTCCGGGGTCACGCGCGTAATGTCTGCCAGGCTGGCGTAGTCTTCGGGGCCGGTCCGGTTCGGCGCCGCTGCCCAGCCCGCGTCGATCAACATGTATGGGAATCCTGAAGCCGAGGCGAAGTCGATGTAGTGCTTCATCGTCGCGGTGTTCATGCCGGTTTTGAAGGTCACGCTGGGCGCGGCCTCTCCTGACCACCAGTCCCACGCCGACTTGCCCGCCTTGATCCACGATGTATCTGCGATCTTTGACGGCGGATTGAGATTGAGAACAATGTTGGACTCGATCATGCGTCCCGGTTCGTCCGCGATCATCAGCACCCGCCACGGACTGTTGAACGGCGTTGAAGTCTCAACGGCAACGCCCGGCTGAATAACGCCGGCTTGATTTGCCAACGGTGACAAATCCGCTTTAACGCCATGGGAGAGAAACTGTTTTTCCTTGCGCACATACATACCTGCGAAGTTGTCGATATTCGCCTCGGTGATCGCCACCCAGCCCAGTCCCGGCTCCTCGGCAAGCAAAGGCAGCCCGATCAGCCAGTCGGGATGCAGCCCACTCACTTCCCGCAGCTGGTATGTGTCTTCATAGGACGACTGGTATCCATCCAGAATCAGCGGATATGTGGTTGCGTCCTTGACGTAGGCGAACTCAGTCAGCTCATTCGCAATGCGGACCTGCTTCAAAGCCGGCTGATCGGGCACAACATACCGGAAAGCTACGCCGTCATCGAATGCGCGCACTTCGATGGTCAACTTGCGCCCGCCAGCGTCAGCAAAATCCGCAAGCACGCCGTTGTAGTTGTCACGCACACTGCTGGTCTTCCCCACAGGGATCGTATAGGTGTCGTCGGCCTTTTCAGCCTGAGACGCAACCAGGCGCATGCCCGGACCCAGTGGCTGCTGACCCACCAGGTCGAGGCCCAGGCGCGCAGTTTCCATGATGCGCTTGCCGTGGAATTCAACCGCGTAGGTCAAATTGCCTGAGGAAAGGTTGCCGCTGTTTGTGGCAGCCCCAGCCTCTGACAGCAGCAGAGTGATTTGGCCCTTGGGAGAAGTCACTCTCACAGGACTGGCAATCGTGGTCTGAGCTGCGAGGGTCGTTGCGAAGCAAAGAGCCAGAAGGCTCACCATGGTTCCACTTGTCGTTGACATGATCTCTCCAGACTGCGCAAGGTACACAGAGGCGCGAACCTCATGCCTCCGGGAACGCACCAGTATACTGCCGGTTGCCGTTGCCGATAGTTCATCAGCTCAGAGGCTGGATGGCTGAAAGGTCATCAAGGCGCCGTCGCTGGTCGTGATAGATCACGGCCGTTGCCGTAGTCAGGGCGGAATAGGAAAGCAGTGTGGCAGCCATCATTACAAGGCTGTATCCCAGGACGCCGACGCCCGAAAGGATGAGAAACGGCGCCGAGCCTCGCGTCACGTGCGTTGCAACAGCGGCGATGGCCACAAGCGCAGCTAAAAAGAAAAAAACAAGCATGAACACCAGAATTGCCGCATAAATAACCGCATAGACCACCACCAAAACCAGGAAGATGCGGCCCATCGCATTCTGTGTCAGCTTCACGCTGCGCACGATGCTGTCCCAGGCAGATAACTCTTCCTCGACAGCCGCCGGATAAGCCACCGCAAGCCGGATCATCATCAGGATTGAATAAACAAGGATTCCAAGATAAAGCATCAGCAGCAGCGGAACCAGAAAGAACGCGCTGGCTGGTCCCGCTTTTACGCCTGTCACCCAAACCATCCCGCCCGCCAGCAGTGCCCCGACGACCATGATTGGAATCATGATGCAAAGCACCATGAGAATCATCAGCCACAAGGAGCGGCCGAAGCGGCTCCAGGCCACTCTATATGCCTGCCTGAAGCTCACCACGACACCGCGGTCGGCCTGCATCGCGGCAAAGCTAGCCGCCGGCATGTAGAGCGCATAGACCGCGATGATGATTGGATAGGCGAGGAGAACCAGCGCCGGGAACCACTTGGGAACACCGCCAGTGAGCGCTCCAGCAGGAGCGGAGGTCCCGGCACCCTGCGCAAGAATTGCGGGAATCATGAAGCTGAACATTGCCGCGATCAGTAAGAGAATTGCAGCCGCAGGAACCGCTGCAATGCCAAAAAACAGCCGCAGGTGCGACCGCAACAGCCTGTGGATTCGTTCCAGCAGCTCGCCGGATCCCATGGGAACCTGCGGCGCATGGTCAAACGGCGCCGGGGCAGAAGTTGAGCCTGAATCATGAGGATTGGTTGAATCGATCACGAGATCTCCTCCATCGGCTGGCGTGAAGGCTCCGGTATGCACTCAGTCAAGGCGCCTGGCACGCGGATGCCAGCCGAATGCAGGTACAAGCATTCATCCAGGCTGTTCCGGAAAGCAGCCCAGCCGGCCTGCGGAGAATCATATAACTTTGATCCAGGGCTTGTGGCGCAGAGCGGATTGGCTCGATGATACCCCGCGCATGGGGTGATTGTTCGCGTATCCGGCGTGGCAATGCTGCTGAAATCGAGATCAGGCAAGCGCTCTAGAAAAAGTGGAGCGCAGATTCGGCCCAGACCACAGCCTCCGCATAACAACTCACAAGCTTGTCTTCGTCCAGTCGGCCTGCGCAGGCAATGGAGCCGCAGGCATCCCAATCAGCATGTTCGTGGCTGCTCAGCCAGGCGAGCAGCACTCCTTCAGGAACCTTCGCGCCTTCCAGCGCCATTCTGATCTCATTGCGGAGCGGCAACGTAGGCGTCAGTTCTTCCATCGGCAGGCGAAGCATGGCCGGCAGCAGGCTGAGCATTCCCAGCAGATACTGCTCAGCGGAGTTGAGCGCGCAAAACCGGGCAGCCAATTCGCAGAACCGCGCCCGCACAAAGGCCATCCGCAACACCTCTTCCGGCTGGTCGCCATTCAGTTCGCTCGTGATCGCGAGTGTGGCAATGCGGCGGAAAACAGTCTCTCCAACAGCAATCAGCGCTCCCTGTACTGAGCAAACTTCCTGTCGAACCGCACACAGGGGCGAATTGATCAGGCGCAGCAGCCGATAGGTGAGCGAGGTGTCACGTTTCACCAGCTTGCTCAGTTTATGCAGATCGATGGCTTCGTCGTGCAGCATGCGAAGAATCTCAACCTGGGACAGGCGGTTCCTGGGCACGCTCCGGTTCTTCAGCAGAACCGGCCGGCAGAAGTAATATCCCTGAATCAGCGTGAAGCCCTCCGCGCGCGCCTGTTCATATTCCGCGCGGGTCTCCACTTTCTCGGCAATCAGCGCCACTGCGTAATCGCTCAACTGGCGCAGCAGTTTTTTCCGCGCGCTCGGCCCGGTTTGGATGAAGTCCACCTTGACGTAGTCAGCCAACTGGAGCAGGGGTTCAATCCCCGGCTTCCACACAAAGTCATCCAGCGCGATGCGGAATCCAGCGGCCTTCAGCCTTCGGCACGCACGCACCAATTCGGGCGTTGGCTCCAGAGTCTCCAGAATCTCGAGTACCGTCATGCTTGGAGGCAACACGTCCACAAGGGCTTCCGTCAGCGATTCCAGTGTGCAGTTGATAAAAGCCGTCACCCCGCCGCTGAGCGCTCCCAATCCAAAGACGACGGAGTTGTCGAGCATCGTGCGCGTGGCCAGATTGCCGTCTCCGTGAAAGGCCACCCCCGGGCCATTTCTGAACAGCAATTCGTATCCATGCAGCCGCCCATGGAGGTCGAGGATCGGTTGCCGCGCCACATAACGCAAATCGACGGCAAGCTCCGGCGAAACCTTCGCGGGAGCATTTGCTGAGGCCAAAAGAGTCGCCATACGTGCCTTCTCACTCGTCTTATCGGAAGAAGGCAGGCATAACGTGAATTAAATGTGCTGGCACGAGAGGCCGTCAGCCGCCCATGAACATCCCGCCGTTCACATCAAGCACATGGCCGGTGATGTACGACGCGCCATCGGAGGCCAGAAACAAGACGGCCTGCGCAATGTCCGCGTCCGTCCCCGGACGGTCAAGCGGTATCTGCGCCATCATGGCCGTCCGCTGTTTTTCGTCAAGAACCGCCGTCATGGGCGTCTCAATGTAGCCGGGAGCCACCGCATTCACCGTGATTCCCCGCGACGCAACTTCGCGCGCCAGTGACCGCGTAAACCCGATCAAACCCGCCTTGCTGGCCGCGTAGTTCACCTGGCCTGCCTGCCCGGTCCGCCCCACCACGCTTGAGATATTGATGATCCGCCCCCAACGATTCTTGAGCATCGGCCGCAGCAGCGCCTGCGTCAGCAGAAAAGTTCCCGTCAGGTTGGTTGCCAGCACGTCGTCCCAATCGGCGCGTTTCATCGCCATTGCCAGGCCGTCCCGGGTGATGCCCGCATTGTTCACCAGGATCTCGACCTTGCCGAACCGCTCCAGAACAGCCTTGGCGCCAGCCTTGATGGACTCTTCGCTCGAAACGTCGAGCGGAAGCGCGGCGGCTTGCCCGCCGGCCGCCTCAATCTCTGCCACTGCTTCTGCCAGCTTGACTTCGTTGCGCGCCGCCAGCGCCACCGTCGCTCCGGCACGCGCCAGTTCCAGCGCGCACGCCCTCCCAATTCCCTGCGAAGCACCGGTTACCAGCGCAATTCTTCCTTCTAAATTGGCCATCGATCCTCGTTCTCCCGCGCGCAACATCCCGCGCGCTTCCGCCCTTCATTATAGGTGTGCGCAACTCCAGCCTTCGATTAGAGGGCCGGCCGGATGCCTCGGCTTCGCCGCGTCCTATCGGGAGTTCCCAGCAGAATCTGGCACGCTCTCAAGTCCCTTCAGCAGATCCGCACTTGTGACCGTCGGAGCCCAATATCGCTCAATGAATTCGATCACCAGTTCCGTGCCTTCGGCGTGGGACACAAACGGCTTCGAGGCGGGGTTGTACATCGCATCCGTCAGGTCCCGCACCAGGATGCAGCGCATCCCCCACCTGGTCATTTGCCGGATTCCGAAGCTCCGGTTCAGGATGCACATGTTCGCGTGCACGCCCATGAACACCACCGTTTCGATGCCATGCTGTCGCAAAACGTTATAGATCTCTGATCCGTTATCTGAAACCACGTCCCCCGGAGCGAGGGTGAGTGTCGCGATCTCCCGCGTCCATGCCTGGTGCTCCTTGTCGCCCGGCGTGTCACAGCCTCCGTCCTTGTCGTCAATCGGCAGCGGTCCATCCTCAATCTTCGGTTCGGGGGGCGGCGTCGCATGAGGCGCGTTGATCGCCAACAGCCGCGCCGGCGTATCTCGATAAAAATTCATGGTGTCCGATGGCGCGTGAATAATCAGCACACCGGCCTTCCGCGCCTGCTCCAGCAGCGGCTCCATTTTGAGCGCAATCGCCCCAACCCGGCGCGTCGCACCCTGGCACCAGTGCTGATCCCACATGTCTGTGATCACGATGGCGGTCCGGGCCGGCTCGATCGCCCCATCGAAGTAGCCGTCCGTCTCAATGCCGGCATGATGAAAAGGCTCGACCCGTGTACGCATTCTCACCAAAACGCTTCGGCCCGCCCCCAGCAGGCCGGTCGGCATCAGAACGAACGCAAGCAGAACAGAAGCCTTGACAAGGAGCACGTGGCGCGCCATTTCTAACTCAGTACCTTACCCCTGCCATCATTGTCAAAGATCCCACTCTGGGTCGCCCATTCTCCGCGCGCGTACAACCCCAACCCGCCGGCCCATCATGAGCGCAGCCCGCGACCCAGAAGCGACGTTTTGAACGGACTCCTCGGCTATTCCGCAACACCGTCGTTGATCTGGGCGCAGTCCATTCGCAGCGTACCGCTGTCGTTGAACACGAGGCCGTAGAAGCGCACGACGCTCCCCACGGCGATCGGACCGGTGTTGAGCATTTGTGCGTTGCTGTCGGCGTAGACGACAACGGTGCTGGGATCCGTCAGAGCGGAGACCTGGTTTTGCAGGGCGGCGAATTGCGGGAACAGATCGTAAGGCGCAAGGGCAACGGTGTAAGTCGTGAACTCGCCGTCGGTGGAGATTGCGCTGACCGTGCCGTTGATGGTTTGCGGGATCAGAGTAATCGTAGTGGCGGAGCTATAGCCGATCGCTGTGTCGCCAAGCGTCTCGTGGGTGGTAGCCAGAACATGCTGGCCGGCAACCATATTCAATGCGCTGAAGGTGGCCGCAAACGGAAGACTGGACACATTAGCCAGTTGACCTGAGATTTGAAAGACTGCGCCCCCGTAGTCCCACAGAGGAAAGTGTCCCGGCACAGAGCCCTCTGAGATGCCATCGGCGGTGATACTGCTGATGTCAAGCAAATTTGGGGTCGTGACTCCGTCAAGACTCAGGCTGAGGTTCGTGTTCAGCAGATGCGCATCGACCTCGGTCAAATTGGCTGTATTTGTGTCATAGACCGCGACGCGCGTGGCCAGCAGCGCGCCCCCGGCCTGAAATGCGACGTCCATGTCCACGGGCATCCCCACGGCAAGTTGCGAAAAACCTGTGACGCCCTGGTATGCGGTAGCCGAGTCAGCGGATACCTGCCAGGTGACGACCTGGCCGACTGGCTGGTCATACATGCGGGATACGCTGAATCCAGCGCCATCCGCGCCGATTGAGGCGATCATTCCGCGGAGCCCGAGCGCCTTCCCGTTGGCGCTGTTCGTAGGCTGCGCCGAGATGCTCATAGGGGTCAGCAGAAAAGCCGGACTGACGGAGAAAGTGCCGTAGATGTCGCAGTTCCCGGGAACAGTTGCCGATTGCGAAACGAGCGAGTCCAACAGCAGGCCCATGCTCTCGCCGCTGACGGTGATTGGCGCCGGCAGGGTGACGCTGACCGCGCCGGGCACGCCATTGCCGAATAAGTTGGAGTCGACCTCATACCCATCGGAATCCAGGACGTCGCAGGCGGCTTCTACGCCGCCGCTGGTCGCGGTCGCGGAAGTGTAGGTTCCTTGCGGAATACTTACGGTCAGGTAGGGCTCTACTGTTCCGTTGGTGTGAATGAATTCCGGAAGGACAGGCGATGAAAGCAAATCGACCTGTTTCCCGTCATCGCTGGTCAGAGTCAGCGTCTCCAGCCCAGCCCAAAACGATAGCAGTTTGTCGTTCGCCGTGCCTGTCGTAAAGAGAGTGACCGAAGTGCTACCGCTCGGGGCCGTGACCGTCCCCCCGCTCGCTCCTCCGCCGCATCCGGCGATGCTCAAAGCGGCCAGCGCGATGCTGGAAATCCAAGCCAGAATCAAAGGTCGTGGGGCTGAAAATCCCGAACCACGCGTCATTTCCGGTGCCTCGTTTCGACGGTTGGGTATGCATGTGAGGGGCCACTGAACGCGCCTCGGGAAGGAAGCGCGTCCGACGGAAGCGGCATAAGAAGGGAGCCCATAAAAAGTTGGC
>Ga0182012_10006931_pt1 | contig 11428 bp, 8 predicted proteins | sample 612S2SmetaG_FD_120486 | JGI IMG/M metagenome (GOLD analysis project Ga0182012, IMG submission 120486) | Permafrost microbial communities from Stordalen Mire, Sweden - 612S2S metaG | ecosystem: Environmental > Terrestrial > Soil > Wetlands > Permafrost | place: Sweden: Stordalen | collected...
AAAAAGGCCTCGGCGCGCTGTTGCAGCTTGTGGGAGCGATCAAGTTTTCTTGACACTGTACTCAGTCCAAACGGGGCGAAGCGCGTAAAATAGAGGCAGCTCCGCACGATGATTTTAGGCCACTCTTCACCATAGTAAATCAACGGCCGCGGGCCGGGAGCGCCCAATCAGAAACAGGGCCAGTGTGGGCTCATTCCACGGCTTTGGAGAAGCGGAAATTGGAACAAAAGCACCACATTCGAGGCGTTCTGGGGACGCGTAAGGCCGGCCTGTTGCTGGCCCTGCTGGTGCTGCCCATGATGCTTTCCGGCTGGGTGCGGGCCGACGTGGGACTGATGCTGAACGAGGCTCTGGGAGATGGCGCCAGCCGCTGGACAGGTGCGGGGCACGCCTCCATTTATCTCTCCAACATTTGCGCGGCGACTCCGGTGACGGTGCGGCCCTGCGAGCCGGGCGAAAACGGCGTTGTGCTGACGAACTACCGGGATTTTGGAGAGAACCGCAGGTACCGCTGGAACGCCATCCCCTTGAACATCTACCTGTACGGGGTGGAGGACGAGCGGGAACGGGCGCTGTACGCCACGCCGACCGTGCGCTGGATATTGGAAGAGCGCTACCGGGAAAAGTACATGGGCACGCTTTGCACGGGGGACTGCCGGACGAATCCGAACTTCTTGTGGCGCGAGGGCGTGGCCGCCACTTTTGAACGCGACATTTACATCTTCGTGGCGAAGACCACCGCAGAGCAGGATCAGAAGTTGCTCGCGAAGTTGCAGGGCAAACCGAACGTAGGACACTTTAACGGAGCGACGAACAACTGCGCGGATTTTGTCGCCGACATTCTGAACACGGTATTTCCGCGGGCGGCGCGAGCCGACCACCTGAATGACTTATGGATGACGAGTCCGAAGGCCATTGCCAAGAGCTTTACGCACTACGCGATGCGGCATAGGGAGCTGGAGCTGCGCGTGGTGCGCTACACGCAGGTGCCGGGTGAGTTCCCGGCCAGCCGCGACAACCGCAAGGGCACCGAGCAGCTCTGCCGGGCCAACAAGTGGCGTATTCCGTTGGCTGTGATCAAGCCGGAGATACTGGCCGTGGCCGGCATCAGCTACGCGGCCAGCGGACGCTTTAATCCGGAGCGCGAGATGGAACGGCGTCCCGTGGCGGAGGTGGCGGAGCTGGAGCAGCAGTGGGAGTCGGCGCGTGCCAGGGGCGACCAGGAGGCGGAAGAGCGGCTGCATGGGCAACTGAAGGCGGCTCGGGAGCGGGCATTGGGCACGGAAGAGGAGTGGGAGACGTATCGCGAACGTACGGCCCAATATGAAGACGAATACGCGAGGATTGCCTTGGGCGACATGGAAGGCACCCACCCGCTGGAGAGCGCGGTTCATAAGAGGCTGGCCGAGAGCTGGATCAGCCTGGACGAGCGCGGCGGACTGTGGCTGCGTCCGCGCAAGAGCGGCAAGCCGGGCTGCGGGCTGAGCGCGGCCACAGTGCAGGCCGCCGGCAGTGATGCAGGGCAGGCCTACCTGCTGGCGCTGGCGCGGGTAGAAAGCGAGCTGCGCCGCAAGCGCAAGAATCGCGAGACGATTGGGTATTTTCGCCAGGATTGGGCGCTGGTGGAGCGCCTGCGCGGGGAGTTGAGACCGCTGCTGGCCGGCGGCGCGGACGCGGGCGTGACGGTTGCGGGCGGGAATTTGTCCGGCCGTTGATGGCGAAACAGAGAGCTTGGAGAGCCAAGCAGGAAAAACACCGCTGGCGGCGGGCTGCTAGGATAGAGGAGCAATGATCCTTCCGTTCGTTCGTGAGTTGTTCGCGGACGCCGCATCGGTTCCCGGTTTTCAACGTGCTACAACCCATCTAAAGGGAGGCGCGGGGCGCATTCGTGTCTCCGGGCTGACGCCGACGGCGCGCGCGCTGTACTATGCGCTGCTGCAGAAGGCCGCGGCCCGGCCCCTGCTGCTGGTGGTGCGCGACAACCGCGAGGCCGAAGAACTGCTGCCGCTGTTGCAATCGCTGTGCGAGATCACCGGCGCGGCCCCGGTGGAGAGCGTTGCCTTTCTACCGGCGCGCGATGTGCTTCCCTTCGAAAATCTTTCCCCACATCCCGACATTCAGGAGCAGCGTGCGCGAGCCCTGTGGCGCATGGCCAGCGGCACGGCGCGGCTGGTGATAGCTCCGTTTGCGGCCACGGCGGTGCGGCTGCGCGAGGGCGAGTTCTATCGCAGCCTGGCGCGCCAAATCCATCGCGGCGGCACGGTGGACCTGGAGGAGCTGACCGAGCACCTGAACGTCGTCGGTTATCGCCGCATTGACGTAGTGGAGCTGCCGGGTGAGTACGCGCAGCGCGGCGGAATCCTGGATGTGTATGGGCCGGAGATGGACAGGCCTGTGCGCATTGAGTTGTTCGGCGACGAAGTGGAGTCTGTGCGGCGCTTCGACGTGGCAACGCAGCGCTCGGCCGGTGAAGTGGAAGAGACGTTGCTGCTGCCCCTGACCGAGACTCCGGTGACGGGCGAACTGCTGGGCGCAATCCACGCGCGGCTGACGGGCGGGCGCGTAAGCGGCGGCGAAGATGCTTTACGGTCTGCGGCGCGGCTGGACGGAGTGACGGCATTTCCAGGCTGGGAGTTTTTTGCGCCGATAGCCGGAGCCCGGCAGACGGTCTTCGATCTGATGCCCGACGCGGCAGTGGTGCTGGAAGAGCCTTCGCAGGTGGAGGGCGATCACGACGCCTGGTGGCAAAAGGTTCTTGAGGCGCACGAGCGCAGCGGCGTGGGCAACCTGGTGCATGCGGAAGAGCTGTACCTGACGCCGGAAGAGTGGCGCGCGCGCATGCAGAAACTTCCAGGGCTGGACGTGGAGCAGTTGGGCGTGGCCACGGGCGACAGCGCGGAGGTGGTGGAGTTTGCCACGCGTCCGGTGGAGCGCTTCCACGGCCAGGTGGCGCGGCTGATGGAAGAGGTGAAGAAGCAGGCCGCCGATGGGCAGAGAGTGGTGCTGGTGGCGGGTTCGCTGGGTGAGTTGGAGCGGCTGGCCGACATCTTCAATGAGTATCAGTTGCCGTACATGCTGGGCGAGCGTCCCAAGGGCGCGACCCTGAGCGATGAGGCAGCGCAGTTCAGCCACGCCGGCTCGGCCAGCACGCTGATCCATGGCTACGTGCCGCAGGGAGTGGCACTGCCTGAGGCGCGGCTGGTGGTGTACGGCGCCAATGATCTATTTGATGAGAGCGAGGCGGGAACCGTTCGCAGGCCGGCGCAGCGGTCGAAGAGCGCGGCATTCATGTCGGACTTCCGCGACCTGGCGGCGGGCGACTACGTGGTGCACGTGGAGCACGGCATTGGCCGCTACGAGGGCCTGCGGGAGATTCCGCAGGCCGATGGCAGCAAGGCCGAGTTCATGGTGCTTGAGTACGCCGAAGGGGCGCGGCTGTATGTTCCGCTGACGCGGCTGGACCTGGTGCAGAAGTATCGCAGCGCCGAGGGCGGCACGGCGGTACTGAACCGCCTGGGCACGCAGCAGTGGGTTAAGACGAAGGCTCGGGTGAAGAAGGCCATGCAGGACATGGCCGACGAACTGCTGAAGCTCTACGCGCAGCGCAAGACGGCCGTGGGCTTTCGGTATTCGCCTGACACGCAATTCATCCGCGAGTTTGAAGACGCCTTTGAGTACAACCCGACGGACGATCAGGTCTCAGCAACAGAGGACATCAAGAAGGACATGGAGGGCGCGCAGCCGATGGACCGTCTGCTGTGCGGCGACGTGGGCTACGGCAAAACGGAAGTGGCCATGCGCGCGGCCTTCAAAGCGGTGAGCGATGGACGGCAGGTGGCTGTGCTGGCGCCGACGACAGTGCTCGCCTTTCAGCATTACCAGACCTTCAAGCGGCGCTTTGCGGCCTTCCCGGTAACGGTGGACATGGTATCGCGCTTCCGCACCACGAAGGAGCAGAAGGAGATTGTGGAGCGCGCGGCGGCCGGCAAGGTGGACATCCTAATCGGCACGCACCGAGTGCTCAGCAAAGACGTCAGCTTCCCGGACCTGGGGCTGGTGGTGATCGACGAGGAGCAGCGCTTTGGAGTTCGCCACAAGGAGCGCCTGAAACAATTGCGCCACGAGGTGGACGTGCTGACCATGTCGGCCACGCCGATTCCCCGCACGCTGCACATGTCCATGCTGGGCCTGCGCGACATGAGCGTAATAGAGACGCCGCCGCGCGATCGCCAGGCCATCCAGACCGTGGTGGCGCAATGGGATGAGAAGCTGATCCGCTCGGCTATTGGCCAGGAGCTGGAACGCAGCGGCCAGGTGTACTTTGTGCACAATCGCGTGGAGAGCATCTACGAGATTGCGGCCAAGCTGCGCGAACTGGTGCCACAGGCGCGCGTGCTGGTGGGCCACGGACAGATGGGCGAAGGCGAACTGGAAAAGATCATGCTGGCCTTCATGCGTCACGAGGCCGACATCCTGGTGGCGACAACGATCATCGAAAACGGGCTGGACATTCCGCTCTGCAACACGATTCTGATTAATCGCGCCGATCACCACGGGCTGAGCGAGCTGTACCAGTTACGCGGACGAGTGGGGCGCAGCAATCGCCGCGCCTATGCGTATTTGCTGGTGCCGCAAGACCGCGAGCTGAATGACGTAGCGCGGCGCCGGCTGGCGGCGCTCAAGGAGTTCAGCGATCTGGGAGCGGGCTTCAAGATTGCCGCCTTGGATTTGGAACTGCGCGGCGCGGGCAACCTGTTGGGCGGGCAGCAAAGCGGACACATCGAGGCCGTGGGCTTTGAGATGTACACGACGATGCTCGAAGAGACGATCCGCGAGCTGAAGGGCGAGAACGTACAGGTGCTGCCGGAGACGGCGCTGAACCTGGGGCTGAACATCCGCATCCCCACCGGCTACATCACGGAGGAGAACCACCGTCTACGCATCTACAAGCAGATTGCGGCCGTGGAGGATGAGCGCGGGTTGAGCGATCTGCGGGGCGAATTGCGCGACCGCTATGGAGAACCTCCGCCGGCGGTGGAGCACCTTTTGCAATACGCACAACTGCGCATGACCTGCCAGCGGCTGGGTGTTTCGGCCATTGAGCGCAAGCGCGAGCAGGTGAATATCCGCTTTGCGCAAATGGCGACGGCCGATCCGGAGAAGATCATGCGGCTGGTGGCCAAGCACAAGGGCGTGGTGTTTACTCCGGCCGGAGTGCTGAAGTTTTCGCTGAAGGCCGCGCGCCCGGACGAGGTGCTGAACGGACTGCGCCGGGTGCTGGAAGAGCTGGAATAAGACGCGGCTTTGAGATTCTGAGACAAAGAGATTTTGAGGGTGAGGTTACGGATGAAGACGGCGATTCTGCTGCTGATGGTGGGTTTGTGTTCGCTGAGCGCGATGGCCGCGCCGGAGGCGTATCCGGAGCCGTTGACGAAGCTGAGCGATGAGTTCATGCGCAGTTTCTTTGACTTCCAGCCCAGCGCCGCCACCCGCGCAGGTTTCCATGAGTACGACGCGCGACTGGAGAGCCTGACTCCGGAGCGCGTGGCACACCAGGAAAATTTGTATGGTGACTACCTGCGGCGGCTGTGGGCGATGGATACGAAGGGCTGGTCGCGCTGGGCTCTGGATGACCGCGAGATGCTGATCGCCTTCATCGAGGCGCACACCCTGGAGTTGGAGATGCACGCGCAGTGGCGCGAGAATCCCGACTACTACTCATCGGTGATGAGCGATTCGACCTTCCTGCTGATGGGCCGCAGCTTTGCCCCGCCGGAGGAAAGGCTACGCTCACTGGTGGCGCGTGAGCGGCAGATGCCGCGCCTGCTCGACGAGGCGCGCAAGAACCTCCACAATCCTCCGCGCGTCTTCACCGAGATTGCACTGGAGCAGTTGCCCGGCATCGAGGACTTTTTCGCCAAGGATGTGCCCTCGGCTTTTGCGGGCGTGAAGGATAAAAAGCTGCTCCGCGAGTTTGCAGAGAGCAACGCCGGTGTGGTGAATGCGCTGAAAGCCTACGAGTCGTGGATGAAGCGCGATCTGCTGCCGCGCTCACATGGAGACTTCCGCCTGGGCGCCGAGAACTTCCGCCGCAAGCTCGAAGTGGAAGAGATGGTGGATATTCCACTCGACCGTTTGCGCGCGGTGGGCGAGGAGAATCTACGGCGCAATCAGCGGGAGTTTCAGCGCGTGGCGAAGCTGCTCGATGCGTCGAAGACTCCGGCCGAGTTGCTGGCGGAGATCGAGAAGGAGCATCCGGCGGGCGATCAGTTGCTTACGGCCTTCCGCGGGACCTTGGAGAAGATTCGCGGCTTTGCCGATGCCAACCAGATCATCACTACGCCCTCGCGTAACCTGCCCGTACTGGAGGAGACGCCGCCTTACATGCGCGCCACCACCTTTGCCAGCATGGACGCGCCCGGACCGTTTGAGACCCGGGCCACCGAGGCCTTCTTCAACGTGACGCTGCCGGAAAAGGACTGGACGCCGGCACAGGTGGAGGAGCATATGGCGGCCTTCAACTGGGGCGTCGTCACCAGCACAGCCATCCATGAGGTCATCCCCGGACACTACGAGCAGTACTTGTGGAACGAGCAGGTGCCATCGCGCATCCGCCAATTCCTTAGCCTGGACTTGAGCAACGTTGGCAGCACCTGGGGCGACAGTAACGTGGAGGGCTGGGCTCACTACACCGAGCAGATGATGCTGGACGAGGGCTACGGTCGCACGCCGGGCGTGCCAGAGGAAAAGGATGCAGCTTTCCTGAAGCTGCGCCTGGGACAGTTGCAGGATGCCCTGCTGCGCAACGCTCGCTACATGGTGGCCATTGACCTGCACACCGGGAAAATGACTGAGGAGCAGGCGGTGGATTATTTTGTGCACGAGGGCTACCAGACGCGCGCGAATGGCGTGCGCGAGGTGAAGCGCGGCACCGGCAATCCGACATATCTTTTCTACACCCTCGGCAAGCTGCAGATTATCCAGCTGCGCAAGGATTGGGAGGCCCGTCAGGGGCGCCAGGTTGAGCCCCGGGAGTTTCACGATCTTTTCATGCGGCAGGGCGTGGCACCGGTCAAGATCATCCGGCGGGCACTGTTGGGAGATGATTCCCCGACGTTATAGCCTTTAGGTTACTTACGGGCCTGTGCAGCGCGTTGCACCGGGCATATACTGAGTGGTCTTTGAATCTCATTTCCAGGTCGTATGTATGAGTCAGCTTGTTCGCAAAGCCGTCTTCCCCGCCGCAGGATTAGGTACCCGCTTCCTGCCTGCCACCAAGGTGATGCCCAAGGAAATGCTTCCGGTGGTGGATAAGCCCATCATCCAGTACGGCGTGGAGGAGGCGATTGCCAGCGGCTGCGACGAGGTGATCATCGTAACCGGGCGCGGCAAGGTGCTGATGGAGGATCACTTCGACATCAGCTTCGAGCTGGAGCACTCGCTGGAAAAGCGCAACAAGCCAGGACTGCTGAAGACGGCGCAGCAGGTGGCCCGCATGGCGCACGTCAGCACGGTGCGCCAAAAGGAACCGTTGGGTCTGGGGCACGCCGTGCTGATGGCCAAGCGGCTGGTGGGCAACGAGCCCTTCGGCGTCATCCTGCCGGATGATCTGGTGGACTCGCCGGGCAACCCCTGCCTGAAGCAGTTGATTGATGTCTTCGCGGAGAAGCATGCCTCGGTGATTGCCACGCAGATCGTCGAGGGCCAGGCCATCTCCGCCTACGGCGTGCTGGATGCAAAGCCGGTGCCGGGCTTCAACGGCCGCCTTTACGAAATCAGCGACATGGTGGAGAAGCCGAAGTTTGAAGAGGCTCCATCGAACTTGGCTATCATCGGCCGTTATGTGCTGACGCCGCGCATCTTTGAGATGATTGAGACGATCACACCCGGCGCTGGCGGCGAGCTGCAACTGACAGACGCACTGCGCAAGCTGCTCGAACATGAAAAGATTTACGGCTACGTTTTTGAGGGCAAGCGGCACGATGCCGGCGACAAGTTGGGATTCCTGAAGGCTACGGTTGAGTACGCGCTGGAGCGCGAGGATCTGGGCCCGGCCTTCCGCGAGTATCTGAAGACGCTGAATCTGGACGACCTGGGAACGCGCGGAAAGTAGGCCCGAGAGGGCAAAAGGAGACTACGATGATTCAACTCTTGTTGCGCTGGCTGATCAGCGCCGTGCTGTTGCTGGTGGTCTCGCACGTGGTGCCGGGTTTCCGGGTCACGGATTTCCGCTCGGCGCTGGTGGCGGCCCTGGTCATTGGCCTGGTGAATGCCACCCTCGGCGCATTCCTCAAACTGCTGACGCTGCCGTTGAGCATTCTGAGCCTGGGAATCTTCCTGCTGGTCATCAACGCTTTGATGCTGCTGCTGGTGTCTAGTTTCTTGAAGGGGTTCCACGTGGACAGCTTCGGAGCGGCATTTATAGGAGCCCTGCTGTTGGCCGTGCTGGGAATGCTGACGCGCGCCGTGACCGGCGGACGCTAGAGATCGCGCAGGCGCCGCACCAGGGCCTTTAAGTCATCCGCCTGCTGAAAAAGGCGGATGCCGGCTACGCCCGCGGCCCCGGCGGCGGCGCAGGACGCAACATTCGACGCATCCACCCCACCCAGGGCAAATACCGCAAAACCCCGCCGCGTGCGGGGTTTTTCCTGCGCGGCCTCGGTCGGGGTGGCGGGGCGCGCGGCATCACGCAGGGCGTTCAGTCCAAGGGCGGCGCAGGGTGTGCCGGGCTTCTGGAAGATAGGCGCCAGCAGTGCGAAGTCGGCCCCGTAGGCCTGGGCGCGGCGTATCTCTTCGAGCGTGTGACAGGCGACGCTGACGAGGAAGCGTCCGCCGCCGAGAGCCGTTGCGGCCGCGCGCGCATCCGGCGGCGCCACGTCGTGGCCCGTCAGGTGGACGCCATCGGCGCCGATCGCCACGGCAACGTCTGTGCGGTGATTAATCAGCAACTGCGAGGTGCCTTCGAAGCGTGCGATGCGCAGGGCTTCCGTGGCCAGCTGTTCCAACTCGTGTGTGCCCAGGTCCCTCTCACGTAGCTGGATGTAGTCCACGCCGGCGGAGCAGGCCCCGGCGATGGTGCGCAGCAGGCGCTCCTGGCGCTCGGCCTCGCTGCCGGGGAACTGCGTGCGGTCGGTGATGTAGCAGGTCAGCATAGGCGAAAAGACGTGTGGGCCGCCGGAGCAGCCCGCTGCATTAGCGCATGTTCATGCCGCCGTTCACGTCCAGGACGTGTCCGGTGACGTAGCCGGCCTCATTGCTGGCGAGATAGACGACGGCGTTGGCGATGTCGGCGTCCGCACCCTGGCGGCCGAGGGGAATCCCCGCGGTGATCGCTTGCTTCTGCTCGTCCGTCAGCACCTCAGTCATGGCCGTGGCGATGTATCCCGGGGCAACGGCGTTGACCGTGATGTTGCGCGAGGCGACCTCGCGGGCGACCGACAGCGTGAAGCCGATGAGTCCGGCCTTGCTTGCCGAGTAGTTGGCCTGTCCGGCGGCGCCCGTCTGCCCGACGATGCTGGTGATGTTGATGATACGTCCCCAGCGCTGCTTCATCATGCCGCTGAGGCAGGCCTGGGTGAGCAGGAAGGCCGCGGTCAGGTTCGTGGTCAACACCTCATCCCAGTCGGAACGCTTCATGCGCAGCAGAAGGCCGTCGCGGGTAATGCCGGCGTTATTGACCAAAATATCTATCTTGCCGATTTCGGTGGTGATCTGCTTGACGGCGGCCTTGATGGCCTCCTCACTGGCGACGTCCAGAGGGTAGGCCACGGCCTTGCCGCCTGCGGCTTCAATCTCGGCCACCACGGCGTTCAACTTTTCCTCATTGCGCGCGGCCAGCACCACCGTGGCGCCGGCCTTGGCCAGCGCGATGCCGCAGGCGCGGCCAATTCCCTGGGACGCGCCGGTCACCAGCGCCACATGCCCCTGCAAGGACTCCATCGCTTCACCTCAACAAGCTGTGTATTACGTACTTATGTACGAAAAGCCAAAAAGAAACTAAGCGGATTATAGCCGACCGGCGGCGCGGGCGAGTGTGGGGAAGTGCGAGGAGGGCTCCGGCCTCAGCGGGCCAGGCGCAGGCTCTCCGGAGCCCAGGCCAGCATCTTCAACGTGCGGGAGAAGTGGCAGAGGTCGGGGCGGGCAGCCAGCTTCAGGCCCAGCGGCTCGCCCATGGTGTTCGAGCGCACCTCAACCGACACCGGCTGCAAGGGCCAGGGCTGGTGATGCACCTCGGTGCGGTAGCAGCGTCCGCGATACCAGCTATAGGTGCAATAGCGCTCGTTGAGGAACTCGTCGAGCGAGCCGGTGCGGGCGCGAGCGGGCTCGCCCTGCGGCTGGCAACTCAGGTCGAGCGCCGCCGGGCCACTCTCTGCCGATGGGCCGTGCAGGCGGCGGGCTCGGTAGTGGATCCACGGATCGGGCGGACGCCTGGTGCCGAGGGTAGCGCCCTTCACCTGGATGGAGGCGTGCCAGTAGAGCATGCGGAAGAAGACGCGCGCCAGCCAGACGGCGCTCAGGTTGGCCGTATCCACACTGAGATAGAAGACGCCGGGGCGGGGCTGGCCATTGCGATCCTGCAAAGTGACGTAGGTGCGCAGGTGAAGCTGCGGAAAAAACGAAAGGCCGGGCAGCGGAGGCACTCCGCTGGGGCGCACGTGGCTGGCGCAGAAGGTCGAAATGCTCAGCCAGGCCGCGCCGTCATACAGTTCCAGGGTCAAGGCCTCCGGCACCAGCGCGCGGAGCAGCGCCGGCTCCAGGGCGTAGTGCATCATCAACTGGTCGTTGCAGCTCTGCGAGAGCAACCAGTGGCCGTCGGGAGGCAGCCAGGGACGATGCTCCACGCTGTAGAGCAAACTGCCTGCTGTGACGAATTGTGTCTCGAACTCGTGCTCCACCTTGCCCATCCGTTGAGTGTTAGCCTAGCGCAAATCCGGTGCGCGCGGACTGGAAATTCGCCGGATGCGAAAGAAGGTCCGGCGACGGGGCCTCCCGCGATGAAACGATGTTGGCAACATGCGCCGCTTTGGGTAACAATCGAGCACATGAATCCGCCAGCCCCCGCCGCCGCTCCTACGTCTGCTGCCGACGCCTCTGAGACCCAGGTCTATTGCATCCACGGAGCCGACCCCGAGGTGCAGGCCTACGCCATGGCCAAGTACTCGCGCTCATCGCTTTCTTTGCGGGAGAGCCTAAGGGAGTTGAACGAGCAGAAGGCGGAGAAGTTTCTCAGCACATTTTACTTTCAGTACGGCCACCGCTCCATTGCCGACCTGGCGCACGTCGCCATGGCCATTGAGCGGCTGAGCCTGCTGGCGGCAACGCTGGTGGTGGACGAGACGCGCTGGGACGGGCAGGAGCGCTCCACGCGCTACCAGGACTTCAATAAGAGCGGGCACTACACGCCGGCCTTCCAGCACGCCGAAGACGC
>Ga0182012_10006932_pt1 | contig 11428 bp, 12 predicted proteins | sample 612S2SmetaG_FD_120486 | JGI IMG/M metagenome (GOLD analysis project Ga0182012, IMG submission 120486) | Permafrost microbial communities from Stordalen Mire, Sweden - 612S2S metaG | ecosystem: Environmental > Terrestrial > Soil > Wetlands > Permafrost | place: Sweden: Stordalen | collected...
AGGCTGCGGGGGTGATTTTCTGGGCTGTGAGCAGCACCAATTACTACTGCTTTGAGGTTTCGGTGAACGGCCAGTTCATCGTCGCGCACCAGAATGCGCCCGGAGACTGGGACGTTCCGCTGCCCTGGGAGCCGAGCGACGCGATTCAAAAAGGAGTGGGCGTGACGAATGTGCTGCGCGCGCAAACGGTGGGCGGCGTGGCCACGTTTTTCATCAACGGCCAGCAGGTGGGGACCTTTACCCATACGCCCCCGCCGGGCGGAGGGCTGACGGGCTTCATCCTTTCTTCGTCCAACACCAGCCCGCAGACGATGGATGTTTCCGATTTCTCGGTTTCGATTCCGTGAGGGCGGCGGCTTAACGATTGATGGAGTGCGAGGGCGGGCAGGATGCTCTTCCCGCCCAGAAATTGAATGTTTTTTTGAATCGCGCCGGGGCATAACAAGCGGCCAGCGCGGGAAAGGGAAACAACCAATGCGCAATGGATTTCAAACAGCAATCCTGTTCAGCCTGATTTCAGTGTTGCCGGCGGCAGCAGCCACTTGCCCCGGCAATGTGACCTACCACGACACGTTTGCGACACAGGGCCCCGGCTGGAATACGACGACGGGTCCGACCGTCAAAGTGACAATGGGTGGCGGCAAAGCCGACTTCAATTTTACGGGGGCGGGGCTTGGACAGAGTCTTCAATACACGGTCAACCAGTATGGCGATTTGAGTTTGTGCGCAACCGTGAGCGCGCCGGCCACCGCGAAGGCTGAGAATGAAGCAGCCGGCATCACATTCTGGGGGATCGGCCCGGGGACCTACTATCTGTTCGAAGTAACGGTCGATGGGCAGTTCTATGTGGGCTCCAACAACAACGGCAGCTTTACCACTCTTTTTGCAAAACAGGCCAATGCCGCGGTTGCGAAGGGCGTGGGCGTAAGCAATAACCTGCAGGTGACGACGAAGGGAAACCTGGCAACCTTCTACGTGAACGGCACGCAGGTGGGCACGATCACGGGCGTCGCGCCGTCGGGCGGAGGCAACGTGGGAATCTACTCGGAGACATCGACGACGAGCGCAGAGCCGATGGACTTCACGGATTTCCAGATCGCCGTTCCGTAAATGCTGCGCGGGGGAGCAAGAAACGGCTCGCGCATTCCCCAAAGTCTTGAACGCCCGGCACGGAATTGGCAGCCGGATGCGGGAAGAACAGGAGACGCACGATGGGCAAGTTGGTTTTTTGCATGACGATCATGGGAGTGTTTTCAGCATTGCAGGCCGCGGCGGCCACTTGTCCTGGAACGGTGGTGTTTCAGGATACGTTCACTGCGGCCAACGCCAATTTGAATGTTGCCCCCAATGGCGCTACCTCGGTGAGCGTAGCCGGCGGCAACGCCACTGTTACGCTAGCGAATCCGAATATTGGGCGCGGCCTCATCTACTTCACTGACCAGTACGGCGACGCGTCCGTTTGCACCACTTTCAACACGGTGGCGACAGACAAGTTTGAGGATCAGGATGGGGGAGTGATTTTCTGGGCCAAGGACTACACTTCGTACTACGCATTCTTCGCGTCGCCCGCGAAGGGGAGCTTTGCCGTTCTGCAAATGGTGCCGGGTAGCACGAGTTGGGCAACTGCGATTCCGTGGACAGCGAGCAATGCAGTTCAGAAAGTGGCCGGGGCGGCGAACTCCGTCCGCGTTCAGACCAAGGGCACGCAGGCGATGCTGTTTATCAACGATCAGCAGGTGGGGACGTTGACCGGGACACCGCCTGCTGGCGGCGGCCTGGTGGGCTTCGACGCCCTTTCTTCAGATACGAGTCCGAGCACGCTTGTCTTCACCGCGTATACGGTCGCGATCCAGTAGAGCGTATACAGGGCCGGCAGCCGGAACCCTGCTCGACTTATTTTGAAGCATCGGCCCCACTTCCGGTTGCCGGAGGCGGCGTCTGCGCGTTCGACGGCGAATTCTTGTCAAGATTCGCACCGGGGCTCGTGTCAGAGCTCGCACCTTGGGCCAGATTCGCGAGCGCATTCGACGGCAGCGAGGCAGTGACGACCACGCGGTCTTGTTTTTGCGTCACCTCGGTGGTCTTGAGCAGCTCCTTGAGCCCGTTGTTTGCAGGGTTGTTGCCGAGGGGCACGGTAAATCCGCGGGCCATGGTTACAAGAGTAGCGAGGGCCGCGGCCTGGCCGGCTGCCTTTTCCTCGCTGGGCGCGATTTCCTCTATACGCAGGTGCAGCGAGCCGGTCCAGCGAATGCTGGCAATGATGGTCGAGTCGGCCTGGATCGGCAAGTCGAGCCCGAAGATGCTGATGGCGCCGCTCTCAGAAAACGGCAGGCCGATTTGGCCCAGGCCCCAGGCGAGCGAAAGCAGGGGAACATCGTGGTAGTGCTGGGCCAGCAGGGACGAGCCCGCGAAAGGCAGCGCCGCGGTGCGATGCCGATCGATGATGGAGTGAATCTGCTCGGTCGTGGGCGTGTTTGACAAGGCGAGCATGTCGTAGCCGATTTGCGTTACGCGGACCGTGCGCGCCTGGGACGGAATGTTGTAGATCGTGTGTCCGTCGTAGATTTCGCGCGAGGTGGCGTGGGCATCAAGCCAGCTGTTGAGCTTCGCTCCTGTCAGTTTGCCCACCAGGACCATGGAATAAGCGACAGGACCGTTCGGCCCATCGGGATCGGGCATGCGGTGCAGAGAGATGGCTACTTCGTCGAGGTCGCGCTCCCAGTCAATCCCTGTAGCGTCAACAAACTGCTGAAACTCCGGCGTGCGCGTGGGCGGCTTCATGTTCTTGGGCGAGAAAGTCCGCATCGGCTTGATGTCGACGTAGAGGATGCCGTCGGACTCGGGGAGGAGGCGGGCGGCCTCAGGCGGTGCCTTCGAGCGCAAGAAAATCGCGACAGCAAGGAGAAGAATCACTCCGGCGACGATGAGAAGCGTTCTGCGCGTGCGTCGGTTCATAGCGGGCCGTCAGAGTTTACGGTATCACTCCCGACGCACGCGCAGCGAGGCGCTAGTTCCTGCCGAAGTCGAAGACGCGGCTGCCTGAAGTTGCCATTCCGGCGTAGGGAGAGACGACACCCTGGCCGGCGGTCGATATAAATCCATACTCTCCCGGCTGCAACGCCGCGTTCAGTACCACTTTGTAAACCCCGGGGCGCAGCTTGGTATAGGTGAAAGTGGTCACGGCCTTGTCGTCGGTGCCGCCAGAGCCGCCATACGCATTCATCGACCCAACGAGCGTCTCCCGCGTTTCTCCTTTTACGTCGAACTTGAGCAGGGTGTATTCGTTGGGCGTGCTGGTGCCGCCAAATGGAGTCGAGGACTGGCTCAAGCCGGCGCTCTGCTCCTCAAAATAGAAATAAAAGACGGGCTGTGGGTCAGAAACTCTCGCGTTGGCATGTGCGCCCCGGAGCACCGCCTTCATCTTGATCTTTGCAATTCCATAGGTCATTGCGGAAGCGAAAATACCCCCGGTCTTCCCTTGAGAATAGACCGACGGCTCGAGCATGGACATCTTCGATCCAGCCGGAGCGTTTGGGTTGTAGATGTAGATGCCGGCCTCATGCGCGGCCGTGGGATCGTCGGGATTGGTGCCCGCTGATGCAGTCGAGGCAATCGGTTCAGCTTGCACTGTTTGGGGCGCGCCAGAGGCCTTCAGGACAATAGCTGAGACCACTTTGTCGCTTGCGCCTGCTGTCTTAAGTGTGATCAGTCCATCGGCAGAGGTGTTGTAAGTTCCGGGAGATGCGTTGATGGTGGAGACGATGAGGTCGTCCGAAAGGCCGGCCTTGACGAGCTTGATGACCGCGTCGTTGTTGAGGGCTTGTTGGGCAACGATAAAAGAGCAGAATGCCAGAAATACAAGTGCGATAAGACTCTTGCGCATGCAGCTTCTCCTTGGTGTTCAAAACAGCGAACAACACAATGGGGAAGCGGGTCCATCATCAACCCTCCGGATGGTTCCCGCAAGAAGATTTTTGCGGGCGAGAATCAAGCTAACGATCGCCGTGATTCCGCAGACACGAAAATGCCCGCGGCGCGTGGGGGCGCTGCGGGCATTTTCTACTGCTTGCGGTGCGCGGCTACTGCGTGACGGACTTCACCATGTCGCCCACTTTGAAGTCAGTGCCGGCTACAGGAGTGCAAACGGCGGAAGAATCGTCGACATCTGTGGCGCGCACCGTGCCGATGGCCGTGGTGAGACGGCGAATGACGGCCCCCGTGGCCGGATCTTTGATCTCACGGCCAACGCGCAGCACCTGCAACTCGTCACCCACCTTCACGCCTGCCCTGGCGCCGACGTTGAGGATGATCTGGCCGCCATCGACCGCGGCCACAAGTCCCTCGACGGTAATGGTGCGGACGCTCACCTTGCCCGAGTCAGAGACCAGGTCCTTGACGAGCGCATCTACGGCGGTCTTTGTGGCTTCACCGATGATGGTGTTCTGGAAGTCGCTGGAGCCAAAGTCGGCGTTCCCCGCGCCAAAGCCGTGCCAGTTGCCGCCGCCGCCGGTCATGGAAGTACTTGAGCGGCTGGACTGGCCTTTGCCCTCAGCCACAGCCAGAATTTCGCCCGTGTCTACGTTGACCAGCCGGGCGTCAATGCCGACGTTGGCCTTGGAGTTGGAATGGCTTAAACCACCCAGGCCAAAGCCGCCCCAGTTTCCGCCGGCGCCGCCGAGGCCCGTCTTCTTGGTCTCATTGCCGAACTCAGTGATGCTGCCGATGAGGATTGCATCCACACCGAGCAACTTGCCGAGCTTGGCGGCGCTGGTGGGGTCGGCGCGGTTTGAGTTGGAAAAGTTCTGCTCGGTCATGATCTTGTCGAGGGCCTTGCGCTCGATGATCGAGAAAGTGCCGTCCTTCACCAGGTCGGTGACCAGAAGGTCGGCGATACCCTTGCCCACGTCCACATTGCTGCCGAACATGGCTGAGGAGTAGCTCTGCACCGTGCCGTAGTCAAAGTCCAGCACCGCAATGCGCGGCCTGCGCGGAGGTGCGCCCTGGGCGCTCAAAGGGATGGATGCAACGGCGGAGGCAATGGCCAGGAAGAGAGCCAGGAGGGAAAGTTGTCTTTTCGGAGTCATGGGTCGTCCTTGGAGAAAGAACTTCGAGGTTAAATCAGGTTTGTCTTCTCCCTCACGTTCTGTCAAGGTAAATCGTCAAGATCAATGCCCGTTAAAACCGCCAGAGCCGTTCCTGAATCACACCAACATCCAAAAAGCGCCAGCCATCTTGAACCCACCAAATGTACTGTCATCCAGAGCGCACGGGGCCCCAAACGCTTTTCAGTTTGGGGGTGGTAAGCGAAGGATCCGCAGTTGCCTTTCGGCGCCAGCCCGTCAGCAAAGAAGGAGTAACTTCCGGTTTGGCGGTCAACCGACCATGTGGATTCGTTTTGGAAGTCGCTTGATTTCTGTTATGCGCTCGAAAAACTACTTGGCGATCTGTGAGGGTAGAATGTTGCGCGGGAGGGTTACGCATGAAACTCTCGTTGTTCATCTGCACTGCGATCCTTTTTCCACAGCCGATCCAGGCCGCTCCCCAGTCCGAACTGCCGCTTCCTTCCGACGGTCTCGAATTACTGCAGAAGGTGTCGCAGCACTATGCGGACGCCAAGCAGTATTCGATCGAATCAACGGAAGAGCGCATCATAAGCAACGATTACTTTCGCCAGTGGAGCAAGACGGTTTCCATCGCAGCTGAGGAACCGGGCGGCCGCTCCCATTTTGAGGGCCAGACCCAATTCGGTGATGCGGTCGAGATTTCAGACGGCCGGACAATCTGGAAGTACCACGCCCATCAATACCGGTATATTGCGAAGCCAGCGGCAGAGGCGCCTGCGGCCACAAAACCCAGCCCGGTCGGCCTCTCCGAAATGGGATTGTTGCGAGCCAAAAACCTTCGCAAATCGCTCGCGGCTTCTGCCGAACGAATCAAGTCTGCGGAGCGTCTTCCGGATGTAGACCTCGTCGTGGATGGCAGCACGTATTCTTGTGCAGTTGTTCATATCGGACGATCCGACCTGAAGCGAACGAGACCGGAAGAGAAGTTCGACCAAACCATATGGATCGATAAGAGTTCAGGTACGATTCTGAAGGTCGTCGAGCGTTCTTCCGGCAATTCCAATGGCATTGCGCAAGATAACGAAGCTACGACGATCTATCCTCACACCGTATTGGATAGTCCGATTCCACAGAGTCTCTTCGTGTTCTCGCCGCCGTCCGATGCGCACCAGGTCAATGAGTTTCCAAGCGCAATGGAAGAGGCGCTCGGAGCGACCTTAATTGGCGATCGCGTGCCTGCGTTGAAGTTCAAAGCGGTTGATGGGACTATCACGCCCATCGAGTCTTTCCGTGGCAAAACGGTGCTCATCGATCTCTGGGCGACCTGGTGCGCGCCGTGCGTTGCCGCGCTTCCCTCCCTCGCCAAGCTCGCAAATGAGGGGAAGGAGAAAGGGCTCGTCTTGGTCACCGTAGACCGGGACGAAGACCCGAACAAGGCTGCAGCGTACCTCAAAGAGAAAGGCTTGGCTTTGGCCAACTTCCACGATGGAGACGGACAGATCGAGTCGATGCTCGGATCTTCGCCACTGCCGAGGGAATTGATTATTGATCGAGATGGTTGGGTTGTGGTTGATGCACAGCTCGACGAAAACAGCCTGCGCTCGCGTCTGGTAGAACTCGATCCGGCGTTCAAAGAGTTTGCTCCGAAAGCTCAAGCCAACCCCTGAATGGCGGGAAGTGATTGATGTTGGCGTTCGACGGAACGACGACGATCCTCCGCCTCACACCGAAACGCGACACGTGGCGCTGAACGGAAATTCTTCTTCCGCCGACGCATCGCGCGCTTCTAGTGAAGCGGATTGCGGATTCTGGCCGTGTGGTCGCGAATCCGTCAATTACTTTTTCGGCAACAAAGTGCATCGTCTGTTGCTCAAGTAGTTATTTCGGAGTAGCCGGTGCCCCGACCGGAATCCGAGAAGCGTTGTTGAACGCACTAGCGAAAACGCACAGTTATGTAGATTTGAAGGCAATGAGAGGATGACCCGCCTGCAGATAATGCTACGATTCAGGCGAATTAGATTTGAAGAAGGAGCCTGCCTCTAATGCCCCTGTTCTTGAAGAAATCCGCATTAAGGCTAATCACACTATTCGCCTTCTGCCTTCTAGGCTGCTCAATCACTTGGGCGCAGAACTTGTCCGCAAACAAGGCGGTGGTTCTTCGCTCTGAAGCTGAACTATGGAGTAAGGGCAACCTTACTGTGGCAGACGAATTGTATTCAACTGACTTTGTCTGTCACTTTGTCGGTGGGATTGAGTGGAAGGGACTCAGTGGCATCAAGCGTGCGGTCCAGAGCCATCGGGCCTCGTTCCCCGACTGGGATGAGAAGGTTGAGGACATAATCGCAGAGGGCGACCGGGTAGTAATCCGGATCACGTCCACGGGAACACAGCGGGGTGAGTTCGCGGGTATCCCGCCAACCGAGAGGAAGATTACTATCGAAGAGTTTCATATCTATCGTTTGGCAGGTGGAAAGATCGTCGAGCAATGGGGAATGCCAGATGTGCAAGGCTTGATGACGCAGTTGAAAACTTCCAGCGTAGAAAAGTAGCGACCCCAAAATCCACAAAACCTACGGTGAGAGCTTGCGCAGCGACCAAATTTATTTCCGAGTCGAGGCAAAAACAGCGTTTTAGAGCGCATATTGAGTAGAAGGTCTATGAATTGAAAGGTGAAATCTATGCTCAGTTATCTCGTGCAGTGCTCCTACACGTCAGCGGCGCTGGCAGCTCTGATCGCAAACCCGCAGGACCGCAGCGAGCATGTGAAGAAGGTAGCGAAGAAACTCGGCGGCAAGATCAGCGGATCATGGCTGTCGTTTGGTGAACACGATCTTGTAATGCTTGTCGAAATGCCTGACAACATCAGCGTGGCAGCTCTGGCGTTGGCTGCCGCCGCGGGCGGCTCATTGAAGTCGATCAAGACCACTCCGCTGCTGAGCCTTACCGACGGGTTGGCGGCGCTGAAAAAGGCCGCAACCTCGGGCTACACGCCGATCGTTACCTCATAACAGAAGCGCCGGACGGATCACAGACTGCGGGCGAGGGCCAATGCGGTGGGGGAGAATTGTGCCGTAAGACGGCTCGCCCACCACCTAGGCGCAAAAAACAGTCGCTCCGCGCGTCTTTCGATGCCAGGATTAAATACGGCATTTCCGCTCGGGTGGTCGCCTATCCGGAAGTTACGGTCCAGCCCCAAGCCGAACAACGTCCCAGATCAAACAAATCAGCGCACCCACATCCGCCCCGAAAACTCGAAGTCTTCACTCAAAACCGCCAGGCGTGAATGACCGTTTTAACTGGCCCCTGACCCCAGCCACTTTTAAGGCCCTTATGTCACAAGTTTGCCCGATTCAGCTCTATTTATATGCAAACCCGAAACCCCAATTTTCAGCCTCCAGAAGTCGCATTGTGCAGAAGACGCACTGTGCCCCTCAATTCATCCCGGCGCGTTTTGCCGGGATGAGTGGGCGGGCAAGAAATCGGACCTGGGAACGCCCAAGCCAGGAGCAAATGGCCGGGAAGCAACGGGTCGGTCTCGCCGGCAATATCAACCCACCCACGGAGGGAGCAGGGGCTTTCAAGCCCATGAAGAAAGAGGCCGCAAAAATGATGGCTTTAGCCATGGGCTTCTCGCCAACCTGCCAACTTGCCACGTCCGCGCAAGCGGACGCCAACCCGCCAAACGCCGGTACAACACCGATCGAGGGATGCTCAAGCGAGCGTCCTCTGTCAGAGGATCCCCGAGCGCCCAACAGCATTCTGTCCGAATAGCCGGTGATCCGCGCGCGATCTTCTCCGCCGCCGATTGGTCCCGGGATTATAGACTCTCTAAAACTCCACAAATGGGCGACCAAGGAGACGTAAATGCAAAAAAGAGTCTTGTTTCAAGGTTCGATTGTGCTCGCTGGAATCCTGCTCTTGATGTCCCTTGCATATTGGCATTCAATGCAAGTGAGCCAACTCTTCGACGGAGCAATGCACCGCGACATTCAACAATTTTCAAATACCCTGGCGCAAAGCGGGGCCACCAAGGAGCAGGCGCAGGCCATGGTCAGTGTCCTGAACGATGTGAATCACCATACGCTCAGCTATGTTTCGAGCCAATGCGATTTCGTCATCGGGACGATGGCGTCAACGGCAATCCTTGTCATGGCCGCGGTACTCGGCCTGGCCGCCAGAACTACCAGCGGAGGCAGTCCCGCTAAATAATTCAGAATTGCAAGCCTGGACCAGATCGGCCAGCACCAAATGGTACCCCATCCCAAGGGCGCTCTTTGCGTTTAAGGTAGGCATTCCGCTACCCCGACTGCGGGTCGCGGGTGCCACGTCTCCCGATCTTGACGCCTGAATTCGAGTAATCTCCGGTCAGTCGCCCACCCGGATGTTACGACTCAGCCCAGCTTGACAAGGCCGGGTGCCCCCTGTCCCCGCGGACAGGTCTTCGTCCGTGGGGTGGAGATCCCCGAGTTCAGGGACCGGGGAGAGCCATGCACTAAACCTCCAAGGTTTTCCTGTTCCCTATTCCCTCTTCCCTGCTTTCTCCCCGTTTGCTCCCCCGCACCGTGTGTGCTAACCTTGATTTTTGTGCCGTGGTACGCCCGGAGCGGGAGTGTGTCCGTGCGCGGCTACGGGGATCGAAGAAGATGTCCGGGGCGGTTTCCGGTGGGAAGGGCTGGCGTAGCTCAGCTGGTAGAGCATCTGATTTGTAATCAGAGGGTCGGGGGTTCAAATCCCTTCGCCAGCTCCACTTTCGAAACCGGGTTTCGGCATTGGAAGCATTAGCAAGAGAAGCAGCACGAATGGTCGGGCGCTCGCAGTAGTTTTTGCAGGTTTTTTTGATGCGCCGGTCCATCCTCCGCGGTGATCCCACAGAGGTGCATGCTCCGAAATGCCGGAGGCTTTCCGGGTGAGGGGTAATGCGCTGAAGCGGCTTGAAACGCGCCAGAGGCGTGTAAGTTTGGCAGGATTTCCGGCCGAGTTTTTTGCCGGTGGGATTGTTGAGATTGAAACTCCCGAGAGCCGATTTTTTGGTTCGTTGGGTGTCTGGGCACAGGTGGCCGAGCGGTTAATGGCAGCAGACTGTAAATCTGCCGCTCCTTGGAGCTACGGAGGTTCGAATCCTCCCCTGTGCACCATGAGTTCAGTGGTCAGCGTTCAGTAGTCAGTGGTCAGAAAGACACGGTCCACTGGAGACTGAGTTCGAGGGCTGGAATGAGCGAGGATCAGGACCGGCTGAAGAGAAGCGGTGCTGATTTGGACAAGCGATTTCCAGTGGCCCTGGTTTTGTATGTGGGTTTGGCGGCTCTGATCTGGTTCACCATGGACGCAGGCAAGGTTCTGGTGATGGGCAGGCCGGTGGAGATTCGGTGGGTTCCACTGATCATTATCGGCGGGTTGGCGTTGCGCACTGTTTTGGCCCGTTCGGCGGATCGGATTCGCAGGGGGGGAGAGAAGTAAGGCAGCTACTAGCTTCTAGCTACTAGCTTCTAGCTTTTGTGTTGGTGGAACGAGTGGGATGAGGCTCGTGCCTGATGGGACAAGCTAGGAGCTAGCAGCTAGAAGCTAGGAGCTGCATTTCGAGGGCTGATGTAGCTCAGTTGGTAGAGCACTCCCTTGGTAAGGGAGAGGTCACCAGTTCAATCCTGGTCATCAGCTCCAGAAGTTCAGTCAGCGGCGGTATCAAGGGCGGGAGTAACTCAGTGGTAGAGTCACAGCCTTCCAAGCTGTTGGTCGCGAGTTCGATCCTCGTCTCCCGCTCCAAGAATTGGACCAGCGCCGCAGTGCTGAAAAGAGCAGATTGAGGGCAGAAAACGATGTTTGAGCAGGCAGCGATTGCGGTCCGGGACGAGCAGGGATACGCGCAGCTTCATGCGCGGATCGACGCTGCATTCGACTCCCGGGATGTGGAAGTTTTTCTGACCCGGGTGAGCAAGTCCGGGCTGCGGGTTCGCAACTACGAAGGAATCCTCAAGCGCGGGTTGCTGGGCAAGGAAGCCGAAAAGCTGTACGCGGCGCTGCCGGTTTCAGACCAGGGATTGACGCGCGAGCGGTATCTCAGGCTGGTTGAAGCCGTGCCGCTGGAACTGCGGCAAAGGTATTTCAGGATTTACGCCTACTACTGAGAAGGGCAGCTTTTAGCTTGTGCATTGCGGTGGGGAGTTGCTGCTGCAAATGCAGAGAGAGCAAACTGAAAGCCATATTTTTGGGATTTGTGAAAAGTCTAACGGAAGGAACTGAGACGCATGGCGAAGGAAAAATTTGATCGTACCAAGCCGCACGTGAACGTTGGGACGATTGGGCACATCGATCACGGCAAGACGACTTTGACTGCAGCCATTACCAAGGTATTGCAGAAGCACAACCCG
>Ga0182012_10006933_pt1 | contig 11427 bp, 12 predicted proteins | sample 612S2SmetaG_FD_120486 | JGI IMG/M metagenome (GOLD analysis project Ga0182012, IMG submission 120486) | Permafrost microbial communities from Stordalen Mire, Sweden - 612S2S metaG | ecosystem: Environmental > Terrestrial > Soil > Wetlands > Permafrost | place: Sweden: Stordalen | collected...
AATCCAGGTTGAACGCATGCGGCGGCACATAGGGGCACTTCGTCATGAAGCACATGTCGCACAGGGTGCAGCCATCGACCACGGACTTGAAGTCCTTGCTGTCAACACTGTCGAGTTCCTCCGACGGCGAGGAATCGATCAGGTCGAACAGCCGCGGGAACGAATCGCACAGGTTGAAGCACCGCCGGCAGCCATGGCAGATGTCGAACACCCGCCGCAATTCCGCCTCGATCTCCGCCGGGTCGGTGAACGACGGCTCCTGCCAGGCAATCGGATGACGCGTCGGCGCCTCCAGGCTGCCTTCTCTCATCGGTTGTTCTTTCATCACAGAGAAGCGAACCCCTCCCCCGGGACCGGGAGAGGGGACCGTTCAGAGCCTCAGGCCAGTTCGTTCAAAGCCTTCTGGAACCGGCCGGCATGCGAGCGTTCGGCCTTCGCCAGAGTCTCGAACCAGTCGGCGATTTCGCCGAAACCTTCTTCGCGCGCGGTGCGGGCCATGCCCGGGTACATATCGGTGTACTCGTGCGTCTCGCCCGCGACCGCCGCCGCCAGGTTGCTGCCGGTCGGGCCGATCGGCAGGCCGGTGGCGGGGTCGCCCGATTCTTCCAGATATTCCAGATGCCCGTGCGCATGCCCGGTCTCGCCTTCCGCGGTGGAGCGGAACACCGCGGCCACGTCGTTATAGCCCTCGACGTCGGCCTTCTGCGCGAAATACAGATAACGGCGGTTCGCCTGCGATTCGCCGGCAAACGCGGCCTTCAGGTTGTCTTCGGTCTTGCTGCCCTTGAGCGCGGCCATGGCTGTTTCCTTTCGGTCGATGGGTGGACGAATGAGGGGACACGCCGGTTGCCTGTCCTGTCTCCCTACCAGCGGCACCCTAGACCAAGTGCCGAATGAATTGAAGTTGACCGCTTCATGAAATTTTTCGATGGATTTCAGCGAACTGGCCGATCGCGCCCCCGATCCGGCTGGAAATGCCCCGGAGGAACCGGTCGATCTCGAGCCGGATTTTGAGGGGCGGCCCATCCACAGCAGGTCAGGGCCACGGTCATGTGGGCCGGCGGTTCGGCAACCGCGGCGACCGGCGGGTCAAGCGCCAAGACGATGGAGCGTGCCAGCAGATGCAATGGTCCGGCCCCGTTGCCGTACACGAGGTCACCGAAGATCGGGCAGCCGAGATGCGCGCAATGGACCCGGACCTGGTGGGTGCGGCCGGTGCGTGGGTGCAGTTCAAGCCAGGCCGTGTCGGCGCTGCGGCCGAGGACACGCCAGTCGGTCACGGCACGCTGTCCCGCGGGGACGACCCGCATGCGCCAACCGGCTTTCGTGCTGTGGCGCAGCAGCGGGGCGTCGATGGTGCCGCTATCCGTGGCGGGGCCGTCGCGGACGACCGCCCAGTAGATCTTTTGCGCCCGTCCCCCGGCGAATTCCCGTTGCGCGGCCAACAGAGCGGCTCGGCGGAGCGCGATGACGAGGCAGCCAGCGGTGTCGGCGTCCAGGCGGTGAGCCAGCCAGGGGCCATCCTTGCGGCGGGAGAGCCGGGGGAACCAGTCCTCCACGCTGGGGCCCCCACCTGGGCCAGGATGCACCGGCAGGCCGGCTAGCTTGTCGAGTACGACGAAGCGGGAGTCCTGGAACAGGACGGGGGGAAGCGGTTGAATAGCAACGACCATGCCGGCCCGATCAGCAGGTGAAGCCGACGACGGATAGACGTCTCAGGCCGGTTCCGGGATAAGCGTCCATCGGCGCGGAGCGTAGCACAGCCGCGCCGAAATCTGCGACAATCAATCCGGATCGCGCCCATGCACCGCGGCAAACCCGCTGCCGAAGGCCGCGTCGCGCTGCTGGAACGCGTGCTTCACACCGTGCGCGCGCATCGTTTCCCGGAACGCTTTCGCTTTGGGTGCCAGATGGCCCCGCGCGTCGATCTCCGCCCCGATGCGCATGGCGGTCCGGGCGCCCATCAGTTCCAGCCCCAGGTTGACGATGCGCTTGTTGGCCGACAGCAGATGAGGGTCCACCAGGCCCATGCGGTCGGCCAGCCGCATCACCTCGGTTTCCAGCTCCGCCGCGGGATAGGATTTCAGCGCCAGCCCGATCTCGGCGGCGTCCTTCCCGGTCAGGCTGTCGCCGGTCAGCAGCAGCCGCTTCGCCCATTGCGGGCCGCAGTGATACAGCCACATCGACCCCGGCGGCGTACCCAGATCCCGCACCGGCGGAAAGCCGATTCGCGCGTCATCGGCCACGATCACCATGTCGCAGAACCAGGCGAGTTCGGTGCCGATCCCGATGCAGGTGCCGTGCACCTGGGCGATCACCGGCTTGTGCATGTCGAATATCTGGATGCGCAGCCGCTGGCCCTGCTCCAGCCGCCAGACATCGTCGTCGATCTCCGAACGGCCGCGGTACTCCGGTCCGCGCCCCGAGGAATATTCGTTCAGATCGGCACCGGCGCAGAAATGCGGCCCGGCCCCGCGCAGCACGACGCAATGCACTTGGTTGTATTCGTCGGCTTCCAGCAGCGCCGCATTGAGTTCCCGCAGCAGTTGCCCGCTCAACGCATTGCGCCGCTCCGGCCTGTTTAACGTGATAACGGCAGTGCTGCCGTGCACGGCATAGGCGATTTGTGCGAAGTCCATGGTTCCCTCCCGGTTATCGTGGCGGGACCGTACTATGCCACGCGCAGGTGGGGAACCGGTTCGGCGTGCGGCGGGCGGAAGCACCAGGCGATGACGGCGGCGCCCAGCCCGATGGCGCAGGAGCCGATATACAGCCACCAATAGCCGCCGAAATGATCGAACACGTAGCCGCCGGCCCAGGGACCGATCGCCATGCCGGCGGTGGAGATCATCACCACCGCACCGAACACCGTGCCCATGATGCGGGCCCCGAAATAGTCGCGCACCAGAATGGCGTACAGCGGCATCACCCCGCCATAGGACAGGCCGAACAGCAGCGCGAGCGCATAGAACGAATCGGGCGAATGCACGAACAGGTAAAGTTGGATCGCGGTGGCCTGCAGCAGCAGGCCGCAGACCAGGGTCGGTTTGGCACCGTACCGGTCGGCGATCAGCCCGAACACGATACGCCCCGCCAGGGATGCGACGCCGGCCGTGCCGAGCACGGTGGCCGCGGTCATCGCCGGCACGCCGCAATCGATGGCGTAGCTCACCATATGGAAGATCGGCCCGGAATGCGCGGCGCAACAGGCGAAGAACGTTCCGGCTATGGCGTAGAACTGCGGGGTGCGGAAGGCCTGCGCCGCGGTGAAGCCGCGATCGGGTCCACCCGCGGCGGCCACCGCGGCAGCCTGCGCCGCGGGCGGGTTCCGCACCAGCAGCGACACCGGCAGGATCACCGCCCAGGCCAGCAACCCCAGGTCGAACATCGCCGCTCGCCAGTCCTGCACCGAAATCACATAGCGGGCGAGCGGTGCGATCACCATCGAACCCAGACCCATGCCGGAGGTCACCAAAGCCACCGCCAGGCTGCGGTTGTGAGTGAACCAGCGCGCGGCGATCGCGGTTAGCGGTGCATAGAAGCTGCCCGCCGCCAGCCCGCCAAACAGGCCCCACAGCACCTGGAATTGCCAGACCTGTGTGGTTTGGCTGGATGCCACCAACCCCGCGCCCAGCAACGCGCCGCCCGCCAACAGCACCGCGCGCGTGCCGAACCGGTCCGACAGGCTGCCCCACAGGAACGACCCGGCCCCCATCGCCAGGAAGGTCAGCACCGCGGCAGCGGAAATCTCGGTGCGCGACCAGCCCATGGAAAGCGAGATCGGCTGCAGGAAGACGCCCAGCGACATCGAAGTGCCGAGACCGATGCAGGTCACCACAAAACCGGCAGCCACGATAACCCAGCCGTAGAACAGCCTCATCGCTGCCTCCCCTGCATGTCCTTGTCCCTCACGTCGGGCGGATCGTGGGGATTGTCAACCAGGTAACGGGCGGGCGAAAGCGGCCATGCAGATCGCCCGCGTCATCCCGCCACCAGTTGCTCCCGCCGCGCTCAGAGGCGTACACTCCGGCGCAAGCATAGGGCGCCCAAGGAGGGAACCACCATGAAAATCGCGCGCATCGAGACATTCCTGTTCGACCCCGGCCTGGCCAAGAACCTGCTGTTCTGCCGGATCGAGACCGAAAGCGGCATCCACGGCTGGGGCGAGGCCTATGTCACCCCCGGCAAGGAAGCCGTGCTGGAACACCTGCTGCAGGTCATGGGCCACTACATGCTGGGCCGCAGCGCCTTCAACATCCGCCACACCGCGCAGGTGATTTTCGACGATTTCGCAATGCGGCGCGCGTCCCTGGACCTGATGTCGGCCTGGAGCGCGATCGAAATCGCGCTGTGGGACATCGTCGCGAAAAACGCCGGCCAGCCGCTTTACAATATCCTCGGCGGCGCCTCGCGCGAGCGGGTTAAGGTCTATGCCAACGGCTGGTCGTCCGGCACCGCGCCGATCGAGGAAAACCTGGAACGCGCATTGAAAGTGAAGGAAGCCGGCTACACCGGCCTGAAATGGGACCCCTTCCCCGGTCCGTGGCGCAACTTCATCCATCGCGAGGACGAAGACCACGTCGTCAACTACGTCCGCCGGATGCGCGAGACCCTCGGCCCCGATTTTAGTCTGCTGATCGAGGTGCACCGCCGCCTGGCGCCCCTGCACGCGATCCGCATCGGTCAGCGGCTGCGCGAATTCGACATCGGCTGGTACGAGGAACCCTGCCTGTGCGACAATATCGAACTGGTCGCCGAGGTCCGTCGCGCGCTGCCCGGCGTGCCGATCGTGACCGGCGAAGCAATCTACTCAAAAGAAGCCTTCACCCAGGCTCTGAATGCTCGGGCCGCGGATATCATCAACCCGGATATCTGCAACTGCGGCGGCATCAGCGCAATGCTGGACATTGCCGCGATGGCACAGCCGCACGCGGTGGCGGTGGCGCCGCATAACTACAACTCCACCTTGGTGGGGGCCGCGGCGACAGTGCAACTGTCGGCGATGATCCCGAATTTCTGGATCGCCGAGTTCTTCGTGAACCTGAAGCCGGCATGCGACGAAATCGCGATCGCACCGCTGGTGGTGAAGGATAGTTTCGTCGAACTGCCAACGACACCCGGACACGGGATCGATATCGACGTGGAGCGGTTGAAGAAGCGGCCGTACCGCGACATGGGGTCACGGACGGGCAAGGGACTGCGATCCCACACCGAGGAGTTCCCGAAGAAGCACTACCAGGTGGCGGCGACGCGGACGGGGTACTGAACGACCGAGTCTCACCAGCCCTGCAAGGCGGGCAGCATCGCGGCTCATCGTCCGCGCGAGACTTCCTCGCGCGGCGTTGCTTTGTTTCCGAGGATCATGGCGATTGACGTCGCGCGCCTACTGATGTGTCCTGTCGCCACAAGCAACAAACACGTGGGGAAGAGCGCCAATGCACCGCCGGGAGATCATCAAAGGCGCCGCCGCGGCACTCGCCGTCGCCCGCGCGAGACAACCTGCTGTTCCACGATAACGAAAAATTCCGAGCGGTTGACTGCATAATGTCGTTGGCGCGCTGGTCGGTGAAGGACCCGTTCGGCCAGGTGATCGCGGCGCTGACCGAGGAAATGAAACCGCTCGGCGACAAGCGATTTCAGATGCGCCTGAAAAAGCCCTTCCCGCAGATGCTTTTCGCCTTCGGATCCCGGCCTTGCTTCATGATGCCGGAACGCATCGCGAAAACCCCTGCAACCGAACAGATCAAGGACACCACCGGATCGGGGCCATTTCGTTTCCGGCCGGACCTTTGGGTATCGGGTGCCACCGCGTTCCGTCAGTCAATAACCGGTATCGTGAAGGCGCCTTACCCCCTGTTCTGGGGCGTAAACCGAGTCTGAACCCAACACGCCTTCACGATTCCGCTGTCACCAAGCCAATATCGCCGACAATCCGGGTCAATGTCCGCGCCAGGTCACCGCGCCGGAACGGCTTGTGCACGACGGCCGCAATTTCCGCACTGTGAAAATGGGCAATCCGTTCTGCAAGCCGAATATAGGCTCGGCCGAACTCACAGATCAGCACGAACCGCGTGGGGATTCCCGTCAACAGCAGCTCATCCAGAATATCGAGGCCATCCTCCTCTGGCATAACAATGTCCAGCACGACAACGTCCGGTTGAAATTCAATGAATTCCTCAATCACTCGTACAGGTTCGTTCAGAACCCGCACGTCGAAGTCCAACGCCTCGGCCACCTGTCGGACGGCCCTGGTAATCGCTCGCTCGTCGTCAATGACAAGCAATTTTTTCATTGCCGTTGCTGGCTGCTGGTACATCGAGGCGCTTCTCACGTCCAATTGATCCCGGGAAGAGTCATTTTCAGGTAGAGACCGCTACGGAAACAATGCAGGCTGGCCAGTTTATCAATCAATGGTTGTAGCATAGCCCGTATCGGTCATCCTATGGCGCATAGTTCGGCCTGAGCCATTAAAGGGATATGCAATTTCTGCAAAAGCTGGTATAAAATCGCCACGATAGTAACTGGCGGAGACTTATTGCAAAATATTTCAGATGACGCCCCCGCGCGGTGCGCCGTCCTGAGATCGACATGCAGGGAGCTCCAACGAAGCGGGGTGGCGATGATAGTCATTGCATTCGAAGAATTTCCAGCCGGCGCCGCCATGGATCCGTCATCCCCTGGGACGTGTGGCCGGTTCGTTGCACGGCGGGCGCTCCCCGAGCCATCCGCCGTGGTTACGGGTTAGTGTCATATGCCAAAGGTTTCCAGGTTCATATTCAACGATCCGGACGCATATCTCGGCAGGCTGGCGTCGGCCGGCGGCTATATGACCTTGACGAAATCAGGCCGCTTCAAGGCCGAACTCGCGCAGGTGACATTCAACAGCCTGCAGGTGCAACGTGGCTCGACGACGGCCGCGCACATCGCCCGGATGCGAGCGATGTCTCGTGTCCACTTCTTTTTTGTACCGCCGCAAGGTGGCCGCCAGATATGGGCAGGGCAGGAATTGCGCACCGGCGACGTGTTCAACCCACCGCCCGGCTATGAGCTGGTCGTCAGCACAGACGAAGCGGCCGGGTGGGGCGCCTTATCGATACCATCGCAAGATCTGTCGCGGCTCAGCATCGCGCTATTGGGCCATGACCTGGGCGCGTCCTCCGTCGCCCGGCGATATGAGCTGGGGTCTGCGGCCGAATTCACCCAACTGATACTGCTGTGCGATCAGGCTCAGAGCCAGGTGGTGGAAATCATGACGCCGGCCGGCCTGAACCATTGGAACGACGCCTTGCTGCGCGCGTTGTTTCGTTGCGTCGTCGGCGGCGAGATGCCCGCGGACCGCAGCGCCGCGCGCCGGCACAGCCAGATCATACGGCGTCTGCATGCCGTCCTGGACGAGCACGCGGAAGATCCGCTGGAACTGACCGGCGTGTGCCTTGCCGTGGGCACCACGTTGAGCACCCTGCATCTCTGTTGCCAAGAGTTCCTGGGCATGAGTCCGGCTCGTTATCTGCGTCTTCGGCGGATGAACCTGGCACATCGCGCGCTACTGGATGGCGTGCCTGGCATCACCAACGTGACCGAAATCGCCCTGCGCTATGGCTTCTGGGAGTTGGGACGCTTTGCCGAATATTACCGGCGACTTTTCGGGGAAACGCCATCGGCGACGTTGGGCCAGAAGCGCGTAACGACCCCGCCCTGGCGGTTCGGCACAACGGCGCTGAGTTGGGAAACCCCACGACGGCCGGACACAGCAGGGCGACAGCCTGAGCCGGCCATGCTACGCTGAGGGCGAACGACAAGAGCCCAGGAACGCCCCCGATGACCCGCCTCCCCGCTGGCAGCATCGACTGCGACGTGCATGTCTCGGTGCCCGGCATGGCCGCGCTGCTGCCCTATATGTCGCAGGCCTGGCGCGAGATGATCACCACCCGTGGCACCGACGGGCTGGACCTCGCGAGCTACCCGATCGGCGCCCCCTTGTCCTGCCGCCCCGACTGGCGCCCGGCCACGGGCAAGCCCGGCACCGACCTTGCGCTGCTGCAACGGGCCGCGCTGGACGAATTCGGGACGCGGGCCGCCATCATCAACTGCCTGCATGGCGGCCAGGCGGTGCATTCCGAGGATCTGGCCCAGGCGCTGTGTCAGGCGGTCAATGATTGGCTGACCGCGGAATGGTTGGACCAGGACCCGCGTCTGCGGGCCTCGATCGTCGTGCCGTCGCAAAATCCGGCCTATGCCGCGGCGGAAATCGAACGTCGCGCCAACGACAAGCGGTTCGTGCAGGTGTTGCTGCTGGCGTCGAATGAAATGCTGCTGGGCCGGAAATATTACTGGCCGATCTACGAGGCCGCGGCGAAGCACGATCTGCCGATCGGCATCCACGCCGGCAGTGCCTTCCGCCACGCGCCGACCTCGGTCGGCTGGCCGTCGCACTATACCCAGGATTATGTCAGCCACACGATGGGGCTGGAAAGTGCGCTGCTCAGCCTGATGGCGGAGGGTGTGTTCAACCATTTTCCGACACTGCGCGTCGTGCTGATTGAATCCGGCGTCACCTGGCTGCCCGGCTTCCTGTGGCGCGCGATCAAGTCCTGGCGGGGGCTGCGGGGTGAAACGCCGTGGTTCACCCGATCGCCGGCCGATCTGATCCGCCAGCACGTGCGGCTGACGTTGCAACCGTTCGACTCGCCCGGCGCTGACGAGACCCGGCGCATCCTGGAACACATCGATTCCGCGGACATGCTGTTGTTCTCAACGGACTTCCCGCACTGGCATTTCGAAGCCGACAACGCGATCCCGGATGGCATCCCCGACGCGCTGATCCCGCGGATCGCCATCGACAACCCGCTTGCCACCTACCCACGCCTGAAGGAGACGCTGTCATGAGCGAAGTCCTCGACCGTTCTGCCCCCGCGCGCCTGCGTGCCGGCATCGTCGATTGCGACATCCATCCGACGATGCGGTCCAAGAGCGAACTCGACCCGTGGCTGCCGGAACGCTGGCGCAAGCATCTGGCGGAGTACGGGCATCAGGTGCGGATTCCCTTTACGTCGGGTACGCAGTATCCGAAGTCGGCGCCGGCAACGGCACGCCGCGATGCGTGGCCGCCGAATGGTGGGCCGCCGGGGTCCGACCTGGCCTTCATGCAGGCGCAGTTGCTTGATGCCAACGACATTGCGCTTGGCGTGCTGGCCCCGTTGGCCGCGTCCGCGCGCAACACCGATCTGGGTGCCGCTTATTGCAACGCGGTGAACGAATGGCAGATCGAGAACTGGATCAAGCGCGAGCAACGTCTGCGTGGTTCCATCACCGTGGCGCACGAGGATCCGGACCTGGCGGTCGCGGAAATTGAACACCGAGCGGGCGATAAGCGGTTCATTCAGGTGCTGCTGCCGTCGAAGACCAATGAGCCGCTGGGGCGCAAGCGGTATTGGCCGATTTTCGCCGCGGCACAGGCGGCGAACCTGCCGATGGCCGTGCATGTCAACAGTGTCGGCGGTGGTTACGCATCCGCTGCGGGTGGTTGGCCGAGTTACTATCTGCAGGATCATCATTTGAACGTGCATAGTTTCCAGGCGCAGATTGCCGGTCTGGTGCTGGAAGGCACCTTCGAACGGTTTCCGAACCTCCGCATGGTGATGATCGAGGGCGGCTTTGCCTGGTTGCCGATGCTGGCCTGGCGGCTGGACAAGGCGTGGGAACGGATGCGCGATGAAGTGCCGGAATGCAAGCGCCCGCCCTCGGAATACATCAGGCAGCATCTGTGGTTTACCACCCAGCCGATGGAGGAACCCGAACATCCCGAGCACCTGCGGGATACTTTGAACTGGATCGGTTGGGACAAGGTGATGTTTGCGACGGATTATCCGCACTGGGATTATGATGACCCTCGTACGGCGTTTCCGATCCGCTTGTCGAACGCGGAGCATACGATGGTTTTCCGCGACAACGCTTGCGGGTTGTACGGGTTCGGCTGAAGGACACATGACGGAATGATCGATAAATTCGTGCCCGAGCTGGCCGCGGCCATGGCGGGTATCCAGGACGGTGCCACCATCCTGCTTGCCGGCTTCAAGGCCGGTATGCCGGAAACCCTCGTTGCCGGCCTGATCCAACAGGGTGCCAAAGACCTCACCTTGGTGATGAATGCCGGCGGCGGCGACGACGGCCCCTCGGCCGATCTGCTGTCCACCGGCCATGTGCGCAAGCTGATCTGCAGCTTCGTCCGCCCCGCCAGCGTCGCCGCGCGTCTGTTCCAGGCCGGCAATCTGGAGCTGGAGATCGTGCCCCAGGGCACACTTGCAGAACGAATTCGCGCTGCCGGGGCGGGGATTCAGGCGTTTTACACCCCCACCGCGGCGGATACGATCCTGGCCGAAAATCGGGAAACCCGCATCATCAACGGCCGCAACTGCCTGCTGGAATATCCGCTGCCGGGCGACGTGGCGCTGGTCGATGCGTGGGAGGCGGATCGTTGGGGCAACCTCACGCACCGCGAGAGCGCCCGCAACTTCAACCCGATCATGGCGATGGCGGCGGCGCTGACTATCGTGCAGACCCGTCACGTCGTGGCTCTCGGCGACATTCCGCCGGCGAACGTTCACACCGCCGGCGTGTTCGTCCATCGCGTGCTGCACGTGCCAGCATAACGGAGACCCGGTATGGCCGACATTGAATTCCATCCGCTCAGCCGCATTGGCATCGCGCAGCGCATCGCGCAGGACATTCCCGAAGGCTGGTTCGTCAATCTTGGCATCGGCATTCCCACCACCGTGTCAGATTATGTGCCCGCCGACCGCGAGGTGATCTTCCACGCAGAAAACGGCGTCATCGGCATCGGTCCCGCCCCGGCGCCCGAAGACATCAACCCCTATCTGGTCAATGCCGGCGTGCAACCGATCACCCTGCGCACCGGTGGCGCCTTTGTGCATCACGCCGACAGTTTCGCCATCGCGCGCGGCGGGCATCTTGATCTGTGCGTGCTGGGCGCCTTCCAGGTGGCGCAGAACGGCGACATCGCCAATTGGGCGCATTCGCGGAACGAACCGGTGAAGCAGGTGGGCGGCGCGATGGATCTGGCGGTCGGCGCCAAGCGGCTTTGGGTCGCCATGGAGCACACCACGAAGCGCGGCCATGCCCGCATCCTGAACCACTGCACCTACCCGCTGACCGCGCGCGGGGTGGTGAAGCGCATCTACACCGATCTGGCGGTGCTGGACGTCACCGAACACGGTCTCGTGGTGCGCGATATCGTGCCAGGCCTCAGTTTCGAAGCGTTGCAGGACCGCACGGAGGCGACCTTGCACCGACAGACGTAACAACGCGAAGGGGGAAACGATGGCAACGCGCCGGCAGGTGCTGACGGCGGCAGCGGCGACAGCGCTGCCCTTGGTCCACATCCGCAGCGGTCGCGCCGCGGGGAAACTG
>Ga0182012_10006934_pt1 | contig 11427 bp, 9 predicted proteins | sample 612S2SmetaG_FD_120486 | JGI IMG/M metagenome (GOLD analysis project Ga0182012, IMG submission 120486) | Permafrost microbial communities from Stordalen Mire, Sweden - 612S2S metaG | ecosystem: Environmental > Terrestrial > Soil > Wetlands > Permafrost | place: Sweden: Stordalen | collected...
AACTGGAACTTGGCGAGTTGACGTACACGTTCTTCGTAAAGGCGTCAATCGAGTTGATGAAGCTGTTGCGGGCGTACATGTAACCTTCACCGTGGAAGCGCGAACCGCCGCTCTTGCTGAAGGCCTCGAAGATCACCGGACCCTTGGCGTATTCCGCCGAATAGGAGGAGGTGAGCACTTTGATCTGCGCGGTCATGTCCTGGTTGATGTTGGCGATCTGGGTGCCGAAGTTGCCGGGATCGACCAGGTTGGCGCCATCCAGCATGAAGGCCATGGTGCCGTTGGGCTGGGTTCCGTTGGACGAGTAGGCGCCCACCGGGCCGTTGTTGCTGCCGACGACCTTGGGGTTGAAGCTCGAACCCTGGGAAAGTCCGTTGTTCAGCGCAAAGCCGGGCATGATCTTCATCAGTTCGCCGGCGTCGCGACCGCCCAAAGGCAGATCGTTGATCATTTCCGTGTTCAGCGTGGTGCTGATCTCGGCGGTGTCGACGGGAACTACGGCATCCGCGCCTTCAATGACTTCGACTTCGGAGGATTTACCACCAACCTTCAACTTGATGTTGGCTACGTTGCGGGTATCGCCCTGGCCCATCGCGATGTCGTTTTCCTGCCAGGTGGTGAACCCCTCGGCGGAGACGGTGATGGTGTAGTTGGCCGGCTGGACAGCGGTGATGCTGAAGAAGCCCTCTTTGTCGCTGGTGGCCTGACGGAGATCACCGCTGGCGGCGTTTTTGAGGACGATCTTAGCCCCGACGACAACTGCGCCGGACTGATCGAACACTGTGCCGCTAAGGGTACCTGTCAATTGCTGAGCGTTCGCGGGGCGAACGAATATCGCCAGTACTGCCATTAAGAGCAGCCCGGGAATGAGGTAACCCGAAAATCGCTTTAGCAAGCGAACCTCAGGCCATGGAACTGATTGATTCATGTACTGCCTCCTGAAAAGTTCTTTCGTCTTCCAGTTTCAAAGGTTTGAAGCGTTTTGTTTTCTTCGTATCAGGGCTTTGTGAAGCCTGATATTCCTGTGCATTTCCCTGTCGTGCAAGTTCATTTGCGGTATCGTTATCACGACCTGGCCGGATCTATCCGCCCATTTGGCTTCGCGTTCGCAACCCAAAAAATGAAAATTTGTTACGGTGCAATGTCTTATACCCCCGCAATAACGACTGTCAACAGAAAAAAGCTGCTGCATTCCCCAGGCCGCGGTCGCGGGAATTCACTTAATTAAACGTTTGACTGGTGACCCGGCTCCTGGCGTCCAAACCGTGCTTTGTGAACCGGTTTAATGCCCATTGGATGTCCCTTTTGTAACACCTCCGAGGAACTCTCCCGCCCCATTGAGGGGATGCAGATGCTCCCTCAAAGGTTTTAGTTCAAACGAGTTGAAAATGACGCATTCCTCCCTCTTGACACACCGGGTTCTGGAGTTCCTCGTTGCACCGATCCATCTCCCGGCACGGCAACGCCCGTGAATTGTCAACCAATCTTGCGGCCGGCAGATGGCCATTTAATCGTTTCAGCAAGAGGCCACGGTTGAGGAACGAAAATGGCCAACTCAGTCGGCTTCACCGCGATCTAGAAGAGCGCCTTTTCCGCAGTAAAGAGGGGTAACTAACGGCAGCAATCCGGAATGGCGCTCCTCGGGGCGGGACGCACTGCGTTGCGGGCCGTTAATTCCTTGTGATAGCGTGATCGTGGCCCACCTCCGGCAAAAGGCAGTGGAATTTCTGGATGAAGATGCGACCGGCAAACGATGGGGAAACTGACGCCAGGCTCCGCCTTGCTGGGAAAAGAGAGTGCCGGGTGCCAGCGCGGTCGCCGAATTCGGCGCGCAGAGTCTTTCTGGTTTGGGCTGTGGCCGCGATTGCGACCACGCTGACGGCGGTTCGTTCCAATGCCCAGGCAGATACGCCAGAATTTCAACGTGTTTCGGCCGCCGCCGCAGCCGCCCAGCAGCAACACGATATTCCGCGCGCCATTGCCCTCTACCGGCAGGCGGTCGCGTTGAATCCCAAATGGCCGGACGGCTGGTGGTTCCTGGGAGTCCTGCAGTATGGAAACAACGACTACGCACCCGCCCGCGATGCGCTCACACACTTCATCGAACTGACCCCGGACGCCGGCCCCGCCTATGCGATCCGGGGATTATGCGAGTTTGAAACCGCGGATTACGACCAGTCGCTCACAGACATCCAGCGCGCCTTGGCCAAGGGAGCGGCCAACCAAACGCGCAATACCGGAATTCTGCGCTACCACGAAGTGCTGCTGCTCTCGCACGCCAGCAGATTTGAAGAGGCGCTGGCGGCCAGCGACGAGTTCTCCAAAGGAGAGGCGTCGCCGGAAATTGTTCAGGCCGTGGGAATGGCCGGCCTGCGGGTTTCGCTGATGCCGCAGGATTTGCCGCCGGCGGACCCTCGGCGCGCCCTGTATACGGCATCGGGAAATGCGGCCCTCAAATACATGTCCGGAGACGCCGCCGGCGCGCAGCAGGCCTTTCAGGATCTCTTTCAGCAGTTCCCCGATGCCGCCAATGCGCATTATCTCTATGGGTACCTGCTTTTCGGCAAGGCTCCGGACCAGGCCATTGTGGAATTCAAGAAGGAGCTTGCTCTGACGCCCTCCAATGCTTCGGCGGAGGCCATGCTGGGCTGGGCGTATCTGGTCCAGCAGAATTTCCCCGAGGCGCGGGTGCATGGCGCCAAAGCCGTGACCCTTTCGCCGGGAATGACCGCGGCGCAGCTGGTGCTGGGGCGCTCACTGGTGGAAACCGGCGATCTGAAGGGCGGCGTTGAGCATCTGCAACAGGCGCTCAGCATGGATCCGGGCAATCTGGAGACGCATCTCGCCCTGGTGCGAGCCTATTCAAAATCGGGCCTGCGCGAAGACGCCCAGCGGGAGCGGCAGCAATGCCTGCTCATCACCCGCGAATCGGAGCCTCATGCCGCGCAACCCTAGGCGATCGCTTCCCTTCCTGATGTTCTTGTTTGGACTGGCCGCGCTGGCCTGCGGTGTCGCACGGGTGCGCGCCGCTTCCGATGCGCCAGCTACCCAGCCGGCACAGTCGAAATCGGACCCGAAAGCATCCGCCGCCTCCGCCTGCGCCCGATGCCATGTGGAGGCGAAAACCCAGCCGTTGACGCAAATGGGACGCGCCCTGGAGCTGCCCGGTTCGAACCCCACCGTGGTGACGCATCCTCGGCTCGCCTTTCAAAAGGCAGGCTATTCCTATCTGGTTGAGACCAGGGACGGCAAAACGAACTACTCCGTGACGGACGGCACGCGCACCCTTGCCATTCCGGTGCTTTGGAGTTTGGGGGCGGGAAACCAGACCTGGGTTCTGGAATACGATGGCAAACTCTACGAGAGCCTGGTGAGCTATTACCTGGCCATCGACGGGCTGGACATTACGACCGGCGACGAGAGCATCAAGCCGAAGACGCTGGAAGAAGCCATGGGTCGCCCGATCGACGACCGGGAAAAGAAAGCCTGCTTCGGGTGCCATTCCACCAACTCGGTGACCGACGGCCAGGTCAATCTGGAACATCTGCATCCCGGCGTCGAATGCTCCCACTGCCATGAAGGCACAGCGCAGCATCTCGCCGACACCGTGCGCGGAGTCGACGGCCCAACGCCGCCAGCCCTGAGCAAGCTTGCTTCCGAAGATATTTCCAACTTCTGCGGCCAGTGCCATCGAACCTGGGAGACCGTGATAAGGGGCCCGTGGCGCGGCGAGGTCAATGTTCGCTTTCAGCCCTACCGGCTGGCGAACAGCCGCTGCTTCGACGGCGCAGATCCCCGCATCAGCTGCGTAGCCTGCCACAACCCGCACCAGCCGCTGAATCGCGACAAGGCCTTTTACGACGCAAAGTGCCTGGCCTGCCACGCGGCCGGGGCGACGGCTCTGCAGCACGCGGTCGCCGTTGGCCAATCCGCGCCAATCGCCAATGGAGCGAAGGTCTGCCCGGTGGCCAAGGACAACTGCGTAAGCTGCCACATGCCGCGGGTAAACATGCTGGGCGGCCATTTGACCTTTACCGATCATCAGATTCGTGTAGTCAAACCGGGAATCCCCTACCCCAACTAAGCACTGTTCTGTCTTGAGCGCGAAGTGTAAAATTCGTCCCAAAGGCTGGCGTAAAGCTTGTTCGACACAATCCCGGCCTTGGGTTTCCCGCTCCACCTCAACCGAAAAATGCTGAAACCGATGCCGGTCGATTGCTCCCTTCCGGAACCGGAACCGATTCTTTCGAGGGTACGACGGCCGCACAGGCCGTTGCAGCACAGACCGAAAGCAACTTTCCCGGAGCTAGTGGCATGGCTTCTACCTTTGCGTGTCTTCGACCCACAGCACTGATTCTCGCGTCGATTGCGGCGCTGGGCGTCGGTCCGGCGGGTGCGCAACAGTCAGGTCAGACAACCGATGCGGCAGGTGACGACAGCAGCCTGGTCCTGCACGCTACTGTCCATCGCGTTCTTGTGGATGTGGTCGTGCTGGATGCACATGACCGGCCGGTGCTGAGTCTGAAGCAGAAGGATTTCTCGATATCCGAAGACGGTAAGCCGCAGCGGATTCTGAGCTTTGAAGAGCACAATATGGATGCCGCCTCAGATGCCGGTCCGCCCTTGGCTCGCTCGCTGCCGGCGAATACCTTCGTGAACATGCCGACAGCGCCCGAGCGCGGACCGCTCAACGTGATCCTCTACGACATGCTGGATACCTCGATCGACGACCAGCCCTTTGCGCGCTTGCAGATGCTCAAGTTCGTTGACGCCATGCCGGCAGGGTCGCGCTTTGCCATCTTTGTGCTGGCCGACGGTCTACACCTGGCGCAGGGTTTCACCTCCGACCGCGACCAACTGCATGCCGTGCTCGACGAACGCAACCGCGCGCATATTCCCAAAGTTTTTCTCTATTCGGATAATTACCGTGCCAGCGTCTCGCCGCTGGGCGCGCTGGCCGATGTGGCGCGCTTTCTGGATGGCATGCCGGGGCGCAAGAACCTGATCTGGCTTTCGGATCATTTTCCGGTGCCGTTTTTGCCCAACCTGTCGCGCCCACTTGGAGATCGCCAGGACAACGACGAGCGCATCCGGCGAATCACCAACTTGATGGCTGCCGGGCAGATCGCGCTTTACCCGGTCGATGTGCGTGGAGTCGCCATCGGCAACCTGAATGGCAACAACACCGTCCTCAATGGCGAGTATCTGGCCGAAGACGGGCTGGCCGAGGCTACCGGCGGTCGAGCGTATCACAGCACCAACGATCTGGGCTCGGCCATCGCCGATGCCGCCGAGCACGGCGCCCGCTATTACACGCTCAGCTACGCGCCTTCCAACCCGAAGTGGGACGGCGAACTCCGGCAAATTCGCATTCAAGCGACGCATTCGGGAGATCACCTTGCCTACCGGCACTCTTACTTTGCCTTCGACGACGTTCCGCCTCCCCGAGACAGCGGTTTCGACCCGGTCATCGACGCGCTGGCCAACAAGCTGGAGCACGGCGCGCCGATGGCTCGCGATTTGTTCTTTGAGGTGCATGTCCACAAGCTGGATTCGCCCGATGCGGCGTCAGCGGCAAGCGAAGCCCGCAAGCGCCGCCATCCGAAGCCGCCGGCATCGCAAACGCTGGCCATCGACTATCGGGTCAACGTGGACGACAATCGCCCTCCGAATGGGGCCGATCCGCCGCCAGGTCAGAATTCAGGTCCGGACCTCGAGTTTGTCGCCATGGCCTACGACGCTACCGGGCGCATCCTGAATGCCATCGTCCAGAAGTCCCTGCACGACGGCAACTCGGCTGCGCCTTCCGGCTGGCCGCCAGGCTGGTATCGGGTGCGGCAACAATTTGAGGTTCCGGCTGAGGCGGCCTGGATTCGCGTGGCAGCGCGCGATCTAACCACGAACCGGGTCGGCAGCCTCGAGGTTTCCCTGCCGCTGGCTCCCGAGCCGCCTGCCAATGCCAACCCCGCGCATGCGTCACTGAACCAGCCGGCGAAGTCGGTCGCCAAACCCTGACTGGCTCACCGGCGCAGCGGTATGCTGGTAGCAATCATGTGCGGCCGCTACTCAAGACGATGGGACAAACAGCGCATTGCCGAGGCCTTTCAGGCCGGCAATGTCGACGGCTTGGTGTACGAGGAGAAGCAGGCTGACGATTGGTCTGCCGCTCCCAACTACAACGTGGCTCCGCAGACGATGCAACCGGTGGTGCTCAGCTCTCGTGAAACGGGCCGGCGCGAACTGGCCATGATGCGCTGGGGCTTGATTCCCTTCTGGGCCAAGGACGCCAAAATCGGCTACTCCACCATCAATGCACGCGCGGAGACGATTGCGTCCAGCGCCATCTACCGCGACGCCGCCAAGCGCCGCCGCTGCCTGGTTCCCGCCGACGCCTTTTACGAGTGGCAAAAGCTCGACGCAAAGACCAAACAGCCCTATGCCATCACGCTCAAAGATACGGAGATCTTCGCCTTTGCCGGATTGTGGGAGCGGTGGAAGGATAACGCGGCAGATCGGCAGCTTGAGACCTACACCATCCTCACCACCGATCCTAATGAGCTGATGGAGCCATTCCACGACCGCATGCCGGTGATTCTCGACCCAAAAGACTACGACCGCTGGCTGGGGACGGACGCGGCTTCTCCCCAACTGCCAACCGATCTACTCAAGCCTTATCCCGCCGAGCGTATGCGGAGCTGGAAGGTGAGCAATCGCGTAGGCAACGTGCGCAACAACGACCCGGAGTTGCTTGCCCCGCTTCCCGAGCCGGAAGCGGAGCCGCGCGCCGCCAGCCAGCCGACGCTTTTCGGCTGAAGCGGTCCGGAGATTAGTTTCTCAATTAGCCTCTGGTTAAGCCCCATTTCGAAGGGTACGGGATTTCGTACCTGCGTGAGAACCCGCCTCTCGAACAGTCTTTTGCGCTTTTGGGAGGGAGCAGCAGCCTTCAGGCTGCTGAAATGTCGCAAGAAATCGTGGCGGCTTTAGCCGCGGGCTTTAGCCGCGGGCTTTTCGGATACCTCCTGTTGCCCGCTCCGACGAGTTCTCACGCAGACACTTTAGCCCGTACAGAAAGCCCAGCAGAATCAGCGGGTTTTAGCCCCTGAGCGATGCCAAGGTCGGCATTTTCAGAGATTCCCTTGGGGAGTTCTGGCTCAATCGGCATCAGTCCCGGGAATCGCGCACACACAGCCCGCGCTTGTTGGTGTAGAACGAATCCTCGTCGCTGTCGAATGGCTTTCCTTCGTTGAAGTCGAAGCGCCACACATACCCCGACAGATGCCCGCGATCATCCATAATCTGAGTGCTGCTCCATCGATTGCCCGTTAAAACCAAGTTGCCCTTCACATGCCAGGGGAAGGCCCGCAGCTTCTTGGGAGGGCCCCCCTGTTCGGGAGCGTCAGAACAATAACATGCGTTGACTCTTCGAGAAACTTGCCGCCTTCGGGAGTTTACTTTCGCGACACGAATTATCCCCAGTTTTCAGAACGGCGCCGGCAAGCATCGCCGGAATTTCATGAAACTTGCGTGGATCAAAAGCGTCTCAGCGTGAGAGGTACAGGAGATTCCCATGGAAAAATATGCATTGCTAGCAGCGATACAAGCCAAACCCGGCAAGGAACAGATCGTCGAAGATTTTCTCAAGTCCGCGCAGCCCCTGGCCGCCGCGGAACCCGGCACGATCCGCTGGTACGCCTTCAAAACAGGGCCGGACACCTTCGGCATCTTCGACACCTTTGCCGATGAAGCGGCCCGCGAGGCGCATCTGACGGGCGAAATAGCCAAGGCGCTGATGGCCAACGCGGATGCCCTGCTGGCCGTTCCGCCGAAGATCGAAAAGCTCGATATACTGGCCAGCAAGTAATCGCAGCCTCGACAGAGCAAAGCCAAAGCGAGCGCGCCATCAAAACGAAACTCATTTCGATCGCCGCGCTCGCCGTCGCCCTGACGTATTCGGTCCGCGCCACTGCGCAGCCCGGCGGCGATTCCCCGCGCTGGCATGAAACGATCGCTTCGACTGAGACACTGAAAATCGGCGGCGCGGCGATTCAAGTCGATTTTGCTGCAGGCACCCTCGATCTGCCACCGGCGCGGATTCTGCCCTGGGTCCAACGCGCGGCGCAGGCCGTCGCTATTTACTACGGCAGGTTCCCTGTTCCGCGCGTGCGCGTTCTGATCGTTCCTGTTGCGGGACAACACGGCGTGCTACAAGGCACGACCTGGGGCGATATGCGCGGATTCCCCGGCTTTACGCGCATGCGGATCGGCCAACATACGACAGAATCCGAGTTGACCGAAGACTGGACCATGACCCACGAGCTGGTTCACATGGCCTTCCCCAGCCTTCCCGACGATCAGCATTGGATGGAAGAAGGATTGGCCACTTACATCGAGCCGGTAGCCCGCGTACAGGCCGGAGAGCTGCAAGCCAAACGCGTCTGGCAGGACATGATGGAAGGCATGCCCAAGGGTGAACCTGCTTCCGGCGATCGCGGCATGGACCTCACCCACACCTGGGGACGGACCTACTGGGGCGGCGCGCTCTTCTGCCTGGTGGCCGACGTCGAAATCCGCAAGCAGACCCAAAATCGCCTGGGCCTTCGCGATGCGCTGCGCGCCATTGTGGTTGCGGGAGGCACCATCGACCACGACTGGCCGCTGATGCAGGCGCTGGAAATTGGCGACAAGGCAACGGGGACGACCGTCCTGACAGGGCAGTACCGGTCGTGGAGCCAATCCCCTTCCCCTGTCGATCTGGAAAAGCTGTGGCGCGAACTGGGCGTCAAACCCGGCCCGGACGTCGCGGAGTTCGACGCCAAAGCGCCACTGGCCAATATTCGAAACGCCATTACGACGCGATGACGGCCTGCACTCCTCGAACGGGCTCATAGGGGCAGAAGGGATCGCTCGCCAGCGGATCGCCTGTCGCCGCAAAAGCCCGCGCCCGTGAACCGCCGCAAAGCGCGCGATACTCGCACCTTCCGCACTTGCCCTTGAAATGCTGGGGGGTGTGCAGGGCGCTGAAGAGCGGCGAATGACGATAGACATCGACCGGATGATCATGGCGCACATTGCCGGCGGCAAGCGGCAGGAATCCGGCGGGATGGATGTATCCCTGGTTGGAGATGAACATGATCCCATTGCCGTCGCGAATGCCAAAGCCGCGATAGACCGAGGTTCGCTCAATCTCGGCGGCCGTCTTGCCCTCGGCGCGCATCCGTTCCAGCGCAACTCGCCGGTAGGAGGGTGCTTCCGTTGTCTTGATCGCAAAAGGAGCTTCCTGCGCCAGATCGTAGACCCAGTGCATACAGTCCTCGCCATGCTCCGGGGAAATGGGCCGCAGTTCCTTTCCGCGCCCCACGGCAATCAGGAAAAACAGGCTCCAGCGCATGATGCCAATGGGCTTGAGCATTTCGTAGATTGCCGGCAAATCGTCGACGGTCTCCTGTGCCACGAGGGTGTTGATCTGGATCGGAAATCCCAGGCGTGCCGCAGCCTTCGCAGCGTTGATCGTCCAGTCGAAGCAACCGGGAACGCCGCGCACTGCCTCATGCCGCTCGGCTGTTGAGCCGTCCAGGCTGAGGCCGAGGCTCTCAATGCCGTGCGCCTTCAGCTTGGCCAGCACGTCGTAGGTGAGCGTGGACGTGGCGCTGGGCGTGATCGAAACCGTCAGGCCAAGGCTGCGAGCCTCATCGATCAGATCATAGAGATCAAGGCGCTTGAGCGGGTCGCCGCCAGTGAGGATCAGATGCGGCAATGGACGGTCGAAGGCAGCGATCTGGCGCAACAAGGTGCGGCTCTCGGCGTGATCCAATTCTCCAGGCTGAGGCGTGGATTGCGCCTCGGCGCGGCAGTGGCGGCAGGCCAGGTCGCAGGCCTGCGTCATCTCCCAGTAGACCAGCATGGGATTGTTGGCGTAGTCGTGGCTGCTGGCAATATGACCGTGGCCGTGTGAGACGCCTGTTCCTGTAAAGCTGAGAGTCCGAATGTCGCTTGATGTCATGCCTAAACCTCCCGCGCGCCGGAGTCGAGGCTTGTACACAAGGGGTAGCTTCGAAAGGCGAACCGCATCCCAAAACTATGCGCGCAGAATGCCAGGCAGCAGTGATTCGGATCACATGAGACGTATCACCGCCTGCGCCGCCACAGTACCAGGCAAAGCAACAGTGCAAAAACCGTCAGTGCGGCAACCCGAAGGGCCAAAGGATGGCCACCCATGGCAGGAATTCCAGGAGCAATCATCCCGCCGGCCGCCGGATCGCCTGCACCGGCCCGTTGTAGCGTCCCATTGAGGCATTGCCCCGGATGACGGCCATCTCCCGCAGCATCTGCACGCCGTCGCGAAAATAGCTCAGATGGCTGCGCTCGTCGTGCTCCCAGGTCACGGCCACTTCCTGAATGCGGAAATAGCGCTTCTGCGCGATGAAGAGGATCTCCGGATCGAAGCCCCACCCCTGGATGGTCTGCAACTGGAAAACGGTCTGCGCCGCCTCGCGGGTAAATGCCTTAAAGCCGCATTGGGTATCGTGAAATCTCAGTCCGATCCCGAGGCGCGTGATCAGGTTGAAGCAGCGGCCGAAGAGCTGCCGGTGCAGTGGCTGGCGATGCAGCTGGCTGCTTTGACTGATCCAGCGCGAGCCGATGGCGATGTCCGCCCCGGCTAGGATCGCATCGAAAAGTCGCTCAGCCTCGGCGATGGGAGCGGAGAGATCGGCGTCGGTAAACATGACAATCTCGCCACGCGCCTGCAGCAACCCGTTTCGCACCGAATATCCCTTGCCGCGGTTACCGGGGTTCTCAATCAAACGGACCTCCGGTGCGCTCAGAGAAAAATCCAGTACCAGACGGGCCGTGGTGTCCGTCGAGCCGTCGTCGACCACGATCACTTCTGCATCCCAGCACCGGCAGCGGATGCAGGCCACTACCTCGCGCAACGTCGCAACAATCCGCGCGCTCTCGTTATATGCGGGAATCACAATACTGCAGGCAGGATAGCTGGGCAAACTGGAGTTCCCTTTCTAGCTCAAAAGAATCCATCCCAACGATTACCCCGCCATCATACCGGAATTCGAGATCGTGCACGGTGCTTAAAATCGGAGCAAAAGAAAACAGGAAAACGGCCTCAAGCCATTCAATTTGCACAGGAAACCACTTTTTCGAGTAGGCTAGGAGGAATCCGGTTATTCTTGGAGTCGGAGGCCTATCGGCATGACCAAAGCAGACCTTGTGGAGAAGGTGACGCAGCTAGGCGATCTGACGCGCCGTGACGGCGAAGTCATCGTCGAGACCATCTTCGACTCAGTGATTGCGGCCCTGCAAAAGGGTGACAAGATCGAGATCCGCGGATTCGGGTCTTTCCGAATCCGGGAACGCAATCCTCGTATCGGCCGCAACCCCAAGACAGGCGACCGCGTGGATGTTCCCGCCAAG
>Ga0182012_10006937_pt1 | contig 11424 bp, 11 predicted proteins | sample 612S2SmetaG_FD_120486 | JGI IMG/M metagenome (GOLD analysis project Ga0182012, IMG submission 120486) | Permafrost microbial communities from Stordalen Mire, Sweden - 612S2S metaG | ecosystem: Environmental > Terrestrial > Soil > Wetlands > Permafrost | place: Sweden: Stordalen | collected...
GCGCGCGTCTCGAAGGATGGCCGCTTGCACCGCCTTTGCGGCCATCCTTCGAGACGCATCGCGCTTGCGCGATGCTCCCTCAGGATGAGGACCGGGGAGACCTGACGATATGATCAGAACTTCGGAAACGATGGTCTAGTTACGAGTCGCGCTCCATCGTGGCCTCTCACCACGAGCCGCCGCACCGCACCGGGCGTCTCACCCGATATGGCCACCGGGATGAAATGTTCGGTGCGGCCCTGGGTTGCGCTTTCGATCAGCACTTCGCGCCTCGCACCGATCTCCGACGCCAGCCGCTTTTGCAGCGCGGCCTCGGCCGTCGCCCGCAATCGTCGCGCCCGCGCTCGGATCTCATTCCCCCCGACCTGCGGCATCCGCGCCGCCGGCGTGCCCGGACGCGGCGAATAGGGAAACACGTGCAGGAAAGTGAGATCGCAGGCTTCCACCAGCTCTTGCGACCGCTCGAACATCTCGGCGTTCTCGGTCGGAAAGCCGGCAATGATGTCGGCGCCGAGCGCGATGTCCGGCCGCAGCCGCCGCAGTTGGGCGCAGAAATCGATCGCCTGCTTGCGGGTATGCCGTCGCTTCATCCGCTTCAGGATCAGATCGTCACCGGACTGCAGCGACAGATGCAGATGCGGCATCAGCCGCTGATCCCCGGCGATCACGTCGAAGAGATCGCGGTCGACCTCGATCGAATCGACCGATGAGATCCGCAGCCGCATCAATTCCGGCACCTGCCGCAGGATCTGCTTGGTCAGTTGGCCAAGCCTCGGTGCGCCAGGCAGTTCGGCGCCATAGCTCGTGAGATCGACGCCGGTCAGCACGATCTCGGCATGGCCCCGCGCCACCAGCGCGCGGATCTGTTCGACCACCGCCCCCATCGGCACCGAGCGGGAAGGGCCACGGCCGTAAGGAATGATGCAGAAGGTGCAGCGGTGATCGCAGCCATTCTGGACCTGCACGAATACCCGCGGCAGGCCGCTCTTGAATCCTTCGAGAAGATGCGGCGCCATCGCCTTGACCGCCATGATGTCGGTCACCGCGATCTTGTCACCGGTCTCGCTGCCGGGCTGCGGCGCGCGGTCGAGCGCGGCTTGCGCATCGCACCAGGTCTCGCGGCGCATCTTGTCGTCGTTGCCGACCACGCGATCGACCTCGGTCATGCCCGCGAACATCCGGGCTTGGGTCTGCGCCGCGCAGCCGGTCACCACGATCCGAGCCGACGGGCGCTCGCGCTTCAGCCGCCGGATCGATTGCCGCGCCTGTGCCACGGCCTCGCCGGTGACCGCGCAGCTGTTGATGATGATGGTCTCGGTCAGGCCCGCGCGCTCGGCCTCGACGGCGATCACCTTGGATTCGCTGGCATTGAGGCGGCAGCCGAAGGTGACGATCTCGACGCTCATGATCTCAGGCGACGGAGGCAAAGAGCGCCGGATCGAAACGGCCTTCATATTCGAACGTCGCGGGGCCCGTCATCAGCACGTGATCGTCGCGCTCGCGCCATTCGATGCCCAGTTCGCCGCCGGGCAGCGACAGCTGCACGATGCGGTCGGCGCGTCGCAGCCGCACGGCCGCCACCGCGGTGGCGCACGCCGCCGAACCGCAGGCTTTTGTCAATCCGGCGCCGCGCTCCCAGGTGCGGATCGTGATGTGGCCGCGATCGACGATATGCGCGAGCGTGATATTGGCGCGCTCGGGAAAAATCGGATGGTTTTCCAGCAGCGGGCCGAACCGGGCGAGATCGTAGGCGCCGACATCGTCGACCCAGAAGATCGCATGCGGATTGCCCATGCTGACCGCGGAGGGGGTGTGCAGCACCGGCGCGTCGATCGGGCCGATCTGCAGCTCGATCGTCCTGGTGTCGCGAAACTCTTCCGCGAGCGGGATGTCCTTCCAGCCGAATTTCGGCGGTCCCATGTCGACGGTGTAGAGGCCCTCGGACGGCCCCCGCCAGCAATTCAGCAGTCCCGCCTTGGTTTCGAAACTGGCCGCGGTCTGGCCGGTGGCCTCGAACAGCCGATGCGCGACGCAGCGCATGCCGTTGCCACAGGCTGCCGCTTCGGAGCCGTCATTGTTATAGATGCGGATGAAGGCGTCCGTTCCCGCAAGGCGCGGCTTCTGCAACACCATCAATTGATCGTAAGGCACGCCGGCCGGCGCGGCAATCGCGCGCGCTTCCTCAGGCCCGAGCGCCGCGGAACCGTCGCGCAGATCGACCAGGATGATCTCGTTGCCGATGCCGCTCATCTTGGCATAGGCGAGGTTGTCGAGCGCGCTCATGGATTTTCCCGAACGGAATTGCCGTCTTATATGGCTAATGATGGCGGATTGGCCAGTGCGCTCTTGCGATGCCGGTTGCCGTGTCGGGAGAACGCATGACATATCTGTCATGAGACGAAAGCCGGGCTTGCGTGCTAGTATTTGCTTGGCCTTGCCGGCACGGACCAGGACGCTTAAGCGGGGCGCAGCGACCGCACCCGGGCATGGAGAAAACCGAATGAAAAGTCTGCGTTCTTTCCGCCTTGTCATGGTCACGCTGCTCCCGGCAGCCGCGGTTGCATTCAGTATCGGCTCGGCGCTGGCACAAGCGCCACCGGCCACGCCCCCCGCGGCTACCCCGGCCCCGGCAGCAGCCCCAACCCCGGCAGCCAACCCCTCGGCCGCTCCCACCGTGAGCCCGCCTGCAGCCGCGCAGAACCCCGCGCCGCCGCCGCCCGCGCCGGTCCAGACCGCGGATCCCTTCGGCGAGGAGATCGTGCTGGCGCCCAAGACGGTTGTCATCCGCAAGGGCTCCGCCAACTGGGACGCGGCCTTCGACGCCCTGATCGATTCATTCAAGACACTGTCGGCCTTGCTCGACAAGCAGGGTGTCAAACCCGCCGGCAATCCGATGATCGTCTATACCTCGACCGACGACACCGGATTCACCTATCTGGCGGAAATTCCCGTCGATCAAGATCTCAAGAACCTCGCCAAGGACATCAGCATGGGCAAATCGCCCGAGGGCAAGGCATTGAAATTTGTCCATCACGGCTCCTACGACAACATGGACAACACCTATGAGGCCATCACCAATTATCTCGACGACAAGAAGCTCGAGGCCAAGGACACCTTCATCGAGGAGTACATCACCGATCCCTTGAAAACCGCGGAAGACAAGCTCGTCATCAACGTCTATGTGCCGCTGAAATGAAGGCGATGAAACTTCGCAGCGCCATTGCCGCGGCGGTCCTGATTGGAACGCCGTTAACGGCGCCCGCGGTGGCGCAAACCATGTCGCCCGCGATTTCGGTCACGGGCCAGGCCGAGATATCGGTGCCGCCCGATGCCGCGCAGATTGAGGTCGGCGCCACCTCGCAGGCCAAGACCGCGCGCGACGCCTCCGACGCCAACAACGCCACCATGGGCAAGCTGTTGCTGGCCTTGAAGGCCGCCGACATCGACGAAAAGGATATCCAGACCTCGCGGCTGTCGCTGCAGCCGGAAACCGCGCCGAGCCACCCGAACGGGCCTCCCACCATTGTCGGCTACCGCGCCAGCAATCACGTGACCGTCCGGCTGCACGATATCATCAAGGTTGCGAACACAATCGACCTGCTGGTTGGGGCAGGCGCGACCGACATCGGCGGCATCAATTTCATGGTGTCGAACGCCTCCAAGCTGCTCGACGAGGCCCGCTCCCAGGCGATCGCCGACGCCCGCCGCAAGGCCGAGATCTATGCGAAGGCCGCCGGCGTCACGCTCGGCGCGCCGCTCAGCATTTCGGAGAACGGCGCACCGGGCCCGATCCCCTTCCGCCGGATGGTCGCGGGCCTGGCCGCGACCGCCACGCCGGTGGCGCCGGGTGAGGAGACGCTTCAGATCAACGTGAACGTGTCCTGGGCGATCAAGTAGGCCGCGCTCTTCTCTCTCTCTCTTCGCTACCGCATATCGCTGAGCGAGATTCGGCTAACAATTGACCGCACCGTCACATGGCTACGGGCGATATTAGCTTTCCCGTACCCACCACCTATTTGCAGTAAAGCGCTGGATTCTGGACAGGATTCGTCGATTCAGGTATTCAGAATGCACAAGGCGACCGCATCCCCCGGCCAAGGTTCAGTCGGTCGCCCTGTTCTTTCAGCCCGATACTGGAAATGGTGTTGGGTACGGGGACCGGCCGTCGCCACACTAGACGCGACGGGCGCTTCTCCGCCGCTTTCCCTACCTCGAGATGTTCCGCGAGACAGACCAATCCGCCGATGTCGTTGCCGTGTTTCACACCAGCCGAGACCCGCTGACTTGGCAGCAACGGACCTGATGACATTAGAGGATTTGACGTCTCTTATTAGATTTCCACCACCTGCCCGGGCTTGAGCGCGACAAACCGCTGGCGCGGAATGTTGGCTTGATCCAGCGCCGCATGCAGCGCGGTGACCGGCGCGTCGATGGCCTCGTCGGTCAGCTGGAAGGTGCCGTGGTGATGCGCCAGCGCCTGCGCCGCGCCGCAGTCGGCCAGTGCCTGCACCGCATCCGACGGATTCATGTGCTGGTCGCGCATGAACCAGCGCGGCTCGTAGGCGCCGATCGGCAGGATTGCCAGCCGCAGCGGACCGTGCGTCTCGGCGACGCGGCGGAAATGTTTTCCCTCGCCATAGCCGGAATCGCAGACGGCGTAGATTTTGCCGGCCGGCGTCTCCAGCACGAAGCTCGCCCACAGCGACCGGTTGCGATCGAACAGCCCACGCGCCGACCAGTGCCGGGTCGGAACCAGCGTCACCGCGACGCCGCCGAGGTCGATGCGGTCGTGCCAGTCGAACGCCTCGGCCTTGATCGCGGCATCGGCACCGACCATGGTCGCATCATTGCCGAGCGGGGTGATCACGCGCGGCGCGAACGTGGCCGCCAATCTCGATAGCGTCGCGAGATCGAGATGATCGTAATGGCCGTGCGACACCAGCACCACATCGATCCTCGGCAGGCTCTCGAAGGCGATGCCGGGGTCGTTGTGCCGCTTCGGCCCGACCCAGGCCAATGGGGAAGCACGTTCCGACCAAACGGGATCGATCAGGATGTTCAGCCCGGCGGTCTGGATCAGCCAGCTGGCATGACCGACAAAGGACAGCCGCGCCTTGCTGCCGCTGACGAGCGGCGGCGGCGCGTCGGCATGCGGGCTTGGCGCCCACTCCGGCCAGGCCTGCCGCTGCCGATCACCGCCAAACTGCCAGCGCAGGACGTCGCGAAGGGATTTCGGGGGCACCCCGTCGGAATCGAAAAAATGCTCGCCGTCGAAATGATCGGAGGCAGGCCCGGTATAGGTCTTCATGCTGTCAATCCAAGCCAAGGGTAGGCCGACCGCCGCCGCGGCAGCGGAGAGCACGCCAAGAACATGGCGGCGGGTGAATTTCATGGCCGCCGATTGGCCCCAAAACATGTGCTTCGACAAGGCGTCAGGCGCCCCGCCCGGTTCACGAAAGCGCCATTGGCGGCCGACTTTTCTTGACTTTTTGCGGCACCCGGGCTTTAACCCCGCATTCTTCGGAAAGATTGATCTTTTCGACCCGCCGCCCGGTCCCTTGAGGCCGGAGGCCAACGCCCGACAGCGCGATGCGCCCTCGGGCGCGCAAGTGTTTGGAAGGACGTTGAAGACGTGTTCGACAGTCTGTCGGAAAAGCTGGGGGGTATCCTCGATCGGCTGACGCGGCGCGGGGCGCTGACCGAAGCCGACGTCGACGCCGCGATGCGCGAGGTTCGCCGCGCGCTGCTGGAGGCCGACGTCTCGCTCGACGTGGTCCGAAGCTTTACCGAAAAGGTCCGCGAGCAGGCGATCGGCGCCACCGTGGTCAAGTCGGTCACCCCCGGTCAAATGGTGGTGAAGATCGTTCACGACGAACTGATCGCGACGCTCGGTTCCGACAGCCAGAGCATCGACCTCAATGCGGTACCGCCGGTGGCGATCATGATGGTCGGCCTGCAGGGTTCCGGCAAAACCACCACGACCGCCAAGCTGGCTCGCCGCCTCACCCAGCGCGACAAGCGCAAGGTGCTGATGGCTTCGCTCGACATCTATCGCCCGGCGGCGATGGAGCAACTCGCCGTGCTCGGGCGCGATCTCGATATCCCGACCCTGCCGATCGTCGCCGGCCAGAAACCGGCTGATATCGCCAGGCGTGCGCTGGAAGCCGGAAAACTCGGCGGCTATGACGTGGTGCTGCTCGATACCGCCGGCCGCACCACGCTCGACGAAGACATGATGGCGGAAGCCGCCGCGATCAAGACCTCGGTCAATCCGCACGAAGTCTTGCTGGTCGCCGATGCGCTGACCGGCCAGGACGCGGTCAATCTGGCGCGATCGTTCGACCAGCGCGTCGGCCTCACCGGCATCGTTTTGACCCGGGTCGACGGCGACGGCCGCGGCGGCGCCGCGCTGTCGATGCGCGCCGTCACCGGCAAGCCGATCAAATTGATCGGCACCGGCGAAAAGACCGACGCGCTGGAAGATTTCTATCCCAGCCGGATCGCCGGGCGCATTCTCGGCATGGGAGACGTGGTCTCCCTGGTCGAGAAAGCCGCCGCCAATATCGACGCGGAAAAGGCCGCGCGTACCGCCGAGCGGATGCGCAAGGGCCAGTTCGACCTCACCGACATGCGCGAGCAATTGCTGCAGATGGCCAACATGGGCGGCATCTCCGGGCTGTTGGGCATGATGCCCGGCATCGCCAAGATGAAGAACCAGATCGCTAATGCCGGGCTCGACGACAAGGTCATCAAGCGCCAGGTCGCGGTGATCGATTCGATGACGCGAGGTGAGCGCAGGAATCCCGATATCCTGAAAGCCAGCCGCAAGAAGCGCATTGCCGCAGGGTCGGGCGTCAAGGTCGAGGACGTCAACAAGCTGCTCAAGATGCACCGCAACATGGCTGACATGATGAAGTCCATGGGATCGGGCAAGCGCGGGCCGATGGCCGGCATCGCCCAGGCGATGGGCTTCGGCGGCGGCATGCCCTCGCCAGAACAGATCAAGGCGCTGGCGGAAAAGATGCCGGGCGCAGCAGGCCCTGGCGGCATGCCGGCGTTGCCCAAGGATCTCCCGGCAGGCTTGCGGCAGGGATTGCCCAATCTTCCGGGCCTGACAGGTCTCAGCGGCAAGCCACCCCTGCCCGGCCTCGGCGGCTTCCCCGGCCTGGGGAAGAAAAAATGATCGACCCGTCATTACGAACGCGAGCGCGGCGCCCACAAAGGGCGCCCCTACGTGATGGCGATCTTTGCAAGGGGCGACCCTTGTGGTCGCCCCTCTGACCGATGAGCCCCCGTTTCACTCAATCATTCCAACTCACCAGGAGAACTCAATGTCAGTCGTTATCCGCCTTGCCCGCGCCGGCACCAAGAAGCGTCCGGTCTATCACGTCGTCGTCGCCGACTCGCGATTTCCCCGCGACGGCCGCTTCATCGAGCGTCTCGGCCATTTCAATCCGCTGCTGCCCAGAGAGAACGAAGCGCGGCTGAAACTCGACATGGACAAGATCAAGGCCTGGCTCGCCAAGGGCGCGCAACCGTCGGACCGGGTCTCGCGTTTCCTCGATGCGGCCGGTGTCGCCAAGCGCGCCGCGCGCAACAATCCGGAAAAAGCGGTGCCGCGCAAGGAGCGGAAAGCGCGGGCGGAAGCCGCCGCCAAATCGGCATAAGGCTTCGCGGATGATCTCGGCAACCTGCCTGCTGGCGCACGGCATTCACCGTGCTCCCAGGCTTGGCACACCGTCAAGGCGCGTCGAAGGAGGGCGACCACAAGGGTCGCCCCTACGGAATCGACTTGGCGTAGGGGCGCCTCTTGTGGGCGCCCTGTCTGAACTTCACCGGTGTCTGTTTTTCGGATCTAAAATGGTGGGCACAGCGCAAGGGCGCCTTTGCCAACCCCGCGCGCTTCACCGCCAATGACGGCGCCGGTGTCGCCGCCCGCGCAGATCTGCGTCGCCCGGATCGGTGCCGCCCATGGCGTGCGCGGCGCGGTCAAGCTGTGGACCTTCACCGAAGACCCGCTTGCGGTGAAAGACTACGGGCCGCTTTTGACCAAAGACGGCGCGCGCCAGTTCGAGGTGACCCAGATGCACGAGGCCAAGGGCCATCTGGTAGCCACCCTGAAAGGCGTTGCCAGCCGCGAGGACGCCGAGCGGCTCAACGGCGTCGAGCTCTATGTCGCGCGCGATAAGCTTCCGCAGACCGACGACGATGAATATTACCATGTTGACCTGATCGGGCTCGCCGCGGTCAATGCCAGGGATGAGCCGGTCGGGCGCGTCATCGCGATCCACAATTTCGGCGCCGGCGACATCATCGAGATCGCTCCGCCAGCGGGCGCGACGATGCTGCTGCCGTTCAGCAACGCGGTGGTCCCGACGGTCGATCTCGCCGGTGGACGCGTGGTGATCGAATTGCCGCAGGAGATCGAGGCCGACGACGGGAGCGACGCAGGGGACTGAGATGGCGGCCGAGATGACGACCTGGCGCGCGAGCGTGCTCACGCTCTTTCCCGAGATGTTCCCGGGACCGCTCGGCCTGAGCCTGGCGGGCAAGGCGTTGGCGTGCGGCCTGTGGGCGCTGGAGGCGCGCGACATCAGAGACTCGGCCACCGACCGTCACCGTAGCGTCGACGATACCCCGGCTGGCGGGGGCCCCGGCATGGTGCTGCGGGCGGACGTGCTGGCCGCCGCCATCGACGCCGCGAAGATCGCCTCCGACTGGCCGCGGCTGTTGATGAGCCCGCGAGGTCGGCCATTGAACCAGGCCCGGGTCCGGGACCTCGCCTCAGGCCCCGGCGTCCTGATCGTTTGTGGCCGGTTCGAGGGCGTCGACCAGCGGGTGATCGAGGCCCGGGGCCTGGAAGAGGTTTCGGTCGGTGACTACGTGCTGTCGGGCGGCGAGATCGCAGCCCTTGCCGTGATCGATGCCTGCGTACGGCTGCTGCCTGGCGTGATGGGAAAGCCGATCTCGGGCGAGGAAGAGAGTTTTTCGGATCACTTACTGGAATACCCGCAATATACGCGTCCGCAAGCCTTCGAGAGCCACTCCATTCCGGACGTTCTTTTGTCCGGCGATCATGCCAAGGTGGCAGCTTGGCGACGAACCCAGGCCGAGGCCCTGACCCGAGCGCGGCGGCCCGATCTTTGGGCCGCAAAGCCCCGCCAAAAACGCCTTGAGGACAAGACAGACGGGTGACAAGCCGCTGCCTTTGCCGTATAGGAGCGACCAAATCGCGCAATGGTAGGATAGCTGGACGTTCGCGCAGCCTGTCAGCCGCCAAGGCTTTCGGCATGCCGACGATGGAGATTTGCAATGAACCTCATTCAAACGCTTGAAAAAGAGCAATTCGATAAATTGTCGGCCGGCAAGACCATCCCGGAATTCGGGCCCGGCGATACCGTGGTCGTCAACGTCAAGGTGGTGGAAGGCGAGCGCTCGCGCGTGCAGGCCTATGAAGGCGTCTGCATCGGCCGCTCCGGCTCCGGCCTCAACGAGAGTTTTACGGTGCGCAAGATATCCTACGGCGAGGGGGTAGAGCGCGTATTCCCGGTGATGTCGCCGATGATCGATTCGATCACGGTGGTGCGCCGCGGCAAGGTACGCCGCGCCAAGCTCTATTACCTGCGCAACCTGCGCGGCAAGTCGGCCCGCATCGTCGAGAAGAAGCAGGACCGCCCCACCGCCGCAGCCGCCGAGTGACCCTTGGTCGAGGCCGGATTTAGCGAAGGCGCGGGCTCAATCCCCGCGCCTTTTCGTTGCTGCATGTTTTCAAGGGCTCACGCAGATGTCCAAACCCGCCACGCTGTACGACAAGATCTGGAACGATCATCTGGTTCATGAGGCCGACGACGGCACCTGCCTCATCTATATCGACCGTCATCTGGTTCACGAGGTAACCTCGCCGCAGGCCTTCGAGGGCCTGCGCGCGTCGGGGCGAAAAGTGCGCGCGCCGGAGAAGACCTTGGCGGTGGTCGATCACAACATCCCGACCACCGATCGGTCAAAACCCAATCCGGACCCGGAAAGCATCGAGCAGATGCGCGTGATGGCGGCGAACGCCAAGGAATTCGGCATCGAATATTACAACGAATTCGACCGGCGCCAGGGCATCGTCCACGTCATCGGCCCCGAGCAGGGCTTTACGTTGCCGGGCACCACTATCGTCTGCGGCGACAGCCACACCTCGACGCACGGCGCATTCGGCGCGCTGGCCCACGGCATCGGCACCTCCGAGGTCGAGCATGTGCTGGCGACGCAAACCCTGATCCAGAAAAAGGCCAAGAACATGCGCGCCATCGTCGATGGGCAATTGCCTGACGGCGTCACCGGCAAGGACATCATCCTGGCGATCATCGGCGAGATCGGCACCGCCGGCGGCACCGGCTACGTGCTCGAATATGCCGGCGACGCGATCCGCGCTTTGTCGATGGAGGGCCGCATGACGGTCTGCAACATGTCGATCGAGGGCGGCGCCCGCGCCGGCCTGGTGGCGCCGGACGAAAAAGCATTTGAATTCCTGAAGGGTCGTCCGAAATCGCCGAAAGGCGCTTCCTGGGACGCCGCGATGCGCTATTGGGAAACCCTGCGCAGCGACGAGGCTGCGCATTTCGATCACGAGATCCGGCTGGATGCGGCTAAACTGCCCCCGATCGTGACCTGGGGCACTTCGCCCGAGGATGTGGTATCCATCACCGGCGTGGTTCCCGATCCCGATCAGATCGCGGATGAGGCCAAGCGTCTGTCAAAGCATCGCGCGCTGAGCTACATGGGCCTCAAGCCCGGCACCAAAATCACCGACATCAGGCTCGATCGCGTCTTCATCGGCTCCTGCACCAACGGCCGGATCGAAGACTTGCGGGCCGCGGCCAAGGTCGCGGAGGGCAGAAGCGTCAACGGCAACGTCAACGCCATGATCGTGCCCGGCTCCGGCATCGTCAAGGAACAGGCCGAAGCGGAAGGCCTCGACAAGATCTTCATCAAGGCCGGCTTCGAATGGCGCGAGCCGGGCTGCTCGATGTGCCTGGCGATGAACCCCGACAAGCTGCAGCCCGAAGAGCGCTGCGCCTCGACCTCGAACCGCAATTTCGAGGGCCGGCAAGGTTTCAAGGGCCGCACCCATCTGGTGTCGCCGGCGATGGCGGCCGCCGCGGCGATCGCCGGGCATTTCGTCGATATCAGGGAGTGGAAATAGGGCGGCCCTTGCTTCAACCTCGAGCGATCCGCGAAGCGAGTCGTTAAGGTGTTGGGGGCAGACTATCGAACCGAGACAGGCGCGACGTTTCGCAAGGAGCGGGCCATGGCCGAAAAGTCTGAATTCGTCGATATGATCGGTGACGCGACGCGGCAGTCCCGGCGGCGTGTCGAACGGCACACTATCGAGCCCGCGGCCAAGGAAACCTCGCATCTCAGCCATTGGCCGCCGGA
>Ga0182012_10006940_pt1 | contig 11422 bp, 9 predicted proteins | sample 612S2SmetaG_FD_120486 | JGI IMG/M metagenome (GOLD analysis project Ga0182012, IMG submission 120486) | Permafrost microbial communities from Stordalen Mire, Sweden - 612S2S metaG | ecosystem: Environmental > Terrestrial > Soil > Wetlands > Permafrost | place: Sweden: Stordalen | collected...
TGCGTATGCGAGCACGCTGCCCTACAGCCATTCGTCGGACCTGAAGACCTTTGACGAGATCTTCGGGCTGGCCTACCAGACCAACGCGATTCCGGCCAGCTACCTGGACGCGCAGAACACGGGCTACAACTATGTGGACGGCCGCAGCGCGACCATCTATGACCTGGGCGACTTCTTCCAGAACGGGACGGCCGTCACGTTGGGAACCTCGGAAAACCCGGCCGGCTTTAAGGACAATGTGACCTTCACCGCGACGGTGAGCGGTGTCACGCCCACCGGCTGGGTGCAATTCTCCACCAACGGCGTCGCTTTCGGTGCGCCCGTGCCCTTGAACGGCGGCAAGGCCACTCTCAGCACGACCCTCCTGCTGCGCGGCACCAACCTGATCACCGCCGCTTACTCGGGCGATGCCAACAACCAAGCGAACGCCAACAGCCTGTATGAAACGGTCACCAATCATCCGCCGGTGGCGGGGCCGGCCTATTATGCCCGGCCGGCCGGGATTTCCCTGCTGATCAAACTCAGCGATCTGCTGACCAATGCGACGGATGTGGACGGGGACACGCTGACGCTGACCGGAGTCGGGAGCGATGGTTATAACCTGCGCACCACCAATGGCACCTCCCTCTTCAACACCGGCGCTTATCTGCTCTACACCAACAGCGTGACGCCCGGTGTCAATGATGCCTTCTACTACACCGTCACCGACGGTTTTGGCGGGACGAACTCCGGGCAGGCATCCATCCTGGTCACCGCGAACGTGCCCGGCCAGAGCAATGTGCAGTTGAAGGTGTCGCCGACGAACGTCACCGCGAGCTTCTTCGGGGTGCCCGGCTTCCAATACGTGGTGCAGCGGTCCACCAACCTGCTGTTCGGCGCCGGCTGGGTGCCCATCAGCACCAACACCGCCCCGCCGGATGGGTTGATCCAAGTCCTGGACACGTTCCAAGGGCTGGGGATTCCGATTCCACCCGTGCCTTCCCCGGTTTACTACCGCCTGCAATATAACCCTTGAACCATTGGCCCAAAACATATATCATTAAGTTATGAAAAACATGAACAAACAACGGTTGCTCGTTGCCGGGCTGCTGCTCGGCCTGATGGGCGCGGCCGCCGAGGCCGGGGAAATCAATGTGGTGAACGCCGATTGGACGGTGAACACCGCTGTTCCGGTGGGCAGTTTGGTGGGCATCACCACCGCTGAGACCTTCACGGGTCTGCGGCCCGGTGCAATAGCGGATGTGAGCGTGGCCTTGGACATCAGCGGCGGCTTCAACGGCACGTTGTATGGGTACCTGAATTATCAGGGTGCCAACGGCAGTGTGGCCACGGAGGTGCTGCTCAACCAGGTGGGCACTTCGCCCCTGAACCCGGTTGGGTCGCCCGGTGCGGGTTTCAATGACGTCGTTCTCACCGATGCGGGCACGGCCAACGGGAGCATTCACGGGGCGGCGGGCGTCCCCACCGGCGACTGGCTGCCGGACTCGCCGAACACGCTGGACGGCACCTTTGGCGGCCGGATGCCCAACGGCACTTGGACGCTGTTTTTGGCGGACTTGGATGCCGGCACGCCCGCCCCGACGCTGGTGAGCTGGGGGCTGGATGTAAACGTGGTGCCGGATCAGCCGCTGACGCCGGCCTTTACGGCCGTCCTGCTCGGGTTGATGACCGTGGGCGGGAGCATGTGGCGGGCGATGCGGCGCCAGGTGGTTTGAGCGGCAAGTCTAAAGGCCAAAGTATAAAGTATAAGTAAGTGGGGTGGGGCGTCCCGCAGTCGCAGGACGCCCTGCCATTGGCCAGGGCCGATTCAAGAATGCGCGAAAACCGGGGCGGGGACGGGCTCGTCCCCGCGTTTTCAATGTTATCAAACAAACCATGGGGACGAGCCGTCCCCACCCCGGGTTCTGGAATCCGCCCTGACCATTGGCCTTTGAGCACCAACTTTGAAAAGCGCTCGGACCAATCGTTTGCCAGCATTCCTGCTGCGGCTCATGGGGCCCGCTCCCATTGCGGTTCTTGGAGTTCGGGTTGACGTTGTCAATCGCCTTTGGCTGGTTAACCCCGAACATTGATAGCACATGGCCGACTGTTTTCTCGTCCGCACCGGTTGATGCGTCCATACTTTGCTCAGCATTGTGATCAAACCCGCCGAAACCAAACCAGCCGTCCCCCCGGGGGATCTTGACCGGCTCCTGCGCGCCGTCATTGAACGGTCGGTTCGGCATCGCGCCGCCGCCGTGTTGGTGGCGGTCGGGGTGCTGGTCTGGGGCGTCTGGTCGGCGGCGCATCTGTCCCTGGATGTCACGCCGGACATCAGCAATCTCCAGGTGCAGGTGCTCACCCCGGTGTCCGGCCTTTCGCCGGAGGAAATCGAGTCGTCCGTCACCCGGCCCATCGAACTGGAGATGTTCGGGCTGCCCGGGTTGGAGCAGGTGCGTTCCCTCACGCGTTTTGGCATTTCCCAGGTCTGCCTGATTTTTGCCGACGGCACGGATCTGTATCAGGCGCGGCAAATGGTGACGGAGCGGCTGGCTCATGCGGTGGATAAAATCCCCAAGGGGTTGTCCCCCAAGCTGGCGCCGCCCAGTTCGGGGCTGGGGGAAGTCTTCACCTATGTGGTGGCGTTCAAGCCCAACCACGCCACCGGCGCCAACGGCGGCGAGGCGGGGTTGCGGCGGTTGAAGCTCATGCAGGAATTCGTGGTCAAGCCCTGCCTGAAATCCGTCAAGGGGGTGGCCGAGGTGAACACCACCGGGGGTTACGATCAGCAAATGGTGGTGGAGGTGGACCCGCTCAAACTGCCGAACATCGGGATGGACATGAACGACATCGCCACCTTGGTGGAACGGGACGTGGCGGTGGGGGGCGGCGCGCTGGTGGAACGGGACGGGAACCAGTTCATCATCCGTTCGCGTTCCCGGGCGCAGACGAGCAACCAGTTGGCCAATGTGTGCATCAAGCTGCCGTGGGTGCTGCGCGCCCAGCCGTTGAGCACCGTGGCCAACATCAGCCTGGGCGCGAACATCCGGCTGGGGGCGGCGACGTTAAACGGGGAGGAGGCGGTGCTGGGGACGGCGATGATGGCGACGGGGGAAAACGCACGCGCGGTGGCGCGGTCCTTCCACGCCGCGCTGACGGAAGCGCAGAGCCGCCTGCCGGCCGACATGGAATTGCGGCCGCTGTACGATCGCGCCGAATTGGTGGACGGGGTCATCGCCACCGTGGGCCACAACCTGACGCTGGCGGGCGGTCTGGTGCTGGCGGTGTTGCTGGTCTTCCTGCGCAGTTGGCGGGCGGCGCTGATTGTGACTTCCCTCCTGGCGCTGTCGTTTGCCCTGGGCCTGGGCGGCATGGCGACCTTTGGGATCATGGGCAGCCTGCTGACCCTGGGGGCGATTGATTTTGGCGTGGTGGTGGACGATACCATCGTGATGGTGGAAAATGTCGCCCGCAAGCTGGCCGCCCCGGGCGCGCCCGGCGGCCCGGCCGCGCGGCGGGCAACGATCATCGAGGCCTGCTGCCAGGTCCGTAAACCCATGTTGGTGGGGATGCTCGTCATCATTGGCGCGTATCTGCCGGTTCTGTTCTTGGGGGGCGTGGAAGGCCGGATGTTCCGGCCGCTGGCCCAGGCGGTGATGTTGATGTTGCTCAGTTCGCTGCTGCTGACGCTCACGCTGGTGCCGGCGCTGTGCGCCCTGGGTCTGGGCGCGGGCGGCACGCTGAAGGAGCCGCGGTTTCTGCCGGTCCTGCGTTCAGCCTACGCATGGTTGTTCCTGGCCTGCCGGCGGCGGCGGGGCCTGCTGCTGGCTTCGGCGTTGCTCCTGGCCGGCGGTGCGGCCTGGCTCGCCCCCCGGCTGGGCGCGAATTTTCTGCCGTACCTGGACGAAGGCTGGCTGGTGGTGGAAGTGCAACGCGATCCCGGCATCAGCCTGGCGAAATCCGTGGAGATGGAATGCCAGACCGAACGCGCCCTCCGGGCGGCCGTGCCCGAAATCCGCGCCCTCTATTCGCGGATTGGCATGTCGGAAATCGCCACCGATCCGCAGGGTGCCAATCAAAATGACATTTATATCAGCCTGCGCCCGCGCGCGGAGTGGCGGCCGTTCCACGGACACCGGATGACCAAGACCGAACTGGGCGAACTCATCCAGTCGGTGATCGAGCGCAACGTGCCCGGCCAGGAACTGGAACTCAACCAGCCCATCGCCGTGCGGTTCGACGAGCTGCTCGAGGGCGTGCGGACCGATCTGGCCATCAAGATATTCGGCCCCGACTATGATCAGTTGGACGGGCTGGCGGGCCGGGTGGCGGAAATTGTCCGGAAGCTGCCCGCCGCCGGCGAAGTGGTGATTGACCGGCCCGGCCGCACGGCGTTGCGGGAATTCATCCCCGATCCCATCCCCTCCGTCCGCTTCATGATCGCCGGGGATGTGATGAACAATGCGGTGTCCATCGGCCTGGCCGGGCGCGAGGTGGGGCGGATTGACGAAGGCGACGTTTTTTATCCCGTCGTGGTGCGCATCGCCGAATCCAGCCGCACCAATCCTGCCACGCTGGCGGCCCTGCCGGTGCGGAGCGCGGACAGTTCCTACGTGGCCACGCTGGCCGACGTGGGCAAATGGGAGGAACAAAAATCGTCCGTGTCCGTGATCACCCGCGAGCAGGCGCGCCGCCGCGAAGCCATCCTGGTGACGGTGGACAGCCCGGATGTGGTCGGGTTTGTGGACCGGGCGCGCGCGGCGATCCAGGCCCGGGTGAAACTGCCGGAAGGCTGCCGGCTGGAATTCAGCGGAGCGTATAAAAACTGGGAATCGGGCAGCCGGCGGCTGGGGGCGGCCGGGGTGATCTTTGTGCTGTTGAGCCTGGCGCTGGTGTACGCGGCGTTGCGCAGCGGGCGGCAAACGGTGCTGGTGGCGCTGGGCCTGCCCTTCGCGCTGGTCGGCGGGATATACGGTTTATGGCTGCGCGGGCTCCCGTTGACCATGCCCGCCGCCATCGGCCTGGTCACGCTTGGCGGCCTGAGCCTGCTCAACGGGATGGTGCTGATCACTTATTTCAACGACCTGCGCGCGCAAGGCCTGGACGCCGCGGCGGCGGCGCTGACTGGCGCCCAAACGCGGTTGCGCCCGGTGCTGATGACGGCGCTGGTGGCGGGGGTGGGGTTCGTGCCGATGGCGCTGTCCACCAGCCCGGGCGCGGAATTGCAGCGCCCGTTCGCCACGGTGGTGATCTTCGGAATCCTGACCTCCACGGCGGTGACGTTGTTGCTCATCCCGTTGCTGCTGGCGGGGCGCGTGGGGGAAAGGCTGAAGGCTAAATTGGGGGAAGTGCTGAAAACTGAAACGCTGAAACGCTGAAATAAAAATACGGGAATCCCACAGGGCGGGAGTACGGAGGCACTGAGGGACAAAGAACACAGGGAGCTTAACCACGGATTTCGCGGATGGACACGGATGGGAAGACGGAGGCATCGGGTTTAAACGCAAAGGCGCAAAGACGCAAGGGCGCAAAGAAAACGGGGATCCCACAGAGCGACTACGGAGGCACTGAGACAGAAAGAATACAGAGGCTTAACCACGGATGGCACGTATGGCGCGGATGAAAACCGGGCAATCGCCGCACCCGACACCGCTGCAACCGGACATTGCCAGGAGCCTGCCGGCGGATTAAAATCACCGCATGTTATCACACATCGTCATTTTTTGGACCGACCCGGCGCGGGCCGGGGCCGCGGAGGAACTGCTGGCCGGCGCCAACCATTACCTCAAGGACATCCCCGGCGTGGTGCATTTTCACGCCGGCCGCATGTCCCCCAGCCACCGTCCGGTCGTGGACCAGAGCTATCAGGTGGCGTTGAACCTCCTCTTTCCGGACAAGGCGGCGGAACAGGCCTATCAGGTCCATCCGCTGCACCTGGAATTTGTGGAGAAGGTGTTTAAACCCACCTGCAAAAAGGTCCTGATCTACGATTTTGAGTCCTGAGCCGGAACGATGCCTTTCAACTGCAGATGAACGCAGATAAACGCAGATAGAGCCGGGAGGCAGAGTCGATCCAGTCCGGCCATGACCGAGTACCGGTTGGGGCCTCGGTTTTTCGGGCTTAGCCATTTCTCCTCATCAGCCTCCCTCTGCGTTGCTGCCGTTAAGCTGTTTTTCAACTGCATGGTTAGGACTGGTCCGGGTTACCTTTTCACGGGGGAACGGCAGATGGGACGGATGGGACGGATGGGACGTGGGGGAGGTGGCAACAAGGCGAGGGTCCGCGACCCGCAGCAGGGACTGGCGTGCGGTGACCTTCCCGCACTGGTCGGCGGACGGGCGTGCTGCGGCCCGATGGGGGAAAGGCTGAAGGTCAAAGTATAAAGCAGGGCCCCGCGGAGGGGGCTGATAGTGAAATTTAAAGGGGTTTTGGCCCTACAGGCCTCACAAATTATCGCGAGGGGCGGTTTCCTGGGGCTTCACCCCAGGCTTTCACATGTTGGGCTTTCAGCCCCAGGCAAGCGGCGGACCAGTCAACGCGCAAGGGGCACCCGAAACGCCGGGGCGTTTTGGGGGAAGGGCCAAGCAAAGGGCGAGGGAGAATTTTGTCTCACACCCGCGGCCTCCCGATCGGCGTCTCACTTTTGCCACTTGCCAGGGTTGGGCGGGTTCCTTAGTCTGACTGGGTAATGATTCGAGCCTTGGTATTGATGTTTGAGGGGGGACCGGCGTGGGACCGCATTGTCGAGCGGGAGCCGAAGTGGGCCGGAGTTTTTTTCTGGCACCTGGCGCCGATGCTGCTGATCACGGCCGGTCTGGAGGGGTGGGGCCTGCGGCATTGGGGCAAATGGCTGTCCGCCTACCAGGGTTACAAGCGTTTTCCCGGTGAAACCATCATCTTGTACGAGGTGGGGCAGGTCCTCCTGAATTTGTTCCTGATCTTGGTCTGCGCGCGGCTGATCAAAATGCTGGGTCGGACCTTCCACGGGCGGACCACTTACACTTTCACCCGGGCGTTTGCGACGGTGGTTTACGGATTAAGCCCGATGTTTTTGCTGCGCCTGGTAGATCCGTTTCCGACGGTGAATCCGATGTACACCTGGCTGCCGGGCATCGTGCTTTCCATCTGGGTGCTGTACGACGGCCTGCCGCGGCTGCTGCAGCCGGACCCCACCCACGCCCTGGGGTTGTATATGACCAGCGCCATCGTGTTGTTCCTCTGCACGGGACTGATCCGGGTGATCACCGGCCTGTATCTGATGGGCAACACCGGGTTTGCGCACAGTTTTATCGGCCGCAAAATCATTGAATGGCTGGGGCCTTGACGTCCTCTGGTTCTAACCGCCGTGGGGGCGTGCGCCGAGCAGGGTAAGCAGGATTCCCGCCAGAATGCCGAGGATGGCCGGGAGTTTGCGCCAGCCGTGGCGTTCCCCAAAGAACAGCAACCCGCCGCCAAAAGCCACCAGCGTGCTGCCCCGCCGCAGGCTCATCACCAGCGACACCAGCGAGGCGGGGTTCCGAAGCGCGCTGAAATAAATGTAATCCGCCACCAGCAGCGCCAGGGCGATGAGCGGGATGCTCCAGCGCCAGTGAAAATCGCCGCGCGCCCACCAGCGCCGCCGCCAGGCCGCCGCCAGCGGCAAGAACAATACGCACAGATAAATGGAAAACCAGGCCTGCACGGTCGGCACGCTGAACTGCCGGCGGTCGAGCAGGTATTTGTCGTACAGCGAACTGACCGCCCCGAGCAGCGTGCCCGCCAGAATGAAGCCCACCCATTTGTTGCGGTGAAAATGCACCCCTTCGCGGCGGCCCGCCAGGGAGAGGCCGACAAAGGAAAGCAGCGTGGTCGCCACGCCCAGGCCTTCCAGCGGGGTGGGGCGTTCACCCAGAATCAGCAGGGCGCCGGCGAGCGTCCACAATGGGCTGGTCGCCCGGATGGGCGAGCCCAGCGACAGGGGCAGATGTTTGAGGGCCAGATACGTGAACACCCACGAGGCGGCCACGATGACCGACTTCAGCACAAGCTGCAGGTGCTGCGTCCACGTCAGGGGATCGGTCACGAGCGCCGCCGGGAGGAGGCCGGGCCGGACGGCCTGGACCGCGAGGAGGAGGAGCCACACCAGGGCGCCTGTGAGCGTGCTGAAAAACAGCACCGGCACCACGGCGTTCTCGCGCACCGCGTGCTTGGTGCAAAGTTCGTAGACGCCGAGGAACAGCGCGGACAACAAACTGGCCGTCACCCAATTCATGAGAAAAATAAACCGGGCGGATGCAGGGCGTAACTGGTGCTCCGGCCACCGGCTTCCTCTTTACATGCCAATCTCCGCACTATTTCAGGAGATCATGGCCCTGATTCGCCCCGAGATCAACGCAAATGTCGCGGTGATTGAACCCCTGATGAAAACCGGGGTGGGGGCTCGGCCCCACGTTTTCAATTTTATCAAACAAATGATGGGGACCAGCCGTCCCCACCCCGGTTCTTGAAGCCGACTTGGTTTACGGATTGCCAATCCGCGAAACAGCCGACTGCCGGTCCAATGCCACCAGGATTTCAACGGGCATCGTTTTCATAAAATTTAGATTCCCAACAGGTTGCATCCGTTTCCCCTCACCCCCTCCTGCGCTGGCGCTTCCGTCCCGCAGGGCGGGACTATGGCGCGACAAGACGGCCTCTCCCCCAGGAGAGAATTCCCCGAAATTTTTACGCGCATTGCGCCCATAAACCGGGGCGGAGGGGTTTGCCAACGGGCGGTTTAGGTTACTCACCAACCTTTGCAGGCAGGCGGACGTTGCTGCGCCCGAGGACGGGCGCACTCCGATGGCAGGGCACGCTTCAGGGAAAGGGATGCACAGTTCGCCGGTTGGCCCACAGCAACCGCATTGACTTTGGGTCGGGGTAACCGCAGCTTCTCGGTGTGCCGTTTGACCGTGAACAGATCAGGCAGCAGGTGGCGACGCTGGCCGCAGAGGGGGTGTTCATCGGAACCTCCTCGTGGAAATATCCCGGCTGGCGCGGGATGCTTTATGACGAGTCCCGCTACATTTATCGCGGGAAATTCGCGGAATCGCGGTTTGAGAAAAACTGCCTGGCCGAATATGCCGAGGTGTTCAAGACCGTCTGTGTGGACGCCGCCTATTACAAATTTCCCGACGCCAAATTCCTGGAGGGTCTCGTTGCCCAGGTGCCGCCGGATTTCCAGTTTGCCCTGAAGGTGACGGACGAAATCACCATCAAGCGATTTTCCAACCTGCCCCGGTTCGGGTTCCGGGCGGGGAAATCCAACGAGCATTTCCTGCATGACGGCTTGTTCACCCAGGCGTTCTTGAAACCGTGCGAGCCTTTCCGGCGGCAGATCGGTCTGCTCATGTTCGAGTTCTCCCGGTTTTATCCCTCCGATTACGAGCATGGCCGCGACTTTGTGGCCGACCTCGACCGGTTTCTGGGGGCGCTGCCCACGAGCTGGGCCTATGCGGTGGAAATGCGCAACCGGCAGTGGCTGCAACCGGATTATTTCTATTGCCTGGCCAAGCACCGGGTGGCCCACGTTTTCAATTCATGGGAGGCCATGCCGTCCGTCAGCGAACAACTGGCGATTCCCGGCAGCGACACGGCCCCCACGCACACCGCCGCCCGCTTTCTGCTTAAACCCGGCCGCAAATACGAGGACGCCGTCGAAGCGTTCAAACCTTACCAGGGGGTGAAAGAAATCAACGAGGACGCCCGGGCCGCCGGCAGGAGGCTCATTGCCCAGGGGAAATCGGCGCCGGGAAAGAAGAAGACGTTCATCTATGTTAACAACCGGCTGGAGGGCAACGCCCTGGAAACCATCGCGGCGATGATGGGTGGTATGGGCTGACAAATTCTTCAAGCGGCTGACCGGCCGCGTCAGCTACTGCAAGCCACCGCTACCAGCGGTCGCCAGGTTCGTTTGGCTGAGTGGCATTCTCAGCCTTTGTCTCAGTTCGCATGCCGCAGTATACGCAGCATAAGCGCTGTGGAGGCGATTTAGTTCCTGGAATAGAGCCGCCACGTTGACATTGGAGAGTTCCAGATATCCTTGCCGTAACTCACCGAATCCTTTTTGGCCCGGGGAACCATACTCCGCCGCGCCGGAAGCGGCCGTTTCCCGGTATAAATTACCGCCAAGTGCTTGCAACATCGTCGGATCAGCAAACCTACAGACCTTAAGTTGGGAAGTCTTGGCACCGTGGGCGTTGAGACAGATCATCGAGCCGTCACGGCTTATGCTTATGGAAGTCGTTTCAGGCCCAATCGGTTGGAAACCCGAATTGAGCGGAAATCCATCCGCCGTCGTTACGTGACCATCCGGTGCGCTGTTGAACGAGCCGTCGCGAGTATAGGCTCTTGTGCCATCTGGCAACTTTACTTCAAAAAAGCCATCCCCTTGAATTGCCAGGTCCAGTCGGTCGTGGGTTTGTACCAGTCCGCCCATGGAAAAATTTCTCGTGACGGAATCGAGCTTCAGGCCGGGAACAGTCTGCACGCCGGCAGGGAGCAGCTCGTTGGCCATCTGCTCATTGTTTAGCTCCTGCTCTGGTTGAGCCATTTCCTGAAAATGGACCTGAAGCTGCTTGAATGCGGTGGTGTTCGCATTGGCCAGGTTGTAGGTAATCACGTCCAAGGCCATGAGATAGGCTGAAGAGATTTGGTCAGGCTGCCTGGCGAATCCCGTGTCGTTTTGGATTGCCGGGCCGGGCCGTGTGAAATCCCTATCCTTGCTCACGACAACTGGTGAATTGTTGGCCGCCGGGGATGGCACCGGTGCCAGTTGGAGCAGAGGTTCCCCGGCTTGGACCAACTGGCCCGGCAGGACCAGGAGTTTTTCGACCCGACCGTCCGCTTGGGCGTAGATGCAGGTAAGATCGGGCATGGATGGTATCGTTTTGGCGCTTGAGTTCGGACGCAGTTGTTGACAACCGGTTAATAAGAGCGCACAGGAGATGAGAACCAGAACCCGGTTAATGGGCGTGTTGGTAGTCATGCGCCATGGATGGTCGTTTATCACTTCGTCAATTGATTGAATGTTCATTCACCGCAAACATGGGAGGCAGCAAAGGGTATGCCACTCGGGGTGGCAGCTTTCCGTTCAGGCGGGATGAACCGACCGACTTCATGCGATCTCAGCTACGACAGGCCTTTGCCAGGCAAGCCAACCGGACAGAACGTGCTCAAACGCCACCCGGCGCGGCCAAGGCATTCGGAACTTTGTGCCTGCTGTAGCGCAAACGCAGGTATAAATTGCCTGTCGTCACTGGAATTCAGGCAAATCTCCGAGGGGAGGGTAATGGGGGCCCGGCCATGCCTGCAGCCATGGTTACGGCTGCGCGGCATGCATCGGATGTTACGGTGAAGGAACCAATCGAACGCCCGGGCCGCCGGCAGGAGGCTCATTGCCCAGGGGAAATCGGCGCCGGGAAA